>Ga0114966_10001442_pt1 | contig 21969 bp, 27 predicted proteins | sample M_130207_XF_Meta_FD_87029 | JGI IMG/M metagenome (GOLD analysis project Ga0114966, IMG submission 87029) | Freshwater microbial communities from Lake Montjoie, Canada to study carbon cycling - M_130207_XF_MetaG | ecosystem: Environmental > Aquatic > Freshwater > Lake | place: Lake Montjoie... | reverse complement strand
GTCGCCGTGGTCACCGCCGACCCCGGCGACATCGCCACGGGTGACGCCATCGTGATTGACGCGATGCTCGGCACAGGCACCTCAGGTGCCCCACGTGGCGCCATCGGCGAGGTAGTGGCTGCCGTCATCGCCTCGGGTGCGCCCGTGGTGGCGCTTGATGTGCCAACCGGCGTGGACGCCGACACAGGGCGGGTTGACGGTGTTGCCCTGCGGGCCGGCGTGACCATCACCTTCTCGGGCGATATGCCCGGCCTGCGCGTGGCCCCCGGCCGGGGGCACGCCGGTCGCGTGGTTGTGGCGGACATCGGCATTCCGCGTGATCTCCAGCCTGACCCCGCGGCATGGCTTGCCGGTGACGGTGCGATCGCGGCCATTCCGCCCCGGGGGGACGACGACGACAAGTACGCGGCCGGCGGCGTGCTGGTGATCGCCGGCGCTCCGGGCATGAGCGGTGCCGCACGGCTGTCGACCCGCGCAGCGCTCCGGGCCGGCGCGGGCATCGTGGTGGGGTGCGTCCCCCCGTCCGTCCGCGCCGAGGTGGCCGCCTGGACCCCCGAGGTGATGATCGCGGGCAACGACCGCGACGAGATCGACCGGCAGCTCGCGCGGGTTGGTGCGGTGGCCCTGGGCCCCGGCCTGGGGCGCGAGAACCCCACCACCGCGCTGGTGCACGATCTGTTGGGCGGCATCCGTCAGCCACTGGTGCTGGATGCCGATGGGTTGTGGCATCTGGGCAGCGACCTCGCACCGCTTCGCGACCGTCAGCACGCCACGGTGATCACCCCGCACTGCGGTGAGGCAGCCCGCCTGCTCGGGGTCTCCCGTGCCGAGGTGGAAGCCGCACGGCTCGACGCCGCCCAGCGGCTGGCGGATGGCACCGGCCACGTCGCCCTGCTCAAGGGTCCCGGCACGATCATCGCCGCACCGGGCCGCCCGCCGGTGGTACTCGAAGGAGGGACCCCTGCTCTCGCCACGGCGGGTTCCGGCGACGTGCTCACCGGCGTCATCGCCGCGCTGCTCGCACGAGGCATGGGCGCACGGGTGGCCGCGGTCGCAGGCGCTGCCCTGCACGCACGCGCAGGCGTGCTGGCCGGGCGCGGAGATGGCACCATCGCCAGCGACATCATCGAGGCACTCCCGGAGGCCCGCGCGGTATGAGCAGCGACGCACGATCCATCGCGCGCATTGACCTGGCGGCCCTTCGGCACAACGCGGCGCAACTTGACCGTGCCGCCGGTGGCGCATCCCTCATGGCGGTGGTGAAAGCCGATGCCTATGGGCACGGGGCGGCCGAATGCGCCCGTGCGGCACTGGCCGGTGGTGCGGCAAGTCTGGCCGTGGCGAGTGTGGAGGAGGCCGAGCAGCTGCGCCTGGCCGGCCTCGACGACGTGATCATCCTCATCATGAGCCCGCTCACGGAGTCGGCCTGTACCCGGGCGATCCGCCAGCGCTGTGAGGTGGCCATCAGCGATGCGGCCGCCCTCGAGCGCCTCATGGCCGGATGTGCCGATGGCGGCGAGGCGCCGCGCGTGCACATTGAGGTGGACACCGGGATGGGGCGCCTTGGGGTGCCCACCGACGCGGCCCTCGCACTCGCGGAGTCGGCAGCAGCAGCAGGCGCAGAGGTGGTGGGGCTCATGACGCACTTCGCCACGGCCGACACCACCGAGGGCCCCGATGCCGGGTTCATGCGTGAGCAGCTGGTCCGGTTCAAGGCGCTGGTGCCGGCCTTCCGGGAGCGATTCCCCGGCATCACCGTGCACGCCGCCAACAGCGCTGGCACGCTGCGTGACGCCGGGGCCTGCCTCGACATGGTGCGGTGCGGCATTGCGCTGTACGGCTGCTCGCCGTTCGGTGGTGACCCCACGGCCGATGATCTGGTGCCGGTCATGTCGTGGACGTCGCGCCTGTCGCTTGTGAAGCACTTCGCCTCGCGTGAGAGCGTGGGGTATGGCCGCACGTGGCGCGCAGCCCGCGGTACGTGGATCGGCACGATCCCGGTTGGCTACGCCGACGGCTTTGCGCGTGACCTCTCCAACCGTGGGGAGGTGCTCGTCGGCGGCCGCCGCGTGCCCGTGGTGGGCACCGTGTCGATGGACCTCATCACCGTCGATCTCGGCCCCGAGGCCACCGAGCGGGGCGGGGAGGAGGTGGTGATCATCGGTCCGCAGGGCACCGATCGCATTACCGCCGACGAGATCGCCCGCCTGCGCGGCACGATTCCGTACGAGGTCACGTGCGCCGTGAGCCCGCGCGTGGCGCGGGTGCACGAGGGGTGATCGCGCCCGAGGCCGCCCTTGCACTGCGCGACCCGCTCGCGCCGCTGGCAGGTGACGCATGGATCGTGGGTGGCTGCCTGCGCGATGCGCTCACCGGACGACTGGTGAGCGATGTGGATGTGGTTGTCGCCGGCGACCCGGAAGCCGCCGCGAAGGCCATCTCACGGGCACATGGCGCCAGCCGGTTCCAGTTGTCGCGCGACTTCGGCGCATGGCGCCTCACCGGGGGCACCCTGCCCTGGCAGGTTGACGTGATGCCGTTGCTGGGTGGAACGCTCGACGAGGACCTCGCGCGCCGCGACTTCACGGTGAATGCGCTGGCCATGCCCGTGGCTGGCGAGGGCGTCATCATCGATCGCTGCGGCGGGCTGGTCGACCTGGAGGCCGGCCGGATCGCACTGGTATCGCCGTCGGCACTGCTGGACGACCCGGTGCGGGTGTTGCGCCTGGCGCGCATCGCGCAACAGACGGGTTTTGCCGTGGACCCAGCAGCGCGCGACGCCGCGCGGGTCGCCGCGCCCGCCATCCGCGACGCCCCCGGCGAGCGGGTGATGGATGAGTTTTCGCGCATCATCTGCGCCGACGATCCGGTTGCGGTGCTCGACCTGTTCGACGACGTGGGCGGGCTTGCGGCGCTGGTGCCCGAGTTGGACCACTGCCGCGGTGTGGACCAGAGCGAGTACCACCACCTGGACGTGCTCGGGCACACCATGGAGGTGCTCGCAAACGTGGTGGCCATCGAACGCGACCCCTCTGAGATCTTTCGCGGCGATGCCGACCTGGTGGCCGCGTCGCTGTCGGAGCCGCTTGCCGATGGCCTCACCCGCGGGCAGGCGCTCCGCATCACCGCGCTGCTGCACGACATGGCCAAGGCCGCCACGCGCGGGGTCACTCCCGAGGGCCGTGTCACGTTTATCGGGCACGACCAGATGGGCGCCGACATGGCTGATGGCCTCATGCGCCACCTGCGCACATCGAACCGCCTGCGCGACTTCGTGGTGCATGGCGTGCGCCAGCACCTGGTGCTGGGCTTCATGGTGCATCGTCAGCCGCTCTCGCTCGTGCAGCAGGACCGCTATCTGCGCCGCGTGTCACCGGACCCCGTGGAGGCCATCGTGCTGTCCGTGGCCGACCGCCTCGCCACCGATGGCCCCCGCACCACGCCGATTCAGATCACGAAGCACCTCGCGCTCGCCCGCGAGTTGCTGTCGGCCCACATCGCCATCGAGGCCCGTGAGCCCATTCGCTCGCCCATTGATGGTGCGGAACTGGCGCAGATGTTCGCCCGTACCCCCGGTCCGTGGATCGCGGAGATCCTCACGGCAATCCGCGAGGAGCAGTTGATGGGCCGGCTTTCCGACCGTGCGGGCACCGAGCGCTTTGCCCGTGCGTGGGATGAGGCCCACCCCGCAGCGCCGTAGTCAGGCCGTGCCGACCGGCGCGCGGGTTAGTGTGCGCGCGGTCATGGGAGTTCACCTCACACGCATCTACACCCGCACCGGCGATCAGGGCGACACCCGCCTGGGCGACATGAGCCTCGTGCGCAAAGACGACCTGCGGGTGAATGCCTACGGCGAAGTGGACGAACTGAACGCCGTGCTCGGAGTCGTACGTCTTCAGGAGTTGCCGCAGGGGTGGGACGACCGCCTCGGCCGCATTCAGAATGACCTCTTCGACCTCGGTGCCGATCTGGCTGTGCCGATGACGGCTGAGGGCTCCCATCTGCGCATTACCGGTGAGCAGGTGGTGGTGCTCGAGCAGTGGTGTGATGAGGTCAACGACACGCTGTCCCCGCTCGACAGCTTCGTGCTGCCGGGAGGCACCGCCGCCGCCGCGCACCTGCACGTGGCCCGTACGGTGGCCCGCCGGGCCGAGCGCGCCACCGTGATGCTGTCGGACCACGAGGAAATCGGCACGTTCGTCATTGCCTACCTGAACCGGCTGTCAGACCTGTTCTTCATTCTCGCGCGTGGGGCCAACCACGCCGTGGGACGCCCTGACGTGCTGTGGGTGCCGGGCGGAGGCAGCGGCCAGGCCTAGGCCCCCGCGAGGGGCGGCACGCCACCCCGCCTGATACCGCGCCACACAAGTGGCAGCCCGATGATGATGAGGATCACGGAGATGATCTGTGCGTTGGTCATGCCGGCGACGCTCACCGGCGTGGCGCGTACGAACTCCACGAGCAGGCGCTCGATACCTCCGAGCACCAGGTAGAGGCCGAACAGCGACCACGGCGCCGTGAGTCGCCCGCGCATGCGCCACAGCACCCAGAACACCACGAGCATGGAGAGGCTCTCGTACACGGGCGTGGGGTGCACGATCTGCGTGGTGGGCACCGTTCCGTCCGGGTACGCCATGCCCCAGGGCAGGTCGGTTGCCCGGCCGTAGTCGCCATCACCCGCCAGCTGGCAGCCGATGCGGCCAATGACGTAGGCGAGCGCGAGCGGGGCCGCTGCCGCGTTGGCCATGGTGCCCAGCGGGATACGCCTCCAGAGCGCCACTAGAATCACGGCGATCACGCCGCCGGCCACGCCGCCGTACCAGACGAGGCCCGAGCCGGAGAACAGCCCCTCGCCGGGCTCACCCCAGTGTTCCACCACGTAGTAGATACGCGCGCCGAGGAATCCGCCGATGGCCGCCGCGAGCACGATCTCGATGGCATTTGACGGGTCGAGTCCGCGCTGGCGCAGATCAATGGCCAGGAAGATGCCGGCAAACACCACGGCAAGTGCCGCAAAGAGGCCCCACGAGTAGAACGTGAAGGGCCCGACTGATCCGAGGGTCGGGAACACGCCCCGGAGTCTAGGGGCGGACGACTCCGACGAGGTCACCGCGGCTCGACATCGGCACCACGCGCACCACATCACCGGTGTGCGGCGCGTGGATCATCATGCCGTTGCCGATGTAGATGCCCATGTGCGCAAGACCGTTCAACATCACGAGGTCGCCTGGCTGGTACTGACCTGCGGGGACCTGTGGGAACGCTGACCAGATGGCGTAGGTGTAGTGCGGCACGCTCTTGCCGATCTGGGCGTATGCGTAGCTGGCAAGGCCAGAGCAGTCGAAGCCCGACGGAGATGCGCCGCCCCAGACGTACGGCACGCCCTGGTACTGCATGGCGATGCGGGCGGCCTCGGCATTGCCGGCACCGTCCGGAAGCGGACCCTTGAACGGGGTGTACCCCGACGCGGCCGCTGCAAGTGCAGCGCTGCGCTGGCGTGCGGCCTCTTCGGCAATGGCGGAGCGAAGGTCGGCCCGCGCGTTCTGCAGGAGCTGCCTGCGCTCGGACAAGATGGCCTGCACCTTCGCCTTCTCGGCCTCCGCGTTCCGCACCTCGACCTTGGCCGACTCACGGTCCTTCACCAGCTGCGCCCGCACGCGGATGGTGCGGTCCCGGAACGTGCGCATGTTGCCCACCACGCGGGCGTCCTCGGTGCCGGCGCGCTGAATCGCATCCACCTGGTCAACCGCGTCCGTGAGGCTGCCGCTCGACACCAGGACCTCCATCAGGGTGGCGTCCGGGTGTCGGTAGAGGGCGGCCATTCGCTCGCCGAGGATGCGCTGCGAGATGTGCAGATCGGCGACGGCCTTCTCGAGCACCTTTTCGTTCTTCGTGATGTCCGAGCGGATGTTCCCGAGCTTCCAACGGGCGCCGTTGTAGCGCTCGGCGGCAACCTCGACGCGGTGGCCGATGGCCTCCAGCTTCGCCTGCAGCCGTCTGACCTCAGCCTTCTTCTCACGCACCGTCGCGGGGGCCCCGGAGGTGACTGAGGGCACGCCGACGCCCGCCACGAGGGCGCTGCCGAGGAGGATGGATGCGACGACGCGACGCACCCGTGGAATGTGGTTGCCCTGCTGCACGAATTCCGACCCTTTCACGATCTGCCAGCAAATGGCGAAATACGGGTTGCACGTGACACTTCTTCCGTTTCGCGTTGACCCCGTCCGGACTCATCGCGACAATCACCCGCGTGAGGCGTCGCGTACCAATTGCTCTTCGGGGGATCGTCGCCGCTGCGTGCGTTGGGGCCCTGGCCGCGGGCGGCGCATCGGGCGCTGCCACCTCCGATCCCGCATCACGCGGTATCGGCGCCATTCTTCCCGGCCGCAACCTGGCCACGGCAACGGCGGGGCCCAATCACCCCGTGCGCTCTGCGCGCGCAACCCCCTCGGGCGCGGTGGCGTCGGGCGGTACGGTGTCTGTGAATGTGGGCGCGGCACCCCGTGGGTCGGGTGCGCTGGCCGAGGGCGAGGCTGATGCCACTGGCGTGCGCTTGTTCGGAGGCCGCGTCGTGGTGAATGCGCTGCACATCGGTGTGCGGTCGGCGCTCGGCGATCAGGGCACTGTTGCAGGGGTGGCGGCCTGGTCGGCCGACATCACCGTCGATGGGCAGCCCATTGACGAGCAGCCCGGGGTTCCGGTGGAGATCGCAGGTCTCGGAACCCTCACGTTGGTGGAGCAGTTGGTTGGGGGCAGCACGGTGACTGCGAACGCGCTGCGCGTTGATGTGAACGATGCCGCCTCGGGGGTGGCGCCGGGCACGCAGGTTGTGCTGGGACACCTCGAGGCCTCTGCCGGTGACCCCATTCCGGATTCGCCATCGCCCGATCCGGGCAGCGCACCGAGTGATCCCGGCGCGGCTGCACCCGCAGATGGCGCTCAGTCTCCAGTGCCCACCACCACACCCGGCCGTCCACTGCCGGTGGCAACCACGCCTGTGGTTCCGAGCACGGTGGTCCCCGGTGCGGTGGCCCCGGGGTCCGGCCTGGGCCTGCCGCGTCAGGTGGCTCCCTCCGTATCGGCCGTACCGACGTCGCAGGGGTACGTGTTCCCTGTGGTGGGTGGCACATCAAGTGACTTCTCGGCTGACTACGGCAACCCGCGTGCCGACACCGGCTGGCACCACGGCACTGACATCTTCGCCGCGAGCGGCACGCCCCTTGTGGCCGTTGCCGACGGCACCCTGTCGAAGGTGGGGGTGAACCATCTGGGCGGTAACCGCCTGTGGCTCACCGACGATCGCGGCACCGCGTACTACTACGCCCACCTTTCGGCGTACGCGCCGGGCATGACTGACGGGGTACGGGTGCGTGCCGGGCAGGTCATCGGTTTCGTGGGCAATACCGGTGATGCCATCAGCACACCGCCGCACCTGCACTTCGAGATACATCCGGGCGACGGCGACAGCGTCGACCCGTACCCGTACCTCATGGCATGGCTGCGCAACGCGCCTGTGGCGCAGGCCTTCACAGCCGCCACGGTGGCGGTGGGGCATACCCCCGCCGCCGGCACACTGCTGCTCTCGGCCGATCCCATCGACGAGGGCATTCAGGGCCGTGCCGATGGCACGGCAACCGTCGTGCGCTAAGCCCTGGCTGCGCGACCCTTCGGGCGCACGACGCCCTCGAGCATTTCGGTGGAGTACGGGCCCACGCCCTGACCTTTGTTTTCGTAGTGTTACGGAGCCACCGAGAGGATCTGGCTCAGTGTTCCGCTGATGACCGATCCGATGATGATGACGATGGCGCCGATTGTGAGCACCACCGCACCGGCGGCGATGACCGAGTTGCCGATCATCACGCCGCCGAGGAAGGCAAGCAGGATGCCCGGCAGGATGATGAACACGCCGACGACGCCACCGGTGATGGCCTGACCGGTCACCTGCTGCCCCCAACGCTGCTTGAACAATGACGACGAGCGCTTGAGTGCATTGATGGGACCGACGCCCTCGAAGGCGATGACGGGGATGGCCAGGAATGACACGAGCGCCCAGGCGAGCCCGGCGAGCGCCGCCACGATGGTGCCGCCGATGCCCTCGAAACGGGCCTCGATGACCCGGATCACCAGCGCCACGGTGGTGGCCAGCAGCGCCCACTTGGCGATTTGCGGAATGCGCTCGCGTGCGACGCGGATGCCGTCCGAAAAGCTCGTGGCCTCACCGCGCAATGTCTTGTCGGCGGCGACGCAGAGCCCCACGCCCACGAACGTGCCGATGAAGACGGCGATGTAGGCGCTGATGGCGAACAGCACGATGGCCAGCCACGTGAGGCTGGTGAGTGCCAGCAGCAGGATCCCCGGCAGCGTGAGCACGATGGCATCGATCAGCGCCGCGATCATGCCTGCGACGGGGAAGGCCATGAGGGCCTTGTTCTGGCGCAGGGTGTGCCAGCTGATCTTGGCGAGCGCGATACCGGTGCGGAAGCGTGACTGCTGTGCCATGGGACCCTCTCGGTTAGACGCCGAAACTGTCCCCGCAGGAACAGGTGCTGGTGGCATTCGGGTTCTTGATCACGAATCCTCGTCGCATCAGCGACGTGGTGTAGTCAACGACCGATCCGCTCACATAGATGGCGCTCTTCAGGTCGAGCAGCACGCGCACGCCGTTGCTCTCGATCTGGCGCTCGGCGGCCTCGGGCAGGGCACCCTTCTCAATCAAGTCAATGGAGTACTCGAGCCCCGAGCAGCCCCCGGCGTGAATGCGAAGTCGTACGCCGTGGTCCATGCCCTCGCGGTCTGCGACCTCGCGGATATACGCCGCTGCGGCATCGGTGACCGTGAGGCCCGCCCCTGCGCCCTCGGCCTGCTGCTCACGTGCCAGGCGCGCGCGCTCACGTGCGGCGGCCTTCTTCTCCTCAAGCGTGAGCGGACGGTCGGGGGCGACTTGATCAGCCATAGCCCATCACCTTCATCATCAGCTTGCCGTCGTCGGTCATCTTGTCGGGGCCCCATGGCGGGTCCCACACCCAGTTCACATCAACGCTGGTGACCCCGTCGAGCGGCTCAACGAACTTGCGCACGTCGGCGATGATCTGCTCGGTGAGCGGGCAGCCCATCGAGGTGAGGGTCATGTTGATATCCACCTTGCCGGTGGCCTCATCCACCATCACCTCGTACAGCAGACCAAGATCGACCACATTGATGCCGATTTCCGGGTCATCCACCTGCTTCATCGCTTCGCGGATGTCGTCCTGATTGACCATGTCAGCCTCCGTGTGCCGTGGTCTCGCGGTAGCCGGCGATCGCTTCGCGAAGCGCCAGCCATGACAGAAGTGCGCATTTCACGCGCACGGGATACTTGGCCACGCCCTCAAGCGCGATGGCATCACCCAGCACGTTCTCGTCGGGCTCCACGTCGCCATGCATCATCAGGCGGAAGTGCTCGACGGTCTCGAGGGCCTCGTCAAGCTGCTTGCCCTCGGCCACATCGGTGAGCATCGATGCGGCGGCCTGCGAGATGGAGCACCCGTCGCCGTCGCTGCGCACCTCGACCAGGCGGTCGTCCACCACGAGGATGTCGAGGTAGCACTCGTCGCCGCACACCGGGTTGTGCTCGTGCACCGATGCCGAGGCGTTCTCGATGCGTCCGCGGCCGCGGCGGTTGCGGTAGTGGTCGAGAATGAGCTGCTGGTACAGGTCGTCGAGTCCGCCCATCAGCCCACCCCGAACCATGACCGGCACTCGATGAGCGCGTCGCGCAGCGCCAGCACGTCGTCCTCGGTGGTGTAGAGGTACCCGCTCGCGCGCGTGGTGGCCTGCATGCCCAGCGCGCGCATGAGGGGCTTGGCGCAGTGGTGGCCGGCACGCACGCAGATGTTCTTCGAGTCGAGGAACTGCGCGATGTCGTGCGGGTGCAGGTCGTCCATCACCCAGCTGAAGGCCGCACCGCGGCGGTCGGGGTCGCGTGGGCCCAGCACCGTGAGGCCGGGCACCTCGTCGAGCGCCGCGAGCATCTGCACGCACAGTTCGCGCTCATGCGCACGGATGCGGTCGAGCCCGATTTCCTCGAGATACTCCACGGCTGCGGCAAGGCCCACGGCCTCGGCGATGGGCGGTGTGCCTGCCTCGAACTTGAGGGGGATCTCCGCCCAGGTGGATCCCTCGGTGGTGACGTCATTGATCATCTCGCCGCCGCCGAGGAACGGCTCCATGGCCTCCAGCACCTCGGGGCGTCCTGCCATGCAGCCGATGCCGGTGGGCCCGCACATCTTGTGCCCGGTGAAGACGAGGAAGTCGCTGTCGATGGCGGCGGCATCCACCGGCATGTGCGGCACCGTCTGTGTGGCATCCACCATCGTGAGCGCGCCGGCCTCATGGGCCATTGCCACGATCTCCTCAACCGGGTTGATGGTGCCGAGCACGTTTGATGAGTGCACCACGCCCACCATTCGGGTGCGGCCATTGATGAGCCCGCGCATGGCGTCCATGTCGAGTTCGCCGTCCGGCGTGATGGGTGCGAACACCACCTTGGCGCCGGTGATGGTGGCCACGATCTGCCATGGCACGGTGTTGGAGTGGTGCTCCATGCCGGTGATGAGGATCTCGTCGCCCTCGCCAAGTGTGCGGGTGCCCCAGGCCCAGGCGACGAGGTTGATTGCCTCTGTGGCGTTCTTCGTGAGCACCAGACCCTCGCGCGGGTGGTTCACCAATCGCGCAGCAGCGGTGCGTCCTGCCTCGAACCGGTCGGTGGCCTCTGCTGCCATCTCGTACACGCCACGGTGCACGTTGGCGTTGGTCTCGCGGTAGTACGCGTTCATGGCGTCAAGCACGACCCGCGGCTTCTGCGACGTGGCCGCGGAGTCGAGGTAGTGCAGCGCCCGGCCATCGGCCCGCGGGGTGGCGAGCAGGGGGAACTCCGCCTTCAGCGCGGTGGCGTCCACTGCGATGGCGGAGTTCCCCATATGCGTCCTAGCTGGGCGCGTGCGCCGGCTCGTGCGAGCCGAACTCCACGTAGCCGTGCTCCTCGAGGTGCTCAGCCAGCTCGGGGCCACCCGTCTGGGCGATCTTGCCCTCGAACATCACGTGCACCACGTCCGGCGTGATGTAGCGGAGGATGCGCGTGTAGTGGGTGATGATGAGCACGCCGAGGTCGGGGCCGCGCTGGGCCTCCACGCCCTCCGACACCACGCGCAGGGCGTCAACGTCGAGGCCCGAGTCGGTCTCGTCGAGAATGGCGAACTTGGGCTCCAACAGGGCCATCTGCAGAATCTCGTGACGCTTCTTCTCGCCGCCCGAGAAGCCCTCGTTCAGGTAGCGGTCGGCAAACGATGGGTCGAACTGCAGCAGCGCGCTCTTCTCCTTGAACAGCTTGGCGAAGTCGCGGATTGGCATTTCCTCGCCGCGCGATGCGTTGACGGCGGTGCGCAGGAAGTTCATCACCGACACGCCGGGCACCTCGACGGGGTACTGCATTGCGAGGAACAGGCCCTTCTGGGCGCGCTCGTCGGCTTCCATCTCGGCCAGGTCCTCGCCGCCGAACAGCACCGAACCACCGGTGATCTCGTAGCGCGGGTGGCCTGCCAGGGCGTACGCCAGCGTGCTCTTGCCGGAGCCGTTGGGGCCCATGAGCGCGTGCACCTCGCCCTGCGGGATCTCCAGATTCACGCCCTTGAGGATGGGCGTGTCGTCCACGGCGACCTCGAGGTCGGTGATCTTCAGGATGGGGTCAGCCACGGAAGGGAGTCTCCTCGTCGTTATCGGGCATCAAAGGGATGTGTGATGTTGGGCGTGGAGTCAATCCACACCCGTCCATCGCGAACCTCCACCGGAAACACCGGAACGGAGGCGGTGGCGGGCGGGGTGATCGCCGCGCCGTCAGAAAGTCGGAAGTAGGCGCCGTGCCTGGGGCACTCGACGCGGTCCATCTCGGGGTCGAGCCAGCCGGCGCTCAGTGATGCCATGCCGTGCGTGCAGGTGTCGTGCAGCGCGTGGAACGTGCCGTCGACATTGGCCAGACAGATCGGCTGGCCCTCCACCTCAACGCGGGTCATCGTCCCAGGCGGGACGTCGTCCACCGACATCACATCAATGAGGCTCATCGCACCTTCGCGCGCGCGGCGCGCTCCAGTTCCTCGCGCAGCTCGACGAACGAGATCTGGTCGAGCACTTCCTGGAAGAAGCCGTACACAATCTGGTGCTTGGCCTCGAGCTCCGGGATGCCGCGGCTCATCATGTAGAAGACCTGCTCGTCGTCAACGCGACCCACGGCGCCCGCGTGCGAGCACTTCACCTCTGCCGTCTCGATCTCGAGAAACGGAATGGTGTCGGCGCGCGCCCCCTCGTTGAGGATGAGGTTGCGGTTGGTCTGGTACGCGTCGGTACCGGGGGCGCCCGGGGGCACCACCAGGTTGCCGAAGAACACCGTGTGTGCGGTGTCCTGAATGGCGCCCTTGTACAGCAGGTTTGAATACGTCTGCGGCGCTTCGTGGCGTGAGATGACACGGTGCTCGAAGTGCTGGTCGCCAGTGGCGAAGAACATGCCGAGCGCGCGCGAGTCGGAACCCGTGCCGCGGCAGTACATGGTGGGCTCCACGCGCACCACGTCGCCACCCAGCGTCACGTTGACCGACCGCACCTTGGCGTCCTTGCCTGCTGACGCACGGATGGTGGCCTGATGACGCACGCCTGAGCCCCAGCCGATGTACGACACGTGCTCAAGCTCGGCACCGTCAGCCACAAACAGCTCAACCACCGACGACACGTTCACCACACCGTCGAGATCGGGGGAGAGGTAGCGGTCAACCACGGTGGCCTTGGCGCCCTCTTCCACAATCACCAGCGTGCGGCCGAACACACGCCCGGCGGCACCGGTGGCGGTCAGCGCAGCCTCAACCGGCATCTCGAGGTGCACGCCACGCGGCACGTACACGAACGTACCGGCGTCCCACCCTGCTGCGTTGAATGCACAGGGGCGGTCGGCGAAGTCGGCCAGCGTATACAGGTGCTCGCGCACCAGATCGCCGTGGTCGCGCAGGGCCTGACCCAGCTCCGACACGATGACGCCATCCGGCAGGTCCTGCACCTCTGCAGGCGCCGGCGCACCATCCACGAACACCAGACGCGCAGCGCGGCCGGCGCTGTCAGGCAGCACCACATCGCCGCCTGCCGTGGCACCGGCCGGCTCGCCACCGGCCATGCCGATGTCGCCCGGCGGCGTGAAGCGCCACTCCTCTTCCATGCCCGTGAGTTCGGGCATGGCGTCGAGCGCCGCTGTTGCGGCCGTACGGGCCTCCTCGGCCCATGCGGGGGCGTCAGCCAATTGACCCCTCCATCTGCAGCTCGATCAGGCGGTTCAGCTCAACCGCGTACTCCATGGGCAGTTCCTTTGCGATGGGCTCGATGAACCCACGCACGATCATGGCCATGGCCTCTTCCTCGCTGAGCCCACGGCTCATGAGGTAGAAGATCTGGTCGTCTGCGACCTTCGAGACCGTGGCCTCGTGGCCGATGGAGGTGTCCTCCTCCTGGATGTCCATGTAGGGGTAGGTGTCGGAGCGGCTGTCCTCATCGAGCAGCAGCGCGTCACACACCACCGAGGCCTTCACACGACGGGCACCCGGCTCCACCTTCACGAGACCGCGGTACGACGTGCGCCCGCCACCCTGCGAGATGGACTTGCTCACGATGGTGCTCGACGTGTCAGACGCCACGTGCACCATCTTGGCGCCGGCGTCCTGATGCATTCCGGGGCCGGCCATGGCCACCGACAGCACCTCGCCGCGGGCACGCGGACCAACCATCCACACGGCCGGGTACTTCATGGTGAGCTTGGAGCCCAGGTTGCCGTCAATCCACTCCATCACGGCGTCCTCGTGCGCAACTGCGCGCTTGGTCACCAGGTTGTAGACGTTGTTCGACCAGTTCTGAATGGTCGAGTAACGGCAGCGTGCGCCCTTCTTCACGATGATCTCGACCACCGCGGAGTGCAGCGAGTCGGCCGAGTACGTGGGGGCAGTGCAGCCCTCGACGTAGTGCACGTACGAGCCGGGCTCGCAGATGATGAGCGTGCGCTCGAACTGCCCCATGCTCTCGGCGTTGATGCGGAAGTACGCCTGAAGCGGGATCTCGATCTCGACTCCCGGCGGCACCCAGATGAACGAGCCACCCGACCACACGGCCGAGTTGAGCGCCGAGAACGTGTTGTCGCCGGGCGGGATGACCGTGGCCCAGTGCTCGCGAAACAACTCCTCGTGCTCACGCAGCGCGGTGTCGGTGTCGCAGAAGATGACGCCCTTCTCCTCGAGGTCCTCGCGGATCGAGTGGTAGACGACCTCAGACTCATACTGGGCCGACACGCCGGCGAGGAACTTCTGCTCGGCCTCCGGGATACCCAGTCGGTCAAACGTGTTGCGGATGTCATCCGGCACGTCGTCCCATGAGCGACCCTGATGATCAGCCGCTTTGATGTAGTAGTAGATGTCCTGGAAGTCGAGGTCGGCGAGGTCGCCACCCCAATCCGGGATCTCGCGGCTCTCGAAGATCTCGAGCGAGCGCAGGCGGAACTTGGTCATCCACTCCGGCTCGTTCTTAATTGCTGAAATTTCCCGCACGACGTCGGCATTCAGGCCCTTTTTGGGCTCGAACACGTAGTTGGCCGGGTCATGCCAGCCGAACTTGTAGGTGTTGTCGATGTCGATCTCGGGCTTGGCCGTCGACACGTTGCCGCTCTCCTTCAGGATGGCTCGCGAATCCTCTATAGGTTACGCAGATGGCCGCAACTATCAACACCCATCGGAATGGGGTTTCTGAACCCCTCTCCAGCGTCAGTTGACGGGTCTATCCTTGCGTGACATGAGCACCGACCCTGCAACGCTGCCGGACGACGAAGTTGAGATTCAGCGGCTTGTCGCTGCGCTCGGTGACGGCACGCGTCGTCGGGTGTTCTTCACGGTGCGGGAAGCGGGCGAACTGGTGGGCAAGGATGAGGTGGCGGAGGCCGTGGGCATCACGCGCCGCCTCGCCGGCTTTCACCTCGACAAGTTGGTGGAGCAGGGGTTCCTGCGCGCCGAGTTCCAGCGGCGCACCGGACGCACAGGTCCAGGCGCCGGGCGCCCGGCCAAGTTCTATGCGCTGGCCGCGCCCGAGGAGGACAAGCTCCTCAACGAGAAGCACTACGACCTGCTTGCCGAATTGCTTTTGCGTGCGATGAACGACCGCTCTGGCGAGGACCCGCAGGAAGTGCTGGAGCGCGTGGGCTACGAGTTCGGCCGCGAACTTGGCGAGGCCGAGCGTGCCGCCGGCCGCAGCCCGTCGTACTCGTCAACCACCGAGGCCGTGATGGGCGTGGTGGGCGTGCTCACCCGCTACGGCTTTGGCGCCACCGCGGGCAAGGACGGCGAGTTCACCGCACGGGCGTGCCCGTTCGAGGAGATGGCCAAGGTTGACCCGCAGCGGGTGTGTGGCCTCGACCGCTCCATCTGGCGGGGAGTGCTGTCGGCGTTCAACCCTGATGCCATGTTGGCCGAGATGACCACGCGCACCGACGGCGATGAGGCCTGCGCCGCCCGCGTTGTGCCCATCGACAGCTGAACCACCCCTTCGGGGCGCCCCACTGACGCCCTCCGATCGCAGGCGCACACCGACTTCGTCGGCGAGGCGAAACGCTCTCCGGGTTCCACCCCTTCGGGGCGCCTACATATCCTTCAGGCGGCTGATGCCAAACAGCCAGAACATCCAGCCGAAGAGGCCGGTCATCAGCATGGCGCCGATGATGTCGGTGTAGTGGCCGGCGATGGCCGAGGCGAAGATCTCGGCGAACATCACCACGGTGAGCAGGCCGAACATGACCCAGCCGGTCCACATGGCCCAGCCGAAGGGGAAGAAGCGACGCGGGCCCACGGTGTGGGCAAGCGGTGCGTAGTTGGCACGGCGGCCACCTGCGCGCTTCGGCTGTGAGTTCTTCTTCTTAGGGGCCATCGGCGGGCATCATAGCCGGGTCATCCGGCGCCGTGCGCAGCCGCCAGTTGCCACTTCGTATGCGGATGATGCTCACACCCATCGCGAAGAAGTAGATGGTGCTGAAGGCCACCTGGGGAATTGACCCGTGCACGAGGCCGAAGAGCCCCCAGGGGATGCACCCGACCATGGCGAGAAACCGCAGCTGCACCTGGCCGCGTGACGCACGTGACGCGATGGCAAACAGCAGGCCTGCCGCAGCCAGCAGGTCGCTCGGCCCGGTCCAGAAGACGGCGACAAGTGCCGCCGCCACGGGCACCGAGGCCGCCAGCGCGATGCGCCCGCGGCGCGATTCGGCATCAACCCCGGCGATGTCCACTGCGGTATAGAGCGCGTTGAGGGTCACTCCGGCAATGGCACCGAGCAGCGCCCAGTGCAGCACCAGCACGGCGCCACCCGATGCGTCGATGGCCAGAAGCGAGGCCCGGCGCCGGGCGAGCGTGGCTGCCAGCAGCAGGCCGTAGCCCACGAACCCCACAGCCTGCGTGATGATGTCGAAGGTGCTCACGCCCGCATCCTGACGCGTGGCCCCACGGACACCCCCGCTGGTGGTTGACTGCCTCCATGGAGATGGGCATCGAAGGGCGCGTTGCGCTTGTCACCGGTGGAAGCCGGGGAATGGGTCGGGCAGCCGCTGAGGCATTGGCCCGTGAGGGCGCCGTGGTGGCCGTGGCCGCACGGGGTGCCGATGGTGTTGCCGCAGCCGTCGAGGCCATTCGGGCTATGGGCGCGCGCGCCGAAGGCATCGTGATGGACATGTCCGACCCGGCCGGGCCCGCTACTGCGGTTGCCCAGTGCGAGTCACTGCTCGGACCGGTGGACATTCTCGTGGCCAACGCCGGTGGCCCGCCACCGGGCCCCTTCACCGGTACCGATGACGCAGGCTGGGACATCGCCGTGCAGCAGACGCTGCTCGGCACCATCCGTCTCATCCGTGCCGCGCTGCCCGGCATGCGCGAGCGGCACTGGGGCCGCATCATCGCCATCACCAGCACATCGGCGCGTGAGGTCATTGATGGCCTTGCCCTCTCCAATGCCACGCGGGCCGGCGTGGCCGGTGCGGTGCGCACCCTGGCGCGCGAGGTGGCGGGGGAGGGCATCACCGTCAATAACGTGCTGCCCGGTCCCATCCTCACCGATCGCATGCGTGAGCTGCTGTCGGCAGAACCCGACATGGACGCCGCCATCGCGGCGCGCGGTGCGCGAAACCCCACGGGGCGCATCGGCGACCCGGCCGAGGTGGGTGACCTGGTGGCATTTCTGGCATCTGAGCGCGCCGCATTCATCACCGGTGGCTCGGTGACCATTGATGGAGGGGAGAGCCGTGTCGTCGGTTGATCACGAGCATCCGCCGTTCCGGTTCAGTACGCGCATGCGCGTGGACTTCGCCGACACCGATGCCTTCGGGCACGTGTACTTCGGCCGCTATGGCCGCTACGTGGAGCGCGCGGCCATCGAGTACCGGCGCGCGGCGGGCCTTGGGCTGCTGGGCGAGCCCGGGCACCTGTTTGTGGTGCGCAGTCTCACGGTGGAGTACCACGCGGCGCTGCACTTCGACGACGACATCAAGGTGTTCGTGCGCGTGGTGCGCATCGGCACCAGCAGCCACACCATGGACATGCGCATTGAGCGCATTGACGACCAGGGGGCGCTGCACGCCGCCGACGCCCGTGCCGTGGTGGTGGGCGTGGCCGACCAGGACGGTGGCCCGCCGACGCCGATGCCCGCTGCGATGCGGGCCGCCATTGAGGCCATCGAACGCTGATGGCGCGGGTGCTCGGCCAGGATGCTGCGGTGCTTGGCGCGGCCGGGGCCGACCTCGAGGCCCTCGCGCAACTTGAGGCATGGGCCCGCCGATCGGTTGTGGTGCCGGGCGACGCGCCCATCATCGATGCCCACGTGCACCTGGGTATCGACCGCGACGGCCACGCGCTTTCGGCCGAAGACCTGGTGGCCGACATGGACGCCAATGGCATCGCGGCCGCCGTGGCATTTCCCGCCGATGAACCGGGCGTGGATGGCGACTTCCACGAGGCCAATCAGCGCGTGGCGGATGCTGCGCTCGCGCACCCGGGACGCATCATCGCGTTCTGCAGGCTCAATCCTGCGCGCCCATTTGCACGCGCACTCGATGCCGCCACCGCCGCTGGCGCGAGGGGTCTCAAACTGCACCCGGTGGCACAGGGGTTTCGTCCTGAGGGCGATGAGTGTGTGGCGGTGGTGCGAGAGGCGACCGATCGCGGCTGGCCGGTGCTGTTTCACGCCGGGTTCGGCGCGCGTCCGCTGGGCGATGCATTCGCCGGACTGCTGCGGCAGGTGCCCGATGCCCGGCTGATCCTCGCGCATGGGGGCAGGGGCGACCATCGCGCGCTGGCCGCAGCCACTGCTGCCTTTCCCAATGTGCTGTTCGACACCTCCATCGCTGCGCTGCCCGACCTGGTGACGCTGCCGCCCGAGCGCATCGTCTTCGGCTCTGACCGCCCGTATGGCGACCACGCACAGGCGCTCCACCTGGTGGGTGTGGCGGCCCGGGTGGCCGGCTGGGACGCGGCTGCGGTACGCGGCGTGCTGGGTGGCAACCTCGCGCGCTGCATTGGGCCGGTGGTTCCGTGAACCGCACCGACGCCCTGCGCGTGGTGGCCCTCGCGGCACAGGCCGAAATGGCTTTGGTGCGTCGCGACGCCGTTGCGGGGCCGTTGCTGGCGCAGGCATCACGCGCCGCCGACGGAACGCCGGCCGCACCACCGCTGGCTGAGGCCGCCCGCCTTGTGCGCGCGGCACCCGAGCGCGAGGCCGTGCGCCAGGCCGCCCTGTCGCTCACCCGCATGGCGCTGCACGAGGCCGAGGCCGTGGTGCTTGGGGCAGCGGGGTGAGCATGGTCACGCGGGCCCGGCTCGCGGAGGTGATGCGCGACCCCGACCCCGATCTGGCCGAGGCCAACCTGCTTATCTCGGCTGAGGGCCGACCCGACGTGAACCCCGCCAAGTGGCTCGACGAGGTCGACCGCCTTGCCGACATGGCGGGGCCGGACGACCCGGATGCGGTATTTGCGTTGCTGCGAGCCGAGGGCTACGCCGGTGATGTCGAGACGTATGACGACCCGCGCAACTCATTTCTCGATCAGGTGATGCGCCGTCGCATGGGCCTGCCCATTGCGCTGTCGGCGCTTGCCATCGCCATTGGACGACGCACTGGTGCCCCCATTCGGGGCATCGGTATGCCGGGGCACTACCTGGTGGCTGCGGTTGATGGCGGGTCGGTGCGCTACGTCGACCCGTTCCACGGCTGGGTGGATCGATCAGTTGCCGAACTCGGCGACATGGCGCGCCAGACCGCCGGCATCGACCTGGAGCCCGGGCATCTGGTGCCGGTGTCGCCGCAGGTCACCGTCACGCGCATGCTGCTGAACCTCGAGGCGGCATACCGCCGCCGCGGACGTGCCGATGATGCCCTGTGGTGCTGCGAACTGCTGGCGCTTATTGACGCCCACGACGCGGCACCTCGCGTGCGCATCGCCGAGCTCCTGGTGGAACTGGGCCGCCCCGACGAGGCGGAGGCGCTGCTTGGCTCGCTGCTCACCACCACGCCACCATCGCTGGCGATGACGGTGGCCGAGGCGGCGCTCGCTGACATCAGGTCGGCGCGCCTCAACTGACACGCAGACGCAGGTGAGTTGGCCCAATGTGTGTGGCCCCGCCGCGGTTGTGCGCGCCAAGGTGGCCCCGTGGAATTCGTCCCGTTTGCCCGCGCCCAAATGGAACGCCTCGGCCTGGCAGAACGTGAGGTGCGTCGCCTCGTTGACGACGCGGTGATCGTGATCCCGCTTGGCGGCGGGAAAGTGATGTACGAGGCATTCTTGGGTGGTGAGATCGTCTCCGTTATCGTGCGGACACGGCCGCTGACGACGGTGGTGGCCCTGACAACGAGGAGCCTCTGATGCGCGCCCACTACGACACCGTTGCCGATGCCATTCAGGTGTTCATCCCGCTCGACTGGAAGAACCGGGGCGGTACGAACGAGATCCTGGGTGATGGCGTCATGGTCGATATTGACCGCGACGGGGTGCCCATGGGGATGGCCGTGATGGAGCCCAGCGCCGTCGACCTTACGCGCGCGGTTCCCGAGGCGGCGCGGCGGTTCGGTCTGGACGCCGATGCCATTCTGGCGGCAATGCGAGCCGCGCTTACGGCACCAGATCGCGTCATCATGATCGACGTGCAGGAACTCCCGGCCTGACCCCCTGAAACGACGAAGGGCGCCCGATGGGCGCCCTTCGTGAAATGCGTGTGAAGCGGGGTTGCTAGCCGCGGGCGGCCAGGAACTCCTGCACCATCTTCTCGCCGGCCTCGTGGCCCTGCTCGTAGTAGGCGCGGTTGATTTCCTTGAAGGTGGACCACTGGGCCGGGATGTCGTCCTCGGCCATGGTGGCGTCCACCGGGCAGGCCTCGACGCAGGCGTCGCAGTCGATGCACTCGGACGGGTCGATGTAGAGCATCGTCGCGGTATCCGCGTTGTCCTCGCCGGGGGCGGGGTGGATGCAGTCGACCGGGCACACGTCCGCGCAGGAGGTGTCCTTGGTGCCGATGCAGGGCTCGGTGATGACGTATGCCAACAGAGGCTCCTTGGGCGCTCGGATTACATGGACGCGGGTGCGTCCGGGAACACGGGGAAGTCTACCCCGTTACGCGGGCGAGGCCCACGGCATCTGCCACGTTCGCCGCAATGCGTTGCAGCTCCTTCGCCGCAGCGCTGTCCGGGCGGGCAGCCACGACCGGCAGGCCATCGTCACCAGCGCGTGCGACATCCGATTCCAGCGGTACCTGGCCCAGCAGTGGAACGCCAAGATCCGTGGCCAGTGCCTCACCACCCCCGCCCGAAAACACCTCGTAGCGCGCGCCGGTATCGGGCGCGATGAACCACGACATGTTCTCGATCACGCCCACCACCGGAAGCTCAACGCGGTCGGCCATCGCAGCGGCACGGCGTGCCACGCGCTGGGCGGTGAGCTGCGGGGTGGTCACCACCACCACGTGGGCGTTGGGCAGCAACTGGGCCAGCGACAGGTGCACGTCGCCCGTGCCCGGCGGCAGGTCAACGAGCAGCACATCTGGCTCATCCCAGAACACCTCGGTCACGAACGACTGCAGGGCCTTGTGCAGCATGGGCCCGCGCCAGATCACCGGGTTGTCGTCGGCGGTCATGAAGCCGATCGACATGAGGCGTACCCCGTGGCTCTCCACCGGGATGATGAGGTCGTCCATCATCACCGGCTGGCGGTCGGCGCCCATCATGCGGGGGATGGAGTAGCCGTACACGTCGGCGTCGAGCAGCCCCACGCTGTGCCCGGCCTCGGCCATGGCCACCGCCAGGTTGCAGGTGACGCTCGACTTGCCCACGCCACCCTTGCCCGATGCCACCAGAATCACCGTGGTGCGCGAATCGGCGTCGAAGGGGCTCTCCTTGCGGGGGCCGCCGATGATGTTGTCGCGGACGCCGGCGCGCTCCTCGTCGGTCATGGTGTCGAGGCCCACCTGCACGCCTTCGACGCCCGGCAGCACGGCGACCGCCTCGCTCACCCGTCGCTGAATCTCGGCCTTGAGCGGGCAGCCGGCCACGGTGAGCTTGATGGTGATCGCCACGCGCGACCCCTCAACCTCAACCGACCCCACCATGCCGAGCGCCACGATGCTGCGGTGCAGTTCGGGGTCGAGCACGCGGTCGAGTGCCGCGATCACCTCATCCCGCGTGATCACATGAACATCCGCGCGTAGGGCTCCGCCTGCGCGAGGGTCACGCCCCAGCGGTCGTGGCCCGGGTAGATGACCGTGTCGCCCGGCAGCTCGTCGAACACGCGCGCGAGTGAGCGCACCATGTCGTCGTGGCTCGAGCGCGGGAAGTCCGTGCGGCCGATGCCCATGGCGAAGATGAGGTCGCCCACGAGCGCCTGGCCCGTGGATG
>Ga0114966_10001441_pt1 | contig 21971 bp, 29 predicted proteins | sample M_130207_XF_Meta_FD_87029 | JGI IMG/M metagenome (GOLD analysis project Ga0114966, IMG submission 87029) | Freshwater microbial communities from Lake Montjoie, Canada to study carbon cycling - M_130207_XF_MetaG | ecosystem: Environmental > Aquatic > Freshwater > Lake | place: Lake Montjoie... | reverse complement strand
GTTGATCCGTGCCACCTAGGTGACCCCAATCACTGTCTACTATCATTCTACTGCTGATACCGCCTCTAGGACGATATTCAATTTCTATACGAATACGATCTGGTTCATATACCGCTTTAAGATCTTTATACATTACATCCAATGCACGTTCGTAACTTAATCTAGTGTCACGGTATTGGAATATGTATTGCTTAAGACTTTTTAATTCAATAGTCTTATCTTTGCCATAGAACCAAATAGTAACGTCACCAAAGTCTGGTTGATTGGCCCCACCTAAGAATGTAAATTCAGGGATATTGATACGTTGCTCATATCCACGTGCAGCATTAGGTAGACTTTTTAGTAGGCTGCTGTCTATAGTGTCCCAAAGTTTCTTTTCCATCTATTTCTTTTCCTCAACGTAGTGTTTACTCCAGTTATACTGTGTTTCCTGATGTCTTTCGCCTTGATAGTGACTAGGACCATCATAGTAGTCTAATCCAAAATGGCGACGTATGTTCTTTTGATCACCTTGGCTACCACAGATGTCAGCACAGCGTTCACCGACTAGACGATAGAAATGTTCAAGATTATCTGTTACGGGTAATCCTGCTTGAGCTGCTAATCGTTCTAATTCTTTAGTCATACTATATTATATTTAGGTTTTTGATAAAAGTCAAACATTTTTTGCACTGTCTAATATACTTTCTAATCGAGCTTGACGATCTAGCAGTTTGAAAAACAATGCTAGGGTATTGGCCGCATCTACATCCGCACGGTGCGCCTTACCTTTGAATTGTAACTTAAAGTAGCCCATAGCTGAACTCAATCCACCACTAGGTGCTTTACCTCTGGTCAGCATCAAGTATGTATACCAGGTCTTAACATCGATCCAACGACGGCCAAAATGCGGAAAATCTGCATGGTTTTTGCTGAATTCTGCCAATAATTCCACACTATCGCCCCCGCCCCAAGTCACTGGGTTGATAAAGACCTTATGCTCACGTATCAGCTCACCTAGCTCACGGGCAACATGCTCATGACTATATGCTTCTGCACGTATGTCACTGTCAGTTATGCCTGTTAGGTCATTGATGAATTCACTGATGGGCTCTTGTGGATCTATGTACCATTTACGGACCACATAGTCTTCGAAGCGTGTGTTCTTATCACCTATAGCAACACCAACCTGTATGATCTTACCACTAGGTTGATTAAGTTCTAGATCTAATGCTAGGAACTTGCCATCTGCTATCATGCATGTTCTTTCTCAAAAATATTATCCCATGTAGTTTGCAGTATCGCTGGTCGACGATTTATATGCGCTTCGTCGTTGATGTTGCCGATCGGTTTCTCACCTACTATTTTTACATATGACTCAATTAATTGGCTTTCTATAGAAACCACTTCATCCCATGGACTAATAGTCTCAAATGGATAATTAGTAAGATCCCATATCTTAATCTTTACAAAATCTTTTTCTATATTAATTTTGTAGGTATCTTCAAAGTCGTCTTCGGTGATACGCCAATCACATCCGCTGGATCCTGTAAGTCTTTTTTCTTTACCCCAAAATTTCATGTGCCCAATTTGTCTGTATATTCTTTCACCATACTGCCCATTAATCCAAGAATTATCAGCACTCATACCATATTTCAAAACTATTCCTTTGAACATGATTTGATAACAATATTTTGTAATCCCCCATTCTTTCATAAGATTGGAAATCTCGCAGGGGCTATTTAAATTTTTAGTATGAATTTCTCGAATAGATATAATACTCCAATTTACATTAACTTTCATACAGTCCTTTCTGCGGGTAACTGGCCATCAACCATTCACTGATCGCGCTGGCATTATCACTCAATTTAACTAGGTCATACTTGCCACAGAACTTTAAGAACTGTGCGCCTACCATGGGCATGTTCTTAGACACTTGCGCGGCCGCTATAGTTTCTGCCATCTTAATCTTTATCGCATCTGGTTGTGCAGTTAAGTCAACTAACACACGATTACGTTCATAGTCATCTAATACACGATGTTCAAGGCCATTATGGTCAACCCAACGCTGTAGCATCATGTTGTTCCAATTATAACCTTTCTTATCTTTGTCACTGTAGGCTTCTTCAAGACCTACTTTGTTTTTGCTACCTTTGGTGCGCACGCCTGGAAATGCGGAAAATACGTTGTCTGTAGGATCACCACGCATACACTTTTCAAAAAGTATAAACTGTGGGTTAGGGATCTTCTTAGGCTCTTTAGTCTTTTTATCAATGACTGGTTTACCTTTCTTATCAAAGATACCTTTTAGCGTATGGAGCTCATCGCTGATACCATTGTATTGATTAACGTTGTCTGCTAGGAGTTGGTAGAAGTCTGTATCACTAGATATGATAGTATGATGATCATCTGGATGGCTTTGTATCCAACCAGCTATGAGATCGTCGGCTTCTAGCTCACCATGTTGAAGGACACTACAGTTAGTCTTTTCTGCGACAAATGTTTTTAAGTTATCAAATGTCTCCCAGAATAGTTTATCTTCTTCTGCTTCACTTTCAGTAAGTGCCGCACGTGCTACTGTACGGTTTTTCTTATAGGGTTCATAGAAGTCCTTGCGCCAACTGCGTCCTTCTAAACAGAATATAACATGATCAGCCTTTTGATCACGCCATGATTTATTGATTGATGCTAGGGTTACATGGATAGCAAAACCCAGCTTGTCCCAAGTGTCACTTTGGCGATGTGCTGAATGTCTTGCTCTGAAAAATGTGTTTGCGGTGTCAACAAGTAAGTATCTCATTTAACCATTATACTTTCTATTTTGGATTTTGTCAACTAACTTCTGTTCTACCGTTGCCTAAATCTCTACGGTTACTTGCTCGTTTTTCCGGATCAGCCTGCTCTTGTTCATAGTTTTCCATGACTACATTTTGGCAAACTGCACGGAACCAATTGTCTACTATGTCTTGATCTGTTTTACCTTGGTAACCAGCACGGATTAAATTGGCTACGAATTTATCATTCCAATCTAATTCAAAACTACCTGCACCCGGATTGTCTTTGTCGATATCCATGCTGATAACTTCCACCCAAGGCTCACTTGCTTCAGTGGCAAGTTCTTTTGGAGTCTTTTTGGATTTTTGACTCTTAATAATTGGCTCTTCGGGTTTAGTACCAAACAAGCTATTGATCAATTTCTTTATCATTACCATTCTCCATGCCCAAATTCCTCATCCATATTTAATTCCATATACGCTTCATCTAATAGATGACAATGGGCCATGGCATCCCAATACTCAGTCCAACAATATTTAATAAATGTCCACATATTAATCCTTAAATAAATCTACGGCTTCCCATGGTAATCCATCTTTACCAAAGTGTCCGTAGTTAGTTGTTTCACTATAGATAGGGCGGAACAACTTAAATCTATTTATGATACCCTTTGGTGTCAGGTCTACATTAGTAATTACCCATTCAGTAAGCTCAGAATTATTTCCATCACTGTCAACGTAAACACTCATAGGTTGCTCTATCCCAATCGCATAAGCAAGTTGAACAATAGCATGTGTTGCCCGGCCACTGGCCACGATGTTCTTAGCTAGGTAACGTGCCATATAAGCTGCACTACGATCTACTTTAGTAGGATCCTTGCCACTGAACGCACCACCACCATGTGGACAACTACCACCATAGGTATCGACAATAATCTTACGTCCTGTTAATCCAGTGTCACCATCTGGCCCACCGATGACAAAGCGACCAGTTGGATTGATTAAAAACTCTGTTTCAGCTGTGATAAATTCTGCTGGCAATACTGTTAGAATAATTGCTTTTACCTGTTCTCTAACGTCTTCAATATCCATGTCTGCTGAATGCTGTGTTGAACATACGATCTTAGCGATATGATTGACAGTATAATCATGATTGAATTCGATTGTGACCTGTGATTTAGCATCAGGTCCTAACCAAACTGCTCCATTCTTACGGACAGCAGTTAATCGTTCTACAATCTTGTGACTCCAGTAAATAGTTGGCGGCATATAGTTGGGTGTTTTATTAGTGGCATATCCAAACATAAGTCCTTGATCGCCAGCACCAAACGTGTCTGTGCCTAGGGCGATATCTGCACTTTGTCCGTGCATGTAGTTCTTGATGTCCACAGTTTCCCAATGGAATCCATCTTGCTCATAGCCAATGTCACGTATGACACGACGCACAGCATTTTCAACTTCTAGATGATTGTAAATACCTTTGTATTCACCAGCTAGGATCACTTGATTAGTAGTCACTAATGTTTCACAGGCACAACGATAGGCAGTATTGCCTTCCCGCATCATTAAATCTAATACAGCATCACTGATAGCGTCTGCTACCTTATCTGGATGTCCTTCACTGACACTTTCACTTGTAAACAAATAACTCATTCAGTTCCCCATTTAATTTTTAACCATATACGTTCGTGTATATAATAATCAATACTTAATAATAGATGTAAGGTCGTGGCGAATCCTGTTGATTTTGCGATATCCCCTAGGATTAGCCAAGTCCAAAATATAGTAAATAACCAAGCGGTTAATCTATATGTTATCATACGAACTATGGTTCGTTTTTGTGTTTCTTTTACTTGCCCCATGAATTTCCCCATAAGTCCACATGTAATCTTGGACTATAATAATAACCACGACGCATGGCTTCATCAGCTACATTAAATTTATTACCATCGTAGACCTTAACCACGCCGCCTACTGGCATAATGTATATAACACCTTTGAACTTGGCCTTACGGTATTCTGATACTGCACGATCAACTTCATCAAAGTCCGTGGGTTTTTCAACTACAAACTTAAGATATGTAGTGCCAACCTTCTCATAGCTCTTAACGATCTCAGGTTTGACTGCATCAGCCCATGCTTCACCACTTGCTGATAGTTTAGCACTAACACTAAATGTTATCTCTCTGCTACCACGATTCCAAAGTTTCAAATATTGAGCAAAGTCTTCATGTAGTTCTTGAGTACCATTTGTTTCAAATGTAAGATTCTTTAAGTTATACATATCTTTATGACCTAGTAATTCTGGATAAGCACGTTGCCAACCTAGTAAAGGCTCACCACCGGTGATGACCAAATGTGTATCATTGCCATTGGGCATGATCCAACTGTTGCTAGGCACTAGATCTAGCATACGTTTGACTACTGCGTCAATTTCTAATAGCGGACTAAGATGTTTAAACTTTGGATCCCACGACGCATAACTATCACAGCCTGTTGTAACCAATGGTAGTTCTTCGTATATTCTATATTGTTTGGGATCAATAAACTCACGCTCTGTGCTCATCTGTGTGCGATCCTTCATACCAAATCCACCACAGGTAAAGTTACAGCCAAAGGTTCTTAAGAATACACTAGGCACACCAATAAAGCGTCCTTCACCTTGTGCTGAATAAAATATCTCGCTGACTTTAAGTTTACTCATCTAATTAATCCGTATAGATATATGAATAATATTATGGCATTCAATGACCATAGCTCTGGTTTCTTCCAAACAATACCAGTTACAATCCAAAATAAACAAGCAATAGACAATATAATAATGTTGAGAGGATACACATCAAGACTGGTGAATACCACCCCAACAACTGTGATTATATTAGCTAGCCATCCTATTAGTTTACTATGTTTCGTAAAAAAATGCAACCTATCTCTCCCAAGGATAAACAATCCAAACATCTTCTTCGGCTTTGTTTATCTCTACAGCACTGTAGTCAACCTTGCGGCTAAACTGGCTGCTTAGATTATCAAATAGCACAGCAAAGCGAACATTGTTGCCCCAGACGTCATCCCACGCTGTGTCATTAGGTAGATTAACACCTTGCCAATCTTCGATGATCCAATCAAGTGTAGCACCAGTATCGTTGATGTCATCTAAGATCAGTATGTTTTTACGCAGTTCTGGATCACTGGTGGGTTCATCTTTGGGTCTGGGAATTTTACTAGCACTAATATAACCAAAAGCATCTTCGGCCATCCAGCAGTTGCTTTCACCACCTTCGCCGTCACGTAGAGCCACTTTTAATGTTTCCATTGGAATATCTAACATATGGCTCATATATACCGCGGGAACAAGTCCTCCGCGGGTAAGTCCTACGATATAGTCTGGACGCCAATTATCTTTATACATCTGATATGAGATTTTATTAACGTATTCACGGATCTGTTGATCATCTACATATAACTTTTTCACAATTATCCTTTATAGGCACGTAGACTAGAAATCTTATCACCATCAAATGTAATAACATCAACTACTAGTAGTTTTTCTACACCATTGAGTAATACTTCAATCTCTGCGGCTACTGTATTGCCATCTTCGTATAATGACAATGGAGTAACGGTGATAGTATCTACGCTGTCAAAAATATTTTTGTTGGCTGTTAATACAGCAACTTTACCTTCTGCAGAATTTTCCCAATCACGGGTAACGGCATTATCAGAAAATATCTCTGATAGACCGGTTAGATCTTTATTACTAAATGTTTCAAAATATTGTATTGCTTGATCTTTTAATGTGCTCATCTTGGGGCAAACTCCTGTTGTAATTTAATATTGTCAAAAAATTCTTTCTTGGTATTACCATCATCTTTAAATGCACCTTTTAATACCGTAGTCTGTGTTAGACTACTATGCGCCATGATACCACGATTCTCACAACAACCATGTGTTGCTTGGATGTAGACTGCTACGTTCTCACTGCCTGTTGCCTTCATTATTTCTCTTGCGATGTCGTTAGCAAGTTCTTCTTGTAGTGTACCACGACGACTACACCATTGAGCAATACGAGTATACTTGCTAAGACCAATAAGTTTTTGTGCGGCAATAATCCCAATATAGGCAACACCAGCGACAGGCTGATGATGATGACTACACATACTGCGAAGCTCACTTCTAACCACGAGCATACCTTCATAACGGTCCTCCGAATCATTTGGAAAAGCTGTTGCATCTGGTGCTGGATCATAACGTCCTGCCATGATCTCATATAGATACATTTTAGCTAGTCGCTTGGCTGTACCTTGGCTATTTGGATCAGTATGGCGATCAATTAGTAGACTGTCTAATACACCTTCAAATTTTGTCGTTAGTTCATCAACTAGTTCAGCACGTTCGCTGTCTAAGATGTATTCACTGATATTGTCACCTGCCCAATATCTGGTATTTGATGCTTGTATGCGTTCAAGAATTCGTTCGCTGATTGTTTTATCACTCAATTTCTATCTCCGATGTTAAGCCAGTGGATTGGCATATTGTTTAATTATATAGGTTATTTAGGTCTATGTCAACAATTAGCACATATTTTTATGCCATTTATTGTATCGAAATTCGGGTGTCCACCCGTCATCTAACATACGATATGGTTGTTTTGCGTATATATGATCGTCCCAGTTATTTGCCCAAACTATTGTGTCTGTGTTTAGTGTTACGGTTTTTTGTAAATTAGGCAAAATAATATTAGTAGCATAATTTAAATGCTGATTTGGTGACGGGTGATGATCAGTCATCCCATGGTGCTGATCATCTTTAAGTTTCATCTGTATTGATTTGGGATTCTTATATTCATTTATACCATAAAGATGTTCAGTCATGCTCACTGGGTGAATTTTATTATAGTAACTATTATATACATCAAAAATATCATGATAACTTTCATCTGCAAATATCACATCATATTGATCTAATCTATTCATTGGTATCATTGATGTAAACATATATTCACACCCGGTAGTATCTAATAAATGTGTTGCTCCGGCTATTACACTAGATGTTTTTAATAGAGCGCCGCGAAAATCAAACCACTTTCTGACCCATTCCTGGGGGTAAACCACTTGTGTAGACATATTTCCAGCAGTCTTCCACTTGCCTTGCATATAGCGATCTTCTCTAGAAAAATTTGTCCAACAAATAATTACCAGATCGTCTTTAGTGATGTTATATCTAGCATGCGCTTCGGTTAGTTTATGAAACATAAATTCATTACCGGCACCACACATGGCTAGATTGTAGAACCTATCGCTAAATTCCTGCCCAATTATGTCGGCCCAGGTAGGCCAATAATAACTAGTAAAACTACAGCCAAATGCAAAAAATCTACTGTACATATTTGTATTCAAAAAATGGTTTCCTGATAGTTTGATAAATGTTATGTTTAAATCTACAGTTCAGTTCTGGATGTATAAATGTTTCTTGCGCAGAACTTTCTGATGGAATATAATCTGCAGGAAATAGATCAGTATATTGTATGTTTGTATGATCTAATGCACGTTTAATTAAAAATCCGTCATAAGGTTTTTCTAAATCTTTTATATACTCTACCTCATATATTCTTTTTAATTCGTTGACAAATTTTAATTTGTCCTGATGGCCAGTATCAAATATTAGTATTCCGCTTTCAACATGTTCTTCATTACGCCATTTTGCAATACCCTTTTCAACCTGGCATGCTAGGAATTTATTATCTAGTAACAGTGGCACAAAGTTATTAAAGTCATCACCCGGTTTAAATTCACAATCACCATCTAACCATACTATATACTCATTTGAATACTTTTCTAATACATCTAAAATTACAAATCCTTTGTAGCTAAATTTAATACCTAGATGTTTGTATCCGTTTTTACTAACAGTGTCTGCCGCATAAAAACTTCTAGCCCAGACAGCATGTTGGGGTATAGTATTGTTAAAATTAACAACAGTTATTCTGCTGTCTTCTACTAGTAGATCAAAGTCAACATAGATCAATGCAGTAATATTTTTAGTATAAGAAGTAAACCCATCAATCCATGTTTTTCCGTAGGATTCATATCCTTCTTTGGAAAAGGTAGTAATAAAAATAACAGGGTTCATATCCAGTTTTTCTTTACTAAATCTAAATCAGAATTATTGCTGGGTTTTTGTGTTGAAGTAAAAATTAATAATGCAGGATCATTGATAGGCACATTTATTTTATGATGTTTCCACCCTATAAATCCCTGTATGGTATAATTTTCAATAATATCATATTCAACGTTTTCGGCAATATAAGCCTGATCACCTAGGCAACCTGATCTGTTTATATCATCATACTCGTTAGGTGTGTGTGTATTAAAATTATCATATAAATGACTATAATCACCGTTCCAATACATTACAGAACTATTAATAATATCTCTATAGGGTTCTTGTACCATTAAAAATTTGTCTACAGGTAATGATTGTATTACTTTAGTTATATCCTTACAAATAATCACATCTAAATCTAAATATAATACCGGACCGGAAAATAATTCTTTTCTAAATAGTTCAACTTTATTCCAATAGTGATTTGAGTTTGATAACAAAGGTATTGTGACATATTTTGTAGAAACATTACTTAAACATACAAATTCAAATGGTATAGATAAATTTCTACTAATACCACGATAGAGTTTATCTATCCATTCTTCAGAATATTGTGGCCCACGAGTGTTTGGTTGTGAATTATAAACGCAAGCAACGGTTAACATTATAAGATAGTGATTTCTCGAAGGTCTGGATATTGTTTATATTTAGGTGTTTGATCGACTGTGGATAATAGTTCTAAACCTTTTACAGCCTCTTCAACAGTGGGTTTATAATGATATCCCAGTCTGAAGATTTTTTGTTTTTCCCATGGACCTATACTTAGGTCTCGACCATCATAGCATTGATGTTTCAATACATCGTAGACTTCTGCATCATCAGTTAATACAGCACCACCACGACCAATACTCATTGGTTTGTCGAAGCCAAAGCTCAAGCACTGTATCATACTAGGGCGATACATACGTTCTTTAAGTAGTCTGGCACTATCCCAAATGCGTGTTGCTCCTAGTTGATATTCACCTAGCCAATCCCAATCTTGGTAGTCATATTCAATATCTAATTTACGCAAAGTCATTGGTATACTGAGATATGTGCGTGCAGGAATAAAACAACGATTAACACTATCGAATCTTAATGCAAGCTCAATAGCATGTGTGCAACAGTCTGTCATCACAGCATAAGGCGCACCGGTAAATTTAGCTAATGCCTGTTCAAATTCTATTATTTTCTCAAACATTTTCGCTCAGATGATCCTGTTTAATTTCTCGCACTGGGCAATTTAATATTTCTGCTATGGTATTTTTAACCGCTATTCTTTTATTATTCCAGTCTCTTATTAGTATAGCACGTCTCCCAATTTCTTCTAAACTTAATTCTGCATCACGACCGCTTTTTAGTTCAGCTTCCAATGACCAGATAGTGTCATGTATACTCTTAAGCTCGTCGAGATACGTTTCAATGAGAGATAGATCAAACTGTGCAGTCTGATCTCGATACCAATTGAGTTCCTCTTGATTGATGTGTGTTCTAGTCCATTTGACTTCAGCTATAGCTAATCTATCGAATAGTTCAATCACTGGAAAATGATAACTCATAAATATAGTCCTTCAATTTTTTCTGGATCATCTAAGATATTCTGTATTTCAATATTAGTACGATTAGGCCTGCAAGGTTGACATAGACCTACATTAGTTTTATTATAGATCTCATGATGTCGATCATTCATCCATAGGTCTCGGAAATCTCCTTGGTCCCATGAACCTAGTTCAAATTGAGGATTACCCTTGCCCTCACAGCAAACATAGATTTTACCATTGGCACAGAATACAGGAAAGTGATACATCTGATGACAACGTTTATAGTTACGTGGCATGGTTTTATTTTGATTGACCCAATACGATTGGCTATACTTGTGGCTAAGTTGCTCGATCAGCGTCAGTGTTTTGTAGGTAATAGGATGTGCTTCACCGTTGGTGATTACTGGTCTAAAATATAACTTACGTCCACCTACACTCTTAACAAATTGGAATAGATCTTCTAGTGCTTCAGGATTATCATTTAACGGATTGATTAAACATTTAAAGTCGACATTTATTCCTGCTTTGATCAGTTCACGAGCATTATGCTCCATTTTATAAAATAGGCTCTCTTTAGTTAAACTGCGACGAATCCTTTCGTACAGTTCTTCAGTCCCTGCATCGATATCAATGCCAATCCAAGCAATTTTTTGTAATTTTTTAACTACCACGCCGTCTAGTAATTTGTCTAAATAGCTACCATTGGTAGTTATCGATGTTAGGAATCCTAGATCAACTGTGTGTTCAATAACTTTTTCAAATCCAGTTAATACACTAGGTTCCCCACCTCCCGGATAAGTTATGGTGTGTGTTGTACCATAACTTTTAGGGCTATGGGCACGCCAGCCAGACAGTTTGTCTAATAGGGTAATATATTCTGTGTATTTTTTCTGCACAGGTTCGGCTTGTCGGAAGTCTATACTGTTGCAATAGTAACAGTCTTGGTTGCATACATTAGTGAGATCGATATCCACTTGCGCAGGCAACAATAACATTGATTCTTTGTTCTTCATCCAATGGACTAATTCTGCATGTTGATATGTCATAATTTACGTTTAATCTCTTGATCATAATTGCTATATAAATTGCCACTACAAAACAATTCAGCATTGTTTCGTCTGCGTTGTTTAGTCATCATATTAATTAAATATAAATCTTGTCCTAGTAATTTATCTATATATGTATGTATCATTTTTATCCTTTCTATAGGATCTTTTATTATATCATAGTCATGATCAATGATATCATCAAAACAATCTACACCGACGGTTCTTAAGTGGGCAATAGTATTGGGATTACCTAATATCATGAATAACTGTCCGCTAACAATAGGTTTCCAGGTTTTTTCTGTTATAAACAATTTATCAGATATAGTTGTTTCGGTAACTAAATGAATATAACTATCCGTCCAAGCAGGATCCTTAAGGGGAGGAAAATCTACATCTATTTCACAATCTTTAAAATTAGCCTTAATCTCATTCCATTTTTGCAGCACATCATCAGGTAATATTAAATCATCATCTCTTGTAGCTATTCCTTGACGCATAGTAAACAACATATCATCTCTGATATTCATTGTGATATAATTATAAATGCGATGTGGGCGTGGGGCTCTATTTGTGCAACTTAATAAATATTTCTTACGATCAACTGTGATATTAACTTGATATTCTTTCGTCCAATTTTTAACAGTCCAATGATACCAATACGGATAAAATAACAATTTTGGTAAGGCTAAGTGTTCAGCTACATTAGAAGTTAATATCAAAAAATCATCAGTGTGTTCTTGTAATTTTTTATATAGACTTTTAGTAAATTCTTCAGTCCCGTAATGTTCACTAGCACAATTAACTAATACTAATTTATCTTTAGGTAATGCAGCAAACTTTTTATCGTCCCATCTCCAATTTTCATTGTATAAAGAAAGTGGATTGAAGATATAATACATATCTTCTGTAAGTAAATCATCAATGAACATTATTTGATATTTTCTAATAGTGCGCCAGCACTAAAGAAACAATTATGTAGATCGGCTGCTTGTTGTTGTATCGTTGGTATGAGTGTATCATAGTTTTCTATATGACTTTTTATCACGGCTATTAGTTTATCTTTATGCGTGATATAACTATTCCATGACTCGGTCCATTCACTAGGATATTTAAACGCATCATCATACATTTCACTATAACTTAATCGATTTGGAACCAATGGTATGGCATTCACCAATGCACCTTCATAGCAGCTGATACCTAATGTTTCTTGTAAGTTAGCACTAAACACCATCTTAGCTGTGCCTAGTAGACCGTGATACTGTAGTTTGCTTAACTGTTGATCTTGACAGACCATCCATTCATATTCAGGCATCGATACTGCTAGATCACGGAATATTTCTACTTGTTTCTCGGGAGCGATACGATGTGGAAATAAGATCAAATCACGTTTAGGTATCTGTTTGAATAATTCTAACTCCGATGGCATATATTCCATGGGCCAACCTGTGCGTGCAATTTTATCTTTACTTATATTAAATGTTTGATCATCTAACAAGTTTTTATGAAACATGTCAATATGAAAATCTGTAGCAAAGTAGTTATGATCGATAGCATGGAAGAATGCTTTTTCACTGTGGCGTACCCATGGAGCATCACCTATCAGACGTCCTAAGAAGTCCTGCGGGTCATAACTACCAGCATGCCATAATGCGTGTATCTTGATTTTTATACCAAGTAATTCCGCCATATACTTAAGGTTGATAATACCAGGATGCCAAGCATCAGTAAAAAGAAAGTGATCGCCATCAACAACCGTGCCACCTGTAAACAGTCTGGCAATTTCTTCCACTTGTCGGGCTTTATAAATGTTTGTGCCGCCAAAGTTAAGAAAAGCGCCAGGAGTAGTAGCGTCAGGTATGTCGGTAGGGCCTTGGATAATTGTAACAGCATGTCCTGCCTCCTCTAATAGATCAGGCACATGGGTCTTCCATTGACCCGTGTACCTAGTTTCTACTGCTTCTAGATCAACTAGAAATACAGTCATTATTGTCCTCTATTATTATTGTTTCGATTATAAACAACCCCATTACGGGCCTGCCACTGTTGACGTTTCTTTCGACGTTCTTGCCATTCTTTATACTCTGGTGATTTGTATAAATCAGCAGGATCATATTTGATCATACGGAAACGACAATAGTTACACCATGCATCTAAGTCATTAAAAATTTGACGAACTTCGGGGGTCATACGTAGGTACTTGTTTACCCAATTTGGATTTGCCACAATAATATCTCCTAGATAGTGACAGATTGTAAAGGACGAGTATTGTTATACTCAACGTAACACCCATTTTCGCCATCTTCGGATACTTCTATCCAAACATCACGATTGGGATACTTGGCAGCGATCTGTGTATACAAATCATCTGCGATCATCTCACAACTTTTATAATCTAGTTGTAATACTGTATTTACATATAATGACTCTAACCAGCGTTTAAATTGTATAAACTCTAGTTCACGATCGTCATGGAATACATCAATTGCTACACGGAAGTGGAATATATGACGATGTGGACTAGCTAAGAATGCAACATCTGCTAGTTTAGGATCAGTGGCTGCCGCTGGAAAACAATGGATACCTTCTCGTTGGAAAGTGACCCATATTTTCTTTTGACTAACCTTGATAATTCTATCTATACGTTCACGTTCTTCTAATATCATACTAACTCCGGGAATACTGTTTTCCAATTGGTTCCTCTTTTAGCGTCGAGAGAATCAAAATATTGTTTATAGTCTAATCCGTTTGAATCTTTTTCTAATTCTTTAATACAGTTATTGATATTATTGCATAAATTTAAAGGCATTACAACCTCATTGAGTAAACTTACTAAGTTGTCTTTGGCTTGAATCTTGAGATCTTTGGGCAAATTTCTACTACTAATAGCATCATGCTCTATAACTGGTACCGTCGAAAACTCACAATTTGGGATTAGTGTTTTTAAAAAATTAAAATCATCAGCAAATGTCAACGCATTTCCGATAAAGTATACTAGATTAAATCGTATAGTATGATTTAAATTTTTGATTATCTTTAAATTTTGTAAAAATTGCTGCCAATTTCCTCCATATCTAGTATATTCATATCGATGTTCGATATTTTCAACGCTTACAGTCCATAATACATCTTTAAACTTTGTAATCATAGACAATATACTATTTTTTTCATTGATATTACTAAGATTGGTATTAATACGTAGTTTGGTGTTGAAGTTTGTAAATTGTTCTAAAAATTGTCGATTTTCTTTCATCAACAAAGGTTCGCCACCTGCTAGATATATTTCTTTGATGTTGGACTGATTAGCCAACACAAAGTCTAATACTGCTTGATTACCCGCATCACCATTGCTGAATGTTATATTTAATTCGCGTTCTATGCCATTACTAAATTTAGGTTCGCAATAAACACATTTAAAATTACAAGTATTAGACCATCTGAGATCAACTCCTGCTAAAACAAATTTAAAAGAGTCATAATCGATATCCAACGATTTAGATAAATCATTATAGTGACCACGTAACCAAGTATCATAATCACTATTAAATTCTTGACAGACCACACAATTAACATGAGGATTGTCATTAAGCAATGTATTTTTTATTTCATTCGCAACCTCACCATTCAATATCTGAGATAGGCTAGTATTACGAATGTTTCCTAAAACAGTCCGACCGACACAGCAGGTCAGGATATCTCCATTGGCCTCTAGATATAAATTAGTCCAAGGTGCCGCACAAAAATTTTCAGATTGTTTAAGCAAGAAAAATTTACGTTTAGGATCCATGATTACAGTGGCTTATGCTTAGGGGACAAAAGGCACTACAGGTATTTGTAGTTTCAATGTCTAATCTTAGAATTTCATGAGGTTGATACATTACTTAACGATCTTATCCTTTCCATACTGATCCCAATCAGTAAAGCTCTCTGTTGTTGTTAAATCACGTAGGCGATGACACCAAACACCTGAGTTTGAGTGATCAAAGTCTAAATCGTCTAGCTTAATTGTAGCATTATATCCCAGCTGTGTCAAGTAGGGTAATTTTACCGAAATCTGCGGAATAAATCTGCGATGACCAATAAATGTACACTCTAGCACACCTTGTACTACTGCAACATCAAAATCTAAGGTACACCATAAGCCTGCGGTTAAGCATTGATCAATCATACGTTCCCACGGACGCCAAGCGGCGGCATCATCTGTGGCTAACTTAGGAAAACTTTGATTAGCACCGAAATAAATGTGTTTACAGTCTTTTTCTTTGGCTAGTGCTATGATTTCTTCTGCAGGTTGTACGCCTACTACAAATAATGTCATCATACCAAATGCAGGAGTCTGTTCAATCTCTACACCTGTGAAGAACGTTATTGATTCCGCTTTGCCTGTATCATATTCACGTTTCATAGCCTATTCCTTTCTTTTATCATAATAAATCTATATTAAAAGTTTGATTGAAATTTTGATTTCTTATTTTATCTATGGTTAATGTATATTCTATAAATTTAGCTGATAGTGTTTCATTTATTATACTATCATTTAGATTTTTTTGCAATGAATTTAATGGACCTAAGCTACTAATATGAACGGTTTTTTCTATATCTGTTAGTATCATTAACGCTTGGTTAATTTCTACAAGTGCTTTATCTTTTAATTTTTTAGTAAGCACCTGTGGATGTAAGAAATCGGGAGTATCGCAAATCGCACACCATATCTCTAATGGTTGATTGGGGAATTTTTCTTTCTGTGCCTTAAAAAACTTCGCCAAATTACTTAAATCTAAAACACTATATGCACTCAATACCGTATTAAACGCTACACTATGTCCTAATAATAATATTTGATTAATATTATCTTGTAGTTTTTCCCATTTAGTACCGTTTCTTATATACTCAGCAGCAGTCCCAACACCGTCAATACTTATAGTCCAATGCACATTGTTAAATTTTTTGATTAATTCTAATATTTTGTTATTAATGATAGAGCCATTGGTGGTAATCAGTATTTCACAATTGATATTACCTGATGCAAGTAATTCTTCAAATATATTAATATTTTCTTTAATTAATAATGGTTCGCCTCCGGTAAAATTAATCCTTTTTACAGTTGGAAGGAAATTAATTAAATCAGATCTTATTAAGGTATTCTCCATATGTATGTTGGATGTAATACCATAATATGTTTTTAGTTCTTCGTGTTCTGATAATTCTCTGGATATTTCGCTACTAAATGCTGGCTCACAGGTCCTACAACTAAAATTGCATAGATTACTATGTCTTAGGTCAAGATATTCTGTCTGAGTAGGAACGGTATCTATATTATAATCCCAATCATTTAGTGCTAGTGTTCTGGTACTATTATATCCCTGATTTTCTAAGCGGACACAAGATTGACAATCTGAAGGAATGTCACCATTGGTGATGGTTTCTCTTACTACCTTTATGTAATCAGAATTGGCAAATTCTATAGGAGTTAAGTCGAGTTTAGTACCACTACTACAACACATTTTAATTCCGTCTGCTTGGATAAATTGATGTATCCAAGGCAAAGGGCAAAAGAATTTAGACATCTTGTTCTAATTCATCTAGTCTAGTTTCATCTAAGCCGCTGTCATCTACGTGATGTTCTTCTGGTTCTTCATTTTCAAATAAACTATTAAACATAGTACCAGCATTAACGGCTTTGTCACCGGTAGCCCCACGTGTTCCTCTGATGTCTTGGAAGTATGCGCTGTAATATTCAATCAATGCTAGTGCATCATCTCTGTTATCTACAGCAAATATTAAATCAACTATCTCACGGAAAGTATTTGTTCCATAGTTCCTAGGAGTTTTCTTATCAGCAGTTTCACTATGCATCATAGCTGGCATCTTACCAGTGTCATATTCTCTGTTAGCAGATTGCACTGCTGTTAAATGACTCCAAACATTATGTCCCATCTGGATAGCATAACTAAAACTATCCCATGAAGTCCTACCTTCCTTGTTGATCTTATTAAGGTCACCGGGCTTATATATACAAATATCTTTAATAGTGCAACGTTGGCTGATTGGACTTTCCGTGAATGCTTTGAACAAGTTATCTTGTAATACTGCATCACGGAAACGGCGTGTGTCTATAGCATATTTCTTATCATCTACGCTTGGCACCATACGATAAGTCCACTTGCTTTTATCTTCGATTTCAGTTTGGATGTAGATCTGTCCGTTAGCACTGGCCAAGAATGGACTCGCACAGTCAAACGATATTGTAAAGTTTGGATTATGATACTTACGGACAGCTCGTTGTATATCTGTTAATAAACAAGCCCATTCAAGTTTACTCGTGCCTAAGAAGTGCATCCAATCATGTAGACCTTCTTGTAACAGTCCGTCAAAGCGTAGTGCCACTAATCGTTTAAGGATCAAATGGACATCACACATATTTTGTCCACCCATGGCCCAACCATTGAATGGACGATCATATTGCTTGGGATCACAGTATTTCTTCATGCGTTGATACCAATCTTCTGCTTCTGCGTGATTCTCACCTTGTAGAACATTTAAGAACTTACAAGCGCCTGTGCGGTGTTTCATAAAGTAATCGTTATTAATATATGTGCCTTCTACAGCTTCCATATAACTAGTGATACCCGACGCTTTACGTCCTTCTGGGCTACGACATACCCACGCTGGAATATCTAAGATCATACCATAGTCCATGTAAGCATCCATCCATGCCAATACTAGTTCACGTTTCTTCTGTGCTTTTGGACATGCGGGATTCTTCCAATCACCTTCCCATACACCCTTACCAATCTGGAACCCACCTGAATCACCTAAGACAAAACTACGTGTGCGATCACGATTACGTATCATATCTTCTTTAGGACTATGTTTGTTTATATCAAGTTCTGCGTGTCCTGCTGAATATAATGCCCAATGATAGGGAAAGTAAGCCGCATCTGGATTAAGCCAGTTAAGTCCTTCTATACCATTTTCAAAGTCTGCCGGGACTCGTGCTGGATCTACATAGGTAGGATCATGTCTTTGCTTGCCTACATAGGTAGCATAAAAGCCACTCAGTGCTGGTAAGAATACAGCATAGTCTAGTTGCTTACTGGTTAGATTATCAATTTCCATAAAATTTTACTTTACCGATTAGTTTATAGTCTTCTTCAAAGTGCTGTTGTAATTTTAACACAAATTCTGGTGATTGGTCAAGTAGTTTAGTGTAATAGTCTTTGGTCGTTGCACGATCATCTTCACTGCTGGCGTTGTATTCGATAGCAATATCAACATTGGTCCTATATCCATGATCATAAATCCAATTGGCTAAATTGGCTCGTAAATTATCATCTACAAACATAAATGTAGATTTATCCAATTCTACACCTTGTAAAAAATATGTCTGTAGATCTGTGTGATCATCAAAGGTTATTTTATCAAAAATAAGTTCTGCAGGCATATCAATTTGATTACTGTTGTGTAGATATTGCGTAATACCGCTTACCCAACGGTCAATGGGATCACGTAAAACAATTAAATTTTCACTGCTATTGATCAATGTTTCACTATGATGCCAAAATCCACCACTACCAATCAACACACCTTTAACAAAACTACTAGCATTTTTAGGAATATGGAAGTATGTTTTATCATTTACTTCATCGACCCAACATTCACCTAACCTATGCCCTAGGTGTGCCCAACGGCCTAAATCCATTACTTGCTCTGTGCTGGTAAGATATAGTTATAAGTAGCAAGACCTGAATTAACAGTGATCTGCGCCGCACCTTCGTCACTGATGCTGAACTTCTTATCACCCGCCAGGTTTAAGATACTTAATACAGCATTAACTGGCCATGACCAATTCTTGCTTAGTGTGCCTGTAACACCTGCTTGGAATACAAAGTTACCTGCGTGACTGCTATGATCACCGAAACTTAGTTCTAAGTTACCATTGTTAGTTTTAGCAGTAAAGTTTGCTTCTTCTGCATTAGCTGACTGTTGGAATTTAAGTCTTTGGATATTAGCTACTGTAGGTTCAAATTCAACGTGCCATGTCACTGGGCGCATCTTAACTGTTTTAAGTTTGTCATTGACAATCTCTTGGCTCATAAAACGATAGTCGTTTTTAAAGTCACCTGTTTTATTTTCAAAATGTAATCCTACTGCTACACTTTCACCATTTCGATCTTGTTTAGTTAAACTAATTTTAGCATCATCTTTATATTCTTGGATGCCTAATATCGTATTTAATTTAGCTAGATTCGGCATACCAAACGTACCGATAAATTCTGCTACCGGTCCATTTAATTTACCTTGGACTATAACACTACGGTCTTCTGCTAGTGCTTCAATATTTGTTTCTGCGTCTGTTCCTGATACTTTAACTAGGTCAATAATGCCCAAGCCATAAGTGTTTTTAACGATGTCTAATAGATGGTCTCTCATTTAATTCTCCTGTTTGATAATTGATTATATATGGTTTATTTAGATCTTGCAAGTCATTTGATAAATTTATTTTGATGATATCTTTCCCATTGCCTGTGCCCTTTTTATTGTTGATAATACTCCTGGCTTTTGTATTTCAATCCAACTGATATATTTTACTTGATGATCGCTGTTTTTTAAATCATATTGTTGGACGATATCATATCCAAGTTCTATACAGATTTCAATCAGTTTCCTTTTAGGCACAAAGGTCATATACCCAGACTCGGTCAAAATGGCAGATTCTACTAAATCACAATTATTGTAGCTAAACATTAGGGTTCCGCCAGGCCGTAAAAGTTTAATTAGAGAACTCAAATAAGATTTTATTACAGCAATATCAGCAAAATTAAAAAACATCCAACTCAAGATAAACCCAAATTGGTTATGCGGCAGTTGATCCACATTATCATTAACGATTACATATTTCCTTAATCGATTATTATATATTTCGTTAAATTGTGAAGAGATTTTATTAATAAGATCGTTATTAAAATCACAAAGATATAAAGGATCATTAGAAACTAGCTCGTGTGTATATCCGGTATTTTCTTCACCAGAATATCTACAACCCAATTGCATTGCAGGAAAATGCCAATCAGCAAATCGGTGAATGCAAGACTTTATAATAGTCTCAATCTCAGAGTTAATTGTAAATTTTAAGTATTGATTATTTTCTCCAACTCTGAAAAAAGATTGAAATGGGGTATTTTTGTTACCGGACAATGTTTCGATCGCCATTGAGTCAATAGATCTGTTTGTATCATCGATGGCTGTTAATAATATTTTTTTTGCGTCAACCGATTGATTATACCCCTTTTGAAGTTCGTTGATAAAATTTAAAATTTTTTCATGTGCAACAAATGGTGCAATATCTAAATTTTCAGATATAGATAAATTTAGTAAATTACAGGAATACATTATTTCTTGTTCATGATTCAATTTTGCAATCTTATCAAGCAAATTATCTCGAAATCTTATCAAGTCACTAACTAACATAATTATTCAAAACTAAACAAATTATCAAATGTTGTAGCGATCTGTGTGTTCTCAGCGATCTGCCATTTCAACACACCTAATAGGTTTTCTACCTTTTGATCCACGATACCAGTTTCCATGCTAGCATCATCAAATGGTAAGTCCTTAAACCACGCAGGAATATGTGTTTCATCTGTGGGATATCCAACACTAGTATAACCAAGCGGATTATCTTTTAACTTACATACCACAGTTTTCATACCATCAACGATGGTCATACTGTATTGGTCATTCATCATACGTTTCAAGTTGTTCCAATTCATTGCCGCACGTACATGCCCCGGCATGTTGGCTTTGCCTAGGCGTTCTTCTTCCTTAGTATACTTGGTCAAGTTATTAACACGCTTAGGTGTACCTTTCTCCCAGGCCGGACGCTCTGTGAATAATAATTTAAAGTCACGCACTTTGGCGATAATCGTGTCACGGTCTGCGCCTGTTAGCACAGATAATAAGATATCACTTAAAAAGTCTTGGATGACCTTTGGAGTATCTGACCTCTTTAAGTCTAAGCCCATGGCTTTTACTTTGCCAGGAGTGCTGTGACTATCCAAACGATGTCCTTCCATGTCATAGATCAGGATAGCATAGCGTTTCTTTTTAATAAACAGACCTTTAAGTGATACACTTTCTCGACCACCTTTGATCAGTTCGCCTTGACGACGTGGAGTATGGAAAGCCTTTTCACAGAATGCCGGAAAACTCTCATTGACTTGGTCAGCGATGCTGTCATATAACCCCACTGCTATGTCTTTGTTCCATTCCATCTTACCCGCTTCTACGTCTTTCTTAACCATTGGGTAAGCACTAAAGTAACACGAGTCTGTATCACCATATATGATCGCTTCACCAGTATGGTCATATACACCAGTGATACACTCGTTAATATATGCATCCATGTGACGGGCGATAGTCCTGCCAGTTAATGTAGTTGACTGCCCAATACGCTTGTCAAAGAACCTGCAACCAGGATTAAGAAT
>Ga0114966_10001439_pt1 | contig 21985 bp, 21 predicted proteins | sample M_130207_XF_Meta_FD_87029 | JGI IMG/M metagenome (GOLD analysis project Ga0114966, IMG submission 87029) | Freshwater microbial communities from Lake Montjoie, Canada to study carbon cycling - M_130207_XF_MetaG | ecosystem: Environmental > Aquatic > Freshwater > Lake | place: Lake Montjoie... | reverse complement strand
GTATAACCCGTGTAACCTGTGTAGCCTGTATAACCCGTATAACCGGTATAACCTGTATAACCCGTATAGCCAGTATAACCGGTATAACCGGTATAACCTGTATAACCTGTAACACCGGTATAGCCCGTATAGCCAGTGTAACCTGTATAACCCGTATAACCCGTATAACCGGTATAACCCGTATAACCCGTGTAACCCGTATATCCCGTATAACCCGTATAGCCTGTGTAACCTGTATAACCAGTGTAACCCGTATAACCGGTATAACCCGTATAGCCTGTATAACCTGTATCACCTGTATAGCCCGTATAGCCCGTGTAACCTGTATAACCCGTGTAACCCGTATAGCCGGTGTAACCGGTATAACCCGTATAACCGGTATAACCGGTATAGCCCGTATAACCCGTATAGCCGGTGTAACCGGTATAACCCGTATAACCCGTATAACCGGTATAGCCCGTATAGCCTGTATAACCTGTATAACCCGTATAACCAGTGTAACCCGTATAACCGGTATAACCCGTATAGCCTGTATAACCTGTATAGCCCGTGTAACCTGTATAACCAGTATAACCTGTGTAACCCGTATAGCCTGTATAACCCGTATAGCCTGTGTAACCGGTATAACCCGTATAACCTGTATAACCGGTATAACCCGTATAACCCGTATAGCCGGTGTAACCAGTATAACCCGTATAACCTGTATAGCCCGTGTAACCTGTATAACCAGTATAACCTGTCATACCAGATATGACGGTAACCGAAACAGTATTAACCGTGCCAGCTGGACCTTCTGGACCAGTAGCACCAGTATCACCGATCTGTCCTGTTGGACCAACTATACCATTACTCGGTCCAGTAGGACCTATTATGCCAGTAGGACCTATTATGCCAGTAGGACCTGTATAACCAGTATAACCTGTATAACCTGTTACGCCCGTATAGCCCGTATAACCCGTATAGCCCGTATAACCCGTATAACCCGTATAACCGGTTGGTCCGCGATTGCAGGCGGCTGGTCCACCCGGAATCCAAACAATCCCATCAATGCCTGTTCTCGTTCTATTGTTATTTTGTTGCCAACTCATAATATATATTTTACGCTAAAATTCTTTGCGTATAAATACGATTACTTATTATGCTTGCTATGCCTATGCTTGTGCTTGATTCTACTATGCTTGTGCTTGCTATGCCTATGCTTACCAATGCTTCTACTATGATTGCCAATGCTTCTCCTATGCTTGCTTCTAATATGCTTAACTGTGCGCCGCGGCGGTTTTGTATAAAAATCATTACTTAACCGTTCAAATAAACCAAGATTGCTGATCGGATTTTCCAATATTTTATTTAGTATTTTTTTATTTTTAATCGTATAATGTTTCATTTGATTATTATCACGCTCATCGACATGTAATGTTTTTCCATTATACTCGGATTTTATCGCCGAATCTTGCATTACTTGTCCATTGATAATTTGTTTTGTTTCCCCCAAAAAATAAGCTTTCATATGCGGATGCGGCACCGGACTATCTTGCGCTTTGGCAGGCATATCTATATATTAAAAATTATATAAGAATATATATAAAATGGAAGGCTATGCCATTAATAATAAAGGGAAAACAGAAAAGAATAAGAAAATAAAAGCCGGACCTTGTGTGTTTCCCTTTAAATACAAAGGTCAGAAATATAACGAATGCTTAGATACAGCCAAAGGAAAAATATGTGCAACAGAAATAAATTTAAAGAACGGTATTATGACTAAATATGGCTATTGTACATTGACAAAAAAAGATCAAAAAAAGTACCGAAAAAAGGGCACTGTAAAAAAGGCACGCCGGCATTTCTTTACGACACCGAGCCCCTTAAAGAGTATAAAGACGCCGAGCCCCTTAAAGAGCTTAAAGACGCCTAGCCCTCTAAAGAGTATAAAAACACCGAGCCCTCTAAAGAGCATAAAGACACCTAGTCCTCTAAAGAGCATAAAGACGCCAAGTCCTTTGAAGAGCTTAAAGACACCGAGCCCTTTACGGAGCATAAAGACGCCGAGCCCTTTACGGAGTATAAAGACACCTAGTCCTCTAAAGAGCTTAAAGACCCATAGTCCACTACGCAGTATAAAGACGCCTAGTCCTTTAAAAAAAACTAAAAAAAGAACTTTGAAAAATAAAAAAAGAGATATAAAGCCTTTATCCGAAATAAAAACACACATGGTAACGCCTATTAAAACTGTTGCACAAGCTGACAACGCACAAGCTAACAAACGCTGGAACGAAGATTTTATAAAAATCTTAGATGAATTAGCCGATATTATGCAGCGCCAAGGCGAACCCTTTAAAGCCCGCGCCTATCAAAAAGCCCAAGAAACCATCATGACTTTTGAGGGCGATATTTATAGTTTGCCGCAAATAACTGATTTACCCGGCATTGGCAAAACGATTGCGAGTAAATTAGAAGAGTATATGCAAACCGGCACCTTGCGAATTTTAGAACGCGAGCGAACCAATCCCGTTAATTTATTAACGAAAGTGTATGGCATTGGTCCGAAAAAGGCTGACGAATTAGTAAAGGCGGGCATAACGACGATTGCTGAATTACGCCAACAACCCGAATTATTAAATGATGTGCAACGAATCGGGCTAAACTATTTTGAAGCGATTGAGACGCGTATTCCTCGTGGAGAGATCGATATTTATAATAAATTATTCACGAAAATTTTTAAAGAAACGGCACCACCGGGTTCGCATATGGAAATCGTCGGGTCTTATCGTCGTGGCGCGCAAAATTCTGGCGATATTGATCTTATCATAACGAATGAAAATAACGATAATACGGTGATGAAAACCTTTATGGATCGGTTAATTCAGGATAAAATTGTGACAGAGATCTTGAGTCGGGGGAAAACCAAGAGTTTAACTATTGCCAAATTGCCTATGGCGAGTTCAGATGAGGATACCATCCCGCGCCGTGTTGATTTTCTCTATACGCCGCCTGACGAGTTTCCGTTTGCGCTGTTATATTTTACCGGCAGCAAAATATTTAATACGGTTCAGCGGGCTCGGGCTTTGAAAATGGGTTATTCTTTAAATGAACATGGGTTATATCAAATGGAGCAAGGACAGAAAGGACCGAAAATAAAAGGCGATTTTCCAAATGAGCAATCGATTTTTGCAGTATTAAATATGGCTTATAAAGAACCGCGTGAGCGAATTGACGGGCGATCGGTTGTTCAGGTTACAGAGCAAGCGCCGGTTATGCAAGCGCCGGTACAAGCGCCGGTTATGCAAGCATCGGTTGCACTTGCAGTACCGCCTCCGGTGAAAATTAAGCGAAAAACCTTAAAGGCACCAGCAAAGGCACAGGCACAGGCACAAGCAAAAGCACCTAATGATAATGCATTGTTACCACTCTTTAAAAAAACCGGTATCGAAGCCCTAAAGGCTAGTACCGAGGATGAATTGAGCCAGCTTATTCGCGCCGCTAATGATGCCTACTATTGTAATCAAGCGCCGCTAATGACAGATAACGAGTATGATATTCTGCGCGAATATACCTTAGAACGGTTTCCCGATAATGCAGCCGCCAACGAAGGTCATACCCAATGCATCGCTCCAGAAAAAAATAAAGTCAAACTTCCCTACGAAATGTGGTCCATGGATAAAATCAAGCCTGATACAAATGCGCTCGTAAAATGGCAGCAAACTTATAGTGGACCTTATGTGCTCTCTTGTAAATTGGATGGCGTCAGTGGGCTTTACAGCACAGAAGGACCTGAACCGAAACTTTATACGCGCGGCAATGGCGTGGTCGGACAAGATATCAGTCATTTTCTGCCCTACTTTAATTTACCGAAAGTCAAAGACATTACTTTGCGCGGTGAATTTATTATCAAGAAAGAATTATTCCAAACCAAGTATGCAGCCGAGTTTGCCAATCCACGCAATTTTGTGGCGGGCGTGATGAACCAGAAAAATCCGGATCCTCGGAAAGCCGGCGATTTGGATTTCGTGGCTTATGAAGTATTGAAACCAATATTAAAACCGTCGGCGCAGATGGAGTTTTTAGGGGGGTTACTCCGGGGGTTTAGCCCCCCCACGACAAAGGCAACGGGTAATACGACAAAGGGGATAACCCCCACAGCCTATAAAGTGGTAGAATATATGGTTAGTCCGACGATATCCAATGAACTGCTCTCCGAAGTTCTCGTAAAATGGCGAGCCGAGTACGCCTATGAAATTGACGGCGTGATTTGTATTAACGACGCACTGTATCCTCGACAGACAGGAAACCCTGCCCACGCGTTTGCCTTCAAAATGGTTTTATCCGAACAAATCGCCGAAGCCAAAGTCGTCGGCGTCATCTGGACGGCAAGTAAAGACGGCTACCTCAAACCGCGCGTACAAATTGAACCAGTTAAATTAGGCGGGGTGAAAATTGAATATGCGACGGGTTTCAATGCGAAATTTATTGAAGAAAATAAAATTGGCGTCGGTGCGCTCATTCGTTTGATGCGCAGCGGGGATGTCATTCCGCATATTATTTCCGTGGTCCAACCCGCCGAGCAACCGCAAATGCCTACCGTACCCTACGAATGGAACAACACACATGTGGATATTATGCTCCAAGATAAGGAAGACGATGTCACCGTCTTAGAGAAAAACATAACACTTTTTTTTAGTAGTATAGAAGTGGATGGCTTAGGCGCCGGTAATGTGAAGAAGATCATGGCGGCGGGTTTCAAGACCGTCCCGCAGATTTTGGCGATGTCAACCGAGGATTTTTTGACGGTTGCAGGATTTAAAGAAAAAATGGCGAAGAAGATAAAAGAAAGTATTCAGGAGCAGGTTGAAAAAGCTTCGCTAGCGGAACTCATGCACGCAACCAATCTTTTTGGGCGCGGTTTTGGCACGAAGAAGTTCAAACTTATTTTAGCTGCGGTGCCGACTATTTTATCAATGGCGCCTGCCGAAGGCATAATAAAGGCGACGGCGGTAGAAGGGATGGCTAAGAAAACCGCCGAACAATTTGTGCAGCAAATTCCAGCCTTCCTGGCTTTTTTGGCAGAAGCAAATTTGCTCGGAAAATTACAACAATCCGCTCCTACAAACGCTGTACCAAAAGATACAGCGCATCCGCTCTATGGAAAACAATATGTGATGACCGGCTTTCGGGATAAAGTATTACAAGAAAAGTTGGAGGCAGTGGGCGCTGAGCAAGGGAGTGCGGTTAGAAAAAACACCTTTGTGGTATTGGTGAAAGATCTTGCGGAAGAAAATAGTAAAGTGACCGAAGCGAAAAAAATAGGTATACCGATTATGACACCCACTGAATTCCAAACGAAATACAACATTTAGAGTTATTTTTGTTTGTATAATATATAGACTAATGAGTAGATTAGGTGAACTGACACCATTACCGGCCGATTATCTCTATCCAGGTGATGAGGCTTCGCAGAAAATATATGAAAAACTGAGTCTTGCCGAAAAATTAAATGAAAATGTCTGTGGCAAATGGTGGAGTATGTATGATTTAATGAAATATTTTCATAGTGGTTTTCTGCCCGAAGAGGGGGAAACCAATTATATTCGTTATGAAATTGATTTGACTGCACCGGAATTAAGACACGCTATGTCAACTGACCCCAACTTGAAAAGTACAGTCGATACTTCCATGATGACCGGGTTAACAAAATTATCGGGTCAACTCTTAGGTCAAGTTGCCAAGGCTAAACAGATGGCGACTGAAAGTGTGGCGGCAGCTACGTCTTCGGGTCTAGGCTTGTCAGTGCGACGTGGTGGCGCTAAAAAAAAATGGCGAGGTGGCGATAATATGATGCAACAAGGTATGATGATGCAGCCACAAGGTATGATGATGCAGCCACAAGGTATGATGCAGCCAGAAGACCCTACCGCACAAATTGCCGAACTTTTAAAACCAGAAAATTTAGAAAAAGAGTGTTTAAATGATGTATTTCAGATATTATTTAACTCTCGGAACCGAATTTTTATTACTGATAGTAAACCCGGTAACTTGGCCTTAGTTAGCTCATTAGGTATTCCCCCACAGCCACCGCTTACGGGTCCCCCGGCACCTGCTCCTCCCGTCGGTGGGCGGCGTAAAACCCGCAAATCCAAAATGGGTAAAAAAAGCGGTAAAACTCGCCGATACCGGCGCAAGCATTAATAAGCGAAGCAATATATAAGCGAAGCAATAATAAGCGCAGCAATACATTAACACGTCACTTCATATTCTATCATCGCCGGTAATTCAGTCCGCAGATAAGTGTATAATTCTTTTTTTATACGTGAATACAATTGTTCACGTGTATTATTTCCGCCCATAATTTTCCTTGCGTTTTGTGTATAAGTATCTGAGAAATCGTCCTGCTGCATTCGATGTTTGTTTTCATTCTGCCACTGCACAAATGCCGACATAAACTGTTTGTCAATTGAAAACATCAGTTTCTGGAAAGTCTCGGCGTCGGCTATATTCCAACAGTTGTCGGCTTGTTGATAGATATAAAATACGCCGTCCTTGGCAGTATAGGCTCTTACCGGACGGTTCTCGTCCTCGAGCGGCAAAACTTGTTTGAGAATAGCTATGACGCCGCCAACATAATCCGTTTTAAATAAAACGTCCAATTCTTCTTGCTGAACACGAATATTTTTAAACCACTCGGAATAATCTGTCGCCTGACTGCTAAAATTGGTGTTTAACCAATCAACAATATTGAGTTTTTGTTTTTTAATGCTCGCATATTTACTTAATTCGGTAAATTTAATTTCCATTTGGCTATACTTTTCGGTCAGGTTCATTACAGCTGCGTAAAGGTCACGGAGTGTAGGCGTATCAGCTTGTTCTTCTACTTCCATTAGCCGTTCATGTTTGGTTTTAGATAACATTTGACAAAGACCGACATGACGGTCAAAATAAACTTTGCGCTGGTAAGTGCGTAGACAATGCGGACAATTAATCATTTTCAGTTGTAATTAGTAAATTCATATAAAATTAATTTCAATTTTATATATATATGCCCGAAATAATAACTGTATTAGGTTTTACGTTTATGTGCGGGGTTTGCTATATATTTTCAAAAATGTGCACATATGCAAATGAACCTGTAAATAATACAGAAAATGATTATATATTTATATCCAAAGCCGATTTTGAAAATTTACAAAAGAAGGTATTTGATGCGAAAGGGGGTGTAAGCCCTCACGACAACCAGGGGGTTAAACCTCCTCCTTACGAACAGGGGGTTTCGCCCCCCAACGACGAACGGGGGTTTGATTGAGGGTCGTCGTCGTTGGGGGCGAAACCCATGTGAAAGGGCAGAACCCTTCGGGTTTGAAAGGGCTCCGCCCTTTTTTATTTTCCCCATATAAAGTAAATGAAGTTAATAAGGTTTCCAATGAGATATTTACCAAAAGTTTTAACAAAAAAAGATAAAAAAGCACAAATTAAGATGTTACTCAAATCAAAGAAGCTATATAAAACACATAAATATTATACTCGCAAACGTCTCTCCTCTTATAAAAATAAGAAATCCAACCATATATTGAATGCGCGTAAAATATACAATATACAAAATATTACACCCAACGCCGAATTAGCAATGAAAACCGGTTGTAATTTATCAGCATTAAATCAAATTGTAAAAAAGGGTGAAGGCGCCTATTATTCATCAGGCTCAAGACCGAACCAAACTGCACATTCGTGGGGATTAGCACGACTAGCCAGTTCATTAACGGCTGGAAAGGCTGCAGCAGTTGATTATGATATAATTAACAAAGGCTGTGATCATAAAAAAAAAGCATTTATCTTAGCAAATAAATCTAGAAAATTATATAAATATGGGCAGGGACATGCAAAAAAAATCAGTGTTTAATTATAAGAAAAATTGAATAGTAATTTATAATGAAACAATGAAGCATTATATATTATAAAATGGAATTATCACCTGCCCAAGAGCAAGCGATGGATGCTTTTACAAAAAAACAGAACATGTTTTTAACCGGTCCGGGCGGTACAGGAAAAACTGCACTTATTAAAAAAATGGTCGAACATTGTAAAACAGTCGGCTTGCGGGTGCAAGTATGCGCGCTTACCGGTTGTGCCTCAATTTTATTAAATTGCCAAGCCAAAACGGTTCATTCATGGGCGGGCATTGGGCTCGCCAACGGCTACACAGACCTCATTGTTAATAAAGTCGCCACTAATAAACGTAAAGCGTCCAACTGGAAAAAAATAGATGTGCTTATTATCGACGAAGTCAGCATGATGTCGCAGAAAATATTTGAAATATTAGATGCCATTGGTCGGAAAGTGCGGAAGCCAACATCACATTTACCTTTTGGCGGTCTACAGATCGTTTTCTCGGGCGACTTTTATCAACTGCCGCCGGTTCCGCGCGAAGACAATTTTCAAGACGACCCCGACACAAACACCTCTGCCGCTTTTTGTTTTGAAAGCCCACAATGGAATACTACTTTCTCTGTTATAATCCAATTGACCAAAATATTTCGGCAAACGGATCAAGCCTATACGAAGGTTCTCAATCAAATACGGGTCGGCAGATTAACTAAATCCGCATTTGAACTATTGCTGCCACATATCGGGAAGACTTTACCGGAGACCTTTAAACCGACAATTTTACTACCACGACGCCGAGATGTGGAAATGATTAATGCGGCAGAATTTATAAAGTTGGTCGGGGACGAAAAAATATATAAATTAAGTGAGGCGGATGCGCCCCCGGTACAGCAAGCGCAGCAGATACAAGCGCAGCAAGTACAAGGAGCCTCAGTTATGCCTGCAACAACGCATATTAGTCAGGAACAGCGCGAGATGGAATATAATTTATTGGTCAATAGCATTATGGCTGATAAAGAAATTATATTGAAAAAAGGAACACAGGTCATGTGTATTGCCAATATTGATATGGAAAGCGCCGAACCAATTGTCAACGGCAGTCAAGGCATTGTTATTGACTTTGTTGGCGGCTTGCCACTGGTGCAATTTAATAATGGTGCAAAACGGACAGTCGGTTATCATACCTGGAGCAGTGAAATGTCGCCCTCTATTGGCGTGAAACAAATCCCGCTTATTTATGCTTGGGCGATTACGATCCATAAAGCACAGGGTGTCTCTTTAGATATGGCACAAATTGACGCCGGCAGTAATATATTTGAATGCGGGCAGACATATGTCGCCTTATCGCGCATTAAAAGCTTAGACGGTTTATATTTGACCGCTTTTGATCCACAAAAAATTAAGGTAAATAAAAAGGTGCAAGATTTCTACGCTAGCATTATTTAATTATAAAGTACTTCAAAGGCTAAGGTAAGCGACCAATCCATATTGTTCAAATCAATAATGCGACCAAATTCGTCGTATAATGAAATATGTAACCGCTGAATATCAACGGGTCCAAAGTATTCGCGGGTGCGGTTCAGTTGTGTGCTTAAACCCGGATCACTACTGCTTTGATAAATACCCACATCTGCTTGTAATTCAGCCAAATTAATACGGGTGATAATATTATCTTGTAAAATGGAGTTGGCATATGCCACTACATAAGAAGGTCCTGTATTTTTTTGATGATCGTCGATGGAGATAAAGCCGTAACGTGGACCACAGACTAAACAAATACCTTCCGATACGCACTTGGGGTTGGAGACATATTCGGCTGATCTAAAGCCCAGTTGCCACCCTAAGCGCATTTGTAAGTTGGTATCGAGATTTAAATTGCCATCATTGTCTACATTAAACCGCAAAATAAAGCCTTGGGTTTTTAAAATTCCCGTCGAACCGGCAGTAAAAAAAGATTTGCCGCTAATGCGATCTAAGTTATAGGTCAAATCTGATGCGGTTAGTCTTGCGCCAGCTGTATTCACTGCGGTGCGACCCGCACTATCAATCGTAACGGGTAAAGCATCTACGATGGCATCGTTCATTGCGTTTTCAATAAAGGCTGCATGACTATTTTGTGCCCATGACTGCTCATAGTTGCCATCCGGCAGTGTTAAAACCCAGCCGCGTCCATTATTGCTTAAATCCATAATAAGGCAGGTTGCGTTGTTGTTGTAGCGAGAGACGGCATAATAGGTCGTCGGTAGTTCTATTGACGCGACCCGCAGACTAACTACGTTTTTTTGAATTGCCGGTAAAACAATAGAATAATTCGTTGATTTGGTCGCATAATAATTGGGGCGAAAACGCGAATCAATACTAATCGCCTGAGTAATAGTGCGCACATTAATCGGGTTTAAATAACCGGGCGGGGCGCTTTTTGATTCTAAGGTGATGCGTCCATTTTCTATTTTGGAATTTTTTCCGATAAGTCGGTCGGGGTTCTCAATAATAAAATTGCTGCCTTGCTGAATAACAGAATGCGTTTCGGCGAGCGCGCTAATTTTATTATGTAACCGGTTTGAAATGGTATCAATGAAGAATAAAAATTCCAGATGTTTGTCGTTTTCTAAATTCGTCATTTTTCCAATTGTGCTTTTTAATGTTTGGGCTGCCTTTAAAACGTCATTTGTAGTATAAGACGCCGATAAATGCATTAAATTTTCAATCTCTTTATCATTGTATGAATCGCTATTCAGATTAAAATTCATATATGTTTATTATATATATTTGAGTAGTTTAAATTTATGTCATTTATATGTATATAGTTTTAATGAAAACCTATTGTTTGCTAAATCGTTTAATTCCCGCACGAAGAACAACTGCCGCCCGGCGTACGAATGATAGAACTCATTGATGTTGGATTGCTGGAATTATTTATATAGCGGTTCATTTGCCGATAGTTTAATATGGGTGCAGTTGGCATGGGTATATTTGTCATGGGTACATTTGGTAAAGGAGCCTTATTTGCATGCGGTTTATTATTATAGGTAAATACTAAACCAATCTTTGACTGCGGATGTGACGACATTGTTTAAATATAGAAAAGAATATATTTAAACACAACAATTATTATTTGCAATTAAGCCAGTCGCTTTTGTTTTATTACCGTATAATGGCACGGATGCGATATTTCGCGTTTGCGTTTTCAAATTTCCCGCTTTTTTCCGGTTTAAATAACGGGCGTAAGAATCATGTTTCACATCTACTCCTTGTCCACCAGGAGCCGCTGCACCAGGGCGGTCGCTCGTTAAAGTCCTGCGGAGAGAATTGCCATTAGAGGGTACAACAACCGTTTGTATAGAGGCTTGCACTCGGTCGCTCATCTGGTTCCAATTTGTTGTCGTGCCGCTGGCGATCCGGTTCGCTGAACTAGTAACAGCTGCCAAATTCATTGCATAAAGCGATGTGGGCACACGCACTTGGCGCCAGATGAGGCGCTGTTTTATGTCGGCGGTTGCCGTCGGATTGGCTACATTTAAACAAGTCCGGCACGCAACATTTGTGGCTCCATTATAAACACAATTACAAGACATATATAATATATAAATATTTATTATGGCAGCGGCTAACATCCAAGTGTATTATTTGCCGACTTGCCAAAATAAGTGCTTTGAAAACTCAAATCTACAATGCGGGTCCAAGTCTCGGGACGATTTTCATTGTAATTAAAAAAACACTCATTGTAAAAGAGAACATTGCTTGGATCAATAATAATATTCGTAGATGAATCCACTTGCACTACATTTCCTACGCCATATTTCACATAATTGGCAGAAAATAAATTACCACACCAGCTTTCATATTTGGGTGTAGAGACGAGGGTAGGATAAATTATACTAGAGCCTTCTTTAATGTCCGCCAGTAGCTCGTAACTTTTCGCAACTGATACAAGTCCACTAGATATATCGCAGGTTGGATTAATGACACTATTTTTATTGTAGTAGAAGCCGTTCTGTTTAATGGGATTTGCTGTATTCAACTGCTGCACATTTTTCTGTATTTCCGTATAAATTGCCGTATTACGTTTTTTGCTAGAACGCTCACCGGATGATAAAACCACATTGAATGAATCGAAACAGCGTTGTGCCATTATTATATTACCTAGATTAAAATGATTTTATGTTTGTTGTTTTGCAAAAAATTGAAATGCTTTTTAAAAATAAAAGAGAAGGTATTCCAAACAACAAACCAACAAACCAAACGAAAATGAGTTCTACTCGCACCACCAGCAGCAGCAGCAAGAGCAGCAACGCCCGCTCTAACAAACCCGCAAAATCAGCGAAAGCTTTTTGCAAAGTTTGTTGTGATGCGGGCAAATCGGAAGACGTCTATACGTCGCATTACGTCAAGGACGCCCCAGGTAAAGAAGGTAAAGTAGTTTGTCCGTATTTATTGTCGCTGTCGTGCGGCTATTGTAAGAAAGAGCGAGCGGGACATACGACACGCCACTGCCCGGAATTAAACAAAAAGGATGCGCGTGAGCCTGCTATGCGTGTGCGTGAGCGTGAGCCTGCTACGCGTGAGCCTGCAAGTGCTCCAGTTGAGAAGAAGAAGCAACGCCCTGCACCGCTTGACCTCAACCTCAACGTAAACAAGTTAAAAGCACTCGCCGTGATTATTCAAGCCGAAGAAGACGAAGAAAAGAAGATGCAAGCTCGGAAAATAAGATTTTCCTCGAATTTCCCTATGTTATCGAAAACGGTCGACCGCCATGCTCAGTTGCCGGCTTCGCCTACCACGCCGGAAAACTATAACGACGAAAACCCGCCAAAATTCAATAATTGGTGGGCGACAGCGTTAAAGAAGCCGGCGGCGGCGCCAGTTGTAGTAGCAGAAGCGCCAAACGTAGTAGCACAAGCGCCAGCAGTGCAAAAAGCGCCAGTATTTGTAGCAGTAGAAGCAGCGTATGTACCGGCTCCTCCATCGACCAGCTGGGCTGATATGGATTGAATAAATAAATAAATAAATAATATATAGTTAGTAAAAAAAAATAAAAGTAGCCTTCGGGCTATTTTTTATTTCAATTGCGCGAAACTTCCGGATGTATAATGATGCCATAAAAAAAGACCCAGACCGAGCCAAACATCTGCCAGTAAATATTGGTACGCATTTCTGGCTCGCTGAAACGCATAATAGGCAAAACAAAAGTAGAGAAAACCATGGATCAACCGAAACTGACTCCACCAAATTGGCGCGCCTTGTGTTTCCACTCCCACTGTTCGCTTTCCCGTCAGAAAGAGGTAGATAAAACCGAAAGCGGGCAGTAAAGCCACGGCGCCGGCATACGGCAAATAATTAAGCGGCATTTTTTTCGCCAACCAGACGAATAATAAGCGCATTGGAATACACCCGCCTAAAAATAAAAGAAACCGTTTCTGAAGAGCTTTCATCTTATATATATACATAATTATATAGCATAAGTATATATAATTATATGGTCGGCGGCGGCATTTTACCCGTAGCCGTTTACAACGGAAAATTACATTTTTTATTTGGTGAAGAAGCAGATGAGCGCAGATGGATTGATTTTGGCGGGGGATCGAAACCCGGCGAGACACTTTTACAAACCGTCGTGCGCGAATGTTGCGAAGAATTAGATGGATTTTTTGGTACTCAAACTGAAATTAGGAAACTCATTCGTGAGAATCAGTTATTGAAATTACAATTGCCGACTTATACTTCCTTCCTCGTTGCCTTTCCATACGATGCGAATTTGCCCTTTTATTTTAATAACCATCATAAATTCATTCAAACCCATCTCCCGCATTTAGTTTGCAAGAAGGGCTTTTTTGAGAAACGTCAAATCAAGTGGATGACCTTTGACGAAATTAAACAGAAGCGTCCGCATTTTCGCCAATATTACACGCCTTTATTGGACTTGCTACAGGAACAAGAAGCGTTTTTGTTACAGGCTATGAGGCAGCGTACGTAATATGCCTTATGCCTTATGCATTATACCTTATGCCAGACATAAACCATTTCCGTATAATTATTTTGCCGTTTAGATTTTTTCAAGGGAAATATTTCGACGGCATCACCGAGTATTTCCCGCAAGACCTTATCATATATTTCTTGGCAGATATTTATGATATAATAACCGCCTTTCTGCAAACCTTTATAAGTTTTCAAAAATAAGGGTTTATAAAATTTATCATCCATGTCTTGCTTTGATTTATAGAGCACATTATTCGCATATTTTTCAATAAAATAATAGGGCGGTGATGAAAATACCGTATCATATTTGATTTTCTTATAATCAAAATCCAGAGCATCGCCGATATAAATTTCATTTTTCGTGCTGGATTTGGTCGCCAAATAAGCTATCATTTTTTCATACGGTTTTTTCAAAGCGCTGTTTATTTCTATGCCGTAATGCACATCTAATTGCAAGGCGGATGCCGCAACGGTTGACCCGCCCCAGCCCGCACAAAAATTTAGCACTTTTTTCGCCTTATATTTGGTATATATTTCCATACAATTCAATGGGCGCATTATATTTATGGCACTGATACATATATTATAGACTTCTTTATAGACGACATAATCATTTTTATTTTTATTTTTATTTTTAACATTGTTATAATAGTTCAGCATCGTTTGAATGAATTTCTTCTTTTTAAATTCATCAATGTTTTGCAGAAACTCAAAGAAGTTGACGTCGTATTTCCCACGCGTTTCTAGTCGTTGAGGGAAGGTAAAAAAATCAACGACATTGTTTCCAATCCGAGAACGGGGAGAGATACTGTTCGCATTTTTGCCGATCTCTATCAGTTTGTCCATTTCTAGATCCCGCATTTTGGGGGTTATATGTTTTATTTGCGCCGCAATGTTTTTTTTCTCTGCCGCAGTAGTTGCATCAGCCATATAAGCCATAGGTTGTTATATGATATATATTTATATATAATATATATAATATGTTATCGTCGGCAGTAAATGTGTTGAAAAGTGTCACAAGCAGTATAGGCAATAAAATAAGCACAACTGTTGCTAACAGTTCTTCTATAGTTCCATCAATATCCGGCAATTATTTATTTGCCGATTTTTGTTCAGCTGCAAAATTTTATTCGGGATTTGCTTTTCTGACATTGATTTACTTAATTATTATAAATGATAGTATTGGATGGGTAATCGTGAAATCTATCACATTTATTGCATGGGCATTCTTTCTCCAATTGATGTGTAAAAGTGGATATAGAGCAATCGCGTGGTTAGCTGCAATTATCCCTCATAGTATTTTTATATTAATAACCGTAAAGACGTCCTGATTTTATATATTAAAAAAATTGATTTTGTATCTCTCTTCTTTATAAATTACACCTTCGATAATAAATGGTATCACTTGTTACGACCCGTTATAATAATATCACTTGGAATGAGCGTCAACGCTGGATGGAAAATAATAATTGGCAAGGGAGTATTTATTGCACGCCGATAAAACCCAAAGAAAGTATCCGTGATACGATGATTGTCTTAGAAATGCATAATGATGAAAACCAGATCAAGGCGATTAGTCTTGTTAAAAAACATATAGTGCCTTATGAGAAAAGACCGAAAATATATCAAGATAGCAATTATACTCGATATATTTACAAAAGCCCGTATCGTTTAGTCATCGGGGAAATCGAATTGACTGCAATGGAAAAAATAATAATAGCTATTTTGAATGAGCTATTATTTAAAGGCGCTTGCCATTCCAAGCGATCGAACGGTATTACCGAAATGCCGATTTGGATTATGCGGAATAAACGCATCGACTTTTTGAAATATTTTAAAGCACTGTTTAAACGGCATTATAAGAAGGCAGAGACAGATGAAGCAGTATAATAACCCCTTAATTTATTTATTAACTAATCTACTACGATGATTTCAGTTGGCGCTGGTGCCTGTTGTGCTTGTGCTTGGTCCTGCTGCGCTTGGTCCTGCTGCGCTTGGTCCTGCTGTGCTTGTTGCGCTGCTGCGCCGGCGTCCGCTTTTTTCGTCATCGTGAGCATGGTTCTGCCAGAGAACTTATGGGTATAAATCACCCATTTTTCGCTGATTTGCGGCACCGTCAGATTATATGTATTACTAATCGTCGCAAACAAAGCATTACAATGCATCCGGAGAACATTATATTCGGCTAGTTGGACTTCAATATACTGCTTAAACTCGGCGCCTTTTGTTTTACTCATAGTAATATTACGGAATAAATCAATGCCAACCGCCCCCAGCAGCTCAAATACATGTACGAGCTCGGTATTTTTTTGATGTGCTTTGTCTTGTTTAAATATCGCCGCCGAAAGCTCCGCCTTGCTTATTTCGCCGACGATATACCTAACACGCAGTTGTTCAAAATCCCGCATGGTTTGACATTGCTCTCGCAGTTCGCGGACGCGGTTCGCCGTGATTTCTTGAACGAGCCGGAACAGCATATTTAGTGTCGCCCGCAGAACCGCATTATTCTCATGTTCTTTTAATACACTGAAGGCGGAGCCGTGGGGAGCCTCCAACGGAAGTTTGCGCAATACAGCGCTTAGTTCGGAATAAGTACACAAGCCGCCGCAAGGCACATCGCCAGGCGCTCGCGGCGCAGCCCCATTATTTAAGTTACGCTGATACTCTAACCAGTGCGGGTTATGCAGGGTACCGGATACGACTTTTCGCCCAGTATTCCAATCAAAGGCTGTATGACAACCTGTACACCACATTTGCGAGCAACCTTCCACGCGATAGATCCGGTTGTGGCAACCCGGACACTGTTTTGTTTCTTTTTTAATCGCCTGTGCACTGGCTACATTATCCGGATTACAAGTATGTTCATCCGTTTTCTGCGGACCGATGGTTTCGTGGCAGTCGTGGCAAGTATAATTGTCGCATATCCCGCACTTATATTGTGTTGAAAGCATGCCATTACACGTTGGCACTGAGCAGGGCATAAAGAACGCATTTCTTGGGGCGGAGGCATCCACTCCTTCCCCATCATCCCCGCGACGCAGCCGGGCACATTTACCTAAGGAGTGCTGTATTTCACGATTAACGTGCTCAATATGTAATTTAAGCTCTTTTATTTGCTCAGCCGCTTTTTCCCGAAAAATCCTTTCTTTAAATATCTCTTTATATTGTTCTGCCTTTTTCATCGTATCTGCCATTTTACTCAACTCGATATCAAAGATCATGCGTTCGCGGTGCGGACGGTAAGTCTCAGCCAACCATTTCTTTGACAAAACCAGTGTAAACTTAGCCGACCACGGCTGCTTACAATCCATACAGTGCGGCTCATTCGTACTTGTTAAGAGATAAGATCGGACGCAGGACGCACACATTTTATATTGGCAGCCAACATGTTCGCAGACAATTGGCAAATGGTTACTCTTATTAAACGGATCACAGCAGATGTTACATTCGTCGACTTCCGGTGCCGGTGCCGCTACTTTTTTACGGACGATTTTTATTGTTTTGGTCTTGGGAGCGACGGACGCGGATGCAACAGCGACAGATACGGTTTCGTTAGACATATTAATTGTTTCAGAAGTTGATGCGGAATTACTAGCCATTATGATATTACATTAGATTTAAGTATTTGAACAATTTCAATTTTTTGCGTTAAAAAAAGCACCGCAAAAAGAGAACCGCGAAAAAAGCACCAGAAAGGACATTTAGATCCGTAAGCATTTAAAATAATCGTGATAATAATATTATGGACGATATAAACACGGATATAGACAGCTATTCAATAATTGATATTTTATCTATTTTAAATATAATTTACCCCACTACTACCAACGTGTCGCAACGAGCGGATGATTTAATCAGTCGGTATTTGCCAACCGGAGCGAACCCAAATCCTGTACTGGTTACTTTTTTTACGGCTGCCAAAGATAAAGTCATGGATTATTTAAACAATATGGATGATCCAGTCGAACCAGAATATTTAACGGAAAGAACCGAATCTATTCAACAAACATGGGAAAACTCGGGTTATAAGGATCAAAGTATTGATGCCACGCGCATCTTTACCGATCGGTCGCATGTCGTTTATAAGCCAGAGGATACCATTAATAAGCCGGATGTCACCCCTGTTATTTCTACGCATATTGTTAATATTGACAGCCAATACCGTACCAATATATTACCCTATAGTGAAAACCCTTTATCAAATTCATATAATACGAATTTTACCTTTAATTTAACAAATCCTATTACAAAGGCGATTTCGGCAAAACTTTATTCTTACCAAATACCCACCAGTTGGTATGCTTTCAACGCACGTTCGGGAAATACCTTCTTTATGTATAACGGTATTATTATTACTATTCCTGATGGAAATTATACCGTACAATCACTCGTCGCCGAATTAAACGCAATTGCCGCCCAAAATATTGCCACCAGTGATTTAGTTGTTTCTTTTAATCCGGTAGACAATCGTATTTCATTTAAGAATAATAATTTGCTTTCGGACACTATTACGGTCGTCTTTTTTATTCAGGGAAATGTGATTAATTATAATAATTGCGGTTCCACTAGTTTAACACAATTTCAAACCTTAGGCATTAATTCAACGCTGGGTTGGTTAATGGGATTTCATTTGACTGCGAATAGCACAACCGGCGATGTGTCGATTACCTTGGCTCCCGGCGAAACGATCAAGGGTAATGTGGCACCTGATACATATGGTCCCAAATATTTTATTTTGTCGCTAGAAGATTACAGCAATCAGCGTTTATCCAGCGGGTTGTATAATATTACAAATACGACAAATATTGCCACTATAAGTATTCCGGATTTTTATAAGACTACTGCCGTTGCTTGTAAATTGCGCGAAGGACAATTGACCCAATCCCAACTCTACACTATAAACGCTGTAACGGAATCAAGTAAGCCAAATAATACAGCGACTGGGTTTAATAGTAAATTAAGCGGTCCGAGTTCAGGTTCAGCGTTTGCCATTATACCGCTACAAGACATTACAAATCTTCGCCCTACTCCTTATGTCAAATTTGGTGCCGACTTGGCAGTGCATAAGCGCAACTATTTGTCACCGACATATTTAGACCGATTTACGGTCCGCTTGACGGACGATAAAGGAAATTTAGTGGATCTTCACGATAATGATTGGTCTTTTTCGATGATTGTCGAAGAGAGATTAAATTAACTTATTTGTTTTTCTTGCACGTAGCTCGGTAAACTCAAGCCCATTTCTTTGAAAGCGGTCGGTTGGGCTATTTTCCATTCTAAAACAAGTGGGATGGCGGATGCCTCCGGAGATTTACTTGTCCAGTTGGATTTATTGAGCACTGTATTTAGTTTTTTCAGACGGCTTGTTACGCCGCCGGCATCGCGTGGCGGTACATGTTTCACTGCCCATTCAAATTGGAGAGATTGAATTTTTGTTTGAAAGCCGTGCACGAGGCAGATATGGGTCCAGCCGGGTCCTTTGCTCTTTGTATATTTGGCGCCGCCGCTTATTTCACCGTTATGCTTCCGTAGGCGTTTAACGGGATCAGGCGAAACGCCAGCATAAGTAGCGCCTTTGTTTTGAATGATGTAAAAGGACCAGTTTTCGTCTTCTTTTACATCTTTTACTTTTTCTGTTAATACTTCTGTCAATACTTCTGTCATTTCATTTACGCCAGAAAATAATAAGCAGCGCAAAACATAAATTCCAAGATCCACAACCCATATATTTCGCATATTGAATTGCTTTATGTGGTTCTTTGTCAAAAATAAACATTACGCGAGCCAGATTTAAATACGGCGATTCATGGATTTTGTCATAAATGCATTCCTGATAAACTGCAAATGCAGTTTGTATTATGGCTAATAGTAATAGAATTCCAATAAACAGCCATTGTTTATCAGTTGTTCTTTTGGGGCTACTATTAAACAGCGCCAATAAAACAGCAATGAATTTTACTGCATCGCCAAAATGGTCATAGAGATCGCCGAATTTAGTTACCATCTGGTATTTCCTCGCTAATTTCCCATCCATGCAATCTAAATAATAAGAAATAAACCAGCAGCCTCCGGCTATAATTAAATTATCGCGCCAGATTTGGTAGGCAGCCAAGAGCCCGAACAAAATACTCAGGGTAGTTATTCCATTGGGCGTGAACCCCCTTTGATAAATGAAATCTAGGTGCGAATCAATGAATTTATACACATATATATCAACGGGACATTCCAGGTGGTTATCTATTAATTTATTTACCATTATATTAATAATTATATATTTATACTTTTATAAAAAATGGAAAATTCTAGACTTGTTGGTCGCAAATCGATTTTGGACATTTATAAATGTCCAAAATGGCTTTTTGGGCTTCGCCCTCTGGAAAAAACGTGAAAAAACGAGTTGTGACCATTATGCTCTCATTTTGGTTTTTGGGCGAAAATATTTGTGAGCATAATTTTTTCCACTTTTTATAATTTATTTTAAAAAGGTTTAGGCATTTTTTCTGTTGTAATAATATACAACAATGACAACGAATAAAATGCCTGAAAATGCCGAAAAATATGTTTGCGAAAAATGTGATTTCAAATGCTGCAAGAGAAGCAATTATGACAATCATTTAGCCACATTAAAACATAAAAATACAACGAATAACAACGCTATTTCATCTGATGAAAATGCCAATTTAGAAACATTAAAAAAATACTATTGTATATGCGGTAAAATATATAATCATCGTGCAACTCTTTATAACCATAAGAAAAAATGTATACAACCTGATGTATTAGAGACACAACCCATCCAAGCGCCCATCATTGATAATATAAAAACAACAAATGAAAATGAGAATTTAATTGAACTGCTTATTGAGGAAAACAAGGATTTCAAGAATTTGATATTAGAAATGATGAAAAGCAATACCGATTTACAAAGCAAAATGATGGATATGTGTAAAAACAGTAATAACACGACCATTAATAATAATAATAAAAATAGTAATAACCATAACAAAACTTTCAACATGCAAATCTTCTTAAACGAACATTGTAAGGATGCGATGAATATTAAAGATTTCGCTGATTCATTTGAATTACAAATATCGGATCTCGAAAAGGTCGGTCAACTTGGTTATGTAGATGGTATATCCGATATTATCATTAAGAAACTCAACGAGATGGATGTGTATAAACGACCGATTCATTGTAGCGATACCAAGCGTGATACCGTATATGTACATGCGGATAATATATGGACGAAAGAAACGAGCGACCACGATCAGGTGCGGATGCTAGTCCAACGCATCACCGCTAAGAATATCCGTCTGCTGCCCATCTGGCGCGAGATGTATCCGAATTGCAAGAACAACATGCATCGTTTGAACGAAACTTATCTGAGCTTAACCAGGCAAGCGATGGGCGGTTTTGGGGGCACTATACCCGAGAATGAAAGCAAAATTATTCGGAAGATCGCCAAACGGTATATATTGATAAGAATATGTAGTCTTTTGATTGCAAATCTTATAATATATCTTATAATAATATTTAATGATATTTAATGATATTTAATGATATTTAATATTAAATAAGATAAAAATAAGATACTATATTATAATATGCCGAAAACCGATATTGATTATTCCTCTACAATTATTTATAAAATCACATGCAAAGATGCTAGTGTTAATGAGTTGTATGTGGGTCATACAACTAATTTTGTGCAACGAAAATATGCACATAAGCAAAGCTGTATTAATGAAAAAACTACAAACTACAAATGTAAATTATATGAAATGATTCGTTCCTTGGGTGGGTGGTCAAATTGGAAAATGGAAATTGTAGGATTTTTTAACTGTGCCAACCAGCATGAAGCTAGACAAAAGGAACAAGAATTTTTTATTTCGTTGAAGGCAACATTAAATAGTATAGAACCATATTCCATAAAAAAACCAATACCAAAAATAAAAATATATAAAAAGGATTTACAAGAGGTTTCATTACCAACTAATGAAATTCTGGAAAAATCAGATAAATACAATTGCAAATCATGCGACTTTAACTGCTCTAAAAAAAGTAATTATGATAAACACGTCGCCACATTAAAACATCAAAATAAGGTTGAAGAATATAAAAATGATATAATAAAAAT
>Ga0114966_10001437_pt1 | contig 21992 bp, 18 predicted proteins | sample M_130207_XF_Meta_FD_87029 | JGI IMG/M metagenome (GOLD analysis project Ga0114966, IMG submission 87029) | Freshwater microbial communities from Lake Montjoie, Canada to study carbon cycling - M_130207_XF_MetaG | ecosystem: Environmental > Aquatic > Freshwater > Lake | place: Lake Montjoie... | reverse complement strand
TAATAATTTTAAGTAACTAATAATTTTAAGTAACTAATAATTTTAATACTCTTTCTCCATTATCATTTATTTCATAGGAACCAATTTTTAATGGAATAATGGAGGAGTCTTTTAATGCATTTAAATAAATTTCTTTATCATACAAGTCTAAAACATTTTTACTGACTCTTCTGTAAATATATTGTACTCCATTGATATCAATTGGTTTTCCTGTCCATTCTATGGCTTTTTTATTTGCTCTAACAGTTGAATCATTTTGTTGTTCTGCGTAGTCAGGAACATAAGAAAATTTATCATTTGTTGGATTTCCAAAATTAACACATTTTCCATTGGAATATATATAACAATCAAATGCTGATTCTTTGATTGCATCCGTTAGTTGAGTTGTTACATTTGCTTTAATTTCGGATATTTCAAATAAATATTGGTCACTTGTTATTGGAACATGAGGTATAGATTTACTTAAATCTTTTCTCTTTAATTCAATAGCAGAATCTGATTTTAATTGAGCTTCTGAAAAAACCATTAAATAAATAAAAACTTCTACAGTTTGAAGAGGAAGGGGTAAATCTTTATGACTACAAATACGTCTTGCTCTACCAATTACTTGTTCTAATCTAACAGGATGCCAATATGGTTCCATTATATGAACATATCGTGTATTTCTTAAATTAATTCCTTCAGACCCAGAGGATGTAATCATAAAAACTTTAATTACCTCACCCATATTATTATTATGATAGGAAGCTTTTAAAATATTTCCAATACTTTCTGGAATTTCATCCCATTCACCATTATAAATATGTCTAATTATTTCTTTTTCTTCCGAAGTTTCCGTACCAGTATATAAAGCAAAGGTTGGTTTTCCTTTATTTGATTCTGAAATATCAATTTCCCAAACTCCTAATGAATTTTTTTTTATTCTAAATCTTGCAAAACCATTTTTTTCCAATACTAAACTAAAAATTCCTATTCCTTCAGCAGTTCTAAATTGACTATAAACTAAATTTAAACCTATATGTGATGGGTCTTGAATATTTTCAAATATATTTAAAAATTTAGGACTATATGTTTGAAGAGCTTCTGGAGTTAAAAAGTCATTAGAATGTTTTTCTAAATTTTTTATAGATTGTTCTAATTTTTCTTTATATTCTATACCTCCTATTTTATCTAAAATTTCATCTCCTTCTATTTCACCTTCCTTATCATCATTCATATCAAGTGATTTTTCAATTCGACTTGCTTCTTTTAATAATTTTACTATATTTTCTTCTTCTTTTTTCTCTTCTTCTTTCTTCTCTTCTTCTTCTTCTTCTTCTTTCTCATCCACTTTTACTATTTTTCCCTCTTTATTCAAAACAGGAGTTTGCCATCCTTTTGCAATTTTTTCTAATTTTATATCTTTTGGTGTTGGTCTTTCTGGCAAAACATAATTACAAAATAATCGTGAAAATATACGATAAGTAGAAGTTGATTCTTCAAAAATATCTCCTACAGATGCCTTTTTTTTAGATTTTTCTGATTTTCTCTCTTCATGACGAGCTGTTTCATATATTTTAAATTGAGTGTCACTCATTGGAATTCTAATAATATGGTAATCAATTCCTAGTTGTTTATTATATTTTGGTAATAAACTTTCTTGTGCACTTTTAAAATAAGAAGATAACCCAATTATTCTTCTTTTTAAAGAATCTACATTTTTTAGAGTTTTATCAACATCATTTACATATCTTGCTAAAAAACTATCTAAATCATCAGGTAAGGCTTTATAATTTGTAATTTGTATTCCTAATGGAACAATATCAATATCATTTCGTTTTAATATATTAATTATTTTTCTTTCAAAATCTTCATCTGATATAAAATCAATATCTAATTCGGATAGTCCCTTTTCGTCCTTTTTAATATTAGATACTCCTTGATAACCTGAATCTTTTTTTATTTTATTTTTAAATCCAAATGGATTTCTTGTAATTATTAAAGTTTTACTAGAAGGAGAATAATCAATATAATCTAATGATTTTTCTCCAATAAGAATATTATGAAGAAACTTTTTATCAATTTTATTAGAAGTTTTTACTACCAAAGGAATTTTCCATGTTTTTATATATCCTCTTAAAATGTTAAAAAGAATTGCAAATTCATTTGGATAATTTATTATTGGGGTACCAGTTAATAATACAATTTTAGAATTTTTAGCTCTTAATAACATATAATATAATTTAGTTGCTAAATTTAATGGAGTTTGTTCTCCAAAAATATTCTCCTTTTCTTTTTCATTTTCATTTTCAGCTTTTTTATTCTTTTTCTCTTCACCAGATATAGGTTTTTCTTTTTTTAATTTATTTACAATTCTACTTATTAAATTATGAGCCTCATCAATAATTACCACTGCATTATCAAAAATATTTTTTTTATAACCTGAAGTCATTTCTGCTAAACGTTGAGAACGTAAACCATTATAATTAATAAAAGTATATTTTTGTTTAATCATTTCATTTAATTGTTCTTCTAAAACTTTTTTATCTATATCACTAAGTTCATCATAATTGGATGGTTTTTTAATATTAACAAAAAAAGCTCCATTATGTCTTCGAATATATTCTTGTGGTAAATTTAATAAAATAGAAATAGTTTTTAAAACTTCAGGATTATCAACAGTAGAAATCCATTCCCAAAATTGATTTCTTTTATACATTAAATCACCTGCTTTTTTAAGTTCTTCTATATAATTAGCTCTTAAGGATGCAGGTGTCATTATTATAACTCTCTTGGAATCCTTCATTCCTTCTGCAATTCCAATACTTGTAGCAGTATTATGTGTAACAGTAAAATCACCCAATAAATATCTATTATTACCATCTAATATAAATCCATAATAATCATCCTCTTTTAAATATTTAACTTCAATATCAGAAACTAAAATATCTTCTTCAATAGTTTTTGGAACATTAAAATAAATAGTTGGTATATTAAATAAGTTTCCTTTTATTAAAATAATAAATTTTTCACTATTTATTTTTTGTATAATGCTTAAAAATCCAAGGCTCCTTGCAATAAAAAGTATATCATTTGCTACGGTTTCCTCATTATAAATAATTTCATATTGTTTTTTAATAGAATCATAAGTTCCGCTGTCATCTATAATCCCTGCTAGAAGCATCAATCTATTTTTTCTCGAATTACATTTATATTCGGTAAGTATTTTATGGAGTGAATTATTTTTTTTTAAAGAAGTACCAAACCTGTATGAATCCATTGTATAATTTTTTTCCTTAAAATCAATATAAATCTTATATCCTTTTAAAAGCGATTTTTCATTTTCTTCTAATTTTAAATAATCTTTTACAGATATTTCTTTAATATATTCTTTATTTCCTGAATAACGAAAACATAATATATGTTCTTGATTAACAGTATATTTATCTCCATTAGATTGTAATATATCATACATTTTATCCTTTCCTCTTGCTAATGATAATACAGTTCTAGCTTTAGAATTATCACCCATTAATAAATCTCCTACTTTAATATCTTGTACTAATTTAATTGTTCCATTAAACATTAATATTGGAGTATTAATACCATGACACTTTCCAGAACCTAATCCATGATATAAAAGTAACCCTCTATAAGGAGTATACAAATTTATATAATCTCTTACAATTTTTTGATGTGTAAGTAGAGAGAAATTAGTTGTTGTCTTACCAATATTATCACAAGATATATTATCCTTATTTTCTATTAGTTCTTTTCGATAAGGTTCAAAAAGAGAATTTATAAAATTAACAAAAATTTCCCTATCATTCATGTAATAACTAGAAACTTTTATAAGAATAGGAGGAGATTGTGTAGGAAGACGTTTTGTTAAATCAGTTTCACCAATTTGTACCAAAGATTCTGGACCTAAAACAGCTACTCCTTTTTCAGGTTTAACAGTAAGTCTACTTTTTTTTTTGGGTAGGACTACTGGTATAATATCTTCATTATCTAAATTATCTTTTTTATTTATTTTTTCTATATCTAATTCTTTATTTTCTTCTTCTTTTTCTTCCTCATCTTCTTCTAATATAAATGGAAGTTTTGATTTGGAATACATTAATGGTTTATCTTCATCTTCTTCTAAAATAAGAGGTTTTTTAATTTCAATTTTAGATGCTTTTTTAGATAGAATTTGATTTTCTATTATAGGTTCAATCGTTTTTTTTTCTTGTAATACTTGAATAGTAGGTTTAATAGTAACTTTTAATTTTTTACTTTCCATTAGTTTTTTAAATACGGAATCTCTATCATATCCTTTATTTGTTTCATCCACAATAATTGTTTCAAATTTATTTCCTTTTTTTTCTATAGGAATAGATTCTATATCGTTCTTTTTATCTTCTACATTTTGTTCTTGTTCATCCAAAATTTCTTCATTTAATTTATTTTTATTATTTTCTGGTTTTTTAATACCTTTTATAAGAACAGCTATACGTTCTCTCTCTTCTACATTAGGTTTTATCATTAATTTTTCTTTTAATAAAACTAAAGGATTCATATATTATATAAATTCAATATATAAATTTTTATATTTATAAGTATAGAAATTAAATATTAATTAAATAAAAATTATTTAATTTTATAAAATTTTATAAAATTTATTTATCATCAATGCCTAAAAATTTTAAAGCTTCATTACAAGCAATTTGTTCCGCTTTTCTTTTAATTTTATGTTGACCTTCTCCCATAAAAATAAAAACTTTTTTAGTTTCATTTACAAAATCTTGAATAGACTTAAAATTTTTAAAAAAGGAAATATCTACAGAATCATTATGAGATAAAGTATGGATTTGTTGACCTAAACATAAATAAACTCCCATTTTATAACCTAATTCAATATCATGTTCTATTTCTAAATAATGAGGTGTAACTTTAAATTCTTTTTGAACTTTTACTTGTAAAATATTTTTATAATTATCATCATTTTGAATTAAAGCAATCCAATCAATATGACGTTCAAATACATTTTCAATAAATTTTTGAGCCATTTGAAATCCAGGTCCTGTTATAAAAATATTTTGAAACCAATTTTCTTCATCTTTTACCACTATTTTATTAAAGTCTAAAAATAAAGCTCCTATAAAAGATTCAAATAAACATCCTAGTTTTTTTAAATTTGTTCTAATTTTTTTTTCTTCTGCATGTCTAGATAAAATTAACCATTTATTTAGACCCATTTCTAATGCAATTTTTCCAATAGCTTCATTTTTCACAATTGCTATTTTTTTTTCTGTCATAAAGCCCTCATCCGCTTTTGGAAATCTTCTATATAAAAGATATTTAGTTATACATTCTAAAACACCATCTCCTAAAAACTCAAGACGTTCATTCGATTTACTACTTAAAGGCATACAATCCATAGGTCTTTCAACTATTGTAATATTTTGTTGTATATTTTCAAAATTAGGTCTTTTAGTATAGGACCTATGTACAAATGCCCGTTCATAAAGAGCCAAATTATCTACATTAGATGGTAAACCATATTTAGAAAGAATAGATTGTACTTCGCACAATGTAATCTTTACGTTTAAAGGATTGAATGGATTAAATATTAATCCTTCTTCTGTTTTTATTAAATCATCGTCATGTGAAAGTTTAACCTCTGTCATTATATAATTTATTTAGTTAACTTTAAATCTCTTTTAAAATATATTATGTTTTATAAATAAAAAACCTTTAGCATATTTAAATAATAATAAATATAAAAATAAAGATAAAAAAATAAAGATAATCTATTATTTTAAAAAATGGTTTAGGAATTAATAAAAATATTTTAAACTATTTAGTTTATAAAAGCTATCATATAAATTTAATATAATTTTATTTTATTTAAATAAAAAAAAATATAAAATATAATATTTTACTAGTATATAAAATGGTGTATATGAGTGGTAGTAAAGCAGCGCGTAATGCAGCTTCTCTTGTTAATAGACCAACTTGTGGTGGTAATAAAAAAGCAGGAACAGGTCCTAGAGTTGGATGGTTTCTTTCCAGTATGCCTTTCATGTTAAGAGTACCTAATAATGTTCCACAATATACTCAATGTATAGGTTCTGCAAGCTGGCCAATTTCTCGTACTATCCAAACCCAACAATACGGATACCGTGCAACAATTGGTGGAAATATGGGATAAAAACATATTTACAGAATATTTTCAACACATTTACAGAAATATTTACAAAACTTTTTTTTATTTTTATATTTTTATATTTTTACCTATTTTTATTTTTTACATGTTTTTATTTTTTACATGTTTTTCAAAATATATTTTTTGGTTAATTTATTAATATTTTAATTATTTATTTAGATTTAATTAATTTAGTAATTAAATGATTTAATAACAATTTATTAAATTATTAAATAACTTATGATTATTAAAGTTGATTCGAGAGAGCATGACCTTTTGCAAAAAATTCAATATTATATTTCTACTATTCCAATTTTTAATAAAATTACTGTAGAAACTCATCCTCTTCCAATAGGAGATATTTTTATTTGTGATAATAATAATGAAGATAAACTAATAATTGAGAGAAAATCTGTTAATGATTTATTAGCAAGTATAAAAGATGGAAGATATGAAGAACAATCATATAGATTAAATGGATTACCACACCATAATCATAATATAATATATTTAATTGAAGGTGATATTTCACATGTAAATAGATTTAAAATGGATAATAAAATTGAAAAACTTACCTTATATTCAGCAATTTTTTCTCTCAATTATTATAAAGGTTTTTCTGTATTAAGGTCATTTTCTTTAGAAGAAAGTGCAACGATTTTATGTAATATGGCATATAAAATTGGGAAAGAAAGTTTATCTAGTAAAAAACCATTTTATAATTTTATTGGATTTAAAGAGAATAATGAGAATAATGAGAATAATGAGAATAATGAGAATAATGAGAATAATGAGAATAATGAGAATAATGAGAATAATGAGAATAATGAGAATAATGAGAATAATGAAAATAAAATTAATTTAGTAGAAGAAAAATTTTCTGAAAAGGATTATATAAGTGTAATTAAAAAAGTTAAGAAGGAAAATATTACTCCTAATAATATTGGAGAAATAATGCTTTGTCAAATTCCAAGTGTAAGTTCTGCTACTGCTTTAATAATAATGGAAAAATATCTATCTATTTCAAACTTAATAAAAGAACTAGAATTAAATGAAAATTGTTTAAAAGATTTATCAAGTACAAATTTAAAAGGTCAAACTAGGAAAATTAATAAAACAAGTATAGCAAATATAGTAAAATTTCTTTTGAAAAAATAAAAATATATTATATGAAGCAAGAACTTATGAACCTTTTTTTATTTATTTTTATATGTTATATTATTTATTTAATATTTAGAAATTTTAATTATGTTACTAGAGAAGGAATGACGGATGCTTCAGGAAATAATATTTCCCCTTCTCAAGATGGAGTTGCTGGTAATGCTGCAAATTATGGGGCAAATATTAAAGCTGCAAATATTAAATTCCAAGATTCATTTTTAATTAGTAAATATCGTTCTGACTACGAAACGGATATATTAAATTTAGATGATTTTTTAAATAATTTAATGTTAAAAACTGCATTATCTATAGATATTGATAAACCAGAAGATTCCATTCAAAAATTATCAAACATGAATCAAGCAAAATTAGCTTTAAATAATGTAATGAAATTTATTGATGCACAAAAATAATTTGAATAATTAATTATATATTTAAATTATTTAAGGGACATATATATTTACTTCATAATTTTTATAATAACCTCCATCTACCAAGTCTTCTGTATAATCTGCTCCTCCCCAATTAGAATCCATAGGATTTGGGCTAACTTTAGCCATTTCTTGTTTTACATCCATTAAATCTAAAGGAGTTGTAGTTCCAATATAATAACTAGATTCATCATATGAAGGATAAGAATTTTCATTATAAGGAGGGTCATTTCGTGTAGCATCCACAAGGAGAGTAGGATTGGGGTAAGCTTGTTCATCTACAGGTTCAAGACCTGATTCCATTATTGGTGGAACTTGAGAAGCTATTCCAAATGGTGGACATGTAGATGGTGGTAAACCTGCTTGTGGCTCTCTAACACTCGGTCTAGCTTTATATACACGTTTTCCTTGTGCATCATAAGTTTCTTGTAAATATAAGACAGGACACCTTATATTTTGACTTCTTTGCCAATCTAAAAATTCAGTATAATCTTCTAAATTTTCAAATTCAATTGGATTAACTCCTGGTACTTGAGCTAATTTTGAATTATATAAAAAAAATCTAGAACCTTTTTGTATAAGTAAATTAGGACATCTTGGCTTCATACTTGTTTCTTCACTTAAATTATTTGTTAAACCTTCTGAATAATTATTAGAAGAACCTTTGGCATAAAAAAATAAACCAATTAAAAATACTAATACAAATAAAAAAGTAAGTAAAGTCATTATATATAACAAGGATAAAAATGTTATAATTTATTTTCTATTTATTTTATATAATGGTTTTTATCAATATTAATAAAAAAAATGAAAATAACTTTAAAAATTCTTTGGATAATTTACTTAAAAAAGACCATGTTTTTATATTAATTTATATGGAAGGGTGCGGGCCTTGTAATCAAGTTCGCCCAGAATGGGAAAAATTAAAAAATGTATTAAAAAAATATAAAAATAACGATAAAATTATTATTATAGATATTGATAATGATTCCTTGGAAAAATTAAATAGTCTTTCTCCTCCATCTAGTTTTCCCACAATAAAATATATAACAAATAAGGGAAATATTATGGAAAATTATGAAGATAGTAATATATCTTTAAAAGATAGGTCTATTGATTCATTTGTAGAATGGATAGATACAAAGACCAAAAATAATACAATAAAAAATAATACAATAAAAAATAATACAATAAAAAATAATACACAAATGGCAGGTAAAAAAAAATATTTACGAAATAAAAAATGGACACAAAAATATAAGCGAAGTATAAATTGTAGATTTCCCAAAGGTTTTTCTCAAAAGCAATTTTGTAAATATAGTAAAAAAAATAAATAAACCAATATATTATATAATTATGTTTCAATTTGTAATTGAAATTATTCTAGGATTAATTTCTGGAATATTTTTAGGTATTACAGGTATTCCTCCTTTTGCAGCATTATTAATAATATTGGATTTTTTAAAAATAGGTAATTATCAAAGTAATCTTGGTGCAATATTATTATTAGGATTATTTCCAATATCAATTGGTGCTGCTTATGAATTTTATAAGGCTAATAAAATTAATCGTCAATTGGCAATTATTTTATTATCAACTTCTATAGTTGGAAGTTATATTGGAGCCAAAATGGTAGTAGGTAAAAAAAGTTTTTTAACAATAAGAAATATTAAATATATATCAGGATTTTTAGGATTATTTATTGGAATTATTTTTATATTATCAGCTTATTTTGATACTAACAAATAAAATTATCTTTAGAATATCCTATTACTGAACAAGCTATTCTTTTTCCAGCATTTCCAGTTTTAAGACTTTCATCATTATCTCCTTTTCCACAATCATCCATATCTTCATGAATTATTAAACCTCTTCCAATTATATTACATTTTGAACCTCTAAGTTTAATAATATCATCATAAAAAAAATAATGTGACTCCCCTTTATTATTTGTTTTTAAATTGCCTAAATCCCCAACATGCCTTTCTTTTAATCCTGGACAGCCATGATTTTTTCCATATGGATTAAAATGGGCACACATACTTATGCATTTTTCGCTTAAATCTCCAGCCTGGTGAATATGAAAACCATGTAGTGAATTTGGAGCAAGACCTTTTAAATTCACATCAATTTTAATCTTATTTATTTTTAAATCTTCAGTAAATTTAACTACACCTTTAATTTTATCATCATTAAAAACTGCAATACCATAAATAGGTTTATTACTCATAATTAAATATATTTTTATTAAAAAATATATTTAACTAATTTATCTTAAAAATATTTATTAATAAAATAATTTTTGTGTTTCTTCATCACTATTATTAATTATTGTTTCTAAAGATTTTATATTATTAGATTTATTTTCATTGGAATCATAATTAAATAAAAAATCCATTAAATCTAATATTATTTTTAATTTAGAAGAAGACCATTGATTTTCAAATTTATTTAAAATATCATTTGTATAAAATTCTTTTGTCTCATCTTCACTATTTATTATTGAATCTTTATATAAAAAGTTAATATTTGTTTCATTAATACAATTAGTTATAATAATATGGTAATATTTTAAACATAAGACTGTTAAAGGACAATTAGAATATGTTTTAATTAAATTATCTAAACCATTTTTTGCAAAAATAAATAAATTTACAATATTTGGAGTGGTTTGAATAAATTTTTTAGATAAATATTTTTGACAAGCTAATTTAATAGGATTATAAAAATATTGTAAATGAGATTTATTACTATTAAACAAATATCTAGTAAATGACTGAAAAATTCCTGGTTCTTGAAAAAATATTTTATTATTTTGAATATGTATTTTTGTACCTATTGGTTTACAAGATAAAATTGATAATTTTATAATTACTGTTAAAGGATTTAATATATATTGTTTAATATAAATATTTTTAAATTCAGTTATTTCCTTTTTTACATCATCTATAATTATATTTGAATTTATTTCTTCTTTTTCAATATTTTTTTCATTTAAAATATTATTATCTAGTTTATCTATCTCTACTTCTTTGTTAAAATTTGTAAAACATTCAATATTTAAAGATTCAACTATATCTTTATTTGCCTCCAATTGAATAATTTGATTTTTATGTTTAGGTATATAATTATTACTACAATAATTATATTCGCTATAATAAATTGGATTCATCATTAAATATAATAATTTGTATTTAAATTATTTTAATATATTTATAATACATTAAATAAAATTGATTTATTAAAATTAAATAAATATAAATTATTATAACTAATAAAAATGGAACACATATTTAGAATATTTGATTTTAATGTTTATAATGCAAAAGAAACTCCAAATGATTCTTCAGATGAAGAACAAAATAATTATAAAGATAGTAATAAATTTATAATTCAAATTTTTGGTGTAGATGAATTAGGTAAAACTTATTCTTTGATTGCTGAAGGATTTAAACCTTTCTTTTATTTAATGGTAGAAGATAATTGGTCTATTAGTTTAAAAGAAAAATTTATATGTCATTTAAAAGAAAAAATGGGAAATTTTTATAAAGATTCTATAACTGATTATAAAATAATTAAACGTAAAAAATTATATGGTTTTGATGGAGGAAAAGAACATAAATTTATCTTTATTGAATTTTCAAATATGAATGCATTTAATAAAGCTAAAAATTTATGGTATACTGATTATAGTAAAGGACATATTTTATTAAAAGACGGCTATTTATTTAATGATACCAATATTATTCTTTATGAAGCTAATATACCACCATTATTGCGTTTCTTTCATATAAGAGATATAAGTCCTTCTGGTTGGATTGCAATTCCTAAAAAAAAAATAATAGAAAAAAAACATGAAAAAAAAATGGTAAATTGTAATTTTGAATTTATTACTAATTATAAAAATATAATTCCTTTAAATGATAAAGAAACACGAGTTCCATATAAAATTATGAGTTTTGATATAGAAGCAAGTAGTAGTCATGGAGACTTCCCAGTTCCAATTAAAACTTATAAGAAACTAGCAACCAATATAATTGAATACATTAGTAATTTAAAAATAGATTTGACAAAAGAAGTATGTAAAAATATTTTAAGAAAAATTATATTATCAGCATTTGGATATGAAAAAATGGATGAAATAGATTTAGTTTATCCTAAAGTTATTCCAAAATCAAAAGATGAAGTACAAAAGTTATGTGAAAAATGGTTAGAAACATTAGTTAGAAATTTAACAAAAAATAATGATGATTTACAAGAAAATACTATAGAAAATCTTTTTGAAAAAATAGGATTGGAAGAAGATGATGAAGAAAATTATAAAACAAATATTAAAAGTTATTATGATAAAAAAGCTTCTATAGTAGATATACTTTGCGACAAAAAATTCGAACGAGAAGGAAAATTAAATGAATTAAATGAATCCTTAAAAAAAGTTTTTCCAAAATTAGAAGGAGATAAGGTTACTTTTATAGGTTCAACTTTTATGAATTATGGTGAAAAAGAACCCTATTTTAACCATTGTATTGTTTTAAATACTTGTTCAGATATACCAATTGAAAATTCAACTATTGAAACTTATGAATCAGAAAAAGAGGTATTGTTAGCATGGCAAAAATTAGTTCAAAAAGAAAATCCTGATATTATAATTGGATATAATATATTTGGTTTTGATTATGAATTTATGTTTAGACGTGCAGAGGAAAATAGTTGCGTAGAAGATTTTTTGAAATTATCTAGAAATCATAATGAAATTTGTGGTATAAAAGATAAGGATAGTGGAAAATGGAAAATTGAAGAAAGTAGTATTCAAATTGCAAGTGGCCAACATGACTTAAGATTTATAAAAATGAATGGTCGACTTCAAGTAGATTTATATAATTTTTATAGAAGGGAAGCAAATTTAATTTCATATAAATTAGATTATGTAGCAGGTAATTTTATTGGAGATTTTATTAAAAATATTCAAATTAAAGATAAGAATAGTGTAATTTTCACTTCCAATATGACTGGACTTTTAAATGGAAGTTTTATTCATATTGAAGAAATAGGTCATTCAGTTGATTATTATGCAGAAGGAGAAAAATTTATTGTATCAAATGTAGATAAAAATAGTAATTCTTTTATAATAAATAGAATTATAAAACCTGATTTAATAAATAAAAAAGTAAGATGGTGTTTAGCAAAAGATGATGTGACACCTAAAGATATTTTTAAAATGACAAATGGTTCATCTGATGATAGAGCAATAATTGCAAAATATTGTATACAAGATTGTAATTTAGTACATTATTTATTTAACAAATCTGATATTTTAACTGGTTTCATTGAGATGGCAAAAATTTGTAGTGTACCAATTAATTTCTTAGTAATGAGAGGTCAAGGTATTAAATTAACAAGTTATATTGCAAAAAAATGCCGTGAAAAACGTACCTTAATGCCTGTAATTGAAAAGGGTAGTTTAGATGAAGGTTATGAGGGTGCAATTGTTTTAGAACCTAAATGTGATTTATATTTAGATAATCCTGTAGCATGTGTAGATTATGCTTCATTATATCCAAGTTCGATGATTAGTGAAAATTTATCTCATGATAGTAAAGTTTGGACACGTGAATTTGATTTAGAAGGAAACCTTTTAGAAGAATGGGGTGAAAAAGATAAAGAAAATAATTATTTATATGATAATTTACCTGGGTATGAATATGTTGATATTTCTTATGATACATATAGATACATACGTAAAAACCCAAAAGCTGCAGCTGAAAAAGTAAAATCTGGACATAAAATTTGTAGATTTGCACAGCCATTTAAAACAGAATCAGGTGAAGGGGAAGCTATTATGCCTTCCATTTTAAAAGAATTATTAAAAGCAAGAAAGGATACTAGAAAATTAATTCCTCAACAATCAGATGAGTTTATGAAACAAGTTTTAGACCAGCGACAACTTGGTTATAAAGTAACAGCTAATTCTCTTTATGGACAATGCGGAGCTAAAACAAGTACCTTTTATGAAAAAGATATTGCTGCATGTACTACTGCAACGGGAAGAAATTTATTAACATATGCTAAACGAATCATTGAAGAATGTTATGGAAATAAAATTTGTGAAACGGTAAAATATGGACCTGTTTTAACCAAAGCGGAATACATATATGGTGATAGTGTTGCGAATTATACACCGATTTATATCAAAGTTTATAATGAATTTAATATTGAAACAATAGAAAATTTAGCAAGTAAATATGGAAATAATTATTGGAAAACTTGTAAAGAAGAAGGTAAACAAGAAAAGGAATTTTGTGAATTAGATGGAGTTGAAACTTGGACAGATAAAGGATGGACTAAATTATTTCGTATAATTCGCCATAAATTAGCATCACATAAGAAAATGGTTAGAATTTTAACTCATACTGGACTAGTTGATGTAACTGATGACCATTCACTTATTTTAATAAATGGTGAAGAAATTTCTCCAAAGGATGTTGAAATAGGAACAGAATTATTACATAATAAATTATTATTAAAAGAAAATAATAATGAATTTATTTCTGAAGATGAAGCAAAAATTATGGGGTTCTTCTTTGGAGATGGAAGTTGTGGTGAATATAATTGTATATCAGGAAAAAAATCATCATGGGCTTTAAATAATAAATCTATAGAAATTATTAATAAATATTTATATTTATGCAAAAAAGTATATACTGATTTCGATTGGGTTATATTACCTACGTTAGAAAGTTCAGGAGTATATAAAATTACTCCTAAATGCAAAAAATATTCATCCATAAGGAATTTTGTAAGATTATATAGAAGTAAATTATATTTTGAAAAATCTAAAAAAATTCCAATAGAAATTTTAAATAGTAATTTTAATATTAGAAATGCATTCTTTGAAGGATTATATGATGCTGATGGAGATAAAGATATAAATGGATATATAAGAATAGACCAAAAAAATCAAATTAGTGCCGCTTGTATTTCATGGTTAGGTTCAAGTTTAGGATATACAACTTCCATTAATAATAGAAAGGATAAACCAAATATATTTAGAGTAACAATGACTAAATTTAAACATAGAAAAAATTCAAATGCAATAAAAAAAATGGAATTTATACCTTACGAAGGATATGTTTATGATTTAACAACAGAAAATCATCATTTTGCAGGAGGAATTGGCGATTTAATTATTCATAATACAGATTCAGTATTCTTTACATTTAATTTGCAAACTCCGGAAGGAAAACCAATTCGTGGTAAAGAAGCTCTAGAAATTACAATTGAAATTGCTCAAGAAGCAGGACATTTAGCATCTAAATTCTTAAAAGGACCACACGATTTAGAATATGAAAAAACATTTATGCCATTTTGTTTATTATCCAAGAAAAGGTATGTAGGTATGTTATATGAAACTGACCCAAACAAAGGTAAAAGAAAGGAAATGGGAATATGTCTTAAAAGACGAGATAATGCTCCAATTGTTAAAGATGTTTATGGAGGAACAATAGATATTTTAATGAAAAAACAAAATATTCAAGAAGCAATTGATTTTGTAAAAACTTGTTTACAGAATATTGTAGAAGAAAAATATCCAATAGATAAATTAATAATAACTAAATCTTTAAGAAGTGGTTATAAAAATCCACAGTCAATAGCTCATAAAGTTTTAGCAGATAGAATTACTACAAGAGACCCTGGTAATAAACCAGGACCAGGAGATAGAATACCATTTGTATATATAGTTTCATCAAATAAAAAAGCACTACAAGGTGAGAAAATTGAAACTCCAACTTTTATTCTTGAAAATGGATTAAAAATTGATTATTCCTTTTATATTTCAAATCAAATTATGAAACCAGTTCAACAAGTATTTGCATTAGTACTTGAAAAAATATGGCAAATGCAAAATAAAAAACCTAAACTTAATAGATTTAAAAGAGATATAGAAAATTTAAAAAAAGAATATAAAGAAAATAAAGAAAAACTAGAAGAAAAGATAGAAACATTAAGATGTAAAGAAATTAAAGCATTATTATTTGATGAATATTTAAGGGAAACAAATAATGAAAAAGAAGGATTCCAAAGTTTAACCAAATTCTTTACAAAAAAATAAATTAACCCTATATGATTCAAAAAAAAATTTATTAATGAATTAAGTTTTTTAAAAAATATTATTTTTTAAATAAAATTTTTTAAAATAATAACTTTATGTTGGAGTATAATATAAAAATTTATATTTTATTATTTTTTTAAATTTCTCTTGAGACATTTTTTTAAACTAAATTATTATTCATTTGTTTATTAAACATTTGTTTATTATTCATTTGTTTATTAAACATTTGTTTAACCATTAAACCAATATCAATCAAACTCGTTTCTAAATTACATACTCTTTCAGAAAGTTTATCTAAAGCATTTATTTTTTTATTATTCTCGTTATCTTTTTCATCATCATCATCATCTTCATCTTCATTTTCATCATTTTCATCATTTTTTCTTTCCTCTTCCAATTCTTCTTCATCTTCTTCATATATATAATCTTCATCATCTTCATCATCTTCATCATATTCTTCATCTTCATCATATTCATCATCTTCATCATCTTCATTTACTTTATTATGATTTAAAACATTTTCAATTTTCTTTTTATAATTTGATGCTTTAAATCCACGAGCTTCAGACCAAGATGAAATAAATCCTTCCTCTTCTAGTTTATATAAAATTGATTCAACACTTCTTTCATGTTTTAATGAAATCATTTGAATATTCCATTCTAAAAGTTCATATTCTCTTTGTAAATTTAATAGCTCGTTAATAGACCATTTATTTCCACATCTTTTATGATTTAACATTTTATAATTAAATAATATAATTTATCTTTATATTATTTTAAATTATATAATTATTTTTTATCTGCATTTTGAGTTTCATTATTCATGAATAATAATGAAGAACAAATCCATGCCCCAAATAAAACCCACATATTATTAATCATTAAAGCAGCATTATATATTAACCAACGTAATCCTTGACAATGAGGGGTAGCAGTCATAAACGGTGACATTAAAAAACCTATAACTGTATTAGGAACACATAATTTAATATATAAATGAGATGCTAAATAATGTAAAATAATCCAAATAATATATAATCCAGAAATTTTAATAATAAATTTTATTGTTTTATATAAATAATTGAAAAAATAAAGACCAAAATAATATATATTAATAAAAAAAATATTATCTTTTTGATGAAAAATTTCTTCTTCATCTAAATTATTTTCATTTTCATTTTCATTTTCATTTTTTTTTAAACGTTGTCTCATTTTTACCTTAAACTAATTTAAAGTCTTTATATAATATTTATAAATTATTTATGAGGTATAATTATTATTTACTAAATTTAGTAATCTAATTAGAGCTTCGTAATTTAATTCATTATTTAATAAATTTCCTGACAAATCTGTAAAAAGATTTATACCATTGTCTTGAGTAATAGAACTATTTAAAAGTCTATTTATGAGAGAAGAATAGTTTGAGTTATTTCTATTTAAATTTAAATTATTAGTTTCTTCATTTCTCTCTATATTTTCATTTTCATTTATATTTGTTGTATTATTTCCTAATATATCTGAACTTGGTATATCATTAAATGTTCTAATATCATATCTACATACTGGACATCTACAATTCGACCTAAACCAAGTATTTAGTTCTTCTGAATTAAAAATATGTCCACAAAATCGTATAATTGTAACTAAATCAGAATCATTAAAATTTTCTAAAGAAATTGGACATGACCGATTTCTTGGAGATAAAATATCGCTATATCTGACTATTCTAGTTGAAATTTCAATTTGAGTTGGTGTAGGAAAAACTTCAATTGGTTGAAAAAAATTATTTATAAGTTGAGATAAATTATTATTAATTGTTTCCATTCCTTCTCTTCTTAATGGAAATCTAAATTCTTCTAAATTTTCAATAATATATGGAATATTATTTAATATAATTCTTCCTAAATTATTTGAATTTGAATTTCTTAATGTATTCGTTTCTAAATTATTTCTATTACTAATTGAAGTAAATTGATTATTTGAATTATTATTATTTGAATTATTATTATTTGAATTATTATTATTTGAATTATTAAAAATTTGAAATAATAAATTACGAATTTGCGTATTATTTTGATTTACTAAATTTATTGATTCATTATAAATATTTATTTGACGAATATTATCATTATACATTGTATTTAAAATATTTATAAATAATAACTGTTCATTATTTAACTCTGAATAAGATGTAGAATTATTCATAATATATATTATAATAAATCTGTTTAAATGTATACGTATTTATTATATAATTAAATGAATAATGAAATTTATAAAAATAAAGGATTAAGTGGTTTATCTAATTTAGGTAATACTTGTTTTATAAATTCGTGTTTACAAATTCTCTCTCATACCTATGAATTAAATTATTTTTTAGAAGATGAATCTTATAAAAAAAAACTAAAACCAAAAATTGAATCAGCTTTATTAGTAGAATGGGATAATTTAAGAAAAATTATGTGGAGTAATAATTGTATAATATCTCCAGGAAAATTTATAAAAACAATACATCAAGTTTCTAAATTAAAAGGAATGGAAATATTTAATGGGTTTTCACAAAATGACCTTCCGGAATTTCTTTTATTTTTAATTGATTGTTTTCATACTTCCCTTTCTAGAGAAATAAAAATGACAATATCTGGAACTCCAGAAAATGATACAGATAAAATTGCTATTCAATGTTTTGAAATGATTAAAAATATGTATTCAAAAGATTATTCTGAAATTTGGAATTTATTTTATGGGGTACATATTTCGGAAATAATCAATATGGAAAATGGAGAGAAAATTAATATTACTCCAGAACCATATTTTATTATAGATTTACCTATTCCATCTAATAATAAATCACCTACACTAATGGATTGTTTTAATCTGTATATAGATGGAGAGATATTAGAAGGAGAAAATGGATTTTTTGATGAAAAAATAAAAAAAAAAATCAAAATACAAAAAAAAATTTTATTCTGGTCATTACCAAATATATTAGTTATTGATTTTAAAAGATTTAATAATAATTTTCAAAAAAATCAAATTCATATTGATTTCCCATTAGATAATTTAAATTTATCTGATTATATAATAGGATATAAAAAAAACAAGTATATATATGAACTATTTGGAATATGTAATCATAGTGGAGGAGTTTTGGGTGGACATTATACATCTTATGTTAAAAATGCCAATGAAAAATGGTATCATTTTAATGATACTATAGTTTCTGAAGTTGGTTTAATTAACTCTATAATATCACCAAAAGCATATGTTTTATTTTATAGAAAAAAACCCAATTAGTATATTTAAAATGATAATTTATATTATTTTACTATTTATATATAATAATGGAAGTAGTAAATACCACATCAACAACGGACCCAGTAAATATGTATAATAATTTAAATAATTATATTTTAAATCCTATAGTATTTATAATAATATTATTAATAATTATTGGATATTTTGTTTTTTCCTCTTCGTTAACTAGCGATTCTAATAATTTAGGCAATTCAAATGATAATTATGGCTCCAAAATAATGGGTATAATAATAATTGGAATTTTAATAGTATTAATTTTAATTAATGCGTTTCAATACTTTTTTAGTATAAATGTAACTGCTTATATACAAGGTCTTTTTACTCCAAAAACAAAAATTGATATAGTAGTTGACCAAAATCAAAATAATTATAATTCTTCCAATATACCTGCTTCCAATATTCCTGAAATTAAATTTAAAAAACAAGTATTTAATATTCCCGGAAATTATTATGACTATGAAAATGCAAAAGCTATTTGTAATGCATATGGAGCGGATTTAGCTAATTATGAACAAATTGAAAAAGCATATAATAATGGTGCAGAATGGTGTAATTACGGTTGGTCTGCGAATCAATTAGCATTATTTCCAACTCAACAACAAACGTATAATCATTTACAAACAATTCCTGGACATAAAAATGATTGTGGAAGACCTGGAATAAATGGAGGATTTATTGCAAATCCTAATATTAAATTTGGAGTTAATTGTTTTGGTTATAAACCTAAAATGACAAATGAAGAAGAAGAATTAATGAAAACAGCTTCTCCATATCCAGAAACGGTAGAAGATATATCATTTCAAAAAAGAGTTGATTTCTGGAAAAATAAAGTGGATGAAATTTTAGTCTCCCCTTTTAATTATAATTCATGGGGTTCATTTTAATAAAATGAATAAATAAATTTATTTATATTTAAAAAATTTTTATATATATATTATATAATAAATGTCCAAATGTATTGCTGTATTAACAAGAGGATATAATAATAATTCTCAATATCATTTATTAATTAAAAGAAATAAACATATTAGTAAAAACTTAATTAATAAATCAATTGATAATTTAATATTTCATGAAGGAAATATTTCACATGAACAACAAATATATATTAAGAATGAAACTCCTGAACTAAATATTATTTTTATAAATATATTAAATATTGCATTTCAAAGTGAAAAAAATTCTATTAATTTTGAAGAAGCTTTTGGATTTGGTTTGGGATATAGACATATGTGTTCTTTTTGGTTTATTAATTTTTTTGATGCAGTAAATGAATATGATAAAGTATTAAGAATTGATGAAGATTGTTTTATGGATTCCAATATTGATGACATATTTTCTTATCTAGATAATTATTTATTTGTAACTGGAAAAATAGAAAAAGATGAAGATTTTGTAACAGTTGGATTAAATGAATTTTCTTTAAATTTTATTAACAAAATTAAAGAAGAAAGTGAATTTATTCCATTTCAATTAAATTCAAAACTTCCAGGTGGTCCATATACCAATTTAATAGGTTTTTCTCTAGATAAAATTCGTAATAATGAAGTATTTATTAAGTATAAAAATGAAATTGAGAAAAGCAATATGATTTATAAGAGACGGTGGGGAGATTTACCTCTATGGGGAGAGGTTATTTATTATATTTTTGGTGATAATTCTTTAAAAATTCAAAATTCCATTAAATATTATCACGGAAGTCATAATAAAAACATAAATTCATAAGAAGAATTTTTATATTTGAAAGATTATTATATGATTATTATATACAAATATATTAAAGAATATTAAAGATATAAATTAATAATATTAAAATGTTTTTAAATAATAAAATAATATTAGTACCAAATTTTGAGGAATTATTTAATATATTAAATAATAAAAATATAGAAGATTCTCCTAACTGTAAATTTATTTATGAAAAACAAATTGCTATTCAACATATTTCTAAAAATATTTCAAACACGATTCAAATTTGGAATACATATTCTTTATTTGATTGGTGGTATGATAAATATGAAAACTGTGGAAGAAATTTTATAGCAAAAATAGAATTTACAATTTATGATACATTTATAAAAATAAATCATTTAAATATAAATGATGGGACTACTAATTTATATAATAATCCTTTAGATGAAGATGATGCAGAAGATTTAATTAATGAATTAATTAAATATATTAAATTAGTTGCAAGTGAAAATTGTAAAAATAAAATAATTATAGATGTTCATGAAAATTTACGTCTATTTGAAAAATATTATTATAATTTAGATTTTGAACTAACTAATCGTAAATCAAAATATAATCCATATTGGATAGAAGCAGAATTAAATTTTTAGTTATTTAAATTTATATTTTATATTATAATAAAAATTTATTTTATTAAATATTATTTTTATAATAAAATTTATAAATAGATAAATAAAAATTAAATATATAATTTAAACTTAACATTATAACTAAAAATTTTAAAAAACTATTTATATTTTTATTTATAATTAATATTTTTTGTGTATTATTTTTATTTTTATTTTTATTTTTAAATATAAATTTTCTACAAATTGGACATGTACTATTTTTATTATACCAGATTTCAAGGCATTTAGGATGTATATTAACATTACATTTACATAATTTAAAATAACAATTCATATTTTCTATTTTTAAAGAAGGTAAAATATTTTCATAACATATTAAACATATATTATTTTCTAAATCAATATTATTATTATATTTACTATTAATATATATACTATTAATATATTTACTATTAATAATAATTAAATTTATATTTTTTTTT
>Ga0114966_10001436_pt1 | contig 22012 bp, 18 predicted proteins | sample M_130207_XF_Meta_FD_87029 | JGI IMG/M metagenome (GOLD analysis project Ga0114966, IMG submission 87029) | Freshwater microbial communities from Lake Montjoie, Canada to study carbon cycling - M_130207_XF_MetaG | ecosystem: Environmental > Aquatic > Freshwater > Lake | place: Lake Montjoie... | reverse complement strand
TTGTAAATACCCAAGTTAATGATTTAAAGACTTTAGATCCAATGCGAAAAATAGAGTCCATGATTAGTGGTGATATTTATTTGAATGGATCAAATTTGCATTTACAGCAAATGTTGGCAAATGCCTTTGGAAATATTCGCAGGCACACCCCATCTGATGCTCCAGTTGAAGTATCGCTAACTTCAAGCCATGGAAAAATTGATTTACAAATTGGTGATGGGGGACCGGGCTTGCCTACCAGGGCTTACGTAGAAGGACGTCAACACTTTCAACGTTTTGATAAATCCCGATCTCGAGAGACTGGTGGGTCAGGTTTAGGAATGAGCATCATGTCCGGAATCATTAGCGAACACGGGGGATCTTTAGAACTTGGCGTAAGTAAATTGGGCGGATTGCTACTAGAAATCACCTTGCCCGCCTAGAATTTGCAAATGCACAAGAAACTGCCAACCTTCGTATTGACCATCTGTTTAATAGTTGGCAATTTACTAACTCCGGCATCTGCGTCGACCGCATTCAATGTCAACATAGCCGACCATTTCAATGGAATTGCCCAAGAAAATCTTTCTTATATCACAACTGGAATTTTACCTGGCGGAGCAGAGTTACTTTGTTCTGGCTGGAATGATCCCAAGTGCAGTAATTCATTAACAGCTTATGTGATTCTTCCAAACTGTGAATCAGCCAATGAAGCAAACTGCGTTGAAGGACTATCTGTTAAAAGTGCAAAAGTTTCTGAAGGAAATGCAAAATGGATTAAAACAATTAAAAGTCAAGCATTTCCCGCAGATACTTCCAAGGAGTTGCCTGCCGGTTCTAACTGGTCTCTATTTGAAGTTCCGGCTCTAGCCGCCGCGGGAGAAGTTTCTAAATTTGCCGTTAGAGTTAAAGTTAAATTTCAAAAGTTTCCAGTGGTTGGCTTAAAGTCAATGGATTTTTCGGCGACTGTCGTTCCTTATGTTGAAGGGACGACATCAAGCCGAGATATGGAAGTTTACGAGTGGGTAAACCCACTAGGGGTTAAAACTGTCAGTGGGAGTTCTGGTGATTCTAAATGCGTTTGGAGTGCTAACGGAATTTGTGGAAAAGAAACGACATTCCCAAAAGATGCGAGAGTAAAATTAACAATACATCTTGGAAATTACTTAACCTCATGGCTTCATGGTCGGTTAACTGAACCCACAGTTGAAACTACCGCTATTACCACCACTCAAAATCGATTAGTGGTAGACGCAGCACCTGTTACAACGCCTTCTGCGTCAGCTTTAATTTCAGCAGCGGATGTTTCTGCGGAAATTTCTAGTAGATTCAAAGACCCATCTGGATATTTACCTCCCGTTGAGATAAGCATGATGACTAGTGCTTCTGAAGATGGCGCATTGGGAACTTTTTTGAATTTTGAAAAGTTTTTTGCAAATAAGGCAACTTCCATAGCTGATACTTGGTCATTCAGATCTATCAACCCTTCTTCATTGCTAAACGCAGGGTTTGCTGGTTTTGGTGGATTTGCAAGTGCTTCAGATTCGACGGGACTGGGTTTGGCAGCAACGAAATGCCTGCCTCAAGCTTCATCAATTTTTGGTGCAGTTACAGGTGCAAACTCCACAGCAGCTTTGATTGGCATGGTCACCACGAACTCGCTTACCTATGAATCTGGTCCACCAAAATTTGAGGATGGATTTTTAAACTACAAAGTCGCTGGTGTTCATAGCAATCCAGATGGAAGTGATTTCATCGGAAAGTATGACTTAGTGATGGATGGTGCAATCGCTCGCTGTCTTTATGGTTTCGGCGCAAAAGTTCCAATTTCTGCAACTGTCAGCATAGTTTCGACAGATACTGGTTCAAGAGTTCAATCAACTTTTTTTAAAGATGATGGCAAATGGATTCGACTCGGTGCCTATGGTTTTACTTTTTCTTCGCCTACCTTGAAAATAAAATTAGCCCAGGGTGGCGCTGCAGACCCAGCCAAAGTTGCAGTTAAGGAAGAAGTTCCACCGGTACCAGAAAAACCAGCACCTAAAGAAGAAGTTGCGGCAACAACTACTAAAGCTGCTGCACCGGCAGAGGTTAAAAAAGTTATCACCAAATCAATTAGCTGTGTTAAAGGAAAAGTCACTAGAAAAATAAGTGGAACAAATCCAATATGCCCAGCTGGTTTTAAGAAAAAGTAATTGATCAAAAATGGAAAAATTAATCGAAAGTACTGATTACGCGCTCGCGCAAAAATGGGCAATCGAGGTCGCTGGGGATCCCAATCAAGCCCAAATGATCATTCCAGAAGAAGGCTTCATAAAAGCAGTCAGAAACTCAAATTCTGTTTCGCTGACCAGGGTAGATGAGAAGCTTTTTGGACTGGGGCTCGGTATAAATCCACCGATTGATCCGGATTGGGAGAGATTTACAGTTGAGCGCAAAGCCGACACAAGTAGTTATCTTCATGCACTCCCACTACTTGATCTAGATATTTATTCTATTGAAACTCAATTATTTGCAGGCTCCAAGATTGCTGAGGATTTAGAAGGTGACCAAGAAATTTCAGATTTTTTAACAGCATACGCACCTAATTCATCAGTATGGCCGGGAAATCCTGAAGTAGTATTTTGGGCAGGTACACGTAACGAAAGTGGAAAGTTAATTGTAGTTGGTGCGGTGACAATGTGGGAGAGTGGTCAAAAAGTCATTTCATCAGTAGGCACAGCTGAACATGAGCGTGGCAAAGGGCTTGCAACAAAATTAGTTTCTGAGATGGTGGCTAAGTCAAATAAATTAGGATTTACGCGTCTTGGATTAGCGGTTCGCGCCGATAATATTGCGGCTAAAAAAGTATACGAAAAAGTGGGATTTGTTTTGTGCGGTGAATTTACTATTTTTGAACGAGATTAAACTTAGAATTTATTTGGAGCCGTTTGTTCCATTTGGTCCACATTTTCCAAGGCCAAAAGATCTTCTTCTGGAGTTGGAATTCGATCTGCTGCTTTTAAGGCACTCTTACCAATGAAGATGATTGCACATCCGATAGCAATAGAAATTGAAGTGATGGCCAATGTGGCGCGTGGTGAGAACTCACTGGCAACCACACCTCCAACTGCAGCTCCTAACGCCATAAAAGTCCCCTCAACTGTCCACAGCCAACCGAGGGAAGCAACTGCCATGCCTTTTGGACGTACTGCTTCTAAAACTTCCCAATAGAAAACTTGCAATGCACCGCCACAAGCTCCGAGGAATACTCCAACAATTAACATGCTCCAACCAGGGTAAGTAAAAGCAAGTGGTGCTGTGAAAATCATCCAAAGCACATAATTTCTAATTAAACCTTTTAATGCTGATGTTCGTTTTGAGATCATTCCTGCGTACAAACCACCAATAACTGAAGCAACTCCCATGGCGCCAAATATTGGTCCAGTCCAACTTGGAATTCTTTCTAGAGTTGCAAAAGCAGGTACGCCAACATCAAATGCTCCCCATCCAAATCCGATGAAAATTCCTTCAATCATCAGAAGTTGCATTCCTTTATTTTTCCAAAGTGGGATGCCCCCAACTTCTCTTGGCTCTGGGATTGATTCGCGGGCAATCTTGGTAAATGAAAGTGATAACCCACCAACCAAAATTAAAATTCCAACGCTATTTAATGCAAGCCCTGGCCAGCGAGATAATGAAATTGTTGTTGCAATTATTGGTCCAAAGACATTAGCAATATTCATGATTGAAGTGTCTAAGGCATAGGCGGTGCGCAACTGATCTGGCTTAACAGCGATTTTCCAAAGTGGACGAACCGATAAATTAATCGGAGGGGATGACAATCCCATTACTAGAGCAAATACCAATAAAGAATTTCTTTCAGTTAACGTATTGAAAAACAAAATCATGACGCAGTAAGTTGGCGCAAGGATACGAAGTGGCCACTTTTGCCCGAGTCGATCAATTACAGTTCCACGAATCCCCGCGGTAACTGACTGACTCAGCGAGAAAGCTCCAATAGCTAACCCTGCTGCTGCCACAGAGCCCGTTTCGCGTTCAACTTTAAAGAAAGCAGATAAGGCCAACATGCCATATGCGATACGAGCGGGAAAAGAAGTCATTAGCAAAGCCCGAGCATTAGGCAATTTCAGTAGATCTAAATAGCGTGACATTATTCGGAAATTCTATCTGTAATACCTATCGTTTTGGGTGAAAATTCTTTATAGTTCTGACATGAGTGGAACTGTAAATTGCACATTTGACCTAAGCAAAGATGGAAAACAAGCTGGATATCTTAAAGTCGGTGATTCAACCAATAACAGTGGATGGACGACATATAACGTCCCAATCATCTCAATTAAAAATGGAGATGGACCAAGTGCGCTAGTCCTAGCGGGTAATCATGGCGATGAGTATGAGGGTCAGATTGCAGCAACTACTCTTTCACGCGATTTGAAACCTGATCAAATTAATGGACAGGTAATTATTATTCCGTGTCTTTCGCAAGAGGCTTCTCGCGGCGGAACCAGACTTTGGCCAGATGGAGTTAATTTCAATCGGATATTCCCAGGTAGTGAAGATGGTCCAGTAAGTTCAAAACTTGCACATTATTTAACGCACGAATTATTTCCAAAAGTCGATGCAGTAATGGATATTCACAGTGGTGGACGCGGACATGTTTTCGTCCCATGTTCAACTATGGTTTGGGCAAAGGATGAAAAGCAAAGAGCAAAGATGTTAAAAAGCATGCTCGCTTGGAACTCCAGTTACAGCATGATTCTTCCAGAACAACCATCTACCAACCCTGCATCTTTGTTGCCAGGTGAGGCAGAGCGGCAAGGCAAAGAAGTTTTCACTACCGAACTTGGTGGGGGAGCGCTGGCAAATTACACCAGAGTAAAAGTTGCAAAAGATGGTTTAGATAATGCTTTGCGTACTTTAGGAATCCTCAAGGGTGCTCCAAAAACTCGTGAAGAGCAAGGTTTAGCCCCTGCAATAATTTTAGATATGCGTGCTGAAACCGCCTACCACTCTGTAAATGATTTTGGTTTGTATGAAAATCTTTTCCCACTCGGCGGAGAGCTTAAAAAAGGTGAAGTTTTAGGTTTGGTTCATAATATGGATAACCCAGAAGTTCCAGCTGTGCCAGTTATCGCCAGACAGGATGGAGTACTCGGGGTTGAAAGAGGATTCCCGCGGGTACTTCCAGGTGATGTAGTGGCTTTGGTTGGTATGGCTTACAAATCTGTAGCCGACCTTCCGGTTCTTTAATTTATGAGCTCGCAACGTCTTGCAGAGCAAGTTGCATTAATTACTGGCGGAAGTAGAGGGATTGGCGCTGCGGTTGTTCGAGCATTTGTCGCCGAAGGTGCACAAGTTGCTATTAATTACTTAGATCACCCCGAGCGCAAGAAAGAAGCCGAAGATCTTGTTGCAGAATTTGGCAATAATGTAATTGCGTTAGCTGGAGATTTGTCTGATCCCGAAGTTCCGGCGGCTTTAGTAAACGCTACTCAAGCAAAATTTGGAAAAATCACCACCATTGTGGCGAATGCTGCTGTACTGCAATTAAAACCATGGCGTGAAATCACGTTGGCTGATTGGGATTTAATGCAAGCAGTAAATGTGAGAGCAACATGGTTAATGATTAATGCGGCATATGATGATTTAAAAAAGTATCAAGGAAATATCATCACCGTTACTTCAGTGATGACAGAAACTGGACAACCAGGACAGATTCATTACTCGGCTTCCAAAGCTGCGATCATTGGATTAACCCGCTCACTTGCTCGTGAAATTGGCGCAGATGGAGTGAGAATTAATTCGGTAATGCCGGGCGCAATTCGCACCGAACATGAAGTCTCACTAGCTCCGGACCCTAAGCCTGTAGATGATTTAATCTTGCCTTTGCAATCATTGAAACGTCGTGGCTATCCAACAGATCTTGCGGGAGCATTTGTTTTCCTGGCCAGTGAAGATGCTGCATTTATTACCGGACAAGTCATCAATGTTGATGGCGGCTGGGTGATGTATTAATTTCTAGTATTGGTAGTTTTTTTCAGCAACATCAAGATCAAGTGGCCATAGTGGTCTTTTTGGTCTCGTAAATGGAAGTTCGCTTAATCGATTGTCAGAAGGTCCGGGAGCATTAACATCGATGCAGGCAAAGGCGATTGGTTCATAATATGCGCGATATCCACCAGCGGATTTTGCTTGCACCGCTTTTGCCTTTGTTACATCTAATCCCATGTGATCATAAAGTTGATAATCCAACATGAAGGCTGGGTTTGAGGTAATCACTATCTCAATTTCACCAATCTTAAGTAGCGCAGTTGTACCCACATTAAAAACTTTAGAAGGATACTTAGATTGGTAAGATCCATTGGTAATTTTTGTGACCGTTCCAGTGACTTCTAAGGGCTTAAAAAATTTAGTTGCTCTAGTGCCACCTAAATTAAGCCTGATTGTCGCGCCTACTCCAGCCTCTGCACAGGCAATAGCGGCTGGCTTATCGGTAATAGACATCAACACTTGTCCATAAATTGGGTTTGATATCAGCGCAGCCAAAATAAATGAACTATCTCCAGTGCTACCACCTGATGTGCTGTCACTGCCATCTGCAAATACGAAAGGACGTTGTTCGACTGTGCTCGCATTTATGGTTTTTACCGCATCGGCGATATCAACTTTGGTAAATAGAAAGTTATCTTGATAATTCCAAAGTGAGTTTGCAATCTCATCAGCATATTGCTGGCCAAGGTTAGGTGAACTTTCGATTTTTTCATCGGTAACAACTAACGCTGACCAACCTAATTCACTGACATCAAGCCAGGGTTGCGTGCAAAAGATAGTTGCATCCAAAACTCCTGGAAGTTTCTCAATCTCATGAATCCGGGCTTTGACTTCTTTCAAAGGCCAGATTGTTGTATCAATACCTTCAGCCGGTGAGATCATCCTTAATTTTCTAAAACTCAACTTTGGTTTTGCTTGACCGGTTACTGCTAAACCAAGTAAGCGCATCGCCCGCTTTCCAGTATTGAAAAAATCTATATGAGGACAAGTTTGATATCCCGCAATCAAATCTGTACCTTGTGCCATTTTTGCGGTGAAGTGAGCGTGCAGATCACAACTAACAGCGATCGGAAAATCTGGATTGGCCATCTCGCGAACAGCCGCGATTAAATCGCCTTCAACATCTTCGCAACTCTCGGTAGTCATCGCTCCATGTAAACGCAGGTAAACGCCATCAACCTCATTTATTACCTTTGCGATTCCACTTACAAAACGCTCCCTTAGAAATGCATAAGCTTCATCACTTACAGTCGGACCACATCCACCATCGGCTGTTGTGGTCGGAACTAATTCAATTCCCATTTGCGCCGCAACTTCCATAGCACCAGCAATTTCATCTTTACCCAGCCCCGCAGTAAAAAGATCAGCGCCTTCAACCATGGCAAATCTTTGGAATGTATCTAGATGAGTTAGGTCAGGGGAAAAACTATTGGTTTCAAAAGTTAAGCCAGCCACAGCTACTTTTTTACCGGTTGATGTGACGCTCATCCAATTACCTCATTCTAAGAAGGAGAGGAAACTAGATTATATATAAAGCCCCATTAAGTGCTGCTACCTTGATAGGAGCGAGTGGGCTTCCTGCTGGACCATTTGTAACTGCTCCGCTTTGAGCGTCAAATTTTGATCCATGCCATGGACAATCCAAAGTTTTACCTTGGATAGCAAGAGGTCCACCTTGGTGTGTACAACTTGTCGGATATCCCTTAAATGAATCTTCTCCAAGTCGCGCAACGAAAAGATTTGTATTCGTAGCCGAGTTTGTCGCGGCGATCGTTTTACCAACTTCAATATCCGCAAGTGTCACTGCAACGCCAGATTTCTTAATTGCAACTGCACTCGCAGGTACTACATCTAAAGTTTTAATTTCATTTGATGCAGCAGATGCTGATGATGTACCAACGCTGTTAACTGCAACAACAGTAAATGTGTATGCAGTTCCACCTACAAGTCCTCCAAAAGTAAATGTTCCCGAATCCGCTTGTGGAAGAGTTACTTTAATTCCGCCAGGATTTGATGTTGCAACATATGAAGTGATCGGTGCTCCACCATTTTTTGCCGGAGCAGTAAATACAACAGTTGCACCAGTGGCACCTGTGGCACTTGCTTTACCAATTACTGGTGCATCAGGTGCGGTATTTGGCGGCGGGGTTGGTGTTGCGGATGGAGTCGCAGATGGGGACGCAGATGGGGACGCAGAAGGAGTCGCAGAAGGGGACGGTTTACTTGTTGCTTGAACGACAGGTTTTTTAATTACTGGTTTTTTTACGACAGGTTTCTTTACTACTGGTTTTTTTGCTGCTGGTTTGGTTGCACCTAATGCGCGGTCACCCAAAATTAATGATCCGATAAATCCACTTGTGATGGTGATGAAGCTACGACGAGATGGGAGGTTAGGCAGATTATCCGGAGTAAGTTGATTTTCCATCCCGCAACGGTAACTGGTGTGGGCACTTAAGTTGCATTACAGGCCGCGCCAAAACAAGATATTTTGTGATCAGGAAAATTACGTGGGGGTTTCCCTACAAAAACTCAAAATCACAGTCTTATTCAATATGCTCTGTCATGTGAAAAGTGGATTAGCCCTTAAGACAACTCTCTTGGCAGCGGCTATTTTCTTTTCTTTCATGCCAACTGCGAGCCAGGCTTATGTATATCCGGATACGCCATCATTTGGAAGTGGTTTTTCAGAGCCCTATCCATCTCCTGAGTGGTCTTTATCTGCTTTGCGCGGATACATTCCAGTAGCACCTGGCAAGAAAGGACAAGGGGACCATCCTTTATGCGCATCTGCGTCAGATCCACATTGTGCAAATGTCGACAGTATCCTTGCCGATTTAATAATTCCTCCTTGTTACTCCGACGCAGATCGCATTTGTGTTGAAGGATTGGAAATTGGCGCCGAAGGCAAGCCACTTGAAAAAGCTACGCTAGATCATGAGTTAACGACTAATAAAACACCGGCAGATGCCAAATTAGGTTTACCTGCAGGGGGATCGGCAAGTCTCTGGAATGCGCCCTCTGTTGCACATCAAGGAAATACACTTTCGTACGCTGTGATTGTAAGTGCCGGTTATCACATAGATAAAAAGGCTCCGATAAATTTGCAAAAATTTGAAGCAATTAGATTTGAAGCAAAAGTTGTCCCAGTTAATATTAAAAAAGGTGCTTACTGTGGTTATGAAATTTTCGAGGTTGCGGATGATGGTTACGGGTTTGGTGAGGTAAATACCTCTTCACGAATGGTGGGAGAGGGCTGTAAATACTCAGAATATAAAGAGTGCATATTGACTGAAAAGGGAAGCTGTGCCGCCCCAGCCGAATTTTTACCAAATAGTAGAGTTGCACTTACGTTGCGGATGGATAGCAAAGTGACTGGTTGGTTATTTGGCCGGATGAAAGATGTTGATGTGGCAATAACTGCAATAGATACTAAAAATAATAAGTTACGAGTGGAAGCAACCTCAGTTAATTTACTATCAGGAACTGCCTGGGTAGCTAAAAAAGATTTAATAAACTATCCAGATTTATATGCTTATATGAAAAAGAATTGGTTCATCGGTGATGGAAAATTTGAAGATTGGCTTGACAAGACTGGTTCTTCGTGGGGAGATTTAATGCCAACGGGCACTTTTGACCAGTTTAAAGTATGGGAACAATTGATTAAGCCAAATCCTGAAGATAATTGGCGTTGGAACTTTGCTTCTAGTAACAATAATAATGCAAATGGAACAAATTGTTTTGCTCAAGCTGGGAAAGATAAATTAATCGGGCTAGTTACAACTAACGCACCAATCTATGATTCAGGGGCTCCTGCTTTCAAGGATGGCGCTTTAAGTTATAAAGTTGCTGGCTTACATTTCAAAGCAGATGGATCAGTTTTCAAAGGTTCATATGATTTAGCAATACGCTCAGATGTTGCAAGATGTTTATATGGATTTTCTAATGCACCAATCAGGGCAAGTGTTTCCGTACTTTCAAGTGATGGCTCAACTCAGGATGTCGCATCCGAATTAGTCACTGAGAAAAACGGTTGGATGACACTTAGTGCCAAGAATTTCACTTTTTCGCAGCCAACAATCAAAGTGAAATTGATGCAGGACAAACCACTGAATTCAAGTACAGAACAGAGCAAGCAAGCGGCACCAGTTAAGAAAACGGTTCCAAAACTTAAAGTAATTAACTGCGTAAAGGGAACGATGAGCAAGAAAGTTTCGGGCAGTAATCCAAAATGCCCAACTGGTTATCTGCAGAAATAATTTGAAATATCTTGACTCTACAAATGGCGGGCTCGCTGACCTAAAATTAATGAGCCGATAAAACCACTTGTAATAGTGACGAAGAGGCGTATCCTGCCTTATATGAGAAGTGGATTAACTCTCAAGGCGACTTTGATGGCCGCCGCTATTTTCCTCGCGTTTATGCCAACTGCGAGCCAGGCTGACGTCTCCCCGACGAAACCATCTGTGGACGAGAGATTTGGGGATAAAATAGCAAGAGCTGCTGCAGAGATACCATCAATTGGAAGTGGTTTCTCAGAACCGTATCCAATGCCCGAATATTCTTTATCTCGCTTGCGTGGCTTAATGCCAGTAGCGCCTGGGAAACAAGGACAACCCGCCATGCCGTTGTGCGCATCTGCGTCAGATCCACATTGCGCAAATGCCGATAGCATTTACGGTGATTTAGTTATTCCTCCATGCTATTCCGCTGCTGATCGAGTGTGTATTGAAGGATTAGAAATAGGCGCAGAAGGTAAGCCACTTGAAAGCGCAGCGCTTGACCATGAGTTAACGGCAAAAAAGACACCGGGGGATCCTAAATTAGGTTTACCTGCGGGAGGTTCGGCAAGTATCTGGAGTGCACCGTCACTTGCGCATCAAGGCAATGCACTTTCTTATGCGGTAATCGTCACCCAAATCTACAAATTAGATAAAAAAATAGCCGGATCTTCTCAAAAATTTGACCCATGGAGCTTTGACGCAAAAGTCATTCCGGTCAATATGAAAAAAGGCAGGTACTGTGGTTTTGAGTTTTTCGAAACTGAAGATAATAATTTTTCTTCACGAATGGCGGGAGATGGCTGTGATTTTAATATCCCCTATCGAGAGTGCATCTTAACTGAACAGGGATTTTGCGCCACCCCGGCTGAGTTTTTGCCAAATACTAGAGTCGCTCTTACTTTGCGGATGGATAGCAGAGTTACTGGTTGGCTTTTTGGAAGAATGAAAGATGTTGACGTAGCAATTACTTCTCTAGATGCTAATAATAATAAGTTACGGGTAGAAGCAACCTCTGTCAATTTACTTTCTGGAACAGCATGGGTTGCTAAAAAAGATTTAATCAAATACCCAGATTTATATGCGAATCAGAAGAGCAGGTGGTGGAGTGGTGATGGAAAGTTTGAAGATTATCTTGCTGAACCGGGCCGTCGATGGGGGGATATGTCCGTAGGAGATTTTGAGGCATTTAAAGTTTGGGAGCAATTGATCAAGCCAAACCCAGAAGATAATTGGCGTTGGAATTTCGGATCAAATAGTGATACGAGTAAACAAAACTGTGAAGGGCAAATAGGGAAAGATAAATTGATCGGATTAGTAACAACTAATGCGCCAATTTACGCCTCAGGGGCACCTGCTTTTACCGATGGATCGTTGAGCTACAAGGTGGCTGGATTACATTTTAAAGCAGATGGTACTTTGTTTAAAGGTTCTTATGACTTGGCAATACGATCAGATTTTGCCAGATGTCTATATGGATTTTCTAGTGCGCCCATCAGGGCAAGTGTTTCTGTACTCTCAAGTGATGGCTCGACTCAAAATGTCGCTACCGAATTAGTAACCGAGAAAAATGGTTGGATGACTCTTAGTGCCAAGAATTTCACCTTCTCGGCTCCGACGATCAAAGTAAAATTGATTCAGGACAAACCTTTGGTTTCAGGCACAGATCAGAGCAAGCAATCGGCGCCAATTGCTAAGAGCGTCGCAAAGTTGAAAGTTATTGTCTGCGTAAAAGGAAAGATGATCAAGAAGGTTTCTGGAAGTAATCCAAAATGCCCAACTGGTTACAACGCGAATTAATTTAAAGGTATTTTTTATTTACAAATGCTTAGCGCGCTCATTAGCTAGTTCGAGATGAGTTTTATAGAGCGATTTTAGTTTGGTACTGTTCACAATGATCGTAATAAAACTTACAGCCAAAGAGATAGTGATCATTAAAAGTGTTGCTCTTGGAGATAAGTGGTCTGCACTCCAACCACCGGCGGCAGCCCCAATCGCCATACATAACCCTTCAACTGTCCACAACATTCCGACAGCTGTAAGTGCAGTTCCTATTGGCCTTACTGCCTCAATGACTTCCCAGAAAAAGACTCGCAAGATGCCAGTAAAGAATCCATAAAATATTGCGATTGTTAGCAAACTCCAGTCAGCATGTGTAAGTGCAAATGGAACTGTCATTAATGCCCATAGCCCATTACTTAAGATCAACGCAGAAACTGGTGATATTTTTCGTGAAATTAATCCTGACATCAAACCACCAAAAACTGATGCAACCGCCATCCCAGTAAATACAACTGCTGACCACTTTGGCACACCTTCGATTAATGTGAATGCTGGGATACCAACTGAAAAAGCACCAGCGGCGATTCCAAATCCTGCGCTTTGAACTGCCAAGATCTGCAATCCTTTAGATTTCCAAATCCCACCCTCTTTTATGTCTTTGCTTTCGGGGACCCAACTGCGAGAAACAGCGGTGAGGGATAATCCAAGTCCACCTATAAGTTGGAGCAACGCGCAAAGTTCTATTGCAGTTTCTGGTCTTGCAGAAAACGCCAAAGTTGTTGCTAGCAATGGTCCCAAAATTGTCGTGATGTTTATTGCAATTAGATCTAAAGCGTAAGAAGTGCGAAGTAATTGAATCGGCGCTGCTGCTTTCCAAAGTGGACGAACTGAAAGATTAATTGGCGGAGAAGCCATCCCCATTAATAATGGCAATGTGACTAGTAAGAAAGTCGCATCAATATATTTATAAAAATAAACCATCAGAGAGTAGATCGGGACCAACATAAGTAGTGGTCTCTGCTGGCCAAATTTTTCGATCAAAAATGCCCGATAGCCGAGTGATAACGAAAGTGAGAGTTGATAACAACCACTTGCCAACCCAGCCAAAGTGATTGAACCAGTGACTCTTTGCACATGGAAGAAGATTGTTAAATTAACCATGGACTGGCAAATTCGGGCCGGAAAGGAGACCATCAATAGCAATCTAACATTGCGCAATTTGAGCAAGGTTAGGTAATTGCGCATCAGGACTAGAACCTTACAAGGAGTGAATCGTTACAATTCGGACAGGGGAAATAATACTGTTCGATAACGGTTTGATAACAGTCACAAAGGTGAGCCTAATCTGAGCCAAAACTGAGCAGAATCATGAGTTTAATTCTTTGAAAAATATAGGAAAAATCGTTTTTTCACTCTATTATCGGGGCAAAGATTGCTGAGAAAAATGTATTTCTCAGTCATTAAAAATAGGGGGAATCCTTGAGAATAACAAAGAGGGCAGCGGTCGTCGTTGGTGCACTTGCAATAGCAAGTAGCGCACTGATTAACGTTCCGTCACAAGCAGCAAATCCATCACTTTTAATTTGGGTGGATTCACCACGCCTTCCTGGCGCTAAAGAGTACGCCAAGATTATGAAGGGCAAAGTAGATGTAAAAGTTGAACTTCACAGTCAAGGCGATTTGCTAGCAAAAGTACAGTTATTTAACCGTGTTAAGAAAGGTTGGCCAGATGTAGTTTTTGGTCCACCAAACGATGTAGCTGTATTGCGTAACCCAATCATCGGAAATGCCCGCGAGATTTCTTCTCTCTTGAAGGCTGAAGAGGTCAAAAACTTCGGCAAACTCAATGACTGGTGCAAAGGTTCTGACGGAAAGTACTACTGCGTAAAGAATGATATGGCGCAATCTGTACTTTGGTATGACACAGCATTATTTGCTGAGTTTGGTTACAAAGTTCCAACCAAGATGAGCGAATTGTTCGCAATTGGTGCAGATCTTGCCGCAAAGCATCCAGGGTATTCCTTGGGAGCGCTAAGTGATGCAGCTTCTTACTCTTCTTATTTCTGGCCATCACAATGTCCATTAAATAACGAGATAAGCTCAACTCGGGTACTTATTAATTCAAAAGACCCTAAGTGCACCCGCGTTACAGCCGCACTACAACCGCTGATTGATAAAGGCGTCTTCTACTACGGTTCTGCATTCTCACCTGAGTTCATCAAGGTCGCTCAAGAAGGCAAGCTAGTTGCCCATATTGGACCATCATGGTTTGGTGAGTTCGTACTCCGCCCAGCATCTTCCTTTAACATCGCAGCAGGTAAATTAGCTGCTGCTCCAATGCCTATGTGGGATGGTGAGACAGTCAATTACTCCGGTGAATGGGGTGGTGGTATCTACACAATCTCACCACACGCTAAATTCCCACGCGCAGCTCTCGATTTCGCAATCTTTATGGTCGGCGATAAGAGAAATGTTGTTGATGTAGTCAATCCAGATAAAAGCACCGGAGCTCCAACTTTCCCTGCGTATATCCCGGGAAATAAGCTTTGGAAAGCAAAGATTGACGCAGATCCTTACTACAAGGAAAGTCCTTATGCAGCCATGGCAGCCCAAGCGGGCAAAGTCTGGACCGGCGTAAAGCCAGTTCGTTATGACGCTGATGGTGCATGGGGAGCTGCGTTTGCTCCAGAGATGGCGAAGTCTAAGGACATTCAAAAAGCTCTTGATGCATACGCAACATATACCTCAAACTTGGCTCAGCAATTGGGCTATGAGGTAACAACAAAAAAGTAATTCTTAAGAGTTACTGATAGTGCAGAGCGACGGGTTTGGTAAATCCAAACCCGTCGCTTCTTAAGTCAAGGTGTATTTGAATGCATCGTTAAGGAGTCTGGATGTCTAAACCAAGAGGATATAAGCAGCGAAATCTTCTAATGATGACAATGCTCGCGCCATATATCTTCCTTTTAATTGTCTTTGGAATACTTCCATTGATCATGGCGGTGTTAGAAGTTCCCAAAATTTCTATTGCTAATCCAGATGGCGGATGGGATGCCTTTCGAATCGTTGTTCAAGATTTTAGATTTCCTGCAGCGTTAAAAGATGTGCTTGGATTTATGGCTTACTTCGTCCCGATGATGATTATTGTTGTTATAGCCATGGCTTTGATGCTAGATGTTAAAACAAATAAGTGGAGTAAATATTTACGATTAGCGTACATCGTTCCTGCATCTATCTCTGGTGCAGTCGCAGTGCTTGTCTGGTGGGCAATTTTTGAACCTACAATTAGCCCTATAAAATCAGTTTTGCATTTCTTTGGAATTAATTCAGCTACGCAAATCTGGCAAACAAGAAACCTTGTTTATCTCATTGCAATTATGACTTTCTTTTCAATGGCAGGGAATTGGATTTTGATTCAATATGGATCACTCCAAAGTATCTCTACTGAAATTATCGAAGCAGCACGAGTTGATGGTTGCTCTGCACTTCAACTGGCTTTTCGCATCAAACTCCCGCTCATTCGTAAATATATAATTTATATGGCCGTGCTTGTCTTTGCTGGCGGATTACAGATCTTTGTTGAGCCACAACTTTTGAACACCGGTGTTTATACTGGAATTGCTAGTTCTTGGTCCTTTGATCAACTTAGTTATGAGCTTGCATTTAAGAGTGGTGATTTTGGTGGCGCCTCAGCACTTTCAATAATTTTGTTGATTCCAAGCTTAATTGGAGCCCTCGTGGTTATTTTTAAAACAGATATGTTTGATGATAAGACTATTAGAGATAAGAAAAGTTCTGATAAGGCGGATCTATGAGCACTACAATTAAGAGTTCAAAGAAGTTGAAATCGGCAACCCAACAAGAAAGTCGGGTTGGTATGTTTTTCGTCAACTCTTGGCTGATATTTTTTGCTGTAATCAGCATTATTCCAATGGCTTGGTTGCTACTCGCCTCTTCGAAAACCGATCCAGAATTAAGTTCGCGCAATCCATTAGCATTTGGTAGCTTCAAAGGTTATCTAAATGCTTGGAACAATTTAAAGTTTTTTGATAATGGCGTTATTGGAAGATGGGTAATTAACTCAGTCTTTTACAACGCAGCTATTGTTGTAATTGCCACAATTACTGCTTCTTTGGCTGGCTTTGTAATCTCAGCTTCTAGAATTCGATTCAAGAAAACTTTTCTAATTAGTACCTTAATCATGATGTTACTTCCACCCGTGGCATTAGTTATTCCGCTTTTTATTCTTATGGACAAAGTTAGATTGGTTGACAACCCATTGTCAGTAATTTTAATTTCTTCACTTTACCCTTTTGGGGCTTTTCTTTCTTATATTTATTATTCAACAACGATTCCACCTGAATTGTATGAATCAGCCCGTTTAGACGGATGTAGCGATTGGCAGCTTTACACTCGAATCGCGTTTCCACTTTCAGGTGCCTTGCTTGGATTGCTAGCCTTCTTTGCTTTTATTGGAAACTGGGCTAATTACTTTATGCCGTACATAATGCTTTATTCGGGTCAGAATTACACTTTGCCATTAGGACTTGGCTTCTTGTTCTCGTCAACCCCGGCGATTAACCCAGGTGTTGGTGCAACTTCCGTGCCGATTTACAAGCCAGAGATTGCACTTGCCGGCGCGTTAATTGCCCTCCCGATCATGGTGATGTTTTTGATTTCGCAAAAACGGCTAATTCGCGGAATGCTTGCGGGTTCAATTAAAGAGTAAAGGATTATCCCTTCATTGCTCCACTAAATATTCCACGGGCAATTGTTTTTTGTGATGCTAAATAAAGCAGTACAGATGGAATTAACATAATAATTCCAATCAAGGTTGTACCTTGGCCATAAAAAACTTCTATACCTATCGACATGACAGAACGCGATGGGTCAATTAAGAGTACGCGCGGTAGCTGGTAACTATTCCAAAGGCCCACAAAAGAGAAAAAAGTTATGATTGAAATTAGCGATTTTGATAAAGGAATTCCTAGGTGCCGATAAATTCCAAAATCTGTCAAACCGTCAATTCGGCCCATTCCAACTAACTCTTGCGGAAGAACTGATGAGTAATAAAGATAAGAGAGAAAAGCTCCAAATGGAAAATAAGAGGAGGCCAATGTTAAGCCAAGCAAAGTGTTATTGAGGTGAATTCTGTCAATCAAGACATAAAGGGGCATGGCCATTGCAGTTATTGGAATTAACATAGTTACAAGTGTGGAAAAGAGGAAAAAGCGGCGAAAAGGCACATCGAGCACTGCCATTACAAAGCCAGCGGTAACGCAAGTTAGCACTGAAATTAATAAAGCCGAACCTACAAAGATTGAAGTATTTTTTAACCAGACAAAGAAAATCCCATTGTCGTAGTAAATAATTGGTGAAAATATCATTCTTCCACTGTCTTTAATTAACCAAAGCACAGGCACAGAGGCAAAGAAAGCCATAAACCAAAGCGTTATTTTAATTAGGTCAGCGTTTCTATCTTTTTTTAGAGGTTTCATATATTTCTACTTTTTTTGAGAAAGTCAGTAAAGAAAACAAATAATAGAGCCAGAATTATATTGGGTATTAGCATCATAACTGACAGGGCAGAACTGCCGGCGAAATCAGCGGCTTTAAAGGCGTAACTAAATGCGATCTGGCTCAAAGACCAGTCCGTTGTCATATTTGTGAACATCAGTAGAGTTGGCTCGTTAAATATTTGCAAAGAACTTACGATCAACAAAATGATCATATAAGCAACGTATCGGCTAATCATTGGAAGTTTAAGTCTGATAGCAAGCTGAAAGCGATTACATCCATCAATGATCCCAGCTTCCAATACTTCAGGAGGGATTGACCTAAGTGATCCGTACTGAATCACGATCCAACTGCCGATACCAGTTGAAAATGCAATACTGCCGATAAACCAGCGGATATTTGAATGGTCCCAAACTACGTCAGGACCAACTACAGAGACCCAAAATAAGACTGCGACACCAGTCGGTATCAAAGCAGGTATGAGAAATAACAACCGTATCAAGGCATTCCCACGAAGTTCAGTTGCATCAAGTAGGAGTGAAATACTCAGAACCGTTACCGCCATCAAAGGCACAAAAATCAGGATTATGAAAAAAACGTTTATTAGAGCTGGACCGACTCGAAAGTCTTGTAATACTTTTATGAAGGTTTCGTATCCACCATCCATATTTACCCACGAGGGGTTTCTAACTTCGAGGATTCCGTATCCAATTGGGATAATCCCACAAAAAAACATAAAGCAGACATAAGGAAGTATCATCAATGATGGAACAATTTGAGCAGATCGCCTATGTGTTAATTTCAGATAATTTCGCATTAGAAATCTAATTATATAAGAGTTATGGCAGATTTTTAACCGTTAAGGCCTTCATCTATCTAGTATTTACGCTCCGAATATGATATTTTTCAATTGATTCGTTCAAGTGAATATTGTAAATCCAGAGAACGTGGTAATGAAAAGTAGGTAGCGCAAAGGAATGAAATCAAAAGCTGTTTTAATTCGTGAAGCTGGCGCAAATCTGCCTTATGCAAAATCAAAGCCATTAGAAATTGTTGAGATTGTTCTGGCTCCTCCCAGAGCAGGGGAAGTTCTGGTAAAAATTGAGTCAGCAGGGATATGTCATTCCGATCTTTCAGTTGTAAATGGTTCACGTCTCCGCCCACTTCCCATAATCCTTGGTCATGAATCTTCAGGAGTTGTTATTGAACTTGGAGAGGATGTCCATGAGTTTAAAGTTGGTGATCATTTCACCACAGTATTTTTACCAAGTTGTCAGAATTGCTATGAATGTAAATCAGGAATTCCTGCAAATTGTTCCGTTGGAGCCAAAGCAAACGCAAGTGGCCAGATGATAAGTGGGGGATCGCGGATTAGTATCGAAGGTAACTCCGTAAATCATTACAACGGAATCTCTTGTTATAGTCAATACGCGGTCATTGATAAGCGTTCTCTAGTAAAACTTCCATCAGACATTCCATTTGATATTGCAGCCCTTTTTGGATGTGCATTGTTAACTGGAATTGGTGCTGTAAGAAATTCTGCTCAAGCTAAAGAAGGACAATCTCTTGGAATTTGGGGATTAGGTGGTGTTGGGCTTTCAGCATTGTTAGGGGCTGTCCTGTCCAAAGCTGCACCGATAATTGTGATAGATCCCGTAGAGAGTAAACGACAGTTAGCACTTTCACTTGGCGCAGATATTGCATTAGATCCCCAAGACAATCTTAGAAATACCCTCACAGCAGGTGTTTCAGTGGCGATCGAAGCAGCAGGACGAGCCGATACTTTAATCACCGCTTACGAAGCGACCGCACGAGGTGGCACAACAGTTAGCGTAGGCCTTCCAAAAGCAGAGGAAATGTTTTCAATCTCCGCTCTGTCATTGGTCGCGGATTTAAAGAGTATTAAAGGCTCTTATCTTGGATCGGCGAATCCACGTATTGATATACCAGAATTTGTTAAATTTTGGCGCGACGGAAAGTTGCCAGTAGAAAAGTTACTTACTTCAACAAGTCCGATGTCGCAGGTAAATGAAGCCATGGATGCATTAGAGGGCGCTCAAGTCGTTAGACAAGTAATTCATCCGCATAAGTAAATAAAGATTTAAATCAAACCCAATTTTCAGTGCGATCGCGTAACTCTCGATACCGTATGAGAACCTCAGGGGTTGGATTTGCAGAAACACTCTCAATCTTTCCAAGATCCCAAATGGGCGGCACTTCGGTACCTAGTAGTGCCCAAGCTGCTTGACGGGCTGCTCCATTTGCAACGTACTCACCGGCCGGTGGGACTAATACTTCGCGACCAAATAGGGATGCGGCAATCTTGGATACTGCCGGATTTTTAGCTGCTCCACCAATCAAAATAATTCGCTGAACATTTACATTAAGTTTTTCGAGCGCAGCAACTGCATCAACTAATCCGCAGAGCATTCCTTCAACCAGGGCTCGCGCAATATCTGTTGGATTTGAGTTTTGAATATTCATGCCGCTAAATACTCCAGTGGCCGTCGGTCTATTTGGAGTGCGTTCTCCTTCGAAATAGGGAAGTAGCGAAAGACCATTCGCCCCAGGTTTTGCTGAAAGTGCGAGTGCTCCAATCTCGTCATGACTCTTTCCAAGAATTGTTGTCGCAGCATCCAAGATTCGGGCAGCATTTAATGTGCAGACCAAGGGCAGGTAGCGACCAGTGGCATCTGCAAAACCTGCAACAGCTCCTGATGGGTCATGTGTTGGAGTATCAGAGACGGCAAAAGCTGTTCCGCTTGAACCAAGTGAGATTACGACATCACCTGGTTGTGCCTGAATCCCAAGCGCAGCCGCAGCGTTATCTCCGGCACCTGCTGCAATTTGAATTCCATTTGGAGTCACTCCACCAAATTGTGATGGTGAAATAATTTTAGGTAATTGAATTTCGCGATCAGTGCGCAATGCACTTGCCAGAATTTCACGTCTATATGTTGATGCAGTCGGATCAAAATATCCAGTTCCTGATGCTTCACTTCGATCAGTAAATAGTTTGCCAAAATCTTTTGTTTCGCCCGCTACATGTTGCAAATTCCATGAGATCCAATCGTGGGGGAGTGCAACGGCTGCAACTTTGTCAGCATTAGCTATTTCATTATCGGCTAACCAGCGCAACTTTGTAGCAGTAAATGATGCAACCAATACTGAGCCAACCTGATTGGCCATTTCGGCGTCGCCACCTAGCTCTTTGTTAAGTGCAGTTGCAGCATCAGCAGATCTAGTATCGTTCCAAAGCAGCGCATTGCGAATTACGTCACCTTCGCTATCTAATGCAACCATTCCATGTTGTTGCCCGCCAACTGAGATCGCCGCGACATGACTTAATCCTCCGGCATTAGAAATTGCTAAATCTAAAGCGCTCAGCCAATGAGCAGGATTAACTTCAGTACCTTCAGGGTGCAGTGCCCGGCCCTCTCGCAGTAATTCGCCAGTCGTTGCATCCCGGATAACTACTTTGCAAGATTGAGTTGAAGAGTCAATTCCGGCAACGAGTTGTGGAGTAGCCATGTAGCAAGGTTATTAGATTCGGCTTTATTTCCTCGCTTTAAGGGCTACAACTGCTACAAGAGCCGGGTTAATATTGTCTGATGACAACCTTTGAGACCAATCGGTTGCGGTGTCAATCTTTATCCCTGCGTGATTACACTGATTTTGAAGCCGGAGTTGAACCTAGATGGAAAGGCTTTTCGAATCCATACAAACACTTGATTGAGGGGCCAAGCCCACTTAAGCACAGGATCCCAAGAGTTAAACGCGAACCCGAGTTTGCAGAAATCGGATTATTTTTAGCGATCGAAAAAGCTTCAAATGAAATTATTGGCTCTGCTGGTTTCCATGATTTTCCAGATGAAAAGGGAATGATTGAAATCGGATTTGGTATTGTTCCAGAAAAACAAAATCAAGGGTTTGGTACTGAACTTCTAATTGGCATGTGGAAGATGATTTGTTTGCGACCAGATGTACAAAACTTGCGTTATACCGTTTCGCCAGAAAGTAAATCTTCAGTACACATCATCAAAAGAATGGGTTTCGAAAAAGTGGGCGAACAGATGGACCCTGAAGATGGACTGGAATTAATCTATGAAAAAACATCTAAAGAATTCTGGTCTACTGGTTTTTGAGGGGGTGGACTCCTGGTTTGCTAGCGACTATTTAAGTTACCGTGTTTTCGAGAGAGCGCATCTGCTGTTGCTGCCATCAGCAGCACCCCTCCGGTAACCGCTAAATTCAAGCCAGCAGGCAAACTTAAAAGTCCTAAGCCGTTATCAATGACAGCGATGACGAGTCCACCAATAACCGCATCAGTTAATTTTCCGCGTCCACCAAATAAGCTCACTCCACCGACTACCGCAGCCGCAACTCCGCTGAGTACTACGGTT
>Ga0114966_10001434_pt1 | contig 22015 bp, 20 predicted proteins | sample M_130207_XF_Meta_FD_87029 | JGI IMG/M metagenome (GOLD analysis project Ga0114966, IMG submission 87029) | Freshwater microbial communities from Lake Montjoie, Canada to study carbon cycling - M_130207_XF_MetaG | ecosystem: Environmental > Aquatic > Freshwater > Lake | place: Lake Montjoie... | reverse complement strand
CGGCGATGGGCATTCGAAACAGCGGCGGCGCCTGGCCCGGGACCCCAATCAACGACATCGCGCCGCTCTTGGCCTCGGCAATCAGGCCGAATCCCGCTCGCGCTGCGTCAGGGCCGGTGTGTCCGTAAGCCGACACCGAGCAATACACCAGCCTCGGGTTACGCCTGGCCAGCTCTTGGTAGCCCAGGCCCAATTTATCGAGCGCGCCGGGGCGGTAGTTCTCGACGAAGACGTCGGCGCCCTGGCACAGCTTGTGGAGCAACTCCAGGCCACGCGCGTCCTTCAGATTGACGCACAGCCCCTGTTTGCCCATGTTCTGCTGCATGAAGTAGCCGCTCTGGCCCGAGACGATGGTCGGGCTCGCGCGGCCAGCGTCGCCGGCAACCGGCCGCTCGACCTTGATGACTTCGGCGCCCATCGCACCCAAGCAGCGCGACATATGCGGCCCGGCCAGAAAGTGGCTGTAATCGATGACGCGGATTCCCGCGAGCGGCAGCGAAGTCACCTCCGCGGCCACTGCCTGCGACGCATTACTCTGGTTGTCCATAGGGGCCTTTCGAATCATCACTGCGTGTCGCTCTCAGGCAGCACCTTCGCGTGCCGGTTGTTCAATTCTGACAGCAACAGGGCGTCCGCTATCTCGGGCGACTCCTCTACGCGCGCAGACCTGCCACAGCAAAGCGCATATGCACGCTGTCGTCGATCATGATGGGCCGCAGGAAATTCCAAGTCCACCCTATCGACATGCCAGAGACAAACCCGTACTCACTTTGCATCTTCAGTCCCTCGGCGATCGAAAGACCCAGCAGGCCATGGGCGACGCGGGTCCCAAAAGGTGTCGTCGTCGCGTACTCCTCATCCCTATGCACCGGCGTGAAGTCGCCTTTTAGTTCGGCCTAAGCTGTGATGGGTGCCTCAGCCATCGTGCACGTCGGACTGACGCAGACATCGTCTTCCCAAGCGTTGTCCCAGTCGCGATACGGCCTCAACCAAACTCGATAGCGGTCCGGGCCATAGACTGACTTGTTGGATGTCGAAATGGCGGGCTTCATGCGCGGGCATTGACGGCCAGCACCTGCGCCACCGCCTCGCCGTGCGCCTGGATCAGCTCGATCGCTAGGCCATCGGGCAATTGAAGCCAGTGGCGTCCCTGGGGCAGTGCTTGCACGCCCCAGGGACGCGCATCCCGCAACGCAGCCTCCAGATCCTGCACCATGATGCCGATGTGCGCCAACCAGCCGCCATCGTTTGACGGAGGTGCTATGAAATCGGGATCGGATATCAACTGCATACCACCGATCGTCCAGTATTGGTTCGGCGCATCGGTCGAGCCCTCGATCTCGCGCACCTCCATCCCGAGCACCTCGGAAAAGAAGCGCATATGCCATTGGATGTCCCTGACTCGTACAGCGACATGCTCGACGTAGGACCTTTGCAGGGCGGCCACGATGACTAAAGCTTTTTCATTAGCAGGGAACGTTCGACGCCCTTGACGCAGGCCACCAGAGCCCGATTCACGGGTGTGGCAACGCCGAAGCGAGCGCCCCAGCTAACGACAGCACCATTCACATAATCGACTTCGGTGATAGAGCCTTTTTCCAGGCTCTGCAACATCGAGGCCTTGAACTCGGGTGGTAGCCCGGCGGCAGCCTTAACCCAGGATTGGCGCGGATCGGTTGTCCCCAGCGCGATACCGCCCGCATACGCAACCGCCATCGCCTCTGCAACGGCCGCAAGAGCGCACTCCTCTATCTCAGGCACCCGATAAAGCGCGCCGTAAGGCAAGCCGCTGATGGCGCTCAGCGCTCCCGTGGCGACATTGACCAGCAGCTTGTCCCACATGGTTGCGATGATGTTTTCACTGACTTCGGTGCTCAGTCCGGCGCCGCGCAGGGTGTCGGCAACGGCCTGCACGCGCGCGCTCACGCTGCCATCGAGCTCGCCGATAAAAGTCTCTTTGCCGCGCGTTCCAGCGAGGATGTGGCCGGCCCCGAGCATCACGCCACCTGCATAGGTCTTGCCGGCGAGCACCCGTTGGCGCCCAACCACCTCAGCCAGCACGTCCTCGTGGCCGAGGCCATTTTGCAGGGACAAAACCATGGTGCGGGCATCCAGCATCGGCGCTGCCGATTCGATCGCCTCTCGGGTGTCGAAGGACTTCACCAAGACGATCAGGAGTTCGATTGGCCCGTCGACCAGACTGACCGCGCCGCAGTGCGTCGCCGCGCGTACCGCAACCACCCGATCGACTCCATCTTGGCGCATGATGAGTCCATGGCGGTTAAGCGCGTCCACATGGGCCTGTCTCCGGTTCACGAGCCACACAGCATGGCCGCCTTCGGCCAACACGCCCCCAATGGCGCAACCCAGCGCCCCGGCGCCCAATATGCAGATCTTCATGGCATCGAGTTTAAGCGCGCCGCGTGCCTCTACCGATCACGACCTTGAGGCCCTTCACAATCCCTATCGCACTAAAAATAGCAGCGACCATTCCGTGCCGGAATCGCTGCCTCAGGGTGGCGTCAGACGCAAGCGCGCAGCCTCATGCCCGGCGGCGAAATGGCGGTTGGTGATCGAAGGCTCGCGGTTCACCAACTCGCGCGCGTACATCGGGTGGCGCATGCTGCGCACTTCGTGCTCCAGCGTCGCGAGCACCTCACCGGTCTGCAGGTCGGTGATATCACGGAACCGGTACTGACTCTGATTGCTTTCCTCGCTGACCAGACCGCGTTGCAACAGCCTGGCGTGCACCCCTGAGAAGTCTGCCACGGCGATCTGAATATGGTGCCCGTCGTAGGCCGGCAATGCGGCGGCGGTTTCTCGAAACAGCATGCGGGTCGACAAGCCCGCCGACACCTGGGCATACATACCGCACCCATCCTGGCCAACGGCGGCAGGGGCCGCAAAAATGTCCCGATAGAAGTGAACAATGCGCGCAGCGGTTCCAGGCGCCACATCGATTTCCACATAGGGCATCCCCAGTGCCATGCGGCCAAAGCGCGCCGGGTCCGGCGCATGCACCCGGATGCGGTTCCCCCAGGGACAGCGAACATCGACCTGCGCGCCGTCGCGCGAAAATGCGAAGGCGGTGTCCGCTAGGCGCGGCGCCACCTGCTGCAGCCGCTCGACCAGCGCGTCCAGGTCGCCCATCACCAGCCCGGTCACGCCCCGCAGCACCTGCGCCGCGCCCACCGGTAGATGAAACTGGGAACTTCCGACATTGATCCATGCCAGGTCCACGCCGGTGGCAAGATAGGGGTCGCGCGTCAGGCCCATGCCCATCACGTAGAAAACCATCGCCAGCTGCTGGTTCGGCACGCGGCAATTGACATGGCCGAACTCGACGATATTGCCGACATCCTCAAGGCTGCGGTCGAAGTCGAGGGGGGCCGGCGTAGCGGCCGCTGTGTCTGGTGTTTGCATATACCCTTTGCCTTCGATCTCCCAGATGCTGCTTCGGCTCCTGGTACGCAAAGCATTTTCGCAGATGCGCCGCGCAACCGGTCCAGCCGCCAGCCGCCAGCCTCTCTGGAGGCAGTCCACAGGTGGGCGCTAGCGGTGGAGCTCAAACAGCGCGGCGCCGCGCCTGAGCGCGCTGCGCGCGATGACCGTGCGATGGATTTCACTGGTCCCGTCGTAGATGCGGTAGATGCGTGCGTCGCGGTAGTAGCGCTCAATGGGCAGATCCTTGCAGTAGCCCATGCCGCCAAACAGCTGCACGGCCCGGTCGACGACCCGGCCGAGGGTCTCGGCGGCATGGACCTTGACCATCGCAATCTGGTCGCGCGCGTCGATTCCGGTGTCGAGCATCCAGGCCGCGTGCAGCATCATCCAGCGTGCTGCGTTGACCTCGATGACGCTGTCGGCGAGCATTTGCTGCACCAACTGAAAGTCGGCTATCGCCTGGCCGAACTGCCTGCGCTGTCGGGCCTGCTCGACCATCAATTCGAGCACATGGCTGGCCTTGCCCACGGCGCGCGCGCCGACCTGCGCCAGGCGCACTTGGCCCAGCACCGCCATCGCCATCTTGAAGCCCTGGCCCTCCTCGCCCAGCAGTGCCAGCGGTTCGAGCGCCACATTGTCAAACCACATTTCCAGATGCGAGGTGCCGCGCAAGCCCATCATCGGCTGGTCACGACCCAGCGTGAAGCCCGCCAGGCCCTTGTCGACCATGAACAGGCTGATGCCCCTGTCGCCCGTTCGCGCCGAGACCAGGAAGAAGTCCGACACGGCTGCATCGCTGATGAAGTGTTTGCTGCCGTTGAGCAGCCAGCCGCTGGATGTCCGTACGGCGCGGGTCGTAATGCCCTGCGCGTCCGATCCGGCACCGGCCTCGGTGATGGCGATCGAGCACACCCGCTCCCCGCGCACACAGGGCGCCAGCCAGCGCGCCACCTGCGCGCCCTGGCAAGCCAGCAGCGCCTCGTAGACGTTGCCAAAGGCGCGCCGCACCAAGATGTCGCTGGTGTGGCCAAACTGTTCCTCGCACAGCATCCGGTCGACCGCGCACAGGCCCCCGCCGCCGAACTCCTCCGATATGTTCAGCGCGTACAGGCCCAGCGACTTGGCCTTCTCGTGAATGGCCATTGCGGCCTCCGGCGCCAGATAGCCCTGCTCCTCAACCTGCTCCTCCAGGGGTTGCAGTTCGTCGCGAATGAATCGGCGCACCGTATCGAGCAGCAGGCGTTGCGCGTCGTTTAATCCAAAATCCATGAAGTGGTCTCGTTGGCTGCAGGTGCTGCATTATCCGGTGCTAAGCTCGCGCAAACTGCGCAAATCCATGCGCGAAAAGGCCAGCCCGATGCACAGACTTGACCGCCACGCCAGGGGCGCTTACCTGATTGCGGTGACACCCTTCGCCGACGACGGATCGCTGGACCTGGCGAGCACCGACCGCATGGTCGACTTCTACCTGGAGCGCGGGGCCACCGGACTGACGGTGCTGGGAATCATGGGCGAGGCGAGCAAGCTCACCGCCGAAGAGTCGCGGGTTTTCGTGCGACAGGTGATTGCGCGGGTGAACCGGGCGGTACCGGTCGTAGTGGGCGTTTCATCGCCCGGCTTCGCGCCCATGCGCGAACTGGCGATGGGGGTGATGGAGCTCGGCGCCGCCGGCGTGATGGTGGCGCCAGCGCCGACGCTGCGCACCGACGACCAGATCCTCGCTTATTTCGCCATGGTCAACGAAACGCTAGGGCCCCGGTTGCCATGGGTGCTGCAGGACCACCCGATCTCCACCGGGGTGCAGATGGCCACCGGCCTGGTGCTGAAAATACTGAAGAACTCGCCTGACTGCGTGATGCTCAAACACGAGGACTCGCCGGGACTGGCCAAGCTGTCGGCGATCCGGGCGGCCGAAGCCCGCGGCGATCTCCAGCGCGTGTCGATCCTGACCGGCAATGGCGGCGGCCTGTTTCTTCCTGAAGAGTTGACGCGCGGCGCCGACGGCGCGATGACGGGCTTTGCGTACCCCGAGATGATGGTTGATGTGGTCAAGGCGCATGCCCACGGCGATGCCGAGCGCGCACACGACCTTTTCGACGCCTATCTGGCGCTGGCGCGTTACGAGCAGCAGACCGGCATAGGCCTTGCCGTGCGCAAGCATCTGATGCTGCAACGCGGTGCGATCGCGTCGGCGATGGTGCGCAAACCGGGACCTACGCTCAGCGCAGCGGATGTCGCCGACATCGACCTGCTCGTCCGCCGCCAGGAGCGCCGCCTGCGCGAACTGGGGGCGCGCCACGCAATCTGAAGATCACTTCCCCGCCTTCAGTCCCGCAGCCCGTATAAGAATTCCAGCAGCAGCGCGTTCACCGCATCGGCGCGTTCACGCTGCACCCAGTGGCCTGCGCCCTCGAGGATATGGCAGCCGCGCAAACCCGGCAGCGTCGCCGGATAGTGTTCGATCTGCGACCTAGAAGCGGGGAATTTCAGCACCGCATCGCGTGCGCCAGCGATGAACAGCGCGGGCTGTAGGACCCCACGGCCGCGCCAGGGAGCAAGCAGCTCCCACGATCGGCGCAGATTGCGGTACCAGTTCAGACCACCGCGAAAACCCGCCCGCTGGTACTCGCCGGCGTAATAAGCCAGTTCCGCATCGCCAAGCCATGGCGGCAGCGTTGCCGGGTCGATGGTGTTGTCGAGGTAGCCCTTTCCGGGCTGGAGCATGCCAAATCCCGTTCCCTCGGGCGCGTCGCCCGACGCGCTGAAAAAGATGCGCCGCAGCGATACGGCGACATCCGCTTCGAACTCGGCTTCGGCGACCCCCGGGGTCTGGAAGTACTGCATGTAAAAACGGTGGATCCCCTGCTTTTCCAGCGCCCGCAGCAAGTCGATATGGCCCGGCGGCGCGAAGGGAACACTCATCCCGACCACGGCGCGGAAGATGTCGGGCCGCAGCAGCGCGCAGTTCCACGCCACCGCAGCGCCCCAGTCGTGGCCGACGATCACCGCCTGCGTCTCGCCCAGCGCCTTGACCAGCTCGACCATGTCGCCCACCAGATGCAGCATGGTGTACTGGTCGATTTCGGCCGGGGCATCGGTTGCGCCATAGCCGCGCATATCCGGCGCCGCAGCGCGGTAGCCCGCGCTCGCCACAGCAGCCAACTGGGAACGCCAGGAGTACCAGGACTCGGGCCACCCGTGACAAAAAAGCACCAGCGGGCCGGCACCCTCCTGCGCGACGCGCATGCGGATGCCGTTGGCCCGGTGCTCTGTCAGTCGCGTCATTGGCGGGGATCGATTGTCGGTATGGCGGCGCCTCGCTGCGTGCAGCCAGCGGCCACCTTGCCGGACCTACCTGCGCGGGGTCTGCTTGAGCCGCATCTGGTTGGGAAGCGGAACCGAACGGCGCAGAACGCTTTCGCCCAGCCACAGCGCAGACTGCCGCGCCCGCTGGGCCACCGTCTCCAGTGGCATCTGCTGGTAGTCATCATTGAAGACCTCGAAGCTGTAGTCACCCCGGTAACCGAGCTGGTGCAGCTTGACCGTGAGCTCGGCCAGCGCCTGGCTATGGACGCCCTCGCCCGGGAACACGCGGAAGTGGCGCGCCGTCGTGATGCGTTCCTCGACCGACTTGATTTCATTCCACATAAAGTCGGCCAGCTGCACCAGGAATATCTTGCCGGGGTCGAGCAGTTCCAGATCCTCCAGCGGGGTCTTAGTCGCAAACAGATGAAAGGAGTCGAAGCCGAGCCCCAGGTTGGGCATGTCGGCCTGCGCGATCAGGTCCCATGCCTGCGGAAACTCGTTGACGGTCCGGCCCCATGACAATGCTTCATAGGCGACCTTGATGTTCATCGGGATCGCCAGCATCGCCAGCTTGCGCAGGTCGCGCACCAGCGCGTCCCGGTCGCCCGTCGCGTGAACCGACGTGCTTGAACACGCGAGCATCAGACGACAGTCCAGCGCCTGGCACATCTCGAGCATCGACTTCGCGATATCGACCTTGTAGTCGTGCAGGTGCCCGCTCAGTCCCTCGAAATCGCGCAGCACCTGAAAACCGGTCACGCGCAGTCCACTGGCCTTCACCGCAGCGACCGCGCCGCGCCAGCCGTCCTGGTGGCCGGCGAGGTCGCGCGCAGCGAGCATCACCTGCGTGAAGCCGGCGTCGCGAATGGCACTGAGCTTGGCCTCCAGCGGTCCGGCCAGCGAGATGGTGTCCATCCCGAAGTCGCCGATATGACCCTCAAGCGGGATCATGGCCTGCGCTCCGCGACAGACAAAGCGCACCGCGCCATGGGACAGGCCAGGCGGCTCATGCCTGGGCGCGCTCGTCGTGCACCAGCTCGAACATGACGCCACCCATCAGGCTACGCGTCAAGGCGCCGCGGCTGTCGATGTCGCCGACCTTGGAGGCGACGAACTCGACCCCCCGTGCGCGCAACTGGGCCACCGTAGCCACTACGTCGGCCGTTCCCAAGCCCAGGCGCTGCAGGCACTCGTCGTCATCAAGGTCGAGAACGCCCGGCTCGGGCTCAATCAGCTGCAAGTAAAAGCGGTCGCAGGGGCTGCGCAGAATGCGTCCCTTGGGCAGGATGCCAAAGCGCTGCTCAGCGGCCAGGGCGCTGAAACCGAACAGCTCTGAATAAAACTCGGTCCAGTCTTCGGTACGGTCGTTGCCGATGTACTGTACGACGCCAAACAGGTGCATGCCGGCGAGCGCCGGCGGATGCTGATCGACGGTCGGTATCGGCGTGAAGTCGACGTCGTAGATCGAAAACTCCTTGTACCGGTCGACGAAGTAGATGCGACTGGCCCCGACGCCGTGGACGGCCGGAATATTCAGCTCCATCACCTCGACGCGCGCAGGAACAGCCCAGGCGCCGCGCTCGAGTGCACGGCGGTAGGCGGCAGCGGCGTCGCGCACACGCAGTGCGATGGCGGTGATGACCGGCGCTTGCGTCAGCGCGGTTCCGCTGCTGTGCGCGTTGACGATGATGTTGATCGCGCCCTGGCGGTACAGCAGCACCTCGCGCGAGCGGTGTCGTGAAATCGGTCTGAATCCCATGGTCTCGAGCACCTGTCCCAGTGCCTGCGGTTTGGACGTGGCATATTCGATGAACTCGACGCCTTCGAGGCCCAGCGGGTTGGGGCCATCGACAATGGCCTCGCGGTCCAACACGCGCTCGGTTTCCGGCGAATTGGCAATTGGCATGGAACTACTCCGGAAAAATGAAGGAACAGAGCCGGACTCAGGCGGTCGTCGCGCTATCGATGGCGCCGCCCAGAAACAAGCGCTCGATATGGGGGTCGGCGAGCAACTCGGACGCCGGCCTGTGCAGCACCAAGCGCCCGGACTCAAGCGCAATTGCGTCGTCTGCTATCTTAAGCGCGCTCTTGACGTTTTGCTCGACCATCAGGACGGTAGTTCCCTGCGCCGCCAGTTTGCGCAGCAAATTGAAGACATCGTGCACGACCAGCGGGCTGAGCCCAATCGACGGCTCGTCGATTAGCAGCAGCTTGGGCCTGAGCAGCAGCGCGCGGCCAATTTCGAGTTGTTTTTGCTCGCCGCCTGACAGCACAGACGCCTGGCTATGGATGCGCTCCTTGACCCGCGGAAACAGCGCCAGAACCTCGGGGATACGCTCATGCGTTGTCTTCATGCCGAGCGTGATACCGCCGAGCTCCAGGTTCTGCCATACCGTAAGCTGGCCAAACAGGTTGCGGCCCTGCGGTACGAAAGCGATCCCCCGGCCCAGCAGTTCCTTCTGCGTTGCGCCGCCGACGTCGACGCCGTCGAGCAGCACGCGTCCGTGGCGCGGCCTGAGCAGTCCGAACAGCGTTTTGAGAACCGTCGACTTACCGGCGCCGTTGGGGCCGAGTAGCAGCGTGATGCTGCCGCGGCGAACCTTGAACGACAGGTTGTTGAGGATCATGAAATCCTTGTAGCCCGCCACCACGTCGTCAAATTCAATGCAGGTGTCGGCGTGCCCCATGCTCAGTTCCCCAGATAGGCGTCGAGCACCTGCTTGTTGGCGCGTATCTCGGCGGGCGTTCCGATGGCCAGCACCCGGCCCTCGACCATCACCATGATGCGATGGCACAGCGCCATCACGAAGTCCATGTTGTGCTCGATCACGACGAAGCTGCACGGGTGCGCACCGTGCCCGCGTGTGCGATTGAGTTCCTGAAGCAGTTTGCGGATGCTACCCACCAGGCTGGGGTTGACGCCGGCGCAGGGCTCATCGAGCAGCACCAGCGCGGGCTCGCTCATGAAGGCCATGGCGATGTCGATCAGCTTTTGCTGTCCGTAGCTCAGCGTTCCGGCGCGCGCGTCGGCCACAGGGCGGATGCGAAATTGGTCTATCAGCGCGTCGACCTTCGCGCCGAGGCCCGAGTCGCCGGGGGCGAACATGCGGCCCCACATAGAGCCCTGGTGCTCCTGTGCGGCGACGAGCAGGTTATCGCGTACGCTCATCTTGCCAAACACCTGCAGCGTCTGGAAGGTGCGGCCGACGCCCATGCGGCTGAGCGCGAGCGGTCCGCAGCGCGTCACATCACGCCCGTTGAGCACCACGGTGCCGCTGTCGGGCCGGATCTGTCCCAGGACGCTGTTGAACATGGTGGTCTTGCCCGAGCCGTTAGGCCCGATGACGCCGAATATCTCGCCCGGCATGACCTCGAAAGAAACGCCTGCAACGGCCCTGATCGCGCCGTACGCCTTGTGGAGGTTCTCCACTTTCAACACGGCCTGGCTCATGCGCGCGGGCCCGGGACGCCGACGGAAGCGGCGCGTAGCGCGCTGGCTTGGCGGGCCAGGCGCTTGGCACGAAGCCGGTCCGGCATGCTCAGCAACCCGTCGGGCAGCCAGATCATCAGCAGCACCACGGCGGCGCCGAACACGAACAGGTACCAGGCCTGCGCAAAGCGCAGCCACTCAGGCAACAGCACGCCGACCGCCGCACCGAGCATCGGCCCGAAGAAGTAGCCCGGGCCACCGACAACGACCATCAGGTACATCATGATCGACGCACCGACCGTGAAGGGCGCCGGCTCGATGAACTGCACCAGGCTGGCGAACAGCGAACCGGCGATGCCCGCGTACACCGCGCCGATCGCGAAGCTCAGCAGCGTGTAGCTGCGCGTGTCGACACCCAGGCTCTCGGCACGGATCGGGTTGTCGCGCAGCGCGGTGAAGGCCTTGCCCCAGGGGCTGCGCAGCAGGCCCCAGAGCAGCAGCGCCATCAGCAGCGCCACCGCCAGCACGAAATAGTAGTAGGCCAGGTTGCCGTCCAGGCTGAGGCCGCCGAGTTGCGGCCGCGCGATGTTGTTGATGCCGAAGGTGCCGCCAGTGAGCCACTCCTCATTGCGCATCAGCAGCCACACGGCGGTATTGAAACCCAGCGTCGCGAAGGCCAGGTAGATCGTCTGCACCCGCAGCGCCGGAAAGCCCAGTATCAGCCCGACAACGAAACAGATCAGCGCCGCTGCCGGAAGGCCGAACCAAAAGCTGATACCGGCCTTCATCGCGATGGCGACCGTGTAGGCACCGATGCCGAAGAAGGCTGCGTGGCCGAGCGATTTCTGGCCTGCGTAGCCAACCGTCAGGTTCAGTCCCATGGTGGCGACCACAAACACCAGCCAGTAGCTCAGCAGGTAGACGCCATAGCCCTTCAGATAAAGCGGCAACACCAGCAGCCCCACGGCTGCAAGCGCCAGCAGAAACAGGGTCGACTTCTTCATACCTTGCGCTCCACTTTGCTGCCCAGAAGACCCTGCGGCTTGAACAGAATGACGACCATGAAGATCACCAAGGCGACCGCGTCCTTGTAGGCCGGCGATATGTAGGCGGCGGCAAGGTTCTCGCATACGCCGACGATCAAGCCGCCGAGCAGTGCGCCGCGGCTGTTGTTAAAGCCACCAATGATTGCGGCGAAGAATGCCTTGTTGCCCAGCGACTCGCCCATGTCGAACTTGGCCAGGTAGGTCGGTGTGACCAGCAGCGCAGCAGCCACCGCGAGCACGGCATTGATGGCAAAGGCATAAAAAATCATGCGTGGAACATCAATGCCGAGCACCGACGCGCTTTCGGTGTTCTGCGCCACCGCCTGCATCGCCCGTCCGGTCACCGTTCGCGTGATGAAGGCCTGGGTTGCAAGGACCAGCGCCAAGGCGAGCAGGAAGGTGCCGACATCCGACAGCGAGACGGTGACGCCAGCCACGCTGTACAGCGTATCGGCGAACAAGCTGGGGAAGGGATGGGCCTCGGCGCTGTAGCCGGCCCGCACTCCGTTGCGCAGGGCGATCGACAGGCCGATGGTGGCGACGACGATCGGCATCATGCCGTACTTGAACAGCGGGTCCACGATGGCGCGCTTGAAGGTCCAACCCAGCAAGGCAACCGCCCCCAAACAGGCCAGCAGGAAACTGGCCAGCAGGGGTAGTCCGGCCGCCTGGAAGGCCAGGATCATGAACGCCGGCAACATGACGAACTCGCCCTGCGCAAAGTTGATGGTTCCGCTGGCCTGCCACAACAGGGTGAAGCCCAGCGCCGCGAGCCCGTAAATCGCCCCAGTCGCCAGGCCGCTAAAGAACAGTTGCAAGAAATCGCTCATCCACACTCCAATCGCAACCGTTAGCCCGGCTCAGAATATCGGCGGTAGTGTAGCCTTGGGGCGCTAGTGCCGGCAGCAGCGCCAGCCCGCGCTTGCTGCCGACGTCGGCAGCGTCAGGCCTGGGAAATTTTGTCCCGGATGAAGTCCAGCTTGCCGCGCAGACTGTCCGACGCCTGGCCAAAACCAAAGAACTCCAGGTACAGGTGGGTCTGCTGGATCATCATCTCGAAACCGGGCTGCGCCACCAGCGCGCGTGCGCGCGCGGCGCGCACCACCGGTGTCGGCTGGTTCTTCATCAGTATGTCGACCAGCGCGGCGCCGGCATCCATGCGCGCAACGTCACAGGGAAGCGGGTCGCAGGCGCGCAGCCCCAGAGGCGATGCGTTGACCACCAGGTCGAAACCGGCGGGGTCGCTGCTGCCCACCGCCCGCACACGGGAGCGCCCAAGCCGGCCAAGCCGGTCGGCCAGCGCCTGCGCTTGCCCGGGAGCGGGGTCGAAGAAGGCGATTTCGGCTACTGCACCGGCGCTGGCGAGCAGCAGCGAGGCGCCGATGGCGGCCGCAGCGCCGCCGGCGCCGATGACCAGCACGCGCCGGCCCGCATAGGCGATGGCGTAGTAATCGAGCGAGGCAACGAAACCCTCGCCGTCAAAAAGGTCGCCGGCGATGCGCCCGTCGGGCAAGCGGCGCAGCGCATTGACGGCGCCGGCGGCGCGCGCGCGGTCGCTGCACAGGTCGAGCAGTTCCATGATCGGTGTCTTGTGCGGTATCGTGACCCACATGCCCTTGATGTTGTGCGCGGAAAACGCCGCCTTGACGAATGCAGCCAGATCCTGCGGCGCGACATGGACCGGAACCAGCACCGCGTTGATCCCCAGGTGCTTGAAGACCAGGTTGAAAGACTCCGGCGCCCGCACCTGCGCCACCGGGTCGCCCAGGATCAGGTAGACGTCGCTGGAGCCCGTGATCGCTGGGGCCGCAATGGCTGCGTCCGAGAGGGTGTGTGCGGCGGTAGACATACTTGCTTTGATGGCGTTCGGAGCGAACTCGATAGCTTCACGCCGCCGCGCCAGCCAGCGGCGGCCGGTGGTGCCAGGCCTTGAGGGCGCAGCCGGTGGCCAGCACGCTGGTGGCACTGCAGGCCCAGAAAATGCTCTGCAGCCCGAAGCGCGCGCTCAGCAGGCCGCCGAGCAGGCCGCCCAGGACACCGGGTAGGCCATAGCCGATAACGGTAAACAGCGCTTGGCCGCGGCCGCGCAGACGACCGGGGAAGTGCTGCGAGACAAGACCAATGCACGCCGCATGGTGCGCAGCGAAGCTCAGCGCGTGCAGCAGTTGCGCGGCTACCACCAGCGCCAGCACCGATGCGGCACCCGCGGTAATGCCCATGCGCAGCAGGGTCGCGCAACCGCACAGCACGAGCCAGGCGTTGAGGCTCAGGCCCCGCATCCATCTTCCCTGGCGCGCAAACCAGACCACCTCGGCCAATACCGACACCGCCCACAGCAAGCCGATGACGCTCTTGGCGTAGCCGACGGAATCCAGGTAGAGCGAAAAGAAAATGTAAATTCCCATGTGCGCCAGCACATGGAAAAACAGCGCCGCAAAAAACCAGCGTACCGCCGGCTGGCGCAGTACCGGGCCGACCGCCGGACTGAGCTGCGAAGGATGCACCGCCTCTTTGGTGTCCGGAAGCATCCAGGCACTGGCGCCAACGAGCAGCAAAGTAACACTGACCATCACCGGAAATATGCGCATACCGAATGCGTCGAACCCGGCGCCGGCCAGCAGCACCGTCAGCAGGAAACCGAGGGAGCCCCACATCCGGACCCGGCCGTAGCGGCGCACGTCGAAGGCGCCGCCCCGGCTGACGAGTTGGGCCATCGCGGCCTCGCCCATCGACATCATCGCACTGGTGTTGGTAAACGTCAGCAGAAAGACCGTCGCCAGCCACCATGGACCGCCATCGAACCACAAGCCGAACGACGCGAGCAGCGCCAGCACCGCGCCCAAGCGCAGCAGCTTGATGCGTTCGCCGCTGCGGTCGCTCAGCGCGCCCCAGGCGTAGGGTGCAAACAGCCGGGTGGCGGACTGCACCGAGCTCAGCAGACTGATCGTCAGCAGGCCCAGGCCGAGATCCTTGAGCCAGAGCGGCAGGAAGGGATTGGTGAAGCCGATGTGGGCGAAATAGGCCGCAGAAAAGACGGCAAAGGGCGCCAGTCCGGACTCGGCGCCCAGCCTCATCCGGGCGGTGCGGCGGCAGCGATAGGCTGCAAGCGGCGCGGCACGTCGGCGCACTGGGCACGGTGGCGTAGCGCATGGTCCATGACCACCAGCGCCAGCATCGCCTCAGCGATCGGCGTCGCGCGCAGGCCGACGCAGGGGTCGTGGCGTCCCCCGGTGACGACCTCGACGCTGTGGCCCTCGGTATCGATGGATTCGCGCGGCGACAGGATCGAGCTGGTGGGCTTGATGGCGATCGACACCTCCAGATCCTGCCCGGAGCTGATGCCGCCAAGAACGCCGCCGGCATTGTTGCTGCGAAAGCCCTGCGGTGAAAGCGCGTCGCCATGCGTGCTTCCGCGCTGCGCCACGCTAGAAAAACCGGCGCCGATCTCGACGCCCTTGACCGCGTTGATGCCCATCATGGCGTAGGCGATGTCGGCGTCCATCTTGTCGAACAGCGGCTCTCCCAGGCCGACCGGCACGCCCGACGCCGTCACCCGGATGCGCGCGCCGCAGGAGTCGCCCGACTTGCGCAGCGTCTCGATATAGCGCTCCAACCCGGACACATCGCGTACCGGCGCGAAAAAGGGGTTGTTCGCCACATGCTCCCAGTCCTCGAAACCAACCGGCATCTCGCCGACCTGGGTCATGCATCCGCGAAAAACCGTTCCGTACTGCGCATGCAGCCACTTCTTGGCGACGGCGCCGGCGGCCACCATCGGCGCGGTCATGCGCGCCGACGACCGGCCACCGCCACGGGGATCGCGAACGCCGTATTTCTGGAAATAGCTGTAGTCCGCATGGCCCGGGCGAAAGCGCTGCAAAATTTTGCCGTAATCCTTGCTGCGCTGGTCGGTATTGCGGATCAACAGGCAGATCGGCGTGCCGGTGGTCAGCCCCTGGTACACGCCACTGAGGATCTCGACCGCGTCGGCTTCATTGCGCTGGGTGACGAACTTCGAACTTCCGGGACGCCGGCGGTCCAGATCGCCCTGGATATCGGCCTCGGCCAGCGCCATCCCAGGGGGACAGCCATCGATCACGCAGCCGATCGCCGGGCCGTGGGATTCTCCGAAGTTGGTGACCGCAAAAAGCCTGCCGAAGGTGTTGCCGCTCATAGTTCGATTATCCCCGAGCGCGCGCCAGGCTCAGACCGGGTCGGGCGTCCCCGCATCCGGCCAGTCGCGGATGTAGGCCTTGAGCATTTTGTTCTCGAAATTCTGGCTGTCGACCACCGCCTTGGCAACGTCGTAAAAACTGACCACGCCCATCAGCATCTTGCGATCCATGACCGGCAGGTAGCGCGCGTGGCGTTCGAGCATCATGCGGCGAACTTCGTCGAGTTCGGTCTCCATGGTGCAGGTGAAGGGGGCGTCGTCCATCGCCGCGCGCACCGTCGTCGCGCCGAGCGCACCGCCATTTTTCACCACCACCTGGATCACCTCGCGAAAGGTGAGCATGCCCACCAGATCGCCATGGTCCATCACGACCAGCGAGCCGATATCCTTTTCGGCCATTAGGCTGACCGCACGCGCCAGCGACTCGTCGGCGGTGGCGGTATACAGGGTGCCGCCCTTGAGGCGCAAAATGTCACTGACTTTCATGATCGCACTTCCCCATTTCAAAATGACCCGCCAGCCGAATCCGCATGCCCGATTCAACGCCAAGCCGCAGGCTGCGTCAAGCGGCTGCGACAGGGTCTGCGCGCGGCGGCCGCGCCCCGTCTGGCACCATCAGGCGCGCGTGCCTTAGCTTAACCTTCCCTTCACCCACCCACAGACTCCCCGGAGAACGCCATGCCCGGTTACACCGATCCTGGTTTCGATACCCTGTCGCTGCACGCAGGCGCCGCGCCCGACCCTGCAACCGGCGCGCGCGCAGTACCGATCCACCTCAGCACGTCCTTCGTATTCGAATCCAGCGACCAGGCGGCCGCGCTGTTCAACTTGGAGCGGGCAGGCCATGTCTACTCGCGCATCAGCAACCCGACCAACGCGGTGCTCGAGCAGCGCGTCGCGGCGCTCGAGGGCGGCATCGGCGCCATCAGCACCGCCAGCGGGCAGGCTGCGCTGCACCTAGCGGTTGCCACGCTGACGGGCGCTGGTGGCCACATCGTCGCCTCGAGCGCGCTGTACGGTGGCTCGCACAACCTGCTGCACTACACCTTGCGGCGCTTCGGCGTCGAGACGAGCTTTGTGCGGCCTGGCGACATCGACGGCTGGCGCGCCGCCGCGCGCCCCAACACCCGGCTTTTTTTCGGCGAGACGGTCGGCAATCCGGGGCTCGACGTGCTCGACATCGAGGCGGTGGCTGGCGTCGCGCACGCGGCCGGCGTTCCGCTGCTGGTCGACTCGACACTGACGACGCCGTGGCTTCTCAAGCCGCTGGAGCACGGTGCCGATCTGGTCTACCACTCGGCAACCAAATTTCTCAGCGGGCATGGAACCGTGGTGGCGGGAATCGTTGTCGACGGCGGCAGCTTTGACTGGGCCCGGGAACATGCGGCCAGCGGGCGATTCGCCGAACTGGTGGCGCCCTACCCAGGCTTTCACGACATGGTGTTCACCGATGAATCCACCGTCGGCGCGTTCCTGCTTCGCGCCCGGCGCGAGGGCCTGCGCGACTTCGGCGCCTGCCTGAGCCCGCACTCGGCGTGGCTGGTGCTGCAGGGGATCGAGACCCTCTCGCTGCGCATGGATCGCCACATGGCCAACACGCACCAGGTGGTCGAGTTTCTGGCGGCGCATGGCTTTGTAGCGCGGGTGGGCCACCCGCTGCTGGCGTCGCACCCCAGCCACGCGCTGGCCCGACGGCTGCTGCCACGCGGCGCGGGATCGGTTTTCAGCTTCGACCTCAAAGGCAGTCGCGCGCAGGGAAAGGCTTTTGTCGACGCGCTGCAGGTCTTCAGTCATCTGGCCAATGTCGGCGACAGCCGCAGCCTGGTGATCCACCCGGCGAGCACCACCCACTTCCGTATGAGCGACGAGGCACTGAAAGCCGGCGGCATAGGCCAGGGAACGGTCAGGCTGTCGATCGGACTGGAGGACCCGGACGACCTGATCGACGACCTGCGCAGGGCCTTGAAGGCGGCAGAAAAGGCTTCGCCCAAGGCAGGTGCATGATGGAACTGCAGGTCCATGGCAACACCACCTGGTGCTACAGCGCGGGAAAGGCTTTCGATCCGGCCAAGCCGACGGTGATTTTTCTGCACGGCGCACTCAACGACCATAGCGTCTGGATCCTGCAGACGCGCTACCTGGCCCACCACGGCTGGAACGTGCTGGCACCCGACCTGCCCGGTCACGGCAAGAGCGCCGGTCCGCCGCCCGGGACCGTCGAAGCCGGCGCCGATTTTGTGCTCGCGCTCATGGACGCATGCGGGCTGCAACGCGCCGTGTTGGTCGGCCACAGCTTTGGCTCGCTGATTGCGCTGGCGGCGGCGGCGCGAGCGGGCCACCGCATCAGCCACCTGGTGCTGGTCGGCACCGCCTTTCCGATGAAGGTGTCGCAGGCGCTGCTCGACGGCGCACTGCACGAACCGCTCAAGGCGATCGACCTGGTCAAGCGGTTGTCGCATTCGACGCTGGCGCCGCCGCCGTCCACGCTGGGGCCTGGAACCTGGGTCCTTGGCGGCTCGCGCGCGCTGATGCGCCGGGTGCTCGCCAGCAACCCGAAACTGAACGTCTTCTATGCCGGCTTCAAGGCCTGCGACGACTACCGCGACGGCGAAGCGGCGATCCAGTCGGTCAGCGCCCCGACGCTGTTCATCCTGGGCAAGCGCGACCAGATGACACCCCCCAAGGCCGCCCAGTCGCTGATAGCCCATGCACGCAATGCCAGCGTGACGCTGCTCGACGCCGGCCACCAACTGATGGCCGAAGCGCCCGACGGCGTGCTGATGGCACTGCGCGAATTCATCGCGGATTGAAAGCCGATTCCTGGCGGCCGCAGGCGCCCCGCTTTGGCATAGACTAGGCACCGTCGTTACGTCCGGCCTGCCGCGAGGCGTGAACCGGTCTCGGCAGCACCACCTCGTATCCGGGCAGACAATATCCAGGGTCCGGGCCTCCCAAAACCACACCCACCAACCGACAATACCGACAGCATGGAAACCACACAACAACGCTTTGGCAGCGGCCAGCCGGTACTGCGAATCGAAGACGAGTCGCTGCTCAAGGGCGAAGGCCGGTTCACCGACGATATCCGTGACGACGTAAGCTACCCGGAGCACCTGCGGCTTTGCTTTGTACGCTCGCAGGTTCCGCACGCGCGCATCGTCTCGGTCGACAAGAGCGTTGCGCTGGCCATGCCCGGCGTCGTCGCGGTGTATGACGGCGCCGACATGGTCGCAGCCGGCGTCAAGCCAATTCCCGGCGTAGCCGGCTTCCAGCGCGCAGGCGGGCAGCCCTGTACAACGCCGCCGCGCCGCGGGCTCGCGCACGAGCGGGTGCGCTTTGTGGGCGAAGCCTTGGCGGTGGTCGTCGCGCGCAGCTTCGAGCAGGCACGCGATGCGGCCGAAGCGGTTCAGGTCGAGTACGACGAGCTGCCGATGGTGACGAATGCGGCGCAATCGCTGGCCGACGGCGCACCGGTTCTGTGGGAGCAGGCGCCCGACAATATTGCGGCCGAGATGCGCCACGGTGACGCGGCGGCGACCGAGCAGGCATTCGCCGGGGCAGCGCATGTGGTGTCGCTGGACCTGGTGAACCAGCGACTGGCAGCGCTGACGCTGGAGCCGCGATCGATACTCGCGCTGATCGACCCCAACGACGGCCGCCTGACGGTTCGCATGAGTTCGCAGATGCCGTCGGGGATCAGGACCGCCCTGGGCAAGGAGACGCTGGGAATCGGCGTGGACAAGGTCCGGGTCACGGTGGGCGACGTCGGCGGTGGTTTTGGCATGAAGGGCGGAATCCACCCCGAAGACCTGGTTACCGCTTGGTGCGCCTGGACGCTGCAGCGCGCCGTCAAATGGGTCAGCGAGCGCAGCGAGGAGTTTCTGAGCAGCGCCACCGGACGCGACACCGAAAGCCACGCCGAGATGGCACTGGCCGCCGACGGCCGGGTGCTCGCTTTGCGGGTACACGCAACGGCCAATGTGGGCGCCTACGCCAGCGGAACCGGCGTTGCAATACCGCTGCTGATCGGACCCTGGGTGCAGACCAGCGTGTACGACATCCAGACCATCGACTTTTATTTCAAGGCCGTTCTCACCAACACCGCGACCGTCGGTGCTTACCGCGGCGCTGGCAGACCCGAGGCGATCTACATCATTGAGCGGCTGATGGACGAGGCGGCACGGCTGACCGGAATCGACCGCATTGCCCTGCGCCGCAGGAACTTCATCGCGCCCGAGCAGATGCCCTACAAGAACCCGATGGCGCAGGTATACGACAGCGGGCGCTTTGAACATGTGATGAACCAGGGGCTCGCGCTGGCGGACTGGGACGGCTTTGCCGCCCGCGAGGCGCAGTCTCGGCGCGACGGGAAATGGCGCGGCCTGGGCGTCGCGACCTTTCTCGAGTGGACCGGCGGCAACGTCTACGAGGAGCGGGTCACGATGACGGTACTGGCCGACGGCGTGATCGAGGTGTTTGCCGCCGTCTACGGCATGGGCCAAGGCATCGCGACCTCGCTGGCACAGCTGGCGGTGGATGTATTCGACGTGCCGCTGGAGCGCATCCGCGTCGTCCTGGGCGACACCGACAAGGGCAACGGGTTTGGCAGCGCCGGTTCGCGCTCGATCTTTGCGGGCGGATCGGCCGTCAAGGTTGGCGCCGAGCGCACCATCGAGCATGCCCGCGCAATGGCAGCGCAGCGGCTCGAGGCCGACGCGCAAGACATCGCCTACAGCGCTGGGCGCTTTCAGGTCAGGGGAACCGACCTGGGCGTCGGCATCTTCGAGCTCGCCGGCGCACAAGAGGGCCGGCGCATCCACCTGGAATCGACCAGTTCGGTCAGCGGACCCTCCTGGCCTAACGGCTGCCATGTCTGCGAGGTCGAAATGGCGCCGCAGACCGGCGAGGTCGCCGTGCTCCGCTACGCGTCGGTCAACGATGTCGGACGCGTTGTCAACCCGATGATCGTCGTCGGCCAGCTCGACGGAGGCGCGCTGCAGGGAATTGGACAGGCACTCGTCGAGCAGGTGGTATACGACAGCGAATCGGGCCAGTTGCTGACCGGAAGCCTGATGGACTATGCGGCGCCACGCGCTGACATAACGCCTGCGTTCGACAACCAGATGGACCAGTCGACGCCATGCCTGAACAATCCGCTCGGCGTCAAGGGGGTCGGTGAACTGGGCACCATCGGCGCGACACCCTGCGTCGTCAACGCCATCGCCGACGCGCTGGCGCGCAACGGCAGGTCCGATGTCTGCGCACGACTCCAGATGCCGCTGACGGCGCCCAAGCTGTGGGAGCTGATGCGCGACGCCTGAAGACTCAGAGAAGCTCGCTCAGGCGCAGCTTTTCCCAGCGCGCCTGATCCCACAGGCGATCGGTGCGGGCGTCACGCCGCAACAGCAGCACATGCAGCAGCGGCGCGATCCCGGTGGCTGCGGGGTCGACGAGCAGCACATAGCGCGGCGCATGGACAGCGTCGGCCTCGTCGAGCCGGGCCACCCAGTCGAGCGCGACCAGCGTCGTCAGCGTCGCTTCCACGGCGGATTCGACGGTGCCTAAGGCGGTGACCAGCGCCTGCAGCGTGAGGCCCTTCTCAGGCTTTTCAGCGGCCTGCGCGAGCGCTTGCAGCGCCTCGAGCCCGAGGTGAAAGCGCCAACCCGGCTCGTGGCCGCGCGCCAGCAGGTGCGCGCCGAGCCCGGGCAGCGTGGCGGTGAGCATGGCGCCGAGCAGCACGATCAACCAAGCCAGATAGATCCAGACCAGCAGGATCGGTACGGTAGCGAAGGTTCCGTAAACCAGCGAATAGGTCGGCACCTTGCCCAGGTACAGCACCAGCAGCAGCTTGGCCAGCTCCAGCGCAGCGGCGGAAAACAAACCGCCAGCCCAAGCGTGCGACCACTGCACGCGGGTGTTGGGAACATAGCGGTACAGCGCGGCCACGCCGGCCGCGACCATCGCAAACTGCATCGTGTCGAGCAGCAGACCGACGCCGCCCGGCCCGGCGCCGACCAGCCCCCTGGACGCGGAGACGGCGTAGGAGGTCATGGTGACGCTGGCGCCGAGCAGCAGCGGCCCCAGCGTCATCGCGGCCCAGTAGACCAGGACCCGTTGCGCCAGCGGGCGCGGCTGGCGCACGCGCCAGATGGTGTTGAGCGTTCGGTCGATGGTCAGAACCAACGCCAGCGCGGTTGCGAAAAGCACCGCGACGCCAGCGACGCCGAGCCGGCTCGCCTGGCTGGCAAACTGCGTCAGGTAGCCCAGCACCTGGCGGGCGATGCTGTCCGGAACCAGACTGTCGACCAACCATTTCTGCAGCACCAGTTGCAGCTTGGCGAACATCGGGAAAGCTGAAAACACGGCCAGCGCTACCGTGATCAGCGGAACCAGGGCAATCGTCGTGGTGAAGGTCAGGCTGCCAGCGGTCAGGCCCAGCCGATCTTCGCGAAAGCGCTGGCGCAGCAGCACGGCGGCTCTTTTCCAGGGCCAGGACCGCAGCCTGGCGCCCAGGCGGCGCAGATGAAACAGTGAGACCACAGGCGAGCGCATGGCCCCTATGATGCCATCGCAATGCACACACACGAAAAGGCGGTCCGGCAAACCCGCGCAATG
>Ga0114966_10001432_pt1 | contig 22034 bp, 25 predicted proteins | sample M_130207_XF_Meta_FD_87029 | JGI IMG/M metagenome (GOLD analysis project Ga0114966, IMG submission 87029) | Freshwater microbial communities from Lake Montjoie, Canada to study carbon cycling - M_130207_XF_MetaG | ecosystem: Environmental > Aquatic > Freshwater > Lake | place: Lake Montjoie... | reverse complement strand
CTTCACCTTGGAAATCAATTCAGCTTCGGTGGCTTCCGACTTCGGAAGATACGAGCGAGATTTGGCGAACGAGAAGAACACTTTGACCATGCGCAATGTGTTGTTGCGCGTGACAGGAGAAACTTTCAGTCCCCGCAACCAATCGTCGATGTCGCAGCTCTTTAACTGGCGAAGTTCACCAGGAAAGGCCTTGGCGAAGCGATGCAGGGTATGAGCCAATTGTTCCTGATAGCGTTTGCTGGCCTGATCCTCTGCTTTGGCCTTGAGAAACTCATCCACCACAGCCGGAATCATGGCTCCGAACTTCACGCCATTCGTCCGAGAAAGGAACTCCTCCACCACCGAGAAAAGAGGCACCTCACCAAGCCGCTTGCGACATTGCATGTATTCCTCGACAGCGGAGAGCAGTGGAGGACCTGCCTGTCCGAGAATACCTCGTGCCGCGATATAGGCCTCGCGCTCCTGGGGACGCAGATCATTGGTTTGAGACAGGCCTTCCTGGATTTTCTGCGCCATTGTTCGCGCCTCCTGCTTGGCCAGTTCAGCAGAGGCAAAGCTGCGCCGAACCCGCTTTTGATTGAGGTAGAAAGCCACCGTGTAGCGGGTGCGCCAATTCACCAAACCTTGATAGATCGGAACAATGGCCGAGCCATGCTTGATCTGCATAAAAGGGCGGTTTTTGGAGGCCCCAATCCTCCGTTTTGTCATGCTTTTGTCGTGCATGCCACCGGTAGGGGTGTCAACCGCGTGGCGCTCAACCCTCATAACCCCTTGATTATGAAGATGGTGGGTAGGGCTGGGTTCGAACCAGCGTAGGCGTAAGCCAGCAGATTTACAGTCTGCCCCCTTTAACCGCTCGGGCACCTACCCATTCCTTCCTTGCGGAAGGGCCGCGATTATGGAGTTGGGATAGGTGTTTGCAAACGCTTTGTTCCTGCGATTTGCATTCTCTGTTCCAGACTCAACGGCGACGCTTGCCGCGACGCTGAAACACAGGCTTCACAATGGGGCTCTTTGCCTGCAAAACCTTGAAGCCGCCGGTCTCGACGATCTTCTCCACACTGCCAAAAGTTTCGGTCAGGAGGTTCTCATACGGCAGTTGCCGGTTGGCGACGAGCCAGAGCTGGCCATCGGGGCGCAGGGCCTGGGCAGCGGCGGCGATGAACTTCATGCCGATGAGTGGATCGGCGTCTTTTCCTTCGTGAAACGGCGGGTTCATCACGATGGCGTCGTATTGAACGCGCTCCAGACCGGTGGTGACATCATGCCAGCGTGGCTTCGCCTTCACCCGCGTGGGAATGATGCCGAGGTTGCGCCGCGCACACTCAAAACTGTCGCCGTCGGCGTCGTAGATATCGAGTGAGTCAATGTCATGACAGTTGCGCAGCATGTGATCACTCAGGAAACCCCAGCCGCAGCCAAGATCGGCCACATTACCGGCCAATGTCAGTGGCAGATGCTGCGCGAGCAAAGCGGAGCCGCCGTCGATGCGATCCCAGCTGAACAAACCGGGCCGTGACCAGAATCGACCGTCGAGAATGCGGCGCATGGCAGTTCCCTGACGCCAGCGTTCGAGCAAATCGGCCTTCCATGGCTTCGTCTCGTCTTTAGTGGCCCAAAAGACGCGGCTGTGATGTTTGGAGAGCGATTCCGCACCACCCGCCACTTCGCGCAGATGCTGCTCACAGCGCTTGCTGCCAGCATCGTTGTGCTGCGCAGCCATCAAAAGGCCGCCAGGTGCCAGATGATCGTGAGCACGGGCGAGATCGCCAACCATGAGATCGCGCTGTGGATCGGGCAGCACGAGCACAAGATCGAACAGGCCATGGGCTTCGCGTTCGACACGATAACCGGCGGCTTCGAGTTCCTTGGCACGTGGTTTCCACGTTTGCTGGCACACGAGGCGCCCGGCGAAGTGTTCGAGGGCAGGATGCTCCTCTGCACGCAGAAAGAGCACACGGCCTTCGGTGCTGATGTCGGGGTTAACATCCAGGGCGTAAATGAGAGCGTCGAGAGTGTCGGACATGAAAAAAGAGTTAGAGCGCCCAGCGCAGTAAATGCGGAGCTACTTCAGAAGCGAGCAAGAGCAGCAGCAGGCCAAAGCCGATGGCGGCGACGCCAACGAAGAGAATTTCGAGTACTTTGACCGTGATGAGCGAGAGACGGGAGACGCCCACGTCTTCAAGCGTGGCGAATTCGCGCTGACGTAGGCGAAAGGAGAGCGCAAAGACGAGCGCGGTGACGAACAAGGCCGCTGTGGCAGTGAGGAGCAACGCACTGGTCGCGAAACCTTCGAGACGCACGAGTTGAGCAAGCAGCGACTCCATTTCATCGCGTGGACGAATGAGCTGTTTGTCCTTGGAGCGGGCGAACTGTCCGGCGAGCAGTGCTTCGGCCTTCGCATCGTTGGGCAGCACGATCACGGCACTGATCGGATAGGTCGCGATGTCGCCATGGAAATGGAAGGAGGTGAGGTTGGCATCGGTGACCTCGTTAAACATGCGCACGGCGGCGTTCCCAACGATGTTGCCGTCTTCCTTCTTCAAGATCACTGAGTCATCCTTCTTCAAGTCGTCATGACCATGCGAACGGCCTTCGATGAGCCAGGTGGTCTTCAGATCGACGAAGATCGCTTCGTCATCCGGCGTGCCATTCGGAGCAAGGACTCCGCTGATGTGCATTTTCAAAGGATAGACACCCGCCATGTCGAAGGCTTGCTCAGGAGAAGAAAACACATGGCCACCGGGCTGAAGGTTGCGCTGCTTGGCGACGCTGGCACCGAGAACACAATCGCCCAAGCGGCTGAGTTGTTTGCCAGCGGCGAGATGCAGGCCGCGAAAGGTGAAGTATTCGAGTTCGGTGCCGACGATCGGTGCTCCTTGAGCTTGATAGCGGAGGTGCAGCGGGATGGCGGAGGCTGATTTCGTGTGCCGGAGTTCTGCCAGCGCATCAAACGGCAGTGGTGTGAGGTTTTCGCGTTTGAAATAGAGCGCGGTCATCATCAGGTCGAGCGCACTGCCGCGCGTGCCGACGATTTGCGGCGTGGCGGCGGCACGGGCACGGAGTTCTTGCTGCGCATGCTCGATCAACACACGCAAACACAGCGGCAACGCAAAGACGAGGCCCAACGCCCCGGCAAGCAGGGCGCTTTGAATGCGATGGCGCAGCACGTAACGCGCCGCGAGATGGAAGGCAGCACTCATGCGGTGGCGAAGTCCTCCATGCGCACGGTTTGATCAAACATCGGCAGCAGATTGGGATCGTGCGTCACCATCACGAGGCACGCGCCACGTTTACGCGCATCTTCGAGCAGCATATCGACGACGATGCGTCCGCGTGCCGGATCGAGTGAGGCGGTGGGTTCATCGGCGAAAACAAACTGCGGTTCATGCACCAATGCACGTGCCACGGCGACGCGCTGGCGCTCACCTTGAGAGAGCAGGGAGACACGTTTGTTGACGTATTGATCAATGTGCAGACGCTCGGTGAGGTCCTGCATCCTGAGACGGACAGGAGTGTCCGCGATCCCATCGCGAAATTGATGCGGGAGAAGGATGTTCTCGGTGACGGTGAGGTAGTCGAGCAACGCAAAGTCCTGAAACACGAGACCGATGTGTTTTAGGCGGAAGGCACGGCGTTGTTCGTGGTTGAGCAAATCGATCTGCGTTGAACCTAGACAGATTTTTCCCGCGTTGGGCGTCAGCAGACCGGTGAACAAGCGCAGCAGCGTGGACTTCCCTGCTCCGCTGGGTCCGGCCAGCGCTAGCGCCTTGCCGCCACTCACGTCGAGACGCGGCACCTGCACACAAAAACCTTCGCCAGAATAGGCGAAGTGGAGGTCGGTGACGTTGAGGCCGCTGAGGTCGGACATGCCTGCACTCTTTAAAGCAGCAATCCCGCGACACAAGCGGTGCAATAGCAGGCCAGCAGGCCGCCGACCATCGCCTTGAGGCCGAGTTGGGCCAGTTCAGCTCGGCGTTGTGGCACCAGCGCCCCGATGCCGCCGATCTGGATGGCGATGCTGGCGAAGTTGGCGAAACCGCACAAAGCATAGGTGGTGATCTCCGCGCTGCGGGGCGAGATGGCGGCTGTTTGCTGGCTGAGATGGAGATAGGCGAGGAATTCGTTCAGCACGACGCGTTCGCCAAGCAACTCTCCGACTTTGCCGCAATCCTGCCACGGCACGCCCATGAGCCAGGCACAGGGCGCATTGAGCCAGCCGAGCACGAGTTGCAAGGGCTGCGGCACGCTTTGACCAAAGGCACGCAGGCCGAGGGAGAGTAGGTAATTCGCCAGCGCCACGACGGCGACGAAGGCGATGAGCATGGCGATGACGTTGATGGCGAGCTTCATGCCATCGCTCGCACCATGGCAGAGTGCGTCGATGCCATTGGCGGTCTCGCGTTCGATGGGCTTGTGCGCGCCGTGAGCAGTTTCGCTCACCTCGGTTTCGGGCAGGAGGATTTTTGCCATCATCATCGCCGCTGGGGCGCTCATCACTGAAGCAGTGAGCAAATGTCCGGCGGAGATACCGAACGAAACATACGCCGCCAGGACACCTCCGGCAATGGTCGCCATGCCGCCGACCATCAGGCACATCAGTTCACTGCGTGTCATGCGGGCGAGGTAGGGCTTGATCACGAGTGGGGCTTCAGTTTGTCCCATGAAGATGTTGGCGGCGGCAGCCAGCGTTTCGCTGCCGCTGGTGTGCATGAGGCGGCGCATCACCCAGGCCGCGCCTTTGACAAAAAGTTGCAACACTCCGTAATGATAAAGCAGCGATGACAGTGCTGAAACAAGCACGATGCTTCCAGTAACGATCAGGGCCACGATGGCCCCGTTGTTCTCGCCAAACGCTGCGCGCAGCGTCGTCCCACTGCCCAACGGGCCAAAAACGAAGCCGATGCCCTCATCTGCAAAACCGAGCAGCTTCCGAAACGCCTTATCGAGTAGCACAAAGAAGCCTTTACCCGCAGCCGTGCGCAGGATGAGCGCACCGAAAAGAAACTGCAGCACCAGCCCGGAAATCACGATGCGCCAGGGAAACAAGCGGCGCTTTTCTGACAGCGCCCAGGACAGTGCCACAAACACCACGAGACCAAGAAGACAGATGAGACGTTCCATGGGGAGAAGTGTGCAGTGAGAGTTTACCGACGATCCAAATCCCAGCCGCTGCGTCCCCACTCGTAGCCTTCCTCAAAACGACGTGAGGACGGCGTCCAATTGGGCGGAAAGGCCTGCTTGACCTGCGGATGATAGTTCGACGGATGATCGGCAAACTGAAAGGGCACGCCCGGTGAGCGGCGAATCTCCTGCGGCGTGGCACCGGGCAAAGTCGGCTGCGTCTCCCACTTCTTGCCGTTGGGATAATAGAACTGCTGCGAGGAGTGGTGGTAGTAGGCCTCGAAGCGCGGGTAGTAAGTGAAGTTCACTGCACCACCCGCCCGAGGTGCGAAAGCAGCTAGGCCACCGGGATAACCAAAACCCCGAACCGGCATGCCCCAATGCGGATCACACCCAGTGAGCGTGAACAGCAGCGTAATCCCGAGACAGAGCTGGCAGATGAGACGATTCATGCGCGCGAGGCTAGCGGTTCGCTCTCGGCAGGCAACTGGGAAAGAAAGGAAGTCAGAAGGAGCCCTCCTCACTTCACCTCCACCACATCGGTCACATCGAGCTGGATGAACTGGCCGTTGTAGGGCTGCGGCGCTGGTGCCACGTCGGGCACGACGAGCTTGGAGAAGTTGGTGATCATGTGGCCGTTCTGGCCGTCGCCGTGGAGGGTCAGTGTGGCACCGCCTTCGATCTCGATGGTCGCGGTGTAGTCGATGGTGAAGATGCGGTGGCCGACTTTGTCGTCGCGGTTGAAGAAAAAGTGCTGCGCGGGCGACGAGACGCTGAGCTGGTAGATGTTGTAGGTCTTGTTGTTCGGCACACCGCCGATGTAGAAACGCTCGCCGACCTGCTGGCCGTCCTTGTACATCATCGGCTCCACCACGCCACGCACGCGCAGGGTGACCTTGTAACGCTTGCCCGTTTCGCCGCCGAACTTCTTCACATCGGTGAACTTGTCATTGGTCTTCGGATCGTCCGTCATGCGCGCCGAGATGCCGTCCGCACCGGGCTTCGGGTTCTCCGGCATCGGGTCTTTGCAGGGGAACTCGAAGCGGTAGCCGTCGATGGCGGCAGCAACTTTCTTCAACTCGTCGGCAGCATACGACTGGGCGGTGAGCAAGACCGTGGTGAAAAGGAAGGCAGCGAGGTCGAGGCGATTCATGGTTGTTTGAAGAGTGAGGATGAGATCAACGGCGATTATCCGACCGCCTTGCGGCCAGCGTCGTGTTCTTATCGCGAGGTGATGGCCAAGTACGAGTGCCTACTCCAGCGCCGCATTCGAAAGCACCGGCTGATCCACCTGGATATGGCCCCAGCCGCCGCTGTGATTGTCCACCGCTTGCAGCGTCGCACTTTTGCCTTGGAACTCGCTCACATCCCACGACTCCCACAGCATGATCTCTGCCTGCTTGTCGTCCTTCCTCCCGCAGCCGGTGGCGCTGCGCACGGTCTTGCCGTCAATGATGAGGTTCAAGCAGGTCTCTCCCTCATGCGGTCCGCCGCCGATGAGGAAATGCAGGTGCTTGCGATCAATCGTGAACGCAGGCGAGGTCAGCGTGCCGGTGGGCTTGTCGTTCGGGCGGAACGAGTTGGCAAGGCGAGCACCGATGGCACGCGCGGGCCGGTTCTTGCAGTCCTTCAGCTCCTGCGGCCCGCTGCCAAAAGCATCGCTCGTAGTCGTCCAGTCTCCAAAGCCCTCGCCTTCAAAGTCGGCGAGCACGCGATCCTCCGGCGCCGCGCGATACGTGCGCGGCGGCGGCAGCGGCTTTAACGCAGCAGCCGTCTTTGGCGGTGTGGGTGGCAGCAGCTTGCGTGTCGTGGGAGATCCCGGCAGGGCGCTCACCTTCAGATCCTTCACCAGGAACTTCGCGCCATTGAAACCGCCGCCGTTGAGGTAGAACGGCCCCATCGGCCGGTTGAACGCCTCATCCGCCGCCGTGATCGTCACGCCGTCACAAAATCGTTCTGGACCGCCCTGAAAGCCGAGTGCCACAGCGACACCTTTGGGCCCCCCGAACTCAAGCCCGCTCCATAGTCTTCAAACTCATCGAAACCTTCTACAGCCCCGTGCGGCTCCACAGCGCTCTAAGCTTTCAAGCTCCTGTGGCCATCGAACAATCTATCCAAAACAACTCATAGAACTTTTCGTGTCTAGGTTTTTGAAGAAAGATCAGTTTTGATGCGTAACCTCCATTCCAAAGGCTAGAACGATGGATTCCGCGTGGCATGGTGACGAATCTCGCTATGGAGTGGCTGCTCAATGACTGAAGCTCACCCAACCACTGCCGATCCGGGACGCTGGATTCGCGCCGCGCTCGTTCTCTTCCCGGTGGGAACGATCCTGCTCGGCATCGCTTCCTTTGGCATCTGGCAATGGAAGAAGGATCAAGCGGAGGACCACTCGTTCAAGTATGCGATGGCACTGCGGCGGACGATCAGCCTGGAAGGCATCCAGCGGCATGCGGATATCGTGCGCGAGGCGCTGAGCAAGCCGGACCGTGATCTGAGCATCCCCGGCTATCTCGAATCAACGATGGGGGCTGAGAACATGGGCTACACGGTGCGGCGGAAGCGTTTGGGCGGCGACAAGTCGAACATCGACGCCGAACTCAGCGGCAAGCAAAGGCCACGTGAGATCGTGCTGGCCTTGGTGCTTTACAATGATGACGCCACACGCATGGAAGGCAGCGCTCTGGCCATCGCGGAGATGTTGAGTGTCGCGCATGAACTCACAGGCGAGGCGGTGCTTCGCACGCTGCGATTTGCGATTATCCCGGACACAGCAGAAGCATTGCAAGAGCTGAAGGAAGGCATGCGACGTGATGACGAACGCTTGCTGCATCTCCTGGTGCTGGGCGGACCGGATGCAGGTGTGATGACCCGTCTGCAATCGGCTCTGGAAACCACCAAGGCAGGCACACGCGTGATCGAACGTGCGGCCACGACAACACCGCAAGCCGCGTTCCAGTCGGCCCAAGAACTCAAAGCGCTGCTCCTGCATGCAGCAGAACGCCCATGATCGTCACCTGCCGCCAGATGCAGCAATGCGAGGAAGCCGCGTTCGCACGCGGCTTGAGTGCGACAGCATTAATGGAGGAAGCGGGACGTGGCATCGCGAACGTGGTGCGGCAGTTTGCACCGCAGCCGGGTTCGCTGGTGCTCTTTCTTGGCAAGGGCAACAACGCGGGTGATGCGCTCGTCGCAGCACGTGAGCTGGTCATGGATGGCTGGAAGCTGCATGCACGGCTGTGCTGTGCGCCGGAGGCGATGAGGGAACTGCCGCGCAGGCATCTGGCGACACTGCGCAGTCATGTGCGCGTCATCGACGATGCGACGACGTTTGATTTTGAGCCGGGGCCTATTGTGAGTCTGGATGGGTTGCTCGGCATCGGTGCGCAGGGACCGATGAAACCGGAATTGCAGGCATTGGCATGCGAGATGAACACGCTGCGAACGCAGAAGCATGCGCTGACCATCGCGATGGACATTCCCTCCGGCCTCGATGGCGATCATGGCGATGCCTGCGAAGAGGCCGTGGAAGCCGACGTGACCGCCGTGGTGGCGCACATGAAGGCGGGGCTGCTCGAAGACGGTGCGGATCATTATGTAGGCCGTATCGCGCTGGTGCCGCTGCGTGAATTGTCGAATGCTGAAGGCGATGCGCATGCTGAAGCACTCACGCCGGTGTTGCTGCGTGCATGGCTACCACGTCGTGCTCATGACATGCACAAAGGTGAGGCAGGACGTGTCGGCATCATTGCAGGTTCACCGGGCTTTCTCGGCGCAGCGGAGCTGGCCTGTCGTGGTGCGTTGCGTGCCGGTGCGGGACTCGTCACGTTGCTAGTGAAGGAAGATGTGTATCCACTCATCGCTTCCCGAATGCCGGTGGAGGTGATGGTGAAGACCGTGGATGATTATCGTGACGTGCTGGACATGAAATTTGATGCACTCGCCATCGGGCCAGGACTTGGATTTGATCACGATAAAGAGGTGCTCGAAGTGCTGCGGCAGGCGAAGATGCCCACCATCGTGGATGCCGATGCGCTAACGATGCTGGCACAGCATCCTGATGTGTTGGACAAGACCGGCAAGTTGCCACGTCTCATGACGCCGCATCCTGGTGAATTGGACCGCCTGCTGCGCAATTTTCCCGGCTGGCACGGCATGGACCGCCGCAAAGTCGTCGAAGCACTCACCGAGAATGCTCCGGGCCGCACGCTGCTGCTCAAAGGGGCACGCACGGTGATCGCCACGCACGGTCAGCCGACGTTGTTCAACACCACCGGCCATCCCGGCATGGCTAGCGGCGGCATGGGCGATGTTTTATCCGGCGTGTGTGCGGCTTTGGCTGCGCAGCGAATGCCGCTGCATCAATCTGCCGGTCTCGCGGCATGGTTGTGCGGTCGTGCGGCTGAACGCGTCGTGGTGGAAGAACGCATGGCGCAGGAAGCCGTCTGTGCTGGCGATGTTGCGGCACATCTCGGCGGTGCCCTGCTTGATTTGAAGCAACGCTGCTTCTAAAGCTGCGCTCATGGCTGCTCACGCTGACAACTTTTCCATCTCGACCCGAGGCAAGGGTACCTACGAGATCACCGAGCGCTGCGAGCAAATCGTGCGAGCCAGTGGCATCCGCACCGGCACAGCGACGGTGTTTGTGCAACACACGAGCGCGAGTCTCGTGATCTACGAGAACGCCGATCCATCCGCACGCACGGACCTGCACAGTTTCTTCGATCATCTTGTGCCGGAAGACACTCCCTACTTCGTCCACACGCACGAAGGCCCCGATGACATGCCGAGTCATCTCCGCATGGCGCTGACGCGAACGTCGGAGGTCATCCCGGTGGTGAATGGGAAGCTCGCGCTCGGCACGTGGCAGGGCATTTTTCTGTTCGAGCACCGCCGTGCGTCGCATACGCGGAGCATCGTGGTCAGTGTGGTGGGGGAATGAGGTGGATTGCTGCGGAAAATTTGACTTCAGCGCATCATGTTTTCTATCTTTCTGCCGCCATGCATCATGCTTCCACACTTCTCCTTGCGTTGATACTATGTTCCTGTGCTGCGAACCGCTTTTACGAAACGGTGGATGGCAAGGGTGTCATCACCGGCCGTCCATGCGTCGAATGGAAACAGCCCGACAAGTTTGTGTATGTGAGGAGCAAAAATTCTCAGTTCTCATTCAAACGCTCAAACGGCGAGGTCATCAAGCCCGGCAGCATTGAGACCGACGGCGGCAGCATACCGCGGCTCCTCTGGTCACAGAAGGATTATTCACCCTGGACCTATGCGCCGGCCTACCTTGTTCACGACTGGATGTATGAAGCGCATCGGCGCAAAATTCCTGCTGGAACCGACGCCACCGGAAACGACATCTATTACACCAAAGAGCAGGCCGATTGGATCATGGCTGAGATTATCAAGGCCCAGATGGAAAACCGTGTCCAATTCAGCACGCAGAGATCCAGAACCCGCCTGAGGAAAATTTATTGGGCCGTCAGCAAGTTTGGCAAGACGGCATGGAACGGGCAGGCGCGTCCGGTAGAAGAGGAAACGGCGGCCACTTTCGTCACTGATACGCTGAAGAACCTGCCATTGCTGCCCATGCTTGGAACTTTGAAGAACGAACTGACACCTGTTCCAGCCCAGCCTGCCATGCAAGGCTCGCGATCGCATCAGGAGTAACATCCACGTTCGTTACTCGAGCGCCTTCAAGTAATCGAACGTGTACAGCCCGGTGTTATGGCCATCGCTGAAATCGAACTGAATGGCGTAGCCGCCGACCATGCGCCAGTCCTTCACGGTGACACCGGGGAAGGCCTTCTGGTTGGTGCCGCCGATCTTGTTGCCGAGCAGATCGCGTTCGCCGGTATTTTCAGCACTTGGAGATGCAGCGCGAAGTTTTTCCATGGCGATGAACTGCTCCGTGCCATCGCTCCAGACGAGAGCGACTTCGGTGCCGATGAGTTCGAGGCGGGTGGGGTTCATGACAAAGTGAAGCGTTAGGAGTAAAATGCTGAAAAGCAAAAGGGACGCTGATGTAGCGTCCCTTTTGAAGATTGAAGGCTGTTCCGTGAGAATTAGCGGGAGTAGAGTTCGACGACGAGCTGCTCGTTGGCGATCGGGTTGATCTCCTCGCGCACGGGGACGCGATTAACGACACCACTCATCTTGTCGCGATCGACAGTCATCCAGTCGGAAGCAGGCGTGCCCTGGGTCATTTCGAGGAAACGACCGACGAGCTGCTGGCTGCGCTGGCTGGTGCTGCGGGCGGCGACGACGTCACCGGGCTTGCACTGGTAGCTGGCGATGTTCACAACCTTGCCGTTCACGGTGATGTGGCGGTGGCTGACGAGCTGACGGGAGGCGAAGCGGGTGTTGGCGAAGCCCATGCGATACACGACGTTGTCGAGGCGCAGTTCGAGCATCTGCAGGAGGTTTTCACCGGTCACACCTTTGCGGCGTTGCGCTTCGGCGAAGAAGCGGCGGAACTGCTTCTCCATGAGGCCGTATTGATAGCGCAGCTTCTGCTTTTCAGCGAGGGCGGTGCCGTATTCGGAAGTCTTGCGGCGGGTGTTACGAGCACCGTGCTGTCCCGGCGGGAAGTTGCGGGTTTCGAGAGCCTTGGAAGGACCGAAAAGAGCGACGCCAAAGCGGCGGCAGATTTTTTCGCGGGGACCAGTGTAGCGAGCCATAGTGTGTGTAGAAAAGGGGCTGAAGAAAATTAGACGCGACGAGCTTTCGGCGGACGGCAGCCGTTGTGCGGCACTGGGGTCACATCCTTGATGGTGCTGACTTCGACACCGAGGGCCTGCACGGCACGCACGGCGGACTCACGGCCAGAACCTGGGCCACGAAGGCGAACTTCAGCTTCGCGAAGACCATGGCCCATCGCTTGACGGCAAGCGTCTTGAGCGACGACTTGAGCGGCGTAGGCGGTGCCTTTGCGGGAACCGCGGAAGCCCATCTTACCAGCAGTGGACCAACCGATGACACCACCAGCGCGATCCGTGATGGTGACGATGGTGTTGTTGAAGGTGGCGTAAACGTGAACAATACCGGAAGGGACATTCTTGGAACCCTTGGCTTTGACGATCTTCTGTTCGGCGGCTTCACCACCAATTTCGAGCCAGACGCTCTGGGAAACCTGCTTGTCACCGCTGGTGGAAGCGCGCTGATCTGCGGGTGCGGCAGGGGCAGCGGGAGCAGGAGCGGGAGCTGCTGCGGCGGGTGCGATAGGGGTCGTTTCGTCAGCCATGGTATGGTGTCTTTGCTTGAATGCGGATTACTTGGCCTTCTGCGCGCCGACGGTCTTACGTGGGCCTTTGCGGGTGCGGGCGTTGGTGTGCGTGCGCTGGCCGCGCACTGGCAGACCACGACGATGGCGATGAGCACGGTAGCAGTTGATACCAAGAATGCGCTTCATGTGCATCTGGAGCTCACGACGAAGGTCACCTTCGATCGCGATCTTCATTCCTTGGATGGCCTGGGTGATGGCGGCGATCTGCTCGTCGGTCAACTCACCCGCACGGATGTTTGGATCAATGTTGGTGGCAGCAAGAACTTTGCGGCTAAGTGGAAGACCGATGCCATAAATATAGGGCAACGAATATTCGATCTTCTTTTCGTTCGGGATTTCAACTCCAAGCAGGCGGGCCATAATGCAGTATTAGATGTGGTGGAAAAAGTGGATCAACCCTGACGCTGTTTGTGGCGTGGGTTTTTACAGACAACACGGACAACGCCTTTGCGGCGGATCACGCGGCAAAGTTCGCAGAGGGGTTTAACGGAGGTACGGACGCGCATACTTGGTGGATAAAAAAGGTGAGTCTGGGGGAACTCAAAACCCCGCTTTTGCGGCGGGGGGCGTGATGTCTAACACAGACGAAATCTCGCGCAAGCTGGAATTTTACAGTTTTACACAAGGATTCTGCCTGCTGTGAACAGATGCGGAGAGCAGTTGCCACCACCTTGATGAACGGCATCATGCGTTTCTGATGAAAAACATCCTCTGCTTTGGCGACTCGAACACCTGGGGCTTCATGCCCGAAAGCATCACCGCCCCCTACCCCACACGCCATCCGCACGACGTGCGCTGGACCGGCATTTTGGCCCGCGAACTCGGCACTGGCTTCCGTGTCATTGAAGAGGGGCAAAACGGCCGCACCACCGTGCATGACGATCCTTTTGCCGCCGTCCGCAATGGCAAAGCCGTGCTGCCTGCGATCCTCGAATCGCACAAACCTCTCGATCTCGTCGTGCTGATGCTCGGCACGAATGATCTCAAGAATGTCTTCAGCGTTTCACCCGGTGAGATTGCCATGGGTGTTAAGGTCTTGGCGAAAATGATCCTCTCCAGTGATGCGGGCATTGCTGCGAAGCCACCGAAACTGCTCATCATGTGTCCGCCTGTCATCGGTGATCAACAACACCTGCCCGATGTCGCCGCCAAGTTCCCCAATGGACCAAGCGACAGCCGCAAGCTGCCCAAGTACTATGAAGCACTCGCTGCATCACTGGGTTGCGACTATCTCAATACACAAACCCTTATCGAACCCGGTAGCGACGGCATTCATCTGGATGCAGCGGCACACGCTAAACTCGGCAGCGCTGTGGCAACTGCGGTGAAAGCCATTCTTCACTCTTAAAACCATGACTTTGATCGAAAAATTCTATCCCGTGATGAAGCCGTGGTTGTTTCGCCTTGATGCGGAACGTGCGCACACGCTCACTGTGAAGATGATGGTCATTGCTCACAAGCTGGGCATGCTGAAGAGCGTCATCACCACGCCACAGCAACCACGCAATGTCATGGGACTCACCTTTCCCAATGCGCTCGGCCTTGCCGCTGGCATGGATAAATCCGCCAGCGCAGTCGAAGCTTGGGGTGCGATTGGCTTCGGTTCCGTCGAAGTCGGCACGCTCACACCACGTCCGCAGCCAGGAAATTCGAAACCGCGTCTCTTTCGACTGCCTGAGCACGAGGCTCTCATCAACCGCATGGGCTTCAATAACCCCGGCATTCACTCCGCTGTGAAAAAACTCCGCCATCGTCGCACGAAGGCCATCGTCGGTGTGAACATCGGCAAAAACTTCGACACGCCGAATGAGCGTGCTGTGGATGACTATCTCATCTGCCTCAAAGCCGCTTATCCCGTCGCGGATTATGTTGCGGTGAACATCTCTTCGCCCAACACCAAAGGCTTGCGTGATCTCCAGGCCGAAGACGCCGTGCGTGAACTGATCTCCGCTTTGAAGAAAGAGCAGGACGCGTTGAAAAAGGAACATGGCAAAACGGTGCCACTGCTCGTCAAGATCGCCCCTGATCTCAACGACATGCAGATCGAAGCGCTCGCCCGCGTCTTCAACGAGCAGAACATCGACGGCGTCATTGCCACCAACACCACCATCGACCGTGACGCCGTCACAGGCCATGCTTTGGCCCAAGAAGCCGGTGGTTTGAGCGGTGCGCCCGTGCGCGAGCGTTCCAATCTCGTGCTGCAAGCCTTCCGCATGCTGTTGAAGGAACAAATGCCCATCATTGGCGTCGGCGGCATCTTGAATGGCAGCGATGCGGTCGAGAAGCTGAAAGCCGGTGCGGCCTTGGTGCAGGTTTACAGCGGCCTTGTTTATCGCGGACCGGGTTTGGTGCGTGACGTTCTCTCCTCGATTTGAAAATTGATCTTTTCAACAGCCCTGCCAAACTCCGCACCATGGAAAACCTCCCCAAAATCTACGACAAGCAACCCGTCGCCGTTGAACTGCCCGCTGGAGACCACTGGTGGTGTGCCTGCGGCCTGAGCGGTCATCAGCCAAGCTGCGATGGTAGTCATAAAGGCAGCGGCCTCGGCCCGAAGAAGTTCACCCTGCCCGAGGCGAAGAAGGTCTGGCTCTGCAATTGCAAGCACACCAAAAACCCTCCTTTCTGCGACGGCTCGCATAAAGCGCTCTGATCGCAGTAGATCAAAACGAATCACACTTGAACGCGTCGTGATGGGAATAACCCGCACGGCGCGTTCTCTTACCTGTCACTTAACTTTCTCATGAATACCCGCCGCCTGTTTGCCTCCCTGCTTGTTTTCCTGGCCGCACCTGCGGTGCAGGCTCAATCCATCGACCTTCCCGGACTCGATGATGCTCCGAAAGCCAAGGTGACGGCTAAACTTCTTGCTGAAGTCAGCAGCGCAGCACCCGGCGCGGCGTTTCGCGTGGCGGTGAAACTCGCGCACGAAAAGGGCGCGCACAGCTACGGCAAAGTATTGCCGCCGGAAATCATCGGCAAACCCACCAAGCTCATCTGGACGCTGCCCGAGGGCTGGAAAATGGACGAACTCCCCTGGCCTGCCGTGCATCCGTTCAAAGGAGTCGATGGCTCCCAGAGCGAAGGCTACGACAGCATCGTCTTCTTGCCCTCAAAGATCACACCACCAGCCAATGCCGCGATTGGCACGAAGGCAGAATTGCAGGTGAAGGTCGATGGACTCGTTTGCGATGACAAAAGCTGCATGCCTTTCAAAGTAGATGCCAAAGTCAGCATCGCCATCGCGGCCCAAGCGGTGACGGATACCGCGCAGAGCGCCGCGTTTGGCAGCGGCACTGCGACCGAAAAAAAAACGACTGACACCGCAGCGGTGACGACCAGCGGAGCCGCAGCACCGCCCACCTTTTTGTTCGTGATGTTCTCCGCCTTCCTCGGCGGTTTGATCCTCAACATCATGCCCTGCGTGTTTCCCGTGCTCGGCATCAAGATCGTCAGCATCGTGCAGCAGGCCGGTGAAGACCGGAAACAGGTCGTCATGCACGGCCTCATTTATACGCTCGGCATTCTGCTCTCGTTCTGGGCGCTCGGTGGTCTCGTGGTGGCATTGGGCAAAGGCTGGGGCTTCCAGCTTCAATCCGCTGGCTTCAACTACGCGCTCGCCGCCTTCTTCCTCATCTTTGGCCTCAACATGGCCGGCATCTTCGAGATCGGTGCCTCCGCCGTCGGTGTCGGGGCCAATCTGCAAATGAAGCACGGCCTCAGCGGTTCGTTCTTCTCGGGATTGCTCGCCACGCTCGTCTCCACGCCATGTTCAGCGCCGTTCCTCGGCACTGCCTTGGGTTTCGCCGTCAAATTACCCGCACCGCAGGCCATGCTGCTGTTCACGTTGATCGGTCTCGGTCTCGCCAGCCCGTTCCTGCTGCTCTCCATCTTCCCCAGCCTCGTATCGGTGCTGCCACGGCCCGGCGCATGGATGGAAAGCTTCAAGCAAGGCATGTCCTTCCTGCTCTTCGGCACCGTGTTCTTCATGCTATGGGTGCTGACCGGCATGATCGAAGGCCTGCCGCTGCTCATCCTCATGCTCGGCCTCGTGCTCGTCGCCTTTGGCTGTTGGGTCTATGGTCGTTGGTCCTTGCCGCACAAACCGGCACGCACTCGCCTCATCGCCGTCGTACTGGCGCTCGCCGCCATCGTCGGCGGTTTGTATCTCGGCTGGCCGCACGTTGAAAAACAACCCGGCACAGCCGAACACGGCGCAAAGTTTGAGAACGGCCTGCTGTGGGAACCCTGGTCCGCCGCCAAGGTGCAGGAACTCACGGCCGCCGGGAAGACCGTGTACATCGACTTCACCGCCAAATGGTGCTGGACCTGCCAGGTCAACAAACGCGTCTATCCCGATCCCCGCCTTCAGGAACTCTTCAAAAAATACGGCGTCACCACCCTCAAGGCCGACTACACCAACGAAGACGACGCCATCAAGCAGGCCTTCACCGCCCTAGGTCGCGGTGCCGTGCCGGTGAACGCGCTCTACATCCCCGGCGTGAAGGAACCGCATGTCCTGCCGGAGATTCTGACCGTGGACAATGTCAGTGAAGCGCTGAAGAAGCTGGAGAAGTGAGCCATGGTCTTTGTCGGGGATAAAGCTGCTGACAAACACGCAGATTTGTGAATGATTTCCAATGGTAGGCGACTCTGCGCGCCTCTTGTAAAATGACGCCTATTCTCGCCAACCTTGTCTGGCCCGCGCTGATTCTCACCACCCGGATGCTTGCCGTGTGGCCGATCGCGGCAGGCTTGCTCGTGGAGCTTTTCTTTGTTCGCCAGGCTACCAACCTGCGAGGGGCGCGTTGCCTGACAGCCGACATCACGATGAATCTCGCCTCCGCCGCCTTGGGCATCGTGCTCATTCCACTTTCTGGGATCATCTGGGAGTTGCTTGCCACGTTCACCATCTATCCGTTGTTGAACGTCGGCAGTTTCAACCCGGTTACTTGGGGCGCTACGGTTTTGCTCGCCGCTGGTGTCAATACGGTGGCCGAGGGATGGGTGCTCCAGCGCGGCTTCAAACAGAAACTCGGCAGGCGAGGTTTTTGGCTCCTCTTTGCCGCCAATCTCGTGAGCGTTTCCATCGCCTTCATCAGCATTTTATTGCACCCTCCGAAGACATGAAGTCGTCGAGAAAGCGCTGGGGATGCATGCAGTTGGGGATTGTGGTCGTCTTGCTCGGATGCCTGTTCATGTTTTATCAATTCATCAGCGCGCAAAGAGCCGAGGAGCAGATGAAGGCAAAGAACAACTGTGAGCAGATCATTCTGTGTTTGAAGCAGTACGCTGCGGATGCTGGTTCTGTTTATCCTGACGGGCGTCTGTCAGACCTCAACTCGGCCAATGAAGCGTTTCGAGAACTCTTCAAAAAGGAGATCATTTCGGATGAGCGCATCTTTGGGTGTCCCAACAGTGTGTTTAATCCCGACAATGAGATCGGACATGAACCAAGTTTTGAAAAAGCCCTGCTGCCTGGGGAATGTCACTGGATGCTTTTGAAACACCAGACTGCGAACGCCCATGCTAAAACTCCGATCGTCATCGAGAACAGTCTCAACGCTTCATGGCCGCCGAAATGGAATGTCTCGTTTTGGGCTGGCAATAAGAGAGGGAGGGCATGGTATGAGGAGCGCGTAGTCATCGTCGGGCGGAATGATGGTTCAGTGTCTTTGGAGAAATTGAAAGCCGATGGCTCCATGGACTGGCATTCACCGCCGAATCTCGGCCCTGACGGCAAAAGCTGGATCGACTCGTTGACACCCGAGGAGATCGCGAAGCTTTCCTACTGGGACGTTGAAGAGAAATAGCCCCAGGGGAAATCGAGTGTGCTCTGTCTGACAGAATCTCCTCGAGCCAAAGAGTTTGACTGGAGCTTACCCCCGTGACCTGAGATGCAGCTCTCCGTATCGAACGAGCCAGCTCCTCGTTTCATACTTCATTTGAATTGCCCACCGCCCCATCGCGTGCCAGAGCTTGAGCGTTCGACCAACTAACTAGTCATTCGTGATGCGACCAAGACTCCAGCAATGCATTCGATCTCTGCCGTGGCTGTTGCTGGTGATTATTGGACTTCACCTAGTATTTTGTGAAGGCTGGAAAGATGTTACGTTCGGGCGTTTTCACCGGAAGGCTCAGGGGATATTCTCCGATGTTGGAGGTATCACTGAAGCACGCATTTATCTGCTTATGGGCACTAAAGAGCAACAAACCAAGGAAGCTTTCCCGATTCGTCCATATGGCATCTCGGAACCAGCTTGTGGCAGCATTGTCCTAACAGGAGACAAACTTCATGCATTTCTAAACCTTTGGCGCTGGCAATCACCCTCATGGGGGCGTCAGGCATTGTGTCACGCGCCTGCATATGGATTCAGACTTTATCGTGCTTCTACCCTTGTCGCCGAGACGAGCATTTGCTGGCATTGCAGCAACTTCTATGTTGATGTTTGGCCGTTCGGAAGTGGTTGGTATGGATTCGATGCCGATAGCAAGATTGCCCAGGAGCTTCTGAATCACTGTGACTCCCTACTGCCCTACGCCAGATCAAAGGAGTCGCCACCAGCAAGCAACACCAAATAAATCTGACAACCAATGCAAACCCGAACAGCACTGTCCTCCCGTCACCTAGAATGTACATTCGATGGCCTGACCGCCCCCACTAAACCTTCGTCAACTGTCGTCGCAGACTGATCTCCACGGCGGTGATGATGACCGACAGGGTGAAGAGGATGACGGTGCTGTTGATCCAAAGGGTGTTGTACTTGGTGCCGAGGTAGGTTTTGCGAGTGCCAAAGAAGACGTTGGGGCTGGCCTTGCTACGGTAGTCCTCGCACCCCATCTCGGCCTTGGTCACGAGATCGAGAACCTTGCGGTTCACATAGATTTCCTCGGCGCTGATGCCGTCGTTCTGCTTTTGCAGACTGGTCAGAGAACTGAACAAGCTGGAGAAATAGACGTCACCAAAAGTAGCGATCCATTGTTCTAGGCACCTAGGCGCAAGGAATGCGCTCAGTATCGCAACGACATTGGCTCATTGAGAAGCATGCTGATTTTTATCCCAGCCTGTTCATACTCACGTCATGCCCGCCCATTTCAAAGACTACTACGCCACGCTCGAAATCCCGCGCGATGCCAGCGCTGACGACATCAAGAAAGCTTTCCGCAAACTGGCCCGCAAATACCATCCTGACACCGCGAAGGACAAAAAGACCGCCGAGGAGAAGTTTAAGGAGATCAATGAAGCCAACGAGGTGCTCGGCGATCCCGAGAAGCGTAAAAAGTATGACACGCTCGGTGCCAACTGGCAGGAACCTCAGCCCTCGGCCGCCCATGAGCAAGACGTTCACTTCGGCGGCACGGGTTTCAGCGATTTCTTCGAGCAATACTTCAGCGGTGGCAGCCGCTACGGCTTTCCGCAAGGTTTCGACGAAGGCATTCCCACCAGCGCAAGCAGAAGTCGTGCGCGTCGTGGTCATGACATTGAGGGCGACATCCTTGTCACGCTGGAAGAAGCGATGCATGGCACGCAGCGTCCGATCTCGCTGCAAACGGTGAATCGTCAGACCGGTGCGGCGCAAACTCACTCCTTTGAAGTGCGCATTCCACCGGGTGCCACTGATGGCCGCCGCATTCGCGTGCCTGGCCAAGGGGAACCCGGCAGCAACGGCGGTGCGGCGGGAGACCTTTACCTGCGCGTGCGCCATGCCTCGCATCCCGAGTTCACCACCCACGAGACAGAGGTGCATCACGAACTAGATTTCGCTCCATGGGAGGCTGTGCTCGGTGCGGAAGTGGTGGTTCCCACACTCGATGGCTCCATCAAGCTGCGCATTCCCGCTGGTGCAGAGAACCACCAGAAGCTCCGCGTGCGTGGTCGTGGCCTGCCGAAAGGCAAGACCGGCGAGCGCGGCGATTTTTTCGTCACGATCAATGTCGTACTGCCCACCGCGCTCAGCGACACCGAACGTGCCCTGTGGGAGCAATTACGCAACGCCAGCACCTTCAAACCTCGCGCCTGATATGAATGACGCCACACCTCAAACCTATACACTGGACATTCTCGCCGAGATTACCGGCGTCTCCACCCAGACGATCGTGCAGTATCAGGAGCACGGCCTCATTCATCCTGAATTCGACGACGAAACCGTCCGTGCGCTGCGCCGCATCGAGCATTTACGCGAGACTTGTGAACTCAACCTCGCGGGTTTGAAACTGCTCACCAGCCTGCTGGAGGAAGTGGAGCAACTGCGCGCTGAACTCCGCACTCTGCGCTAAATCTGCAGCGCATCATTAAGATGCGGCGACTCACCCAATCGCCCGCTTCAGCAGATTCGCTGTGATGCGCTGCACGCGGCTATCGGGACCATGTGGACGTGAGTAATGGCTCCACACGGGCATGTGACCTGGCGGTTTGCTCATACCCTGTGCCCACCAGATGGTGGCGGCATTGAAGACGAAGTTGTTCTTCGGCCCGGGATAGATGGTCGCAGTCCATTGCTGTGGATTCACACCACCCTGCCAGGCCGTGCCATGGGCGACGACTTCGAGGCCGTCGATCTTCGCTGGATCACCGTGATACTCCCAGCCGATCAAGCCGGGCACTGCGTCACCCTGCTTCATGCCGGTGCCTTCAAACATCCAGTGCTCTGGCTTGGTGCATACCCAATCGCCACCACCATTCACGGGGATGACATTGATCGCACCCATGAGCAAACCTTCGTCAGGTCCGGTCGTGTGACCCACGAAGCGTTTCAGGTCATCAAACTTTGTCTGCCGTGAGAGCCCCGCATAGGGCGCATCGCGCGTGAGAATGCGATTTGGCACTCCACTCGATGATTCGCGAAATGGACTGACCCAGCAGACGGAATTGCCAGAGAGAAACAGCAGACTCACACCTGCGTCGCGCATCGCCATGGCGCTGTGATACTGCCGCACATCCCAATACTCATCGTGACCGACACTGATCCACGCTTTGCACTTCAAACCACGATCTGGCGTGATCATGTCGCTGTTCGAGCAATAGCTCACGTCGTAGCCATGCTGCTCCAGCCAGAACGCCAGCGGGAACTCGAAGCACAGCCACTCACCGCTGCCAACCGACTGCGGGTTCTCGTAGATCTGACGATACTTGCCGTAAGGCCGGTCGAAACTGATGTCGATGTCCGGCGGACTTACCATGCCAGGGCTAATGCCGTCATCGTAGAGCGAGAACGTGTCCGGCCAGCGGTTATAGGCCTGCCAGGTGTTGTCGCTGCATTGCAGGAGGATGTCCGCCTTGCGATCATCGGTGACGATGAAAACGATGTAGCTTTGCCAATACGGTTCATCCTTCGATGCTGGCAAGGTCGTGAGTCTGCCGAGATACACACCACTGAGCCAGTCTGCTGGAATCGTGAGCGAAGTGGTCTTCTCCCAGCGGCATTCGCGCAATCGCTTCTCGCCGATTGCAGGCACGGGCTGTTCTTTGCCGTCAAAGGGACCGAGTTCCGTCATCAACCGCGCACCGCGACCACCGTAATAGCCCGTGCGGAATATTTCGATCTTAAAGCGGGCTGCAGGCTTGGTGCTAACGAAGATGTCGAGCGCTTCCCCTGCTCTGACGGATTGCCGTGAGCAGTAG
>Ga0114966_10001431_pt1 | contig 22035 bp, 29 predicted proteins | sample M_130207_XF_Meta_FD_87029 | JGI IMG/M metagenome (GOLD analysis project Ga0114966, IMG submission 87029) | Freshwater microbial communities from Lake Montjoie, Canada to study carbon cycling - M_130207_XF_MetaG | ecosystem: Environmental > Aquatic > Freshwater > Lake | place: Lake Montjoie... | reverse complement strand
TATATATAATAATGCCTGGAAAAATGTTTATGAGTTTTGGTTTAGATGGAAATAGTATGCGTCAAAGAAATGTTATGGGTCCGTTTGTTTCTCCACAAAGCCAACCCCAACCACAAAGTCAAATTCAAAGTCAAAGTCAAAGACAAAGTCCAGGTTGTAATGGTTTTGGGGCATCTATGTTTCAACGTATTAATGTGAAAACCACGGGTGGTGGTGGTTGTGGTTGTGGAAAATAAGCTTCGCTCGGGGTATTATAATATTTATGCATACTATAGATGCCTTCTCCATTTACTCCTGTAAGCAGAGCCAATTATTTTTATGATACGACTCGTTCGTTTATTCCACCACCTACAATTGCTCCTTTGAATAACTGCAGCAATACATTATGTTACACATATAATCATAATTACATGTACAAACCTCACTCTGGTTATGGACAAATCGGAACATCTGCTGCTGGGTATTTAGCAAGTCGGAAAAGACTATAGGAGGGTCGGTTTTTTACTAATTTTAATAATATTATTGAAAATGATAATATTATTTTTTAATTTTATAAAATTATTTACTTGCAATTTTTACCATATTTTCCCAAAAAATACACTTTTCGTATCGGATTTCTGAAGTCAATAATAACACTGGTAACATCTTTATAAATACCGGAACCACCTAACACGCAATTTGTAATTACTTGTGGTACAGATATCCCACCGGTTCCAGTATCTTGGTACAAGGCAGAACATCTAATTTCACCAATGAATTTGCCGCATTTATCGTTGGAAGAAAAGGTAAAATTGTCATTCAGGTATTTATTGGTTGGGTCATGTTTCAGACTCGTATAATAAAATAAATCGTTCATAATACTGTCAGTATTATGGTGTTTCAAATTAAATGGTGCAGCAAGTGTATTTATTGTACTAGTTGCGGACGTTATATCATACGTTCCTGTAAATAAAACCTTACTACATCTGGCATGTTTAGAACAAGAACACATTTTATATATTACTAAATTAATTAAATTTTTACAAAATTAATAATCATTTTGGTATTGTTTTTGTTTTTTATTTTTAATTTTATTTTAAGGATTCAAAAAAAAATTGAAATGCTTATTTGGAAATAAGATATATACACAGACTTATAACAAAAGATTTCAAAATTATAATTAAAATTAAAATGAACGCGACTAATTTCAGTGTATTTATTCCTCACATGTTTCCCAATATCTCCAAGGAGAGAATTGCGAATGCATTTGAAAGCAATCAACTTGGTTTAGTAAAAAAGATTGATTTAGTGTCCCATATTGACAAGCAAGGTAAGAAATATAATTGTGCATTTATTCATTTCTCACACTGGTATATGTCTGAATCTGCTATGCGGTTTTTACAAAGGGTAGAAGACCCAAGTAAGGAAGCGCGGTTAGTATATGACGACCCTTGGTTTTGGATTGTCTTGCCAAATACTGGAACGCGGGTTCTACCCGGAGATCGCAAACAATGTCTAGAAATAAGTATAGTGGATGATGCGGTATCACCATTATTCGCGTTTGTAGATTCTACCTATGCAGAAATGTTAGAGGATAAAAATGCTGCGTTGTACAAAGAAAATCAGACAATGAAGAAGGAAATGATTGAACTGCGCAATCAAATTTTAGAATTATCGGTTTAAAAAATAAAAAACAATAAAAACAATAAAAAATAAAAATAAAAATAAAAATAAAAATAAAAATAAAAATCAATAAAAATGCACTTTTAAAAAAAGTGCAACAAAATTATAAAAACCTATAAAAACCTATAAAAACCTATAAAACCTATAAAAAACAAAATCTTTGTTTAGATTTTATTTTTTTATAGGTTTTCGTTTTTAGTATGATTAAAATATAAATCCATAATATAATTATAATATATAGATGAACTTTGATTTGAATTTGGCAAATTATAAAAAACCAGAATTAGAAGAGATTTTTGAATTACCAGCAAGTTATAATGAAATTGTACTCCAGCAAAAAGCAGATATATTAAAACAAAAAATTGGTTCTGATAAAAAGATAGACGAATCTACTAGAAAAAAAACATTAGATTTTTTAATGCAATCACAAAAATTATTATTGGAAGATCTGCATAATAAAAAACCGAAAAGTTTAATGCCGGCACCAACTCTTCCTCCTATTCCTCCACCAGATACATCTATCCCTCAATCAACCATCTATCATACTAATTTAGAATTACAAAAATCTGCCATTTTTGCTGAAAATGGTAGTAATTTTGTTATTGATCGTAGAGCAAATAGCACCCCATACAGTTATTCTTTTCCACAAGATACGATGCCCGGTTTTATTAATCCATTAATGAAGCGAACCATTATTAAAAATGTAAGTATTGATACGAAGTTTCGTGATAATTATTATACAACACCTTCAACCGATTTTAATTTCCTATTACCGTATAAATTCAATTCAGTAACAAATATGCTATTGACAACTTTTCAAATAGTGCAAAGCTATTATGTAATTGCGGCATGTTTAGGTAATAACTATATGTCATTACAATTAGAAGATGATAATGGGGAACTAATCGGGGACCCCGAATTTATTATTTTACCCGACGGTAATTATACTGGTTCAAATTTAATGGCTGTCTTGAATGCAGCAGTTAGTGGGTTTTCTTCTAATTTGTCGCATCTGTTATTTTCTTGGAATAATAGTGCGGGTCCAAATGGTAATAATAAAGTAACTATTTATATTAATCCTGCATCTGGACTAACATTTAATTTTACGGTCAATTTTGCGGTAGATAAAAATGGGAATTTAGATTCTATACCTATACCGCAAAAATTTGGATGGTTGATGGGTTTTCGCGGACCGGTGTATGCGGGTTTAAATACGTATGTTTCAGAAGCTGTATTGGACTTAAGTGGTACAAAATATATATATTTAGTGGTGGATGATTATAATAATAATGTAAATCAAAATTTTTTTGGTGCATTTAATTCATCTGTTCTACAAAAAAATATTTTAGCTAGAATTGCTATAGGACCTAATCAAGGAGCACCATATATTGTTCTAGATAATCTAATATCTGGCGCAGTTTTTACATCACGCATCTATTTTGGTCCAGTAGATATACAAAAATTACATATTCAGCTTTTAGATGATTATGGGCGTGTTTTAAATTTAAATGGTTTAGATTACTCATTCGTTCTGGCTTTAACAACTGCTTATGACATTTAATCAATAAATACCTTCCGCAATGATATTTGCTGTTTGATTATTATATTCTAACCAAGATGCAGGAGATTGTTTTGTAGTTCCATCATACGGCACTACTAATTTTTCATCTAATAACCATTGATTGATGTGTAAAGAACCCAAATATACATCAGCGAGTATTCGGCCATATTTTTCTGTTTTTGTATTTTTTAGTTGCACCACTTTGTGCAAAATTAATTTATCTAAGGCGCGTCTCGCTTTTAAGGCAGATACTTTCTCATCTTCGCTGCGACCCTTTATTTCAGGTGCATCAATTCCATTTAAACGAATAGAAAACCGGTATAAAGGTGAATTTGGAATAGCGATTTTCGCGGCAATTGTAATTGTATCTCCGTCATATACCTTGATAACTTGTCCTTCTGATACCGGTGGAATAAATGGTATGGTATTTTTCCATTCTATTGGCGGGTCTTCTATAGTAAATAAAGACTGTTTAAGATGGAGATTTTCTTCTTTTATTACTTTACGTTTGCTTCTGCAAAAACAACTGCATAAATTATTCCACATTGTCTTTTCCTTTGTATTTGTTATAAATAATTATAGTTAATTATAGTTAATTATAGTTAATTATGTATAATTCAATTTTTATTTTTATTTTTATTTTATAATATAATATTCAATTATGATATAGTAACTCGGTGTAGATGTCTTATATTCCAGGAATATTTGTTCGCGATTATCGTGACTATTTGATAAAAAAAAGGGCCGCTAGTTCTTTTTGTCAAAAAACGAATATAAATGACCCATTTTGCAAAAAAATAAATACGCAGGGTCAATTTTTGTTATATAAAATAAATAAAACACCATGTTATTGGGCAGTTCCTCCTCTTATTCCTATAATACCGAAAAGAAATATGTCGTGTAGAGCATGTTACAGTGATTCATGTAAAGAATTAAATGCGTTATACAGTGGTGTTACTACAAGTATTATAAATGAAAATGATTATGAACAGGATTTTTATGCTTGATATGCATAAATATACCAGAATAATAAAATTCCTGAACCCAAAACGGCAGTTAAAAATAGATAATATGTTATTTGTATATTCAAAAAAGAGTTTGTTTGTACAAAATCTTTTTCTTTTTCTTTTTCTTTTTCTTTTTCTTTTTCTTTTTCTAGAAAATCTGTTATTGAGTCTAAATTTTTATGAGAGGATGATATATTCCTCATAACAATTATACTTCTAGTTGGTGTATGTTTCCGTATTTTAGAATAAAATGCCGTTTCTTCATCTTCAGAAATAAATATAAGACGCGGTTTATATTTTGAAATGATTGATGATTGTGTTATTATAGGTTCATCGTCAATTTTTATAAAGAATCCCCAGTCATCTAATATTTGTATATTTTTTTTTGGAGAATTTATCATCATTATCAATGATATTATTTATATTATTATTATTTATATTAATATATGTTTATATTTAGCTGACATATAATATTCATATAAATTAAATTCAATTTTATTTATTAAATCATTTTTCTTGCACGTGTTGCAATTTTTCTATACGATTTATTTTTACGGCTATATTGGCGTGAGCGAATATAAGCAGCATATACACCTTTTTTTGAAACAATGCATGTATTTTTTTTGCAAATAGGAAAAGATTTATTTGGTCCTAGAAAACATTTTTTTCCACATTTTCGTAGCATAACCGTTTTTTGATGATAACCTGGTTTTTCGTTCTTCCATCCAGCCCACGGAACTCTTGTTCTTTTTCTTGTTTGCATAGGCATTCGTTTATATAATTTAGATTTATTTTATTATAATAGAAATAGAATCTTGAGATTTATATTTTTTAAAATTGTAATGTAATATATAAATGAAACATGTATTGGTTTTTTATGGTTATTTTGATTTATGGCATGACATATATGATAAAACCGCATTAATGAAATATTTACACGATATTATTGATGACGTTGTTTTATTTAAAACTATTGATGAATTGCGTTATTATTTAAATAATGAAGGACAAAATTATAAAAATTATATTTTACCCTCTAGAATACATCATATACATGAATTAAATAATGTGGGTGTAAAATCTTTGTTCAAAATTGATTCTGGATCTTTAAGCCAATTAGAAGACAAAAAATTGTTCGCAAATTATATGGGAGAACATAATCTAAATAAATTTCTTCCGAAAATTTATACAAAATCCGGAGAACGTAATAGCGACAAAACTGTTATAGTTAAACCGCGCGATTCTTGTTTCAGTATCGGTGTTTATAAAAAGAAATTATGTGAATTAAAAGATTGGGAATTTGATGCGAATGTTGTGCAAGAATATATATACGGATTTAAAGAATATGATGCAGTAATTGTTGCGAATAAAGGTAAAATTACGCTTGCCTTTGCATATGTTTCTAGTTTTGATACTAACAACTATATTAAATTTGATAAAGGGAAACCAAATATGAAATCTATTAAAAAAATAATGTTAAATGATAAAATAATATCAGTCTTTGAGAGAATATTAAAACCATGTTCCTATACGGGAACTTGTTGTTTTGATTTTAAGCTGGAGAATAAAAAAATGAATGTATTTGAAATGAATCCACGGATAAATGGAGCATTAAATTCTCCATGGAATAAAGATAATTTGGCCGAGGTGATTCGTGACTTGATTCAAAATTATGATGGTAATATATAAGAGTTAATTATAAACATTACGAATATCATAAATTTTCACAAGGTCTCTAATAATATCTATTAAATCTTGTTTATTTTTTGGTACATTCAGAGATCCTCCCATGCGCGGATTTATTTCAAATACATATATTTTTCTATCCTTTATTTTAAAATCAAAACAACAAGTTCCGGTGTAGGAACATGGTTTCAAAAATTTTTCAAAAATTGATTTTATGGTGTCGTTTAATATGACCCTTTTTTGCGGTGTCGGGTCATGTTTTCCTCCGGCACATTTTATATATTCTGTATTTCCGTATTCGCCAACATACGCAAATGCATTCGTTATATTACCATTGTGGGAAACAAAATATCCGGCATATTCTTTTGATTCATAAATATATTCTTGCACAACATTGTTATCAAATTCACAATCTTCTAATTCGCGTAATTTCTTTTTATAAACACCGATACTGAAAGCAGAATCGCGAGGTTTAACAATAACTAATTTATCTTCATTACGATTGCACGCCTTTGTATAAATTCGTGGGAAAAATTTATGTAAATTATTTTTTGACACATAATCAACAAACAGTTTTTTATCCTCTAATTGTTTTAACCAACCAGAATCAATTTGGAACAAAGAATTTATATTTGCATTATTTAATTCATGTATATGATGTATTCTAGATGGCATAATATAATTTTTATAATTTTGACCTTCTGTCTTTAAATAATTTCGTAATTCGTCAATGCGTTTAAATATAATAACATCATCAATAATACCTCGCAATTCATTTTTCAACATATTTTTATCATATATATTTTTCCAATCTGGATGATAACCATAAAAAACAAGCATATTTTTCATTTGTTATACTATATATTTATTAAATTATATAATTTATTATAAAATTTATTATAAAATTTATTATAAAATTTATTATAAAATTTAAAATCTTCAAACAATGCAGAAGACCAAATAGTTTAAATGCAAAATAGTGAAATGCAAGAAAATATTTTTTTAGATATACTACCAACTCCATCGGATATCGCCTACGGAGTTCAGTCTCTCACCGGCGTCGGCTCGCTCCAAAATGATATTGAACAACCAAAATCAATTATAGAAATTGATAATAATTTACATAACAATACGTTAAAAAATGATACAAAACAGATATTAAAAAACACTTTTCATGTTTTAAAAATACATAAAAGTAATTTTTCAGAAATAGAAAAAATAAGCATTGGTGATGATAATTATTTTTCAGAGAGTGCAAGTGATTTGAGTGACACATATAGTGAAGAATCATTTGGAAAACAACACAATCATACGCATTTAAAATCATTGCATAATCATGACCTAGAATGTATTCAAAAACGTGAAGTGAAATATAAAAAACTTAATTATAAACAAGTAGAACATAGTATAGATAAATATTATACTGATATTAATCACAAATATTCCTCCTCATTAGACATTTTAGCTAGCTATTTAAAAGGTCAAAAAATAATTTATATGGAATCAAAATATTATTGTGAAATGCAGTTACATTATTTAATGATGCCTGCTATTATGTTATCTACCGCAGCTACAGTGTTGGCGTCTATTGTTCAATCTTATTCGTGGGGATATATTTTAATATCGTCGGTAAATGCGTTAATTGCCTTTTTATTAGCTCTTGTGAATTATTTTAAATTAGACGCAGCATCCGAGGCACATAAAATTTCGTCTCACCAATATGACAAATTGCAAAGTTCGGTAGAATTTACATCTGGGTCCATTTTATTATTTCGCGATTTTACCATCGGGATGGAAAACTCTGATTCTAATGGTGGTGCTAGTACTATAGATACCGGAGTAAAATTGAAAAAAGATTTGGAACACGATATGTTGCAAAAATTGAATGATGTGGAGAAAAAAATTGGAGAGATAAAAGAAACAAATCAATTCTTGATTCCACATGTTATTCGCAGATATTATCCAGTAATTTATAATACAAATATTTTTTCTATCATCAAAAAAATAGACGATCATAGGAAAAAAACAATTACTAATTTAAAAAATGTAAAGAATGAGATTCGTTATATAAATGCAGTGGAAAAAGTAGATAAAACAATGTTGGATAGTAATTATAGAAATCAATTAGTTTCTCTCTTTAATTTAAAAAAAGACCTTGTTCGTGAGATATTAATGTTAAAATCTGCGTTTTCTATTATTGACCAAATGTTTCATTTAGAAATTGCGAATGCAGAGATTTTGAAAGAGCGATATTTTCGGGAATTGTTTTGGTCATACGAACCGTTAAAAGACCCACAATCATTAAATCCTTTTATAAAAAATTTGATGGACCCTTTTGGTCATTGTAAATATTAAATCGGTGTATTAAAAACGAATGCAAAAATAGATATGATACAAAAGTCTAAAAGAAAAATAAATAATACATGGTTTAATGCTCTTATAAGGTGATACAAATATATATTTCCATGAACGAATTGTAATAATGATTTGTGGAATACTTTCATAAAATCATAATAAATGAAGGCGCCCACAAATAATAATGCTGTTTCTAGGGATTGTAAAAATATTCTTTTTTTTATGAATTCAGGATCATCCTCCTTACATATACAGTAATTCGGGGTTTTATTAGATAAATTATTGATAGGGTTGTTCGGCGGATTTAAACTCATTTTTATTATATAATATTATATTTTTATTTATTTTATAAAAAAGAATTTAAAGTCATTTTATCATTTAATGATGTAGGGGGTGGAATTGTAGGGTACAGCAAACCTTTTTATAAAAGAAGCCTACAAGCAATGGTGGGGGTGGGGTGGAGTTATTGTAGGGTACAGCAAACCTTTTTTAAATCAAAAAAAGCCTACAAGCATTTGGGAATTCCGATATCATCTAGTGGTTCAGGATAAAAGCTAAAACTTTGACCAGGGTTCAAATCCCTGTATCGGTGATTATTTGCTCCTATAGTTTAGTTGGTTAGAATGCGGGTCTTATGAGCCTGTGACCCCAGTTCAAATCTGGGTAGGAGCAAACATTTTTAAAAAAAAAGAAAAGGGGAAGAAAGTAAAAAGGCTCGCCGCATGTATCAAGCCGAAGTATTAGGCGCCGGTTGTAAAATAATATTATATATATATATATAATATTAATGTCATTTTCTAGTACCAATACTCCTTTACCGACAGCAAATACTCAAATCGGATATAGTTATACAACAACTTATAGTGATTCAACACTAGATCTTGTATGTACATTAACAGTGGCGACCATGAACACAGTAATTGTAAGCACTAGCGGAACAATTACTTTAATAAAAATTGCTTAATGTCTATCGTACGGTTTCATTGTAAGACCTTGTTGAGTTGGTTTATTTTATATTTTGTATTTAAATGTTTCAAACTCCTTCGGTCGCTCCAATAGTTCAGTTGTGAAGCGATTAAATTATTTCATATGGAAATATGAAATACTTTTTTACATTTTTACAAATTTAATATTTATTTATTTTTTATTTTCTCATTCTTTTTTTTGGTCGTGTGGAAGCATCTTTGCTGGGTGTAAAGAAATCTACTGTACTTACACTTGACCGTATTTCTTGAATCAGTTGCTCCTCTATTTTTTTTACTTTTTCCATCATTGTATGCAGTTCTACCATTATGGTTGAACTTTCAATAATAAAATTTACCCTATTTGGAGTAAATAGGATATTTTCTTTAGGTTCTTCCATATTTTCTTCCATATTTTCTTCCATGTTTTCTTCGTTTTCGTTGTTCATGATTTATTTTATATTTTCTTGTTTCTATTTATTTATTTAAATAAAAATAAGTAAATCAATTTTTATTTATTAAAAATTTCCTTTAATAATGATTCTAATACAGTTCTATATATTGATGTTGTTTTTTCATTATGAGTTTCCATATTATTAGATAAATATTCATCTGGTACATTTATATTATAATTCATTATATTTTTATCATTTTTGTAGGTTTTATTTGTGTGAATGGCTACAATTGTAAAGTCATCGTATGCATATTTATATCTTATATATTCTTTTATTTCACATAAAATTTTATAATTATTACTATACCTATTCCCTAGCTCATTATATATATCTGCCTCACTGGAATATATAAATAAAATCTTCTTTTTATTTTGTAGTTTGTTGAAAAGACGTTCAAACCTTTTGTTAAATGTTTGCTTTGTATTATCATAATTAGCATCATCTAATGAAAAATGACCAAACCAAATTCCGTCATTTGATATGGTCTTATTTTTTTCAGGTAAAAAATTGCTATGGTCGTGCAAATATTTGAGAATTAATTGCGGTGTAGAAGGAATATAATCAAATGGATATGAATCTTTATATATTCCCAGTTTTTTTAAAATCATGACAGTCGGACATTTGTTTCCGACTCCTACAATGCAATCATAATCATTACTATTTATTTTTTTGGTAAATGATGAATAGTTCATTTATTATATAAAATGTTATAATAAATTTTATTATTTTTTTATTTTTTTAATAAAAAAATTGAAATGCTTTTAACCAACTATATATATGGAAACTAAACTTGTGTCTAATTTTTAAAATAATAATATGTCTTCTCAATCGTCTTTTAATGCAAGTGACCTTGCAAATGTTCCCATGGATGTTCCTAGCTTATGCATTCCTCGTGTGTTTCACAACATTACGAAGGAACGTGTAGAGTCTGTATTGCGTGAATTAGATATCGGTCATATTCAGCGCGTAGATATAATCTCACGTACTGATGAAAAGGGTGATGTTTTAAAGCGTGTATTTATTCATTTGTTGTGGAATAAGTCATCTATTGCAGATCAAGCGCGAATTCGTCTGCTTTCAGGACATGAAATCAAAATCATTTATGACGGCCCTTGGTTCTGGAAAGTAAGTGCAAATCGGTCGCAACGTACGGTTGATAACCCAAAAAGTGGTGTAAAAATTGACTTTTGCGATAGTTCCGGTGACTCACACTTAAAATCATCGCGGTATCAAGGACAAGGAGGAAGAGGCTCTGGAGCAGGAAGAGGCTCTGGAGCAGGACGAGGATCTGGAGGAAGAGGTTATGAAGGAAGAGGATCTGGAGGAAGAGGATCTGGAGGAAGAGGTTATGAAGGAAGAGGATCAGAAGGAAGAGGAATAAGACCGGAAGAAAAAAAACCACAGTCTTTTCAACCTTTTACTCCTGATGGCTCTCCACCGAATTCTCCATCTCCGTGCGAAAATGCACTTTAAAAAATGCACTTTAAAAAAGTGCAACAAAATATACTTTAAAAAATTATAGCAAAATATACTTTAAAAAAGTATTAAAATAAAAAAATAAAAAATATAAAATGCACTTTAAAAAAGTGCAACAAAATTAAAAATAAAAAAATTTGTAAAAAAATATAAAAAAATTGTAAAAATGGCATTTTGTTATTTGTAGTAATAACAAAATGTTTTTTTTTGCGCAAAACTAGTACCATTTTTTTATTCATCTTATTTAATATGGCAGAAACGATTTGTTCTTTTTCTCATTTTTTAGTGTCAAAAGAAGAAAAAAAAGAAAAAGAAGTGGATAAATGTAGATATTCTATTCAATACAATTCTGATTATTTATATTTATTACGGTCTATTTCTTTTATATTAGGCGATGAAAATTGCAGCATTTATAAAAGGAAAATTATATTTACTGCCAAAAAAGTACAGACACTAGAAATGCATTTAATGGAACGGGAGAAAAAAACATCAAAAGCGTCGTTGTCATACAATTCTTGCTTGTCGCTTTTATATAATCTTGCAAATCAAAATAGTTTTTTAGAAAAAGAAAAAGAAAAAAAATATAGTATTTTTTGTATTCGCTTAAAAGATATTTTAGTTATAAATGATTCCAATTTTATTTTTGTTAATCCAGAAAATATAGGTCCGGTAGATGCTGCAGGACAGATTACTTTTTTGTCGCCTTTCTCTCGTCATGGGTTTTGTTCTCCGGAAATTTTATTGTTGGATTTTTTGCCATGCAAATTAGGAGTTGAAACTTTTTACTATAGTTTAGGTGCTTTGGCAGTATTTTGTATTTCCAACGTAAATGTTTCAGAGACTAGTTTTGAAATAAATTTGTCAAGCGTATTAAAACAAATATTTGGGACAAAACTATATTGGACCATTTTACGTCTTCTACATGTAGAACCAAAAAAGAGAACGTTTTTATTTGTTTAGAGTTTTATTTTGGGGTTTTATTTTGGGGTTTTATTTTGGGGTTTTATTTGAGTTTTTGCAATAATCAAGTACTTTTTTAAGCCATGCATCCACCGTCTCTTCTAAATTTGACGCTTCATCTGCACAACACAAATCAATACAACGTATAGCTCCCAATTCATGTAATCGTTTGTCTATGTTTTTCCCCACGGCACAAAATTTATCATAATTTGTATCCCCTAATCCTAAAACAGAATATTTCATATTTTCAAATATGGTTTTTGGTAGTGCGCGATTTTTGATTATTTTCCAAAATTGCGATGCATTATCAGGCGCATCACCGTTTCCAGTTGTTGAACAAACAACAAATACCAAATTATATTTATTTTTTAATTGAGTAATGTCCTCTTTTACGGAATTCAATGAATTACATCTGATAGATATCTTTAGTTCTTCATTTAAACGTTGGGCAAGTTCCTCCGCAATACATTGCGAGTTTCCTGTTTGACTTCCATATAAAATACAAATTTGCATAGTTATCTGTTTTGTATTGTATTGTATTATATTATTGTATTATATTATATTATATTATGTCTATTCAAGCGTTTAAGAAAAAAGGTGTCATCAATTATGGCTCAAGACGCTCCGGAAAACCACCAGGAGGAAAATGGATGAGACAAGGACCCTTTGGCGGTGTAAATTTTGAAGCTCCTGATGGTCCCGTTGGATTTTCCATCAATGGCGGCCGTCGTAATCAAGGTTACGTTGGACAAAGCATGGCTATGTCAAAAAGCGGGACACCCTTTCGCGGTCAGCATCCTTGTTGGGGGTCCGGTGCGGTTCGCAACACTTACGTAAAAGCACAACCACTTTTCGTTTCGCCGTTGGTAAAAGCAGTGAATCGCGGTTCTCAGTATGAGTTTATTAAGCCATCCGTTCTCTCAACTGATGGTATGTTGGAAAAGAAATATATGTGGATTAATAATGGGCAATATCCGAATTACTGGGTACAGCCCGTATATGGTAACAGTAATCTATCGGATAATGCGAGTCAGTGGTTGTACATTCAAAACAAAGCGGCAGCGAATGTATGTGTCAATGACACGAATAAACCGCAAGTCTATGTGGGTCATCGTATTTTTTGTAGTCCGACTGGTTGCAGTACTACTACGGCCAGATACACAGCTTATAAAATTATTGAGTCAAATCCAGGATATACCAAGAATTTGGGAATACCTCAAACGGCGAGCCAATACACGCTGCAAGTTCAGCAGCGAGCGTTGAATCCGGTGGGACCGCAAAAACCATTTCCATTTGCGACAAATGGTGGTTCCGGAAGTGCCAGCAATACGGGAACGCGTGGTCCTCCTCCACCTGTTTTTGTGCAGAACTTTTTGGTACCTCCTCCGGGCTACTGGGAACTTACCGAGAATCAGAAAGCGGCGAAAGCGAAGAATTGTGGTTTATTAAATGACCCGGTAATTAGAGAAAAATTATTAGATTCAATTCAGGGTGGTGCGACACATTAGAATTCAACTTTTTTCTGTATAGATATTATATAAAGGGAGATGGTTGATTCTGCTTTAAAGCAACGGTTTTTTGGAGGTGCAAAAAATTTGAAAGGAAGCGGAAGCGGAGGCGGAAGCGGAAGCGGATTAAATGCGTCCAATTTTTTCCAACTACTGAATGAAAAGAAGACATTTTTAATCGCCGTTTTTTCCAATTTGATTGTTCAACTCGGAATTACTTATTGGACCATGATGCATTATCCGGTTTCTAAGCAACCTAAATTTTGGCTCATTATTGCACAATTTGCCATCATTTTTATTCTAGCATTTGTTACTATGCCATCGTGGATAAAATTTATTTTGTTTTCTTCTTTCTCCTTTATCTGGGGTATTTTATTTTCTTCTTACCGAGAGAACCCTGCGTATAGTGGGTTAATACAATTCGCAGTCACTGGAACGGCGGGGATTTTTGCGGCCATGATGGCAGTTGGCGTCTTATTGATTTTATTTGGCGTTCAGCTTGGATTAGGAGTGGCATCCGGTTTATTTTTTGCATTGCTTCTTTTAATTATTGTACAGCTTGTCAGTATATTTACTACGAATTATAGCTCTTCAAAACGATGGTTTAGTGGTTTCGCGCTGGTTTTGTTCTCGTTGTATATTATTTATGATACAAATCATATTTTGCAAAGAAATTATTATGGTGACTTTATAACAGCATCCATGGATTATTATCTGGATATAATCAACATTTTTTTGGACATTTTGAATCTTTCCGGTGGTGGAAGATAGTATTTAAAAATGATATAAATATATTTTCGGTAATATATTTATATTTTAAATGACAGAAGAATTGGATAAGATTTCTGATAATATTTTTAATACTATTGCGAAAAATATGGTATCAAATACCAGATCTCGTTTTCATAATTGTGACCGTTATATGGAACTCATTTTATGCGTGGATCCTTTAAATGGACTTTTAAGTAACTACGTTTATGCTGCGGATAACCACAATAAGAATATGGAAAATGGTGTATTTCCGGATGCCGGGTTTGATATATTTTTACCAGAAGACTACGGTTGTAAATTGGAAAGTGTAAATCGCATCAACTTTCAAATAAAATGCTCGGCTACCATGGTGTGCGAATCTGGGCGGCGGTTTTGCACCGGTTATTACATGTACCCTCGGTCTTCTTTGTCTAAGACCATGTTACGTCTGGCAAATTCGGTGGGAATTATTGATAGTGGCTACAGAGGGCCGCTAGTTGGCGTATTTGATTGTTCGGTGGATAATTTTTTGGTATATAAATGTGACAAGTTGGTGCAAATTTGTGCCCCTGGATTAGTTCCCATTTATGTTCGCGTGGTCTCGGATATAGCAGAATTAGGTGATACAACTGCACGAGGTGAAGGAGGATTTGGTTCTACGAATTTGTAGCACTTTAGACGAAGGAGATAAAAATATATTTATATACATTAGGACATATCTTATGAAATCTAAAAGTGTAACAGGAATAAGTGAAAATTGGAAAACAACCTATATTATTTTTATTTTGGTATTTATTATTATTGGATTAGTCGTGTATTTTGAGCCAAAATTATTTTTATTTTTATTCACCACTATTTTAGGGAATGTGTTACTTGTGGCGAGTGTTATTGGTTTAGGATTTTTTAGTATTTATTTTGCAATTGGAATTGGAATTGTATTTTTGATTTTGTTTATGGTTTCCAAAATAAAAGAAAGTATGTTGAGCGGTATTCCACAATATATGCAATATAAGGATACAGGCGATAATATTTGGCCTCTTGAGGTAATTAATGATTTTCAAAGTTTTCAGGCAGCACATAATCCAAATATTTTCTTTGATATGAAAATAATTCAGAAACAAGCGACAGCCGATGAGGCGCGTTCATTTTTGAAAAATGGGAAATGGCCTTGGTCCAAAAACGTGCAACGCATGTATAAAGACGCAGTTGCACAGAATTCATATATCAGCTCAAATCCAGGCACTTCTTTAAATGATGCGCAAATTGTTTATAATGAAAACGCTATAAAACAGCTTTTAACATGGAATACGAAGGAGGGCGATTTTTTAATTGGTGGGGTTACCATTGGTCATCCCAAGAATATGCCGAAAAATATAAATAATACGGTTAAGTGTGCGGCATCTTTGGAGGGAGATACTGTTATGCACAAGACAGTTTATACCGGATATAGCGGAATTAATGGCGTTATGACATATGATACGTCCGTCGTTCCTAGTGCGGAGATTCCTAGAATTGTTCCGGGATTTTCTTTTTTGGCTGAAAAGGGTGTTTGCAATCCATGCGCGCCGTTAAATTCTCCGCCGGATTATTCGTGTCCTTTTATTATTGATACTGGTAATGGGACGGAGATTAGTGAAATTTGGGAAAATTTGTGGGGTATCGCGGGTCCAACGAAAGAAATGGGAAAAGAGAAAGCAGTAAAAACGTACAATACAACAGATAATTCTTATTTATTAGGAGTATCGCGAAAGAATGACACAAATAGAGATGAGCCGAGCGAATGGAATGTGAATACAAACTTTTTTTAACGTTTTTTTTAAAATTGAAGCAATAATTCGTATTTATAAAATTACACAATAAAAATAATAAGAATAATAATAAAAATAATAATAAAAATAAATTTAAAATAAAATATGGAGAAGAAGAATAAAAATAGTAAAATAAATTGGAATGAACATTGGTTGCAATTTATTTTAAGAAATCCGGATAAACCGTGGGATTCGTTTTTAATAACAAAAAATGAAAATGTAACACTAGAGTTAATTGATAAATATTCCGATGCAAAGTGGGATTGGGAATGGTTAAGTAATTATAAATATTTAGATATGGAATTTATTAATAAATATTCAAATAAACCGTGGAACTGGGATACTATAAGTATAAATGAAAATATAACGATGGAAATAATTAATAAATATCCAGATATACCGTGGCAATGGAATTGTATAAGTATGTATTCAAATATAACGACAGAAATAATTGATACATATCCGGATAAACCGTGGGTATGGGAATATATAAGCGAGAATCCAAATATAAATTTAAATGTGGATTTTATTGAAAAATATCATGATAAGCCATGGGATTGGAATGTTCTAAGTAATCATGAGAATTTAAAGATGGAATTCATTGAAAAATTTCCGGATAAGCCATGGAATTGGGCTTTTATAAGTAATCATCCGAATTTAACTATGGAAATTATTGAAAAATTTCTGGATAAGCCATGGTTATGGACTTTTATAAGCAATAATAAAAATATAACGTTAGAGTTTGTTGAAAAATATATAAATAAACCTTGGGAATGGGAGTATCTAAGTAGTAATCCAAATTTAACGATGGAATTTGTTGAAAAATATCCAGATAAGCCGTGGGATTGGAATTCAATATGTTTAAATAAAATGGAAACTATGAAACAGGATTTTATTTATAGGTCTATTCATCAAAAAAAATTTATGGATACTATTTTTGAACCATTGATGATGGAGGTATTTCATCCGAAAAATATGCATAAATTCGTTGATTTGGGGTTCTTAGACTCCCATTTTGTTAATGAATAAATTTGTTTTGTATTGTTTTGTTTTGTTTTGTTTTGTTTTGTTTTGTTTTGTTTTTTTTAAATAAGTGACGCAAAACTTTGTAAAGAAGAAGGTAATTCGTCGGAATTTTCTGATAATCCGGTTAAAACCGGAAATTTAAATACATTTTTTAAATCATTATCATTTAAAGATGGTGATAATATATTATCTAATGCCTCATCACTTCCTGTTATACATCGCATCATTTCTAATTGTCGTTGTGTCGCATTTGAACGATTAATTACTGGGGTTAAAGGGGTATAATCTTCGTCTAATTGATTTGTTTGTCTATTGATTCGTGGAGGGCGATTATTATTTTTTTGTGGAGTTAATACTGGTTGATATGCGCCCTGCGTTCCATTTGATAACACTCGTCCGGTACAATATGCCGCTACCAGATTTTTGTTCGCCGTTTTTAATGCCGTTAAAGTAATTCCAATATCGTCACAAAGATTCTTCATAAATTCATCATCGGTTATATTATTTTCTATCATATAATTTTTCATATTTTTCAAAAATGTTTTCAATTTATCATAATGCTCTTTTACGGTTTTTCTTTTTATGTCTTGGTCTTGGTCTTGGTCTTGGTCTTGGTCTTCTTGTTCTTGTTTTTTAATGCATTGTTGAACACCGTACAACAGTTCTTGTGTGCGTTGTCTGTAAAAGTATTTTGTCAAATCATTCGGAAGTAAAATTGAATCTTCATTTTTTAATGCCGGTAAAATATCAACATGTTCTTCCATTTTTTCTTCCATTTTTTCTGGGTCATCTGTATAAGCACTTATTTCTGCGCTCAGAAGTTCCGGCATTTTTGTGCGTAAATGATAAGTTTTTTTTGCTTCACCAAGTAATGATGCAATTTTTAGTTCTTGGTTCCACGTATTTGTCCGGAAATCATAAATTTCTCCATTGTTTATGGAAATTGTTATATCTTGTAGTGCCGGATACAAAATCGCGTGGCAAATTTCGCCATATGCTAGTCCAGCAGTTTCTACGTGGTCAATATAATAATAGGAATTATTTATACTTTTCGCTAATTGTTGCAATAATTGAGCATCATGGTCGTTACCAAACCCGATGAAAATATTTGGATAAGAATCATCTATATATTTTTCAAGTTTCTTTACATTGGTTTCTCCTGCAGTGATTTGTCCATCTGTCATAAATATATGTGTTTTTTTTTTAAGAGCGTTTTGAAGACGTGTATTCGCGGTTTTTAACGCAATTTCAATATTGGTGCTGTTGCGCGGATTCAATTTTGTATTGATTGCTGCATGAATTTTATCTCTGGTTGTTTCGTCACACTTTGTTGGGGCGATTATTGTTTCTATTTCATCATCAAAACCATAAATTTCTACGGTAATGTTGGAGTTGTTTTCTTTTTTGGAAAAGACATCAATTATATTTTTTGTTGTATGAATAATGTGATGCATTTTGGTGCGGCCATCTGCACATTGGTCAGACATTGACCCTGAAATATCAATCCCGAATGCTACGTGTTGCGGGATTTCAGTTACATGGGTGTCTGCTATTTCTACTTGCAAAATGGCAAATTGATATTCGTTGTTGAGCCATAATTCTGTTTCTTCTTCTTCTTTGCGGTGAAGCTCAATATAAGTATTTGCAATAATGTCATCCTTTAAAATTAATTCACTCATTCTTTTTTGCTATGTAAAATATAGTTATTATATTTTATATAGTTCAATTTTTTTCATAATGCATGCATTTTTTATTCATGCATTTTTTAGTTCTAACAGATGCATCTCGGCAAATTCACATGCGGAGAAATAATCGGCAAACTTGGTAAAATACTGGTATTTGGAATTCTTTAATGGAACGGTAACATGAATTTCAGTGGGTTCTATAATGAATTCAAAAATGTCGTAATCACTTGTCGGACTTTTGAATTCCAGTCTATTTTGTATATCTGTTTTAATGAGCCACCCTTCTTCTAAAAACTTTTCTTTTAGATCCTTAAATGCGGGATTCGCGGATAATTGTTGCTGGGTGGTGTGGTTCGCTTTCATCATCTTACTTTTTATAAATGATGTAAGCTAAGCTTTATATTGGTTTTTCTTGTTATTCCAAAATCTATATTATTTTTTTGTAAAGTGACTTAAAATTAGAGGATTAATTAATAAATAAATGGATACTACAACGGTTGGATCAAAAATTTCTTTTGACGAGAAAGAGAAAGCTGTAGATAAAACTGTAGATAAAGCTGTAGATAAGAAGGAAGTGCCAATTCTAACCGATATTCCTATTACAGATGAGAATATTGCGTTGAATGTTTTGGTTTCATTTTTGAATTTGGGCCAGCGACGGGGTGCTTTCAATATTCAAGAATCGGCGAAGATTTGGGAGTGCATCAACAAGTTTCAACGACCTTAACTCCTTTGGTTCGCTTCATACTATTTCGTATTCTATTTCTAATTGTTCATATTTTTCTTCGTCCTTTTCTTGTTCATCTTTTTCTTCTGATGTTTGTTTTAAATACCACCACGTTATTGTATTAGATGTTAATAAATCAGCACCCACCTCTATTAATACGATATCTATTTGCGCCAATAATAAATGAATATAAATAAACCAGTCAAACCAATAATATATTGTATTAATATTTGATATTTCAAATGCATTAAATTTGTGAATTGTGTTTTTAATTATTTTCCCTTGTTCTGTATTGTCTTGAATATTTAATGTTATCCACGGACCTATAATATTATGATTCATATTTCGGAAACATGTATTTATAATTAAATACAAAACCATTATGATATATTTTTTATATGTGTTTATACAAATACCGATTATATACAGGTCATCGTGTGGGCCGAATCTATACATTTTTATATTGCTATCATCTGTATTTTCCGAGTTTGTTATTGAAACGGCCAAAAAAAATGTTACACATATTATCCACCCGGTTATAATGCGGGATACATTTATTATTTTCATTGTCTGATTTATTTATTTTTTCTTATATAAATTACAATTATACGGTTTATATTGTAATTTATTTTTTTGTTTTTCTTGTTTTTCTTGTTTTCTTGTTTTTCTTGTTTTCTTGTTTTCTTGTTTTCTTGTTTTCTTGTTTTCTTGTTTTCTTGTTTTCTTATTTTTTTTTTCTTGTTTTTCTTGTTTATGCTATAGAGTAATTTCAGTTCTCTCCAATTTATTTATTATTATTTTCTAGAACGCCGAGTACGTCTAGTTCTACGAGAACGTTTTGTTTTTGTACGATTTCTTTTACTTTTCTTGCGTTTATAACCTCCCCAAGGATTCACAACTCCTATTCCTCTAAAAGCTCCATTAAACGTCCCATCAGGGTTTTGTGACCCAACAGGCACTCTACCGTTACGCGGTGGCATAACATATCCATCCGGATATAAACCTGCTGGGGCGGTAGTTGAACCTTGATAAGGAAATTGTCTTTGAGCAGGATTTTGGGTGTTTGGGTTCCAAGTAACTTGATTTCCATTATAATATGACATTTTATAGTATATATAAATATATTAATACTACTGAAGATTAAAAAAAGCCTGTTTTTCTAAACTAGTTATTTATCAAACCGTTTAATGGAACGCAAATGTTATTAATCCAACAGCAACGATTCCGAGAACGAGACCAGTATGGTAATATATTTGCATGTGTCTATACATGTTTAGCCATGCGACCGTTTGTTTCGGGTCTTTAATATGTTCCAACATCCAGGTTGATTTTGGACTAAGAATGTAATAAAAATAACTAGTAATAAATGAGACACTAACTGTTAAACAAATTGTAGTGAAAATAGACATCTTTTGTTTTTGTTGTCTGTTGTAAATAATAATGATAATTGTAATAATAAGACCAAGAACGTAACCATAGTAATATATATGGAGCCGTTCTTTAACGATTTTTTTGTACAAATCTTGCAAATTTGGTGGTAATTGCTGTTGATACTTTTGGGAAATCTGACTTTGATGTGTTGCATTGGTAAAGTAAATCATGCAAATTAGAAAGACGGTGGCTAAACTACAACTAATTCCGCACGGCATATAATTCTTATATATTTTGCTATATAAAAATTATATTTTATCAAGATTTTTATCAAGATTTTTATTGGTTCGCGCCTTGACCAATGACTTTTTGTAGAGTTTTTATTGTTTGTGATTCAGATACAAAGATTTCCCATTTGGCCGTAAATAAGAGTAATACGCCAAATAAACAAAAAAGAAATTGCGTATGTTTATCTATTGGTGTATTTTTGGATGAGGGTAAGAATGTGTAGATTAAAAGGAGCGCCATGCAAATAACGAATACAAATTCTACTCGGTCTTTCCAATAAATAATAGTGTCTATCCGCTTATTTTTCGGGTCCTTTTTAATTAAATATAATTTGGTTACAGAGAGAATCACAAATGTAATTTTTAGTACATAAATAAAGATTACAAAGGAGTTATATAATGGCGTTATGTTTGACATTCTTTATTTATATATTATATCGTTAAAATAAATTTATTTTGTTTTGTTTTGTTTTGTTCGTTTTATTATATAAATATATTCCTATTTTATATTTACAAAGAAAAATATGAATATGACTCCAGTAGATTTGGCATTTGATTATAATACAAGTAATAAAAATTCGCAATTTACACCGTTGCAGTCTTCCAAAGTTTGTATTTTTTGCAATAGTGTGAATTCCAATCCTTTTATGATAGACGGTTCTTATAGGCAATGCTTAACATGCCTGAAATGTTTTAAATCAAAAATAGTGGCACCTGTAAAAGTATGAAATATTTTTTTTGAATTTTAT
>Ga0114966_10001428_pt1 | contig 22072 bp, 15 predicted proteins | sample M_130207_XF_Meta_FD_87029 | JGI IMG/M metagenome (GOLD analysis project Ga0114966, IMG submission 87029) | Freshwater microbial communities from Lake Montjoie, Canada to study carbon cycling - M_130207_XF_MetaG | ecosystem: Environmental > Aquatic > Freshwater > Lake | place: Lake Montjoie... | reverse complement strand
TATCTCGACCCAGCCCTAAGAAAAATCGCTCCCCTTTTTCAAATGATTCTTGTTGCGAACTCACCGTTGCGGCGTCGCAGAAAATTAGCGCATCTTCGGTAGCAGCAATTCGACTGTCAATAATCTGAATGATTAATGCGTTTTCCCAAAGCTGCTCCAAAGCTTTGGCATCGGTTCGCAGGTGGCTGGCGCGATTTATTGGGGATAAGGATTGATTACGCGCGCTCATAGGGGTGAACGCTACTAGCATCGCCCCATGCGCATAACATCATGGAATCTGCTGCACGGGGAACCGATGCCGCCAGATAAAGAAGCCGACGCTGGAGCTCTACTTTCTGCGGCTTTAGGTCAACTGGCCAGTGATGTCATTGGTCTGCAGGAAGTCGATTATTTCCTTGACCGATCAGATGGGCACAATCAAACTGCCAAAGTTGCATCGATTATGGCCGCCAATGATTGGGCCTTTGCACCTTCCCTTATGGGTTCACCCGATGATGATTGGCGAAACCCCACTTATAGCGATGACAAGTTAATTACTAACAAAAGTGAAACTGCGCCACCTGCTTATGGAATCGGGATGGCTTCAAAGATTGCCGTTACAGCTTGGCACCGACTTGATTTAAAGGGTTCGCCGGTTGGTGTTCTTATGGCTTTTCCAGTTGAAGGAAAGATGAAACGTTTTTATGTTCGTGATCACCCACGAAGCGCACTGGCGGCAACACTTGAAAATGGTTGGCTAATCGTTAATACGCATCTCTCTTTCGTGCCAGGCTTTTCGCTTGCGCAGCTGATTAAAATTAAACGTTGGGCCAACACGTTGGGTGTTACTGATAAATCCAAAATAATCATTATGGGCGATCTCAATATTCCTTTTGGAATTTTTGCCCGCGGATTTACATGGAAATCTCTTGCCACCATGCGCACTTTCCCAAGTTGGTATCCAAAAGTACAAATCGATTATTTTCTATCTCAAGGTCTAACTGCTAAAGATGTCACTCATATTCAATATCCACATTCAGGTATGAGTGATCACTTGCCACTTGTGATTGAAGTTAGCGCTTAAACCGCGCTATCTTTTTGTGTGGCTGACTCTTTTTGCGAGATAAGGGCAACGGAGGCGATAACAATTACGCCGCCAACTAATTGTGCAACTGTGGGAGCGCCCCGACCTAAAGCGATACTGGCGGCAACGCCTGCAATAGGAATGATGTTCAGCGATGGTCCAGTAATGCGGCCGGGCAGGTTTTGAAGAGCGTAGTTAAAAGCGACAAAGGGCAGGCCGACTCCAAATAAACCAGAGAGAACTGCCGACACCCAGATGTGAGTGCTTACATTCGTTGGAACGTTTTGCTCGCTGATCAAGTAGAAAACGCCAAGAAATACAACGGATACAAGGGTTTGTCCAAGTGCTAAATCCACGGGAGAGTATTCCGATAAATGCTTGCGCAAAATGTTGGCATATATACCGAATAGGACTGCTGATAAAACAAAATATATTGATGTAGACGTTGCATCAAGGTGTGTACCTGTTGCGCTAGCAACAACTACGCCGAACATTCCTAGTAGGAAATAGAACCATTGCTTATTAGTTAAGCGATCTCCAAGCCAGAAAACTCCAATTAATACGGTGAATAAAGTTTCACCTGTCAGGATTAATACCCCGGTACTTGCAGTTTCATGTGTGTAACCGGTGTTGCCTAACAACCAAGCTAAGCCTGGCTGCATGATTCCGATGGGAACCACTAGCCGCCAAGGAATTTGTGGCTTACTGCGGCGAATGAATGTGACGATTGCTATAAAGAGAAAACCAACTGTGCACTCAATAAGTGAGAGCAGCAGAGGCGAAAACTGAGTTATTGCTAAATCTGCAAGTGGATTTGATATCCCCCAGCTCACCATTGAAGCGATGAGAATCAAAATCTTCATTTAGTTAATTTCAATTCTTATGCCGATTCCTGGCTGGCGCTAGTGATTAGTGCAATCAATGCAGCTTCATCCAATAAATCTGCAGGACGGTCTGTAATAGAAGTTGGCACATAGTGGAAAGCTGCGCTGATCTTTGAGATATCCGTCCCTGAAAGCTTTGACCACGCTAAGCGATACATTGCTAACTGCACAGCTGCCGAAGAATCTAACTTGGTAGACCCAGTTTTCCAATCAACTACTTCAAAACCATCGGCAGTTGCATACACAGCATCAATTCGCCCGCGTACCAAAATGCCCGCAATTGTTGTTTCAAATGGAACTTCAACGCGCGCTGGTGTGCGATGAGCAAATTCACTACCCAGCCAAGCTTTTTTCAAATCTTCAAGCTTTGAATCTTCATCGAGTGGATCCAAATAATCTAGGTACTCATCGCCAAATAAAACTGCGGCGTCAGTGAATTGACGCTCTACCCATAAGTGGAAGGCCGTTCCGCGACGTGAATATTGATCTTGACCGCGTGGCATTGGGCGGCGAATATTTAGTGCAAGCTCTTGAGGATCTTTGTGCAATGCAACAAGGGTTGATGTCGAAAGACGTGGTGGTAGCGAAACAGAAATCTTTTCGTTCTTAGTATTTCGCTGCTCGCTTATCAATGCCTGTGCATCTTGAATCCAAGAGTTAATTTCTGAATCTGGATTTTCTTGAAGGTTATGAACTGGCGCAGCTTCAACTAAGGCGATTGCCGTATCAAATGCTTGGCGGCAATCACCTAATGGATCTCGTGGCCACAATGCACGAGTTGGATTTTCAATCGTTGGGTTTTCGGCGCCATCTTCTGGTGCTGGAACATCGCTAAGAAGTAATCCACCCAATCCACTTGCAGCTGCGGCAATCATCGTGAAGATTTCACTTGGAGCTACAGATTTCGTGCCATCGCGCCACCATGATGTTGTACACAGCAGATGCGACTTAGCACGAGTTACAGCTACGTAAGCAAGACGCATCTCTTCGCGCATTTTTATATTATTGGTGCACTCTTTGCCAAACGCTTTAATTGCTTTTGAAGCTTCGCTATTTTTAGTGATTCCATGCAAAGAAAAAACTGGCATTTCGTGCGCATCACCGCGCAGTTCAAATGGCACATGCTTTTCATTCTTTAGCCAATTATCTGAATCACCAGTGTTGTTTCCCGGAAATGTTCCTTCCGCCAAGCCAGGTACTACGACAACATCCCACTCAGCGCCTTTGGACATATGAATCGTTAAAATTTGTACTACATCGCTACGAATTTCAGGTGCGCCGGCCTTTAATCCACCCTCGGCATCGGCTGCGATATCAAGCCAAATTAGAAAAGAGGAAACCGTTCCACCGGAGCGTTCAAATTTTGCCGCTTCATCAAGGAATCGATCTAAGTGTCTCCGACCAGATTGAGATCCATCACGAAGGGTGATTTCACTTTCAAGGGTGAGATAGTTTTCAATCTCGCTGATCAAATCAGTAATCTGTCCACCCGCACGCGCACGAAGTCGGCGCAAGTCACTGGCAAATCGCACCAATCGTTGATAACCGATGTCACTAAAACCGTATTTCTTGGCTTCATGAATTTCATCAAGTGCATCGATTATTGATCCTGCAAATTGATCGTCGGCCTCAAGTTGTTCAGGATTACCGGCAGCAATTTTCTTAATGAAAGTTTTTGAATCAGCATGCATTGCTTTTGCACGTTCGCGTGAATATGTACCGAGAGCTGCAATGTCTCGTGGGCCCAAATTAATTCGAGGTCCAGTTAAGTGTCGCATTACTGCAGAGCCGGCATCTGGATCGGTGATGATTCTCAACATCGAAACTACGTCGGCAACTTCAGGTACGTGAATTAATCCACCGATACCAATCACTTCTACTGCAATTCCAGCGTCGTGCAACGCACTTTCAATCGCAGAAATTTGGCTTCGCTTACGCACTAGCACTGCGCAGGTTTTGCCAGTACTTGGTGCCCAATTCGACCGTACATACTCAGTGATTGCCTGCGCTTCGGCATCAATAGTCTCAAAGACGCCATAGGCAACTTCGCCTTTGCCCGCTTTAGGTCGTGCTTGGAGTTCAACGACTTGTTGCCCGCCAGCGGTTTTAATTTCTTCGCTAATGCGATTGGCAACTGCCAAAATCATTTCATCATTACGGAAAGTTGTTGGTAATGAAAACTGCGCCTTTCCTGTTTGCTCGATGCGCTTTGGGAAGTACTGCGCAAAAGATGCCATCGTGCCGGCCGAAGCACCGCGCCACGTATAAATGGCTTGTGAAGGGTCTCCTACAGCCATTACGGGATGTCCTTCGCCGTAGAGCGCAGACAACATCCGTACTTGTGATTGCGATGTGTCTTGATATTCATCAAGTAGTACAACTTTAAATTTACCGCGCTCTAGTGTTGCTACATCTTCAAAATTTTGTGCGATGTCTGCGGCAAGTGACATCTGATCATCAAATGAGAACTCACCTGCGGCTTTTCGGCGCTCCATAAATGCTTCGACCATTGGCAGTAAGGAGTTTCTTTGCCGCATAGCTTTTGCGACTTGGCGAACTTCTTCATTACTGCCTCCGTGCAGCGGTGCGAGTTCCGAAAGAATTGCGTTACCAATGCGTTCAATGTCCTGTGCTTTGACCTGGTGTTCAAGCATTAACTTTGATAGACCTAATAAATCCTTAATGACAGTACTAACGGCGCTTTGATTGCGGTAGGAATCATCGGACCAGTTACGTACAACATCAGATGCAATTTGCCAGATTGCTGCTTCGCCCAACGGTTCGGCATCAGCATCGATTCCATACCGAATTGCATGTTCACTTAATAACTTGCCGGCATAGGAGTGATAGGTAGTGACTGAAGTTGAAGTCGAAGTGATGTGCTTGAATTCAGGAAGGGCGGCTAATTGACGCAAACGTTTACGAATACGAACCGAAAGTTCGCCCGCAGCCTTTCGAGTAAAAGTAAGGCCAAGAATTTGATCGGGAGCAACAAAACCATTTGCGACTAAATATAGAACGCGGTTAGACATCGTTTCAGTTTTACCTGAACCCGCGCCGGCAATTACTACCGTTGGCTCTAGCGGGCTACTAATAATTTCAGATTGATATGTTGTAACGGGTTGAATTGATGCACCGAACTTTGGGTGGGCTTGCAACTTGGCGATTATCTCTTCAGGTGTGTATTTGGCATCTTTCATGGCTCAATCACCGTCCGTCCATCGTTTTGAGCGGGGCAAGATTTCCTTACCGGGCAGCCTTTACAGCGCTTATTAATGGTGGCAAAAAAATGTGATGCCCCCATGCCCTCGGCGATTTCGTTGAGCTTTTCTTTTGTAGCTTCGACATCAATGACATGTTGTGGACGCAAAGTTGCATTTTGCGAATCGGTGCCAAGGTAAACAAGTTCGGCCCCAGCAGTTTTCGTGCCTTGAGTAAATCCGCCTTCGGCGATTCCTACTTGATAACTGGCTAACTGTAGATTACTTATTGCCTCTTTAACTGAAATGGCTGTGCCACCTGTTTTAAAATCAATAATAAAAAGTGAACCATCGGCTTCAACTTCAAGTCGATCTACGCTTCCCTTAATGCGCGCACGGCCTAATTTGACGTCAAATCGCATTTCAGCATCCACCACAGTTCGTTTTGTGTTGTTGTGATACGCCACAAACTTTTCTAACATCGTTACAGCGTTTTCAAGGTGCGATGCGCTGACCCATCCAGAATCCGGGTCAATCAGCTTCCAAGAACTTTGCAGGTTTGCAATTAAGTCCGCTTTGGTGGTGCCAGGTTCTTGAACCATTTTGGCGGCAAATGCGTGGATGGCAGAACCTAAAACCTGCGCAGTACTGTCACCATCAGTGCCACCATTATTTTGTAGGAACCACTTAACTCCACACTCAACAAATGATTCGGCCCCACTTGGCGAAACCACAACTTCCAAGTTAGCATCAATTACTGGTGCATCTGTACTAAGCGGCACCGAGCCAATCCAGTGTGCAGAATCAGCCAGATAAATACCTTCAACTTTCATGGCATTTAACAATGCTGCGGCTTCGGCCGCGTGATCACCATCTAACTGACTGCGAAGTTCAGCGATCAAAGCAGGCGCAGTGATTGGCCGAGGAACTTGTGTTAAAACTGGCTCTAACTCTTCATCGCTTTTGTTCACCATGACTTCGATGGTTTCAAAGAAAGCAGATGGCTCCTCATCATCGCGTTGCACAGCAGTGACGAATAATGATTGTTTGGCGCGGGTTAGAGCCACATGAAACAGCCGCTCTTCATCTTGTAACAGGCCGCTTGCCGCAATCACATCCAACTGATCACGTGCAATATCGGGGTTACGTTGGCGTTCAACTAAACGTTCAGCACCTAATAGTGAAGATCGCTGTTTAAGGTTTGGCCATGAACCATCTTGCAATCCAGCAACTGCAACTAAATCCCATTCGCGTCCCTTGGCGCTGTGCACAGTAAGTATTTCGACAAAATCTGGGCGAACACCTTTGGCAGTTATAACATCACCAGCGATATCCTCGGTTGCAATTTCTGCGATGAAAGCACCGGGGCCAGATAACGGGAAACGCTCCGAGTATCGAGCAGCACTTTCAAATAACTGCATCATTGCATCAAGATCTCGATCTGCTGCTGCTCCGCGAACTCCAGGACGTAATGCCTGACTACGCCACGTGTTAGCTAGTTTTTGCCCATCACTTGTTTCTGCGTTATCCCAAATCGCCCACAAAAGTTCATCAGCGTTTGCCTTCTTATTACGTGCAACACTGCGGGCTTTTTCAAGAAGTTCATGAACTCGAGTAATTTCTGATGCGCCTTCGATAAATACTTGTCCATCATCAACAGCTGCAATTAACAACTGTGTTCCGGTGCGCTCATCGCCATCTACGCGAGATGCGATAAGCGCTCTGCGAATGCGCCGAAGTGAGATTGAATCTGCACCACCGAATTCACTCATTAATAAACGTTCGGCAGTATCAAAATTTAGTGGTTGTAGTTTTAATGCAACCCGAGCAAGAAGTAAGAAAGGCGCAATTGCGGGATTGCCGGCTAGTGCTTGAAGTTCAGATGCAACCGGAATTCCAACTTGTGAAAATGCCCGGCGCAAGGAGGATGCTTGCATTCCAGGGCTGCGCAAAATAACTGCCATATTGCTATATGAAATACCTTCGCGTAGGTGTGCGCTACGGAATTGATGTGCGATAAATGCAGCTTCTTCAGCACCTGATCTAAAGCGATGCACCTGCACCTGGCCCGTATTTTCATTGCCACACATGCGTTTACGGGTAGTAGGTGCGCCCTTCATGTTTTTGGCAAAATTCAAACCAACATTAAAGATGGCTGCAGTACTTCTAAATGAAGTGTTGAGAATAATCTCAGCACTGCGATAGTGATCAAGAGCCGCCGATAAACCATCAGGATCTGCTCCACGGAAACGACCAATTGCAGAATCTGCATCTGCGCAGATAATCACATCGTTACCAGTCAACATTGCCAATAGCACGCGTTGTGCTGGATCACTTTCTTGGAATTCATCGACCATGATGGTGGTGAAACGTGCACGAAGCGCTGACAAAACATCTGGATTATTGTGAAGGTGAATAGTTGCCCGTGAAACAAGTTCAGATGGATCAATTCGAAGTTTTGCATCAGTTGCACTAATTTCGCGCATCACCATTGAATGCAAATATCGCTCCCAAAACTTTGCTGCTGCTTGCCAGTACTTTTCTTTTTCTTGTGTGCCTAAGGCTTCTAATTCAGCTGGGCCAATACCGCGTTCGGATGCGCGCAGAATCAAATCACGAAGTTCACGGGCAAAACCATTTGTAGTTAGGGCTGCATGTAATTCTTCGGGCCATTCCCGATATCCATCTGCGATATCGCCTTGTAGTAAATCTTTTATAAAGCTTTCTTGTTCAGGCCCGCTTAATAAAATAGGTTCAGGATCTTGATTAGATTTCATTTTAATAATCGAAAATGCCAAAGAATGAAATGTTCGTGCAAGCGGCTCGAACATTGTTTTCGTTGTGCGAAGCGCAATTGCATCACGTAGCTCTGATGCACGCTCACGGCCAAAAGTTAAAAGCAAAATTGAATCAGGGTTTTGTCCATCGGCAATACGCGACAAAGCAGCTTCAACTAATACAGTTGTTTTTCCCGTACCTGGTCCGCCTTGAACAACAAGGGCTGAGCCACGATGAGTAACTACGTCCGTTTGTTCAGGGGTAAGTACAGGCGTAGATCTTGGGGCACTAGGTGCGACAAGAGAAAAAGGCTGCTTACTCACAGTGACAATTCAACCCTAGAGGGCTGACGAAACTGGGGCTTATGCGTTGAGGTTGGCCTTCTTCTGACGGGCAGTTGTGCGGGCGCGCTCGTCTCCATCAAGAACAACCTTACGGATTCGAACCACTGCCGGCGTAACTTCTACGCACTCATCTTCGCGGCAGAACTCAAGTGCACCTTCCATGTTCAGTTTCTTAGGCGGAATCAAACGCTCTGATTCATCTGTACCTGAAGCTCGCATGTTTGTAAGTTTCTTTTCGCGCACACAGTTAACGTCCATGTCATCGCTACGAGAGTTCTCGCCAATAACCATACCTTCATACACTTCATCGCCTGGTTCAACGAAAATGGTTCCACGATCTTGTGTTCCATAAAGTGCATATGAAGTAACAGTTCCCATACGGTCTGAAACAAGTGAACCAGTTCCGCGAGTACGAATATCACCGTACCAAGGTTCGTAACCATCAAATACGTGGTGTAGTAAACCTGTTCCACGAGTTTCAGTTAAGAACTCAGTACGGAATCCAATAAGTCCACGTGATGGAACTTTGTAATCAAGACGGATCCATCCTGTTCCATGGTTCACCATTTGTTCCATGCGGCCCTTACGAAGTGCCATCAATTGAGTAAGAACACCTAGGTATTCTTCAGGTGCATCAATTGTTAATCGCTCCATCGGTTCATGGATTTTTCCATCAATTTTCTTAATAACTACCTGTGGCTTACCAACAGTTAATTCAAAGCCTTCGCGCTTCATGATTTCAACAAGCACAGCTAGCTGAAGTTCACCTCGACCCTGTACTTCCCAAGTATCTGGGCGTTCAGTATTTAACACACGAAGTGAAACGTTACCCACTAGCTCGGCATCAAGACGACCCTTAACTTGGCGGGCAGTAAGTAGTTTTCCACTCTTTCCAGCAAGTGGTGAGGTATTAATTCCGATAGTCATTGAGATTGATGGTTCATCAACGATGATTAGTGGCAGTGCATGTGGGTTTTCATTATCAGCTAACGTTTCACCCAAAGTAATTGTCTCAATACCTGCAACCGCAATGATGTCGCCTGGGTGAGCTTCAAGCGCTGGAACACGATCAAGCGCTTCGGTAATCAAAAGCTCTGAAACTTTTACTCGCTCCATAGTTCCATCAGTCTTAATCCAAGTTACAGATTGACCCTTTTTGATAACACCTTCGCGGACGCGGCAAAGAGCTAAGCGGCCAAGAAATGGTGAAGAGTCAAGGTTTGTAACGTGTGCCTGTAGTGGAGCACCCTCGTGATAAACCGGAGCTGGAATTGCAGAGAAGATTGTGTCAAATAAAACATCAAGGTTTTCTTCTTCTGGCATCCCACCATCTGCGGGGCGCTTAAGTGATGCGCGACCAGCTTTTGCTGATGCATACACAACTGGAAATTCAATCTGTTCTTCAGTTGCATCTAGATCTAAAAATAGTTCGTAGGCTTCATCGACAACTTCTGCGATACGTGAATCCGGGCGATCGACTTTGTTGATTAACAAAATTACCGGCAAATTCTTTTCAAGAGCTTTACGCAAAACGAAACGTGTCTGAGGCAATGGGCCTTCAGAAGCATCGACTAACAAAATAACGCCATCAACCATTTCAAGACCACGTTCAACTTCGCCACCGAAATCGGCGTGACCGGGAGTATCAATAATGTTAACGATTGTGTCGCCGCGCTTTACCGCAGTGTTCTTAGCAAGAATCGTAATTCCCTTTTCGCGCTCAAGATCCATTGAATCCATCATGCGATCTTGGCCTTCGTCCTGCTTCTTATAAGCAGCGAAAGCACCTGACTGCCACAACATGGCATCAACAAGAGTTGTTTTTCCGTGGTCAACGTGAGCGATGATTGCTACGTTGCGAAGGTTTTCGCGCTTTTTAACAGGCAGGTCTTTAAGATGCTCTTGAGTCTTGGCCACGAAAACTACTTTCCTAAGGAAACCAACGGTTTCTGCTGAACAACTAAGCCCTACTTGAGGCCAAGTTACCGGCCATCACATCGCCAATCTTACCTTTGAGGCTTGATAAGGACTAATCAGCCGCTTATGGAAGGCTCTATTTGCGCTTTTTCTTATACCCAGCCGGGCAAAGCGGTTTAACCGCTGTAACTTTCTTAATTAATTTACCTTTGATACAGATAATTGTTGTCTTTTTCAAAGCCGCGGCCTTTGCTGCTGCTTTATCTGCCGCGGCCTTTGATTCGGCTGCGGCCTTTGATTCGGCTGCGGCTTTAGCTTCGGCATCTTGCTTAGCTTTTAATTCGGTTGCAGCCTTTTCTGCCGCAACTTTGGCTTCGGCATCTTGCTTAGCTTTTAATTCTGCTGCTGCCTTTTCGGCCGCAGCTTTTGCTTCCACCGAAGCTTTATCGGCACCTAACCGCGCGGAAATAAATGCTGACGCTTCTGAACTTGTTGCGTTTTCTGTCTTCCAGTTTGTAGAAACATAATTGACATATGGAAGTGCTTGTGAATAAAACTCATCTAATGTCTGTCCGTACACAATTTTGAAGGCTTTTTGAAATGTTCCCATCGAATCAGGGTTACGAAGTTTGTACGCTACCTGATTAACAACCAAAGAATTTTTGAATCCACCCCATGCGATTAGATACTCTGCCAATGCAGCGCCTGTGGTGTATTCCGATAAATTCTGATCTTTTCTTGAAAGTGAACTTGTTTCAACTTCCATAACTTTTAAATCTTCTATTGTGCGATTAGCCGGTATGCGTTTTGCCCACTGATCTCGTCCACCGGCAGCCCAATAATCTTTACCCAGATATACCGACATCGAAGCGCCAATGACTTGTGCTCCACCTTCGCACAACCACACTGGGTTACGCATATTGGTTCCCTTGTTTATTGATGCTTGAACTTCGTGCGCGAGCTCATGGGTAGCAACAACTGGATCAGCTGGATACGTCGGTAAATTAGGGTCTGAAGTTTTGAAATAGGGAGCTTCTATAACTATGAATCTCTTATACCCTGCTGAGAAACCTCCCATTCCAACTGTCGGCACTTTTGCAGGATCTACCTGATTAGCAAACGTACGCTGCATATCGGCGTGAAAGTTCGAATCGTTTACATCAAATGATTTTGCAAGATTTAAGCCGCCGGTTATGGAACTGTAAGCAAGAATGCCAATGGGGGTGCCTGAGTAATCCAGAATATTTCCAAACCGTGAAAGAAAGTTTTCGGCGCTTTCCTTAATCATGTTTTGGTTTTCGGTTGGGACTCCAGTTTCAAATAAATAAGTAATTTTCTGCGAATTACTAACAACTGGTTGATCCGCAAAGATTGATGCACGTGCTAAAGCTGCAACATATGGGTAATCAGCAGCTTTTATTACTTGCGGCGGAGTAACTGGGCCATAGCTACTTTCATCAAAAACCTCTTGAACATAGGTTTCAATTGAATACCAATCCCAGGACCCCGGTGCATACACATGCCACCTAATAAGTGATCCGATAGCCAAATTAGCCATCGCCCAGGGTTGATAAGGGTTACCAGCTGGGCACGTAGAAATTGTCTCCCAGCCTTGTGCTGCAATTACATCTTTCCAAGTATTTGCTTCTTTAATCTGCAATGTCGCGGAAACTTTTGCATGACAGCCTTCAGATTGAAATTTGCGTTCTGCGGCATGTGCAGCATTCGGAAAAGTAGCAAGGGCCAAGAAAATGGCAAGAAAAAATGCAACTCTCCGTCTCATTGTCTGAGGGTATTGATGTATCTAAGAAAAAGCAACGAATTGTTGGGAAACTCTTAGTCGTTTTGTGGGAAACCCAAGTTAATTCCGCCATGGCTTGGATCTAACCAACGGCTTGTAACAACTTTGCCTCGAGTGAAGAAATGAACACCTTCGGTTCCGTGTGCATGAGAATCACCAAACAGAGAGTTCTTCCAGCCACCAAATGAGTAGTAAGCCATTGGAACAGGAATAGGGACGTTGATTCCGACCATTCCAACTTCAACTTCGTTTTGGAATCTACGTGCCGCGCCACCATCGTTAGTAAAGATTGCAGTGCCATTGCCGTATTGGTGTGAATTAACAAGATTTAAGGCTTCGTCATAGGTATTGACGCGAATAATGCTTAATACCGGCCCGAATATTTCGTCCGTATAAACCGACATCTTTGGTGTCACGTTATCTAGCAGAGTAGGCCCAAGGAAGAATCCATCACCTTCAACTTTTAAGTCGCGGCCATCGACAACCACAGTTGCGCCATCTTTACTGCCAGCTTCGATGTAAGAAGCAACTTTGTCGCGGTGCACTGCAGTAACGAGAGGACCCATGTCACTGCCCTTTGTGCCATCTCCAGTAACAATATTTGCCATACGGGATTTAATGCGTGCAACAAGTGCGTTACCAATTGGTTCAACGGCCACGATTGCAGAAATCGCCATGCAGCGCTCACCGGCTGATCCAAAGCCTGCGTTAATTGCAGCATCTGCGGCAAGTTCAAGATCTGAATCTGGCAAAACAATCATGTGGTTCTTTGCGCCACCAAGTGCTTGTACGCGCTTTCCAGCTTTAGTGCCTGTTTCATAAACATAACGGGCAATTGGAGTTGAACCAACAAATGAAATTGATTTAATTCCTGGGTGAACCAACAATGCATCTACAACTTCTTTGTCACCATGGATAACATTAAACACACCATCAGGTAAACCGGCTTCTTTCCATAACTGCGCCGAGAACATCACGGCTGAAGGATCTTTTTCAGATGGTTTTACAACAACGGTATTTCCGCACGCAATTGCAACTGGGAAAAACCACATTGGAACCATCGCAGGAAAGTTGAATGGAGAAATAATTGCAACTGGGCCAAGCGCTTGGCGAATTGAGTACACGTCAACTCCGGTTGAAACTTCTTCAGAAAATCCACCCTTTAATAGATGTGGAATTCCACAAGCAAACTCAACAACTTCAAGTCCGCGCGTTACTTCGCCCGCTGCATCACTTAAGACTTTTCCATGTTCGGCAGTAATAAGGGCTGCAATCTTTTCTTTGTTTTGCTGAACCAGTTCGCGAAAAGCAAACAGAACTTGGGTGCGTTTGGTCAATGAACTATGGCGCCATTCGGCAAAGGCTGTGGTCGCCGCATTTACTGCGGTATCCACCGTTGCCGCATTTGCAAAGGCAACCGTTCCCGTTACTTTTCCAGTAGCCGGGTTAAAGATGTCCCCCGTGCGTTCTGGTTTTTGTGTGTCAAGGGCGCCATTGATCCAATGCGTAATCTGAGTCATAGGTGCAATCTACTTGAGGCGTTAAGATGACGCCACCAACGTGCCACTATATAAAAAGGTAAAAGGTCACTTTCATGAGTACACCAATCAACGATCCTGCTAAGCAAGCCGCCGTTAGCGCTGCCGACCATAAATATGTATTTCACTCATGGTCAGCCCAAGGTGCAATTTCGCCTATGCCAATTGCAAGCGGTTCAGGTTCTAGGTTTTGGGATCATGAAGGTAAAACATATTTAGATTTCTCATCACAATTAGTTTTTACAAATATTGGCCACCAACATCCAAAAGTTGTGAAGGCAATTCAAAATCAAGCTGAAGTTTTAACAACTATTGCGCCTCAACATGCCAATGATGCCCGTAATGAAGCGGCACAACGCGTCGTTGAATTAGCCGGTGATCCCTTTGCCAAAGTTTTCTTCACTAACGGTGGTGCAGATGCAATCGAAAATGCAATCCGCATGGCACGTTTGCACACACATAAGCACAAAGTACTTTCAACTTATCGTTCGTACCACGGCAATACCGGCGCTGCCATAAATGCAACGGGAGATCCACGACGTTTCCCAAATGAATTTGCATTTGGCCATGTGCATTTCTTCGGACCTTATTTGTATCGCACGGCTTTCTGGGCACAAAGCGAAGAAGAAGAGTGCAAGCGTGCATTAGAGCATCTTGAACAAACAATTATCTTTGAAGGCCCAAACACAATTGCTGCGATTTTGATTGAATCAATTCCAGGAACTGCTGGTGTATTAGTTCCACCAGCTGGTTATCTAGAAGGAATTCGTGCATTGTGCGATAAGTACAAAATTTTGTGGATTGCCGATGAAGTTATGTCAGGCTTTGGTCGTACGGGTAAGTGGTTTGCGTATCAGAGTCAAAAGGCTGTTCCAGATTTAATTACTTTTGCTAAAGGAGTTACTTCCGGTTATGTACAGCTTGGTGGCGTAGTAATTAGTGATGCCATTGCAAAGACATTTGATGAAAAAGTATTTCCTGGTGGCCTTACATACATGGGCCACCCATTGGCATGTGCAACTGCCGTTGCAACTATTGATGTTATGAAGGAAGAAAAAATGCTAGAAAACGCCACAATGATTGGTGAAACAATCTTGGGCCCAGGTCTTGTTGAACTTGCTAAGAAGCACAAAGTTATCGGTGATATCCGTGGTGCAGGTGTTTTCTGGGGCGTTGATTTAGTTAGCGATCGCGCAACTCACGAACCTCTAGCCCCTTACGGTGCGTCAAGTCCTGCCATGAATGAATTAGTTGCGGCGTGCAAGAAAAATGGTTTGATGCCATTTAATAACTTCAACCGCATTCATTTGTGCCCACCGTGCAATATCAGTGTTGAAGATGCGAAACTTGGTCTTGAAATGCTTGATAAGGCGTTAAGCGAAATCGGTAAGTACTACACCGGCGCTTAAATCTAAAAAGATTAAACGTTGAACCTAAATTCAACAACATCTCCATCAGCCATTACATAATCTTTTCCTTCCATGCGCACCTTTCCTTTTGCGCGCGCTTCGGCGACAGATCCAGCTTCCATTAAATCTACAAATGAAACGATTTCGGCCTTAATAAAGCCTTTTTGGAAATCTGTATGAATAACTCCGGCAGCAACTGGAGCAGTATCGCCTTTATGAATTGTCCAAGCGCGCACTTCTTTTGGACCTGCAGTTAAATACGTTTGTAAACCCAGAGTTCTAAAACCTACGTGCGCAAGCGTTGACAGGCCAGGTTCTTGTAGACCAATTGATTGCAAAAGTTCGAGTGCATCTTCATCACTTAGTTCGGCAAGTTCAGCCTCAGTTTTTGCATCTAGGAAGATCGCTTCGGCAGGTGCAACTAGCGCCTGTAGTTTTTTGCGAAGTTCACCATCATTGAGTTCAGCGGCATCAACGTTAAAAACATACAAAAATGGCTTGGCAGTCAGCAGATGAAGTTCAGCTAAATCTTCACGGTTAATTGAACTTTGTGACAAAGGTTTTCCTGATTGAAGCCATTCATTTGCAGCTTTAACGGCTTCAAGTACGGGTGCCTTTTCCTTAGCGATACGTACTTCTTTTTCAAGACGTGGAATTGCTTTTTCAATTGTTTGTAAATCAGCTAACGCTAACTCAGTGTTAATAGTTTCGATATCACTGGCCGGATCAATACGGCCATCTACGTGAACAACATCGCCATCGTTAAATACGCGAATTACCTGGCAGATTGCATCAGTTTCGCGGATATTTGCTAAGAACTTATTTCCAAGACCGGCACCTTCTGATGCGCCTTTAACAATTCCGGCAATATCTACAAATGAAAGTGCAGCCGGCAAAAGCTTTTGTGAACCATAAATCGTTGCAAGCTTTGCCAAGCGATCATCGGGAACGCCAACAACACCTACGTTGGGCTCGATTGTGGCGAAGGGATAGTTTGCAGCAAGGACGTTGTTCTTGGTCAGCGCGTTGAAAAGGGTGGATTTACCCACGTTTGGCAGACCGACGATTCCAATAGACAGACTCATAGTGGGTAGAGCCTACGCGGGATTGTCGGTACAAACTGCCACGATAGGCCCATGCCCGCATACGTAGTAACGCTAATAACAGGTTTGGTCATAGGTCTAGTTGCCGGTGCCTTACTTGGATTCCTTTTTTCACGCCTTAAATCCACATCTTCAGTTGCCGATCGCGCATTGCTTGATGATTACAAATCTCAGTTAGATGCCGAACGCAGTAAAACCGAATCAGCCGTTAAGTTAAACGCCGAACTGGTTGCCGTGAAGGAATCAGTGGAAAAGCTTTCTACTCAAGCTAACGAAGCAAATCGAATTCGTACTGAAGCCGAAGCAAAGTTGAATACAACTATTCTTGAAATGCGCCGAGCATCAGAATCCATATTTGATGAAACTAAGAAAATTGCGGGCGCACTTTCTAACTCACAAACTCGAGGCAAATTTGGTGAAGCACAGTTAGAACTCTTGTTGCAAAGCGCTGGATTACGTGAAGACCACGAATATTTCCGTCAAAAATCGACAACAGATTCTGACTCTGCAGGAATTCCCGATATCACCGTGAAGATGCCCGGTGGAAACCATATATTTATTGATTCAAAGTTTCCCTTTGATCGCTTCTTAGAAGCTTTTGATCCAGCGCATCAAGGCGATAAAGATGATCTTTTGCAGCAACACACTAAAGATTTGCTTAAGCATGTTGAAGCGTTAGCTAAACGTGGATATCACAAATCAGCTGGCTCGCCTGATTTTGTAGTTCTCTTTGTGCCTTTTGAAACTTTGTTGTCAGAGGCGTTGCGCCTTGATGCACAACTGCTCGAGAAAGCTTTTAAAGTTGGAGTAACAATTGCTACACCAACATCCATGATGGCGTTGCTACGCACAATTGGCTACATTTTCACTCGAAACAAATTGGCTGAAAATGCTGATGAGATCCAAAAGGTAGCAAGCACATTTTTGAAAAACATAACCTTGTTGCACACTAAGATTGTTGCCGTAGGCAAGGCAATTTCCTCAACCTCAAAGGCTTATGAAGATCTAGTCCCAACGGCCGAAAAAACAGTCTTGAGTCCTGCCCGACGAATCCATAACTTGGGTGTTGCCGGCGATAAAGATAAACTCGCCATCGAATACCCAGAAGCGCCAGCATCAGTTCGGGAGTTAAAAAACGAAGAACTTGGTGATGACGATTTCATTGATGCTGAAGAGATTACAGATGGAGACAAGTAGATGAGCACCGCGACAAAGCTAAAGATTCAAGGTCCTGGACTGAAAAAACAGGGGATTGTAATTCTGCAAAGCTTTTTTATCGCCTTCTTTACTTTTATCGAACTGTGGCTTCGCAGTGGAGTTGGAATTCTTACTGGCGTAATGATTGTCATTGCATTTTATGGCGCAATTCGTTTTGGCCGCCAAGGAACTACCTACGTCAGCGTTGTCACACCACCACTGGCATTTGCCGCATCAGCGCTTCTTTGGATTTTGATTTTTGACAGTTTCAAGCCATCACGCGTTGGAATTGATTTCATCGCAGCTCTTGCAAGTGCTGCACCATTTTTAATTATCGGCGCCGCTTATGGATGGTTTGTTTATTTCATGGCTAAAGCAAAAGCTAGGCCTTCAAAAGCACGTAGAGGTTAAATTCCTGCAGCTTTCATATCTTTGCGAAGCTCAGGTGGCAGCGCAAATAATAAAGACTCCTCGGTAGCTGCAATAACTTCTACATCTGAGAATCCGTGATCTGCAAGAGTAGCTAAAACATCCTTAACTAAAATCTCTGGAACAGAAGCACCGCTAGTTACGCCGATAGTTTCTACGCCGGCAAACCAGTGTTCCTGAATCTCTTCGGCATAATCAATTAGGTGTGAAACTTTTGCTCCGTATTCAAGAGCTACTTCAGCAAGACGCACAGAGTTAGATGAGTTCTGAGAGCCTACAACAATTACTAAATCTGCTTGCGGAGCAATTGTCTTGATTGCTTCTTGGCGATTTTGCGTTGCATAACAGATGTCATCACTTGGAGGATCTTGGATACCTGGAAAGCGATCTTTAAGGATGGCAACTGCCTGCATGGTTTCATCAACACTTAAAGTTGTTTGGGACAACCAAATAAGTTTTTTACCTGGAGTTGGTTGAACTTCGCGGGCGCCATCTAAACCATCGACAATTCGAACTTGACCAATGGCTTCTCCAGCTGTTCCTTCAACTTCTTCATGTCCATGGTGGCCAATTAATAAAATCTCTGCATCTTCTGCAGCAAAACGTTTAACCTCATTGTGCACTTTGGTTACCAAGGGACACGTTGCATCAATTGTCTTTAGAGAGCGGGCAGCTGCCTGTTCATGCACGAGTGGTGCAACACCGTGGGCCGAGAAAACTACGGTTTTGCCCTCTGGAACTTCAGAGGTTTCATCTACAAAAATCGCACCTTTAGCTTCAAGGCTTGCAACAACGTGAACGTTGTGAACGATCTGCTTGCGCACATAAACAGGTGCGCCATAAAGGGCAAGGGCTTTTTCAACGGTAACAACCGCGCGATCTACGCCGGCGCAATATCCGCGAGGCGCAGCAAGGAGAACTCTCTTAGCCATATGGGCAGTCTATTAGGCTGGGCTCATGTTCGAAACTTCAAGTGAATCCCCCGCACCGGTACGTGTGGTCACTGAAGCAATCAAAGAGTATGTCGATCGACTAGGTCCTATCTGGGTTGAAGGCGAAATCTCTGAACTCAATGAACGCAGTGGAATGATAGCTTTTATCCGCCTTCGAGATCCCAGCGTTGATATGTCTTTATCGGTGATGTGTCATAAGTCAGTCATCGCTTCGATTCAACCTTTGCCGGCAAATGCACGTGTAGTCATGTATGCCAAACCATCCTGGTACACAAAAAATGGTTCCTTAACTTTATCTGCGCGCGAGATTAGACAAGTAGGTGTCGGTGAACTTCTGGCACGTCTTGAAGCTTTGAAATCTTTATTGGCCGCAGAAGGCCTGTTTGATTCTGATCGAAAAACTTCTTTGCCACTCTTACCTAAGAAAATTGGTTTGATTTGTGGTCGAAATACTGATGCCGAAAAAGATGTTGTTGAAAATGCTAAACGTCGCTGGCCCTCAGTTGAATTTGAAATTCGCGAAGTTACCGTACAAGGCGCGGCTGCAGTTTCAGAAGTTTCTGATGCATTGCGTGAGTTGGAAGCTGATAAAGATGTTGAAGTAATCATCATTACTCGCGGTGGTGGATCTTTTGAAGATCTGTTGCCATTTAGCGATGAGTCACTTGTTCGCCTCGCAGCTTCATGTTCTACGCCAATCGTTAGTGCAATTGGACATGAAAAAGATTCACCACTTTTAGATCTGGTTGCAGATTTTCGCGCATCAACTCCAACTGATGCTGCAAAGCGCGTTGTGCCTGACATCGCTGAGGAAATTCAAATGATTTCAAAACTTCAAGACCGTGCTCGTCGAACATTGCTGAGCCGAATTGATTTAGAGACAACCCGCATTAAGAATTTAAAAGATCGACCAGTGATGAAAGATCCACATGTCATCATCACTTCACGGGCTGAAATAATTAGTGCGCTTAAAGATCGTGCCCACCGCTCTTTTGCTGGGCATGTGAAGTTAGCTAAGGAAGAGTTGGTACAGATCAAGGCCAGAGTTCGTGCTTTATCGCCACAGGCAACGTTGGACCGTGGTTATTCAGTTGTGCAGTTAGCAAATGGTGAAATCGCTCGGGATGCAAAGGCTTTAAAACCTGGCGATTTACTTCGCCTGCGCCTTGCAAAGGGCGAGACCAATGCCACAGTGACGCCAAATAATCCAAAGGAGTAGATTTAGCCCATGAGTGAAAAGAAGATTTCATACGAAGCTGCCCGCGATGAGTTAGCTGAAGTTGTTCAATCCCTAGAAGATGGCAGCGCAACCCTTGAAGAATCACTCACTCTTTGGGAGCGCGGTGAAGAGTTAGCCAAGATCTGCCAGGAATGGCTAGATGGGGCTAAGAAGAAGTTAGATTCTGCAAAGCCGGCAGCAAAGTAAAAATCAATGTCGCCAACATTTTCTTATTCAGAGCTTTTGCCATTAGGCAAAGATGAGACAAAGTATCGCCTTATAAGCAAAGAAGGCGTAAGCGTTGTAAAACTTGGCGATAAAGAATTTTTACAAGTTGAACCAGAGGCTCTAGAAAAACTAACTGCCGAAGCAATTCATGATATTTCGCATTACCTGCGCCCAGCGCACTTACAACAACTTGAAAATATAGTTAAGGATCCAGAAGCATCACCTAACGATCGCTTTGTAGCAATAGATCTTTTAAAAAATGCCAACATCTCTGCCGGTGGCGTGCTCCCAATGTGCCAAGACACTGGAACGGCTTTAGTTATGGCAAAAAAGGGTCAGTTTGTTCTAACAACTTCCAAGGATGAAGTTGCTATCTCGCAAGGTATTTATGATGCCTATACCAAACTTAATTTGCGCTATTCACAAATGGCGCCGGTAACAACCTGGGAAGAGAAAAACACCGGCAATAATCTGCCTGCGCAAATCGAAATCTATGCCGATAGCGATAACGCAGATGAGTACAACTTCTTATTCATTGCCAAAGGCGGCGGTAGTGCTAATAAATCATTTTTATATCAAGAGACTAAGGCCGTCTTAAATCCAAAGAGTTTTATGGCTTGGTTGGATGAAAAGCTTCGTTCGATTGGAACCGCAGCATGCCCGCCGTATCACCTTGCAATTGTCATCGGAGGAACAAGCGCCGAACACACGGTTAAAACCGCCAAGTTAGCTAGCACCAAGTATTTGGACTCACTTCCAACTTCTGGTGATGCTGCAACTGGCCAAGGTTTTAGAGATCTAGAACTTGAATCCCAAGTTCTAGAATTAACGAGAACTCTTGGAATTGGTGCGCAGTTTGGTGGCAAGTATTTCTGTCACGATGTTCGAGTAGTTCGACTTCCACGACATGGGGCATCACTTCCCATCGCAATTGCAGTTTCATGTTCTGCCGACCGTCAGGCAAAAGCCAAGATCACAAAAGATGGAATATTTCTTGAAGAGTTAGAGCGCGATCCAGCACATTTCTTGCCAGAGACAACCGATGCACATCTAAATGATGAAGTTGTGGCAGTTGATTTAAACCAGTCAATGGATGCAATCCGTGCTCAACTTTCGAAATATCCAGTAAAGACAAGGCTTTCGTTAACAGGCACATTAGTTGTTGCCCGCGACTTAGCCCATGCGCGCATTAAAGCTGCGATGGATGATGGTGCGCCAATGCCTGAGTACCTAAAGAAGTACGCCGTGTATTACGCAGGCCCTGCAAAAACTCCAGCCGGATATGCATCGGGTTCATTTGGTCCAACAACTGCCGGTCGTATGGATTCATACGTTGAATATTTCCAATCTAAAGGCGGATCTTTCATCATGTTGGCAAAGGGCAATCGCTCTAAAGTTGTTACCGATGCCTGCAAAGTCCATGGTGGTTTCTACTTAGGATCAATTGGTGGACCTGCGGCAAGACTTGCACAAGAGTGCATTAAAAAAGTTGAAGTTCTAGATTTTGAAGAACTTGGAATGGAAGCGGTTTGGAAGATTGATGTAGTCGATTTCCCAGCCTTTATTGTTGTCGATGACAAAGGCAATGATTTTTTTGAGGCGACTTCAAAGCCTATGGTTATTGGAACTAAGCCCTAAATAAAAATTAGGTTTAGTAGTAATTTGAGCGCTTGAACTTTGACCACGCCTTGCAAGGAGTGTCATAGCGCATCGTGATGTAGCGAATTCCCCAGCGAATCTGCGTTACGGGATTTGTACGCCAATCTGTTGCAACCACGTTCATCTTTGATGCCGGTGATGCTTGAGCAATTCCATGTGCACCTGATCGCTTGTTACGCGCTTTATAGTTCCAGTGGCTCTCTTTAGTCCAGAGCTTATTAAGGCAAGCAAACTGTGCTTGGCCGAAACCGAACTCCTGAGTCAAGATTGCTTGAGCGACTTTGCGGGCACCTGCTGAGGTGCGGGCCATTTCTACCTGGCGGCTAATGGATGAGACCAAAGCTAGATCT
>Ga0114966_10001427_pt1 | contig 22096 bp, 25 predicted proteins | sample M_130207_XF_Meta_FD_87029 | JGI IMG/M metagenome (GOLD analysis project Ga0114966, IMG submission 87029) | Freshwater microbial communities from Lake Montjoie, Canada to study carbon cycling - M_130207_XF_MetaG | ecosystem: Environmental > Aquatic > Freshwater > Lake | place: Lake Montjoie... | reverse complement strand
TGAGAAGATTCGAAAAGTGACTAATGTTGATGAGATCGATGTAGTGATGCCAATTCCGGATTCAAGTCGTCCAGCGGCAATGCAGGTAGCTAAGAATTTAGGTGTGGTTTACCGCGAAGGCTTCTTTAAGAATCGTTATATTGGCCGCACCTTTATCATGCCTGGTCAAGCGGTGCGCAAGAAGTCAGTGCGTCAAAAACTGAATGCCATGCGTATCGAGTTCAAAGATAAAACGGTATTGATTGTTGATGACTCCATCGTACGTGGCACTACTTCATTTGAGATTATTCAAATGGCACGTGAATCTGGTGCTAAGAAAGTGATCTTTGCATCAGCAGCTCCCCCTGTTCGCTTCCCAAATGTGTACGGTATTGACATGCCAACTCGTAGCGAGTTGGTTGCTTATGGTCGTACCGATGAAGAAATCAACAAGATGATTGGTGCTGATCAATTGATTTACCAAAGTGTTGAAGATATGAAGCAGGCGGTTCGCGATATTAATCCCAATATTAAGAACTTTGAGGCCTCCTGCTTTGATGGCAATTACATCACTGGGGATATCACGGATTCCTATCTTGATGCCCTAGAAGCTGCCAGAAATACCTCTGCAGCAAAGGCGGATCGTCAGCGTGATTCAAGCGACTTTGCCACCTCCCAGCTTCATTTGCATTTGGCTACCGAAGACTAAAAAGCGACAAGAATTTGCCTTACACAAGGCAAATAGGCAATTCGGTGTCAAAATAGCAGTATGAAAAGCAAAACCACACGTAAAAAACCAGATTTTTCTAAGCTGGCACTTGAGACCTTAGCGGTCCGTGCTGGCACTCGTCGTACCGCTGAATATCAAGAGCACTCAGAGGCGATGTTTTTAACTTCGAGCTTTTGCTTTGATAGTGCTGAATTAGCTGCTGATGGTTTTGCTCATGCAGATCAAGGCTTTATCTATTCTCGTTTCACCAACCCAACTGTGAGCATGTTCCAGGATCGCTTGGCTGCTTTAGAAGGTGGCGAAGCTTGTATTGCGACTGCATCAGGTATGTCTGCTATTTTGACAATGGCAATGGCGCATCTGCAAGCGGGTGACCATGTGGTTTGCTCCCGCTCAGTATTTGGTGCAACAGTTCAGTTATTTACTAATATTTTGGGTCGCTTTGGAATTACAACGACTTATGTTGACTTGGTTGATACCAAGTCATGGCAGGATGCTGTTCAGCCTAATACCAAGCTCTTCTATTTAGAGTCACCATCCAATCCCTTGACTGAGATTGCTGATATCAAAGCAATCTCAAAGATTGCTAAGAAAGCAAAGGCATTATTTGCGGTAGATAACTGTTTTTGCACGCCAGCTTTACAAAAGCCCTTGGCTCTTGGTGCTGATGTAGTCATTCATTCTGCGACCAAGTATTTAGATGGCCAAGGCAGGGTGGTTGGCGGTGCAATTGTGGGCAGTAAAGATTTCATCACGGGCAAAGTGTTCCCTTATGTACGCACAGCAGGACCAACCTTGTCTGCCTTTAATGCCTGGGTATTCCTAAAGGGATTAGAGACTTTAGAGCTTCGCATGAAGCAACAGAGTCAGAATGCGTTGGCCTTAGCCCAATGGCTAGAAAAGCAGCCAGGGGTTGAACGCGTATACCATCCTGGCCTCACATCTCATCCTCAACATGCTTTAGCAAAGCGCCAGCAAAAAGCAGGGGGAGCAATTGTGTCTTTCACCCTAAAGGGTGGAAAGAAGGCGGCCTTTAAATTGATTAATCAAACTAAGCTTTGTTCAATCACTGCAAACCTAGGTGATACACGAACAACGATTACCAATCCAGCGACGACTACGCATTGCCGTGTATCTCCTGAAGCAAGAAAAGCTGCTGGCATTACTGACGGCTTAGTGAGAATTGCGGTTGGCCTTGAAAACATTAACGATTTAAAGAGTGATCTCGTTGGCGGACTCAAAAAATAATCAAGTCCATCAAAGTGAGTACCTAAACTTTGATGACGCTAAGGAGTTCTGGAATAATCGCTTTGATAAAGAAGAATTCATCTTCGGTAAAGAGCCAAATGAATATCTCGTCCTGCAAGCCGAGACCTATTTAAAGCCAAACCAAAAAGTTCTTTGTATCGCTGATGGTGAGGGTCGCAATGGTGTTTGGCTGGCCAAGCAAGGCATGCAAGTGGTTGGTTTTGATGTCTCTGACATTGCCTTACAAAAGGCAAAGCAGTTTGCTAAAGACAATCAAGTAGAGATCGCCTATTCACTATCAGATACTGATGGTTTTGACTGGCAAGAAAATGCATATGATGCAGTGATTGGGATTTTTATTCAGTTTGCTGAACCGCAAATGCGAGCTCGTATCTTCAAGCAGGTACATAAAGCCTTAAAGCCTGGTGGCATCTTGATATTACAAGGCTATACGCTAAAGCAACTGGAATATAAAACGGGCGGCCCATCTTTAAAAGATCATCTCTATACAGAGGATATCATTCGAGAGCTTGCAAAAGAATTTCAAATACTAGATTTGCGCTGCTATGAAAAAGAGCTCAATGAAGGTGCGAGACATGCAGGCATCTCTGCTTTATTGGGCCTTGTTGCTAAGAAGTAAAGCGGCGCGGATCATTGATGGGACGTAGCGGCATGATGTGAATCTTGCTACCATCAATTTGCACATGAGTATTTTTGCCCACTTCTAATTCCAGTCGCAGCACTTCTGCAGCTGAAGCTTCCCAGGTAAGCGTATGCCTAGCATTGTTGAGTAGGAGTTGAATCACTGCAATTTGTCCTAATGTGCTGATCTGCTCTACAAAGCCTTCAATAGATGTCTGACTGGGTTTGTTATATAGGCTCAGGCCATCTGCTGGTATAACCCAGGCAACCGGAGTATTGGGCGGAATCTTGCCTTTATCGACCACTTCAAATACTTGATCGCAGCCATCCCATGTCAGCTTACCCTCAGTAAACACGCCTTTAAACTTATTATTGATGCCCACTAGCTCTGCAACGCGAGAGTTTCTGGGTCTTTGGAAAAGTACTTGAGGTGGAGCGGTTTGCAAACCAACCCCTCGATCAATGACAGTAATGTGGTCTGCCAATAAATCTGCTTCGCGCAGATCATGGGTAACCAACAAAATGGGAATATTTAAATCTTTACGAAGCTCAGCTAGAGTTTTGTATAGGCCTTGACGTGTTGGTGCATCTACTGCAGAAAAAGGCTCATCTAATAATAAGATTTTGGGCGATCTTGCTAGGGCTCTTGCGAGTGCAACGCGTTGCTGTTGACCGCCAGATAGCTGATTAGGCATGCGATTAGCTAATTCGCCGATACCCATGCGATTAAGCCATTGGCTTGCTTGTGCTTGACGTTCTGCAAGTCCTGCTACTGAGTTATATAGCGCAATACACACATTCTCTAGTGCGGATAAGTGCGGGAAGAGTGCATATTGCTGAAACAAAAATCCGCAAGAACGCTGGGCAGGACTAAGTGAGGTAGTTACGCCATTGATCTCATTAGCTTCAAACCAAATTTCGCCATTGCATTCAATGTAACCAGTATGTGCATCATTTAGTCCGGTGATCGTGCGCAATGCAGTTGTCTTGCCGCTACCTGATGGGCCAACCAAGGCATGGAGCTCGCCCGGCCTGCACTCAAGACTAAGTTGTAAGGGACTAGGAGTTGCCTGAGAAAGCTTAATCTTGAGCATTAGCTTCTTCTCTCCTGAGCGCGAGAGGCTTGACGGCCAAAGATGCCGTAGGAAATGGCAATCGCTATAAGTGAAGTACCTAGTAAGAATAACGAGAGGGCACCAGCGCCAGCGGTATCAAAACTTTGTACCTTGTCATAAATAGCAATGGAAACCGTTTTAGTTTCACCAGGGATAGCCCCACCGACCATCAGGATTACGCCGAACTCTCCAAGAGTATGGGCAAAAGTGAGAACTGCCGCACTAGTGATACCACGCCATGCTAGCGGCAATTCTATTAAGCGAAAAATTTGCCAATTAGAAAGCCCGCTCACTTGGGCAGCCTCAATAATTTCTGGGTTGATAGCCTCAAAAGCGCGCTGAATTGGTTGGATAGCAAACGGCAAATTAACGATCAGAGAGGCAATCAGAATGCCCGTAAAAGAAAACACCAGCGGAATACCCAAAACGCTTTTGCCGCCGAGCCCCACCAAAAGGTAATAACCCAAGACCGTGGGTGGCAAAACGAGAGGCAGCGCTAAGCCTGCCTCAATCCACGACTTGCTTTTACCTGCCTTTTGCAGCCTATGGGCAACCCAGATACCAAAAGGCAGAATGAGGACAAGGGTCCACAAGGCAAGCTTTAAAGAGAGAAGAATGGCATCCATATCCATCATTCGATTGTATCTTTAGATGTCTTAGGGTAATTCACTATAGGAGCCAGGGGAAGAATGTCGTTAAATATGCATCTATACGCATGTATTCATATAAAGAGGCCTCATGAAAGCCAGGGTTCAAAAAGCAACTAAGAATTTATCTCCAAAGCAGATGGAGAAAGTGTTTTCTAAGGTTGCAGCCTATTTCAGCGTGCTATCGGAACCGGCTCGTTTGCGTATCATGTACGCCGTTTGTGCTGGGGAAAAATCAGTATCTGAAGTTTTAGAGATGTGTGGAACAAGTCAGGCTAATGTATCTCGGCATCTGCTGGCACTCCATCAAGCTGGAATTCTGCAGAGGCGCAAAGATGGCGTCACAGTTTATTACTCGATTGCTGACAACACAACTGTAGAGATGTGTCAGACGGTCTGCGCAAAGATTGCTGAAGGTATTCATTAATTGCAGGATATTTATTTTCAAGCAGAGGTTAAATGACTAAGAAGCAAGTTGAACTGAGTTCACAGGATATCTCGGCGGTTGAGAAACCTGCCAATAGAGCACGTCTGGTTAAAGCACCAGAGCATTTCATATCTCAGGAATTGATTGCTGACATTAATACCAATGGGCTTGATGAAACCCGTCGTGGCTTTTTACGTAAAGGATTCTTTTCTGCCTTGGGCGGTGCTGCTGCTGGGCTAGGAGCTCCAATAGCATTTGCTGCAGGTGAGGGTGATCCAGCAATCTTAGAAAAACAGGAATGGCAAACCACTTTGGGCAAGAATGTTGCCACGATGCCATATGGTGTGCCATCAATTTATGAAGCCAATTTGATCCGTCGCGAATCGCCTGGTTTAACCCGTGTAGCAGCATCTTCAGTTGCTTTTACCCCTTTACAAGGTTTGTTTGGAACGATTACTCCAAATGGTTTGCACTTCGAGCGCCATCACCAAGGTTGGTACAACCTCAATCCAGATACTCATCGTTTGATGATCAATGGCATGGTGAAGAATGCCCGCGTCTTTACGATGAATGACTTAATGAGATTACCGTCAGTTTCGCGTACACACTTTATTGAGTGTGGCGCTAATACTGGACTAGAGTGGGGTAATGTTGCCGTACCAACAGTGCAGTACACCCATGGCATGTTGTCTTGCTGCGAATTTACTGGTGTACCCCTCAAGGTCTTACTTGAGGAGTGTGGCGCTGATCTGAAAAAAGGCAAGTTCTTACTTGCCGAAGGTGGCGATGGTTCGGGCATGACTCGCACCATTAATCTTGAAAGCTGCTTAGACGATACGATCGTTGCTTGGGGTATGAATGGTGAGATGCTCCGCCCTGAAAATGGTTTCCCATTACGTCTGGTAGTACCAGGCGTGCAGGGAGTGAGCTGGGTGAAGTGGTTGCGTCGTCTTGAAGTGGGTGATATGCCATGGAATACTAAAGATGAGGCAGTTCACTATATTGAGCTGATGCCAGATGGAATGCATCGTCAATATGCATCAATTCAAGAATGTAAATCCGTTATTACTACGCCATCAGGTGGCCAGCAATTGCTAGATAAAGGTTTTTATAATGTTAGCGGTATGGCTTGGTCAGGACGAGGCAAGATCAAACGTGTAGACGTTTCATTCGATGGTGGCAATAACTGGCGCACTGCCCGTTTAGAGACGCCAATTCTGACTAAATCCATTACTCGTTTCAACATTGATTGGGTTTGGGACGGATCACCAGCAATTTTGCAATCCAGAGCAATTGATGACACTGGTTATGTACAGCCATCCATCAAGATGCTACGTGATGTTCGAGGCAATCGCTCGATCTATCACAACAATGCAATTCAGTCTTGGAAGCTTGATTCAAATGGCGAGGTGAGCAATGTTCAGGTTGGATAAATTATTTGCTCGTCTGCTACTTTTAAGCCTAGCAGTATTTTCTGCTCAGCTTACTTATGCACAAAGCACGCAAAGCTCTAAGTTTCCTGGTATAGGTCGCAATGCCACACCGGCTGAGGTAATCGCGTGGGATATTGATGTGCGCCCAGACTTTAAGGGCCTGCCAAGCGGATCAGGTTCCGTTGCCCAGGGTCAAATCATCTGGGAATCTAAATGCGCTAGTTGTCACGGCGTCTTTGGTGAGTCAAATGAGATCTTTACGCCCATTGCTGGTGGGACTACAACTGATGATATTAAGACTGGAAAAGTTGCCTCTTTAGCGGATCGCAAGCAACCTCAACGCACAACCTTAATGAAAGTTCCTACGGTTTCTACTTTGTGGGATTACATCTATCGCGCAATGCCTTGGAATGCCCCAAGATCATTAACGCCAGATGATACTTATGCTCTAGTTGCATTTATTTTGAACTTGGGCGAAATCGTTCCTGATGACTTTGTCTTGAGCAATGCCAATATCGCAGAGATTCAGAAAAAAATGCCTAACCGAAATGGCATGACTCGAAATCATGGCTTTTGGAGTGTGAACGGCAAACCGGATGTCAACTCACCGGCCTGCATGACTAATTGCGTCAAATTTGTACAAATTGGCTCTACCTTGCCTGACTTTGCCAGAGATGCCCATGGCAATATTGCAGACCAAAATCGCTTATACGGCCCATATCGAGGGTCCGATACAACTAAACCCCCAATTGCTAAGCTTCCTGGATCGACTGGAGAAGGTTTGGCACATGCTGCTGACACCCATTCTGCTGGTACAAAAGGACCCGCAGCGCTATTTAAGAGCGAGAACTGCTCAGCTTGTCATGCACCTAATGCGAAGTTGGTAGGTCCATCCATTGCAGCTATTGCAGCGAAATATCAAGGCCAAAACGGGGCTCAAGAAAAGCTCATGGCTAAGGTCAAAAATGGCGGTTCAGGAGTGTGGGGGTCGATTCCGATGCCACCACAGGCTCAGTTATCCGATGAGGACAGGATGATTCTAGTGCGCTGGATGCTCACCGGACAGTAGTTTTGCAGAGGGTTTTTGGAAATACCACTATATTTGATAGTAAGAGTAGATTATTAAAGGAGTTTTTATGAATCAGCAGCGACGCAGTGTATTGAAATATTCAGCCATTTTTGGCTTGATGGCTTCTGCGGGTCTTATCAGCGTAGCCCAAGCTCAGGAATGGAATAAAGCCGCTTTTGAAGGTAAGAGCTTGGATGATGTATTTAAGATCTTAGGCGCAGGCAGCCCAGACAAATCAGCCGCCATTACCTTGAACGCTCCTGATATTGCAGAAAATGGCGCTGTAGTTCCGGTTGGAATTACGACCACACTTAAAGCAGAGCAGATGGCTATTTTGGTCGAAAAAAACCCAAGTTCTTTAGCAGCACAATTCTTTATCCCTGCTGGCACAGAGCCATTTGTGACTACTCGCATCAAGATGGGTCAAACCTCCAATGTATATGGCTTGGTAAAAGCTGATGGCAAATGGAGTATGGCAGTGAAAGAAATCAAAGTGACTTTAGGTGGTTGTGGCGGTTAATTGCCCCAGACCCAAATGAATACTATTAACGAATAACTAGATTACAAGAGGAAAACATGGCTGATCCAATGCGCGTAAGAGCTGCTGAGAACGGTGGAATTGTGGATGTAAAAATTTTGATGAAGCACGATATGGAATCTGGTCAGCGAAAAGATGCTGCTGGCAAAACAATTCCTGCATGGTTCATCAGCACAATTAATGTCAAAGCTAATGGCAAAGATGTATTGAATGGTCAGCTTGGCCCAGCAGTTTCTAAAGACCCATTCTTGAACTTCAAATACAAAGGCGCTAAGGGCGACAAGATTGTTGTGAGTTGGGTAGATAGTAAAGGCGATAAGCGCACTGATGAAGCGACTGCTTCCTAATTAGCTTATTAACTAAATAAATCTTTACCATCTTATTGGTTTTGAAAGGGTTGCAAATGCAGCGTAAATTGACTTTAGGACTAGCCTCGGGCGTCTTGGCTGCTTTATTAACAGTGTCATCATCTGTTTTGGCGCAAAAGAGTGCAACTGACGATATTGCCAAGTATCGCGAGATGATTGCTGATGGCAACCCTTCAGAACTTTATGAAGCGGCCGGTGAAGAGCTTTGGAAAAAACCTGCTGGCCCGAAGAACGCTACGCTTGAGAAATGCGACCTTGGCTTAGGGCCTGGGGTTGTGAAGGGTGCCGCTGCTCAGTTACCACGCTACTTTAAAGATACCAACAAAGTTCAAGACCTCGAGTCGCGCTTGATGACTTGTATGCAGAATCTGCAAGGTCGTGACCCACAAGAGATGGTTGATGCACCTTTCCAAAAAGGCCCCAAGAAAGACATGGAGGCAATCGTTGCTTATGTTGTCACTCTATCTAAGGGTGACAAAATTAATGTGAGTACGGCGCATCCTAAAGAAAAAGAAATGTATGAGCTTGGTAAGCGCGCATTCTTTTTCCAGGGTGGCCCAATGGATTTTTCTTGCGCCTCTTGTCATGCTGAAGATGGTAAGCGGATTCGTTTGCAAGATTTACCGAACATCACCACCCAAAAAGGTGCTGCTCTAGGTTGGGGTTATTGGCCAGCATATCGCGTCTCTAGTGGGCAGTTTTGGACTATGCAGCAGCGCTTAAACGATTGCTATCGTCAGCAACGTTTCCCATTCCCGATCTACGGTTCAGATGTTACTGTTGCCTTGTCGATGTATATGGCCAAAATCGCAAATGGCGGCACTGTAGAGACCCCTGGTCTAAAGCGTTAAGAGATAAGAGATAGAAAATATGAAAATTACCCACATCAAAAAACTCTTAACAGTTTCTGGATTCATTCTGGCAACATGCCTTATGCAGCACACAGCAATGGCGCAGCAAAAGAATGACCCTAAGTTCAATAAGATGATGACCGACAGCTTTAGGGCTGAGGGCATTGCAGGATTGGATCGCATACAGCAGGATGAAACTCAAAAGTTTTGTTCTGACCCTGTTTTTTCTAGTAGTAAGCAAGGCGAAAAAATGCGCGAGAAGATCCAAAAAATCAACATGGATACTATTAAGCAACCTTCGGATGGTAAATATATCGGCGATTGGAAGAAGGGTGAAGCAGTTGCTCAAAGTGGTCGTGGTGCCACTTGGACCGATAAAGCCGACTCCGTTATTGGAGGTGGTTGTTATAACTGTCACCAAATTGATCCTAAGGAAATTTCCTATGGAAACATTGGGCCATCATTAACTGGTTACGCCAAGTTACGCGGTTATTCACAAGATATAGTTACCTATACTTGGAATCGTATTAATAACTCCAAGGCTTATAACGCATGCAGCAATATGCCAAGATTTGCTCACTTCAAGCTCTTAACAGAGCAGCAAATGCAAGATGTGATGGCTTTATTGCTGGATCCTGCCTCTCCGGTGAATCAGTAAGTAAAGCAGCAAAATAGCTATAAAAGATAAAGAACAGGCCGAGAGGCCTGTTTTTATAAAGGGGTAGATATGTCTTTGAGTCGTCGTGATTTTCTGCAAGCCTTAGCCATTGCATCGGCAGGTGGAATGAGTTTGCAATCTAACTTTGTGAATGCTCAATCTACTGCACAAAAATTCTATGACTTACCTAAGTTCGGCAATGTACACTTTTTACACTACACAGACTGTCATGCTCAGTTATTGCCAATTTACTTTCGCGAGCCAAATGTCAATCTAGGAATTGGTACACAAGAAGGAAAAACTCCGCACTTAGTCGGCCAGTATTTCTTAAAAGCCAATGGTATTGCTGCTGGGACTCGTGATGCGCATGCATTTACCTACCTAGACTATGTGGCGGCGGCGCAGAACTACGGCAAGATGGGCGGTTTTGCTCATATGGCTAGCCTCATTAAACAGATGAAGGCCAATCGCCCTGGAGCGCTATTGTTAGATGGTGGTGACACTTGGCAGGGTTCTGCTACCGCGTTGTGGACTAATGGCCAAGACATGGTTGATGCTGCTCTGGCGCTTGGTGTTGACGTGATGACGCCTCACTGGGAGATGACGCTAGGCGAGAAGCGCGTCATGGAAATTGTGAATGGAGATTTCAAGGGCAAGGTCTCTTTCATTGCGCAAAATATTAAGACAGCAGACTTTGGCGACATGGTATTTAATCCTTATATCATGAAAGTTCAAAATAGCATTCAAGTGGCCATCATTGGCCAAGCCTTCCCCTATACGCCGATAGCAAACCCTCGTTACTTCACTCCTGATTGGACCTTTGGTATTCAGGAAGAGAATATGCAAAAGACCATTGATGAGGTGCGAGCAAAAGGTGCAAAGGTAGTTGTTCTCCTCTCCCATAATGGTATGGATGTGGACTTAAAGATGGCATCACGAGTAAGAGGCTTAGATGCAATCTTGGGTGGGCACACCCATGATGGCGTGCCGATTCCGGTGAAGGTGAAAAATGCTGGCGGGATAACGCTAGTGACGAATGCGGGATCCAATAGTAAGTTCTTAGGTGTGCTCGATTTTGATGTGAAGGGCGGCAAACCGGTTGATTTCCGCTACAAGCTTTTCCCAATCTTCTCAAATCTGATTCCTGCTGATCCAATGATGAGCAAATTGATTACAAAGATCAGGGCCCCTTATGAAGCCAAGCTCAATGAGAAATTGGCAACTACTGAAGGGCTCTTATACCGCCGTGGTAATTTCAACGGCAGCTTTGATCAACTCATTCTTGATGGCCTGATGTCGCAGAAGAATGCTGAGATTGCTTTCTCACCAGGTTTTCGCTGGGGTACGAGTCTTTTGCCAGGACAGGCCATTACCCGTGAGAATCTCTTAGATCAAACAGCAATTACTTATCCATACACCACCGTTACTAATATGACGGGTGAGACGATTAAAACCATTCTGGAAGACGTTGCAGATAATTTGTTCAATCCTGACCCATATTACCAGCAGGGCGGCGACATGGTGCGTGTAGGCGGTATGCAATACACCATTGACCCAGTCCAGACTGCTGGTAAACGGATTACGGATATGCGCTTAAATGGCAAAGCAATTGAAGCCAACAAGACTTATAAGGTGGCCGGTTGGGCTCCTGTTAGCGAAGAGGCGAAGAATGCCGGCGGTGAAGCGATATGGGATGTGATGGAGAGGCATTTAAGAGAGGTGAAAGTTGTGAAGGCCGTCAAGTTAAATGAGCCCATCATCAAGGGCGTTAGCAATAATCCTGGCATGGCCCCAATTTAAATGAATTCATGAAGGTTATAACAATGAAAAAACTGATTCAGCTTATTTTTGTAGCAATTTTTGCCATTGGTTTTGGATCCATTGCCAGCGCCCAATCATCAGGACCAAGCAAAGTGGTTTATCACATCGATGATGCTGAAGCTCAGGGCTTAAAGGGCTTGCGTAATATTCGCAATCACTTAGATGTATCACCCCAGACCACCATTATTGTTGTGACCCATGCCAATGGAGTCGACATCATGATGGAGGGTGCTAAGGATAAAAAGAATAATGTGGAATATGCACCACTAGTAGGCGCTTTAAAGTCACGTGGAGTGAAGTTTGAAGTTTGTGAGATCACTCTAAAGAACCGCAATCTCAAGAAGGACCAATTTATCTTGGATACCGATTTCACGCCCTCTGGAGTGGTGCGTGTTGCCGACCTTCAATATAAAGACGGATTTGCCTACATCAAACCATAATTAACGAGCTAATGAGAATCTGTTTTATGAAGTATTCGATAGGGATCCTGATAGGATCCTTTGTCTTTTTTGGGAGCGCCTATGGGCAGAGCGCTAAACCAGTAGATACGATTCAATTAAAGCCCGTTCAGGTTGCCCCTCATAGCTACTTTGTGCAAGGCTTTCCAGAAATGGGAAGTAGTACTAATCAAAACTTTATTTCGAATGCTGGCTTTGTAGTCACTCCTGCGGGCGTCGTCGTTGTTGATGCATTAGGCTCACCTATTCTTGCGCAAAAGTTGATGGCTGAAATCAAAAAAATTACTCCAAAAAAAGTTCTCGCAGTGATTGTCAGTCACTACCATGCTGATCACATTTATGGTTTGCAGGAATTTCAAAAGATTGGCGCTAAGATTTATGCTCAAGGTGAGGGTAGAAACTACCTTTCTTCAGAAACAGCAAAGCAACGCTTGATTGCCTCACGTATTGATTTCGCCCCTTGGGTGAACGCCAATACTAGGCTCATTTCGGCAGACGTTTGGATTGATCAAAAATTGAAGTTGTCGATTGGCGGGGTAGATTTCTTCATTAGTCGAGTAGGTCCTGCTCATGCGCCAGAAGATTTAATGGTGTACGTACCATCCGAAAAAGTCCTGTTTGCTGGAGATCTCGTATTTCGGGGGCGCATTCCTTTTGTTGGTAATGCTGATAGCAAAGGCTGGTTAATGGCTTTGGATGAGATTGAAAAACTCAATCCAAATATTGTGATTCCGGGTCATGGTAATTATTCTATTAAGCCCGTTGAAGATATTGCCTTCACCAGAAATTACCTCAAATATCTGCGGGAATCGATGTCTAAAGCGGCCATTAACCTTGACCCTTTTGATGAGGCTTACAAACAGGCAGACTGGTCTGAATACGAAGGAATGCCTTTATTTAAGGCGGCCAACCGGATGAATGCTTATAACGTTTACCTATCGATCCAGGCCGAGTAGGGCGATTTTGCCCATTGGGCCTTAAAATAGAGGATTAATGCTAAATCCTTGATTTGTAATGAAAATGATTTTTATTCGATTCCTCCCCGTAATGATCTTAAGTGCACTGATATGTGCCCCAGCTTTTGCTGCGCCTGACTTAGCAAATGGTAAGGCTATCGATCAGCAGAAATGTTACGCCTGCCATGCAAAGAAGTCTGGCTTTGGCAATGGCGACATGATTTATACGCGTAGTGATAGCAAAGTGAAATCATTGGCTAACTTAAAAAGGATGGTAGGCCTTTGTAATACCGAGCTCCGTTTAGATCTATTTCCTGAAGATGAGGCTGATGTTGTGGCTTATCTCAATCAGCAGTTTTATAAATTCAAACCTTAATTTTTTAAAATATAGTCGCTATGGATGTTCTTGATATCAATTCTTTAAGTAGATCAGTGCTTTGGGCTACGTTTGCAATTACTGTTGCACTTGGTGCGGTGATGCAAAAAACAGGCTTTTGTACTATGGGTGCCGTCTCTGACATCTTTATTATGTCCAGTTGGGATCGTTTAAAGCAGTGGTTCCTAGCTATTGGTATCGCCATTATTGGATTCACATTGATGTCTTATCTTGGGCTCATTGATCCTTTAAAAAGCTTTTACACCGGCAATAGATTTCTATGGCTTTCGACCATTATTGGCAGTATTTTGTTTGGCTTTGGCATGGTCCTCGCTTCAGGGTGTGGCAGCAAAACCTTAGTGCGTATTGGTGGGGGTAATTTAAAGTCCATCATTGTATTTATGGTCTTAGGTTTGTTTGCCTATATGACAATGCGCGGTTTCTTAGGCGTTATTCGTATCAATACACTCGATACGATCTTTATTGCGTTTAGCACCCCACAAGACTTACCCAGTCTCCTTAGTGGCCCTTTAGGCATAGCCCGCAGTAATCTACACCTTGCATTAGGCCTGGTCATCGGTTTTGCATTCATTACTTACGCCTTAGTTAGTAAAGCGTTTTGGACAGCCGAAAACCTCATCGCAGGTATTGGAGTTGGCTTAGCAATTTGTGCAGTATGGTGGGTCTCTGGCAATCTGGGTTATGTTGCAGAAGACCCTAATACCTTAGAAGAAGTATTTTTAGTGACCAATTCTGGCCGTATGGAAAGCTTATCTTTTGTTGCTCCTTATGCTTATTCCTTGGATTGGCTCATGATGTACAGCGATACCTCCAAAGTTCTCACGGTAGGTATTGTTGCCGTTCTTGGCATGATCTTGGGTTCAGCTCTGATTGCTCTTGTAAGCAAAACTTTCCGCTGGGAGTCATTTCGCAATACTGAAGATACGGTAAATCATCTTGTTGGTGCAGCTTTGATGGGCTTTGGTGGTGTTACAGCATTAGGCTGTACAGTAGGGCAGGGATTAAGTGGTGTTTCTACTTTAGCTCTTGGATCATTGTTGGCTATACCTGGATTTATTTTTGGTGCCTATTTAGGTATGCGCTATTTGCAATTTCGTCTTGCCCCCAATCCTTGCAGTTAATCATCACTAGACTGGATGTGTATTAATGCAAATTGACTGGCTTTCCTTCACACCCATTCCATCCTTACTTGGTGGAATGATTCTTGGTTTAGCCGCAGCCTTCTATGTTTTCTTGCATGGCCGAATTTTGGGCATCAGTGGAATTGTTTCTGGACTACTACGTCCCAACATGACCGACTCGGCTTGGCGCCTAAGTTTGGTTCTAGGTTTAATCTCAGCTCCATTTTTAACTGCATTATTTTTCGGCATTATTCCAATCGTTGAAATTGACTCTAGTTGGCTAGGGATTGTGATTGCTGGTCTTTTAGTTGGCTTTGGCGCTCAATATGGTTCAGGCTGCACTAGTGGCCATGGCATTTGTGGTTTATCCCGTTTATCACCGCGCTCACTGGTAGCAACACTCGCTTTTATGAGTGCTGGTTTCATCATGGTCTTCATAATCCGTCATTTGATTGGAGGCTAAGATGATTAAACATTTTGGCCTATTTAGTCAGTATGCAATTGGCGCATTGTTTGGATTAGGCTTAATTATTTCGGGCATGAGTAATCCGCAGAAGATTTTAGGATTCTTAGACATAGCTGGAAATTGGGATCCATCTTTGGCCTTTGTCATGATGGGTGCTGTACTGGTTGGCCTTGCTGGTTTTTACGTTATGAGCAAGAGAACGCAAGCCTTTTTTGGCGGCGCTCTACATATCCCAACGAGGCGCGATATTACTAAGCCTTTACTGATCGGCAGTCTAATCTTTGGGGCTGGCTGGGGAATTGCAGGGTTTTGCCCTGGCCCGGCACTAGTGGCCCTAGGCGCAGGCCATCTCAAGGCCTTTGTATTTGTGGCTGCCATGTTGGCTGGTATGGAGATCTGCGAGCGCTTCTTTGCTGGCCATAGAAGTAAACCCAGCCTCTGAGCAAGCCTGATTTAGAATTAACCCTATTGCATATTTATTGAATGTAGAGGGTTTCATGAGTCTTCCTATTACTTGCCATAACGCTCAATTTGGTACGCTTGGTCAAATTGACCCAAGTCATTTAGCTGAAATCGCCAAGCAGGGCTACAAAAGCGTTATTAATAATCGTCCTGATGGTGAAGAAGGCCCTGATCAGCCAACGAACGCATCTATTGCGGCAGAAGCTGAAAAGCTTGGCCTCAATTACGTTTATCTACCCGTTATTCCAGGTGCGTTTACGCCAGAAGAAGTTCAGGAAATGGCCCGCCTCTTGAAAACGATGCCCGGTCCTATCTTGGCATTTTGCCGCTCTGGTGCTCGCTCTACTAACCTGTACCATCTCGCCTTGCAAGTAAGTTAACTGATTTCAGTTAACTGAACCAGCACAAGGTATGCAGCCTAGCAATCCTCACATTCTTAAGCTGGATCAATTTCTTTCTGAGTTAGATGAGTTTGACATCGTTATTGATGTGAGATCGCCAGCAGAATTTGCCTTAGACCATATTCCTGGAGCTGTTAATTTTCCAGTGCTCAATAATGATGAGCGCGCTCAAATTGGAACTCTCTATAAACAGGTTTCCCCATTTGCCGCCAAGAAATTAGGCGCCGCTTTAGTATCGAAAAATATTGCAGAGCATATACAAAATCATCTGTTGGAATTAGCACGTGAATGGCGCCCACTGATTTATTGCTGGCGGGGTGGCGAGCGCAGTGGCGCTTTTACCCATATTCTGAATCGTATCGGCTGGAAAGCAATGCAACTAGAGGGTGGTTATCAAGGCTTTAGACGGACGGTAATTGAGGGTCTTGAGGCAGATGCAAAAGTATTCACATTCCAGGTAATCTGCGGCATGACCGGTAGCGGTAAGACTAGAGTGCTGCAAGAAATTGCTACCCTAGGTGCACAAATCCTAGATTTAGAAGGCCTAGCGATTCATCGTGGCTCCGTTTTAGGAAACGAGCCCAATATCGATCAACCCTCACAAAAAGGTTTTGAAACGGCCCTCTGGAATGCGCTACGTAAATTAGATCCATCACAACCTGTCTTTGTTGAGTCGGAGAGCAAGAAAGTTGGGGGGCTACATATACCTGATGCATTGATGGAAAAGATTCGCAATGGGGCTTGTATCGAATTGAGATCAAGCACGCAAACACGGGTATCTTGGTTGATTCGTGAATACCATCATTTTCTTACTGGTACAGATAACTTCAAAGACAAGTTAGCTTTGCTTACTGCTCACTATGGCAAAGTCCAGATAGCCAAATGGAATGAGGCTATTGATGCAGGCAACTTCCCAGAGTTGGTCGAAGAGCTATTAGTGAAGCACTATGACCCATCCTACCAATCATCAATCGTGAGGAATTTTCCTCAATACCAGATTGAGAATTTTGTGCCACTCGAAAATGATAGCGATGAGGCCTTCGCTAAAGCTGCAAAGGCCATCGTAGTGAAGTTAAAGGCTAGCTAAACGCCTGAATGCCGGTCTGTGCACGACCTAAAATCAGGGCGTGTATATCGTGAGTGCCTTCATAGGTATTGACTACCTCAAGATTGAGCATATGACGAACAACGCCGTATTCATCGGAGATGCCATTGCCACCATGCATATCGCGCGCCATACGGGCAATATCTAGAGACTTGCCGCAGGAGTTGCGTTTCATGATTGAAGTAATTTCTGGAGCAGCAATACCTTCATCTTTCATGCGACCTAAGCGTAAACATCCTTGTAGTGCAAGCGTGATTTCAGTTTGCATGTCTGCTAATTTTTTCTGAATTAACTGATTAGCAGCTAAAGGCTTATCAAATTGTTTGCGATCCATAGTGTATTGACGGGCTGCATGCCAACACCATTCAGCAGCACCAAGAGCGCCCCAAGAGATGCCATAGCGTGCAGAATTCAAGCAGGTAAACGGACCTTTCAGTCCAGTGACTTCAGGAAATTCATTTTCAGCAGGAACAAAAACTTCATCCATCACGATCTCACCAGTGATAGAGGCGCGTAAACCCATCTTGCCACTGATCTTGGGGGCGCTTAAGCCCTTCATGCCCTTTTCCAAAATGTAGCCACGAATCAGGCCTTCATCATTCTTTGCCCACACTACGAATACATCGGCTATGGGGGAGTTGGAGATCCACATTTTCGATCCGGTTAAAGAAAATCCACCGGGAACTTTCTTGGCGCGGGTAATCATGCCACCAGCATCAGAGCCATAGTTAGGTTCAGTTAAACCAAAGCAACCAATCCATTCGCCGGTAGCTAACTTAGGAAGATACTTTTGTTTTTGTGCTTCGCTACCAAATTGATAGATTGGAAGCATTACCAAAGATGACTGCACGCTCATCATGGAGCGGTAACCAGAATCTACGCGCTCGATCTCGCGAGCAATCAGACCATAGGAAACATAGTTCAAGTCGGCGCCGCCATATTGTTCTGGAATGGTGATGCCCAATAGACCAAGCTCACCCATTTCGCGAAAGATTGCCGGATCAGATGTTTCATTACGAAAGGCATCATGAATGCGAGGCATAAGACGTCCCTGAGCATACTCAGCCGCTGCATCGCGGATCATGCGCTCCTCTTCAGTTAATTGCGTGTCAAGCAGGAGGGGGTCTATCCAATTAAAGCTGGCTTTACTCATTACTTAATCGTCCTATTGTTAATGTCACAGCTTCCTGCGAATTTTCAGGAATGCGGATATTCTTGTTTCTATTATCCATTTTTCCAGGCTTATGGACTCACCTAGACGACACCATCGCTATTACGACCTGCTTTTAGCGGCCTTTGTGGTGGTTTTGCTCTGCTCGAACTTTATTGGGGCAGGAAAAGTGGCGGTGATTGATCTTCCTCACTTTGGCGAAGTGACCTTTGGTGCAGGAGTTCTGTTTTTCCCAATTGCCTACTTCTTTGGGGATATCTTTACCGAGGTATATGGCTATGCCTATGATCGGCGCGCAGTTTGGGCTGGCTTTGCTGCTTTAGCATTTGCGGCAGTGATGGCCCAGATTGTGATTGCGCTCCCTGTTGCTCCTGGTGCTTACATGGCGAACTATCAACAGGGCCTAGAAACAGTTTTTGGAAATTCCTGGCGGATTGCCTTAGCTTCTATGTTTTCATTTTGGTGTGGCAGTTTTACCAACAGCTATGCGCTAGCTAAGATGAAAATCTGGACTAAAGGGCGTTTTCTCTGGATGCGCACCATTGGCTCCACAGCGGCAGGGGAGCTGGTGGACTCCTCTTTGTTCTATATGCTCGCTTTCTATGGCATATGGCCTACCCATGAGATCTTTCAAGTGGCGCTAGCTCAATATGTCCTGAAAACTTCTTGGGAGGCCCTTGCCACACCCTTGACCTATTTTGTAGTGCATTTTCTAAAGCGTAAAGAAAATGAGGACTATTACGACACCCATACGAATTTCACCCCATTTAAGGTCAAAGTCTAAATTAGACTTTTGCAGCCTGAACCCGTTAAAATAACGGTCTTTGCCCCCAAATCTGAGGGTATCTGTTGAATTGAATTTCAGAAAGCTAGAAACTATCCGTGTTGTCCGCATCTAATATCACTATGCAGTTTGGGGCAAAACCCCTGTTTGAAAACATTTCCGTGAAGTTTGGCGGCGGTAATCGTTATGGCCTGATCGGTGCAAACGGTTGCGGTAAATCAACCTTCATGAAGATTCTTGGCGGTGAACTTGAGCCTACTAGCGGCAACGTTAGCTTAGATCCTGGAATTCGTTTGGGTAAATTGCGCCAAGATCAGTTTGCTTATGAAGATGTGCGCGTACTCGATGTAGTGATGATGGGTCACGAAGAGATGTGGAAGGCTGCTGCTGAGCGTGATGCTATTTACGCCAATCCAGATGCAACCGATGAAGATTACATGAAGGCAGCTGAACTTGAAGGTAAGTATGCCGAGTATGGTGGCTATACCGCTGAAGCAAAAGCAGGTGAGCTGCTGCTAGGTATTGGCATTCCAATTGAGCAACACAATGGCCCGATGAGTAATGTAGCACCCGGTTGGAAATTGCGTGTACTGCTAGCGCAGGCATTATTTTCTGACCCAGATGTACTGCTTCTTGATGAGCCAACCAATAACTTGGATATCCACTCGATTCATTGGCTAGAGGATATTCTCAATGACATTAAGAGCACTATCGTCATCATTTCTCACGATCGCCACTTTCTGAATGAAGTTTGTACGCACATGGCTGACATGGACTATGGCACTCTCAAGGTCTATCCAGGGAACTATGACTCCTACATGCTTGCTTCTGTGCAGGCGCGTACACAGCAACTGAGTTCTAACGTTAAAGCCAAAGAAAAAATTGCTGAATTACAGGCTTTCGTGGCTCGATTCTCTGCCAATGCCTCTAAAGCACGCCAAGCAACTTCACGCCAGCGTCAGTTGGAAAAAATTGAGATTGTTGAAGTAAAACCTTCTTCACGTCAAAATCCATTTATTCGTTTTGATACTGAGAAAAAACTGCATAACATGGCAGTAGAGTGCAATGGCTTGACTAAAACTTATGAGCGCACCATCTTGAAAAACTTTAAGCTCGGTGTTCGTGCTGGAGAAAAGATTGCCATCATCGGTCAGAACGGTGCCGGTAAAACGACACTACTAAATTCCATTCTCAGCAAACGTTTTGATGGCATTGCTGTAGATAGCGGAGATGTGAAGTGGGCTGAAAATGCAAAGGTCGGTGTAATGCCTCAAGATAATACTGAGATGTTCGCCAAAGATGAATTACTCATGGACTGGATGAACTGGTGGCGTAACACCGGTGATGACGATCAAGTGATTCGTGGCACCCTAGGCCGCTTATTGTTCTCTGGCGATGACATTGGTAAATCTGTCAAAGTTCTATCTGGTGGTGAAAAGGGCAGAATGATTTGGGGCAAACTCATGCTCCAAAAATATAACGTTCTGGCAATGGATGAGCCTACCAATCACATGGACATGGAGTCGATTGAAAGCTTGCAGATTGCCTTGGAGAAATTCGATGGCACCCTATTATTTGTATCTCATGACCGCGAATTTGTGTCCGCGCTAGCCAATCGCATCTTAGAAGTGAAGATGGATGGTACGGTTGTGGATTACTCGGGCACTTACGAAGAGTACTTGCGGAGCCAAGCCTTAGCTGGATAAGTAATCAGCCTGCGAAGTGATTATGCAGGCTTATTTTCTTTTGCTTGCCTCTGAAAACGCATTGCAGTGCCATCTTCACGAACGCGCTTCCAGACCGAGGCCTTCTCTTCATCAGAAAGAAATACCCAATTACTGACCTCGCTCAATGTGCGACCACAGCCTTGGCAAATCTCATCGTAAAGAGTGGTGCAGACGCCAATACATGGAGAGTCAGATTCATCATCTCCAGTAGAGAGTGAATATGAGCCGTCTTGAGTAAGGGGTTTGTTGCTTTCGGAATTCATGGCTGTACTTTAGTCGATTTCAGTGGGCTATGCTCGCCAAGCTCATCTACGTATGCGCCAATTCCCTGGTGCTCACGCTCTAAGAAGTGTTTTACTGCCTGAGAAAACCGAGGGTCAACGATGTAATGGGCTGATTGAATCGTAGTTGGTAAAAATCCTCGTGCCATTTTGTGTTCACCTTGGGCGCCACCCTCAAAAGTTTGAATGCCTTGCTCGATACAGTATTCGATAGCCTGGTAGTACGCTGTTTCAAAGTGTAGGCAAGGTATATGCTCTATCGCACCCCAATATCTCCCATAGGCTTTAGAGGAGTCTTTATCAACCACTAGCAAGGATGCAGCAATGGGTGTTTGATCGCGCTGGGCAATGATGAGATGTAAATTGTCCGGCATGCGCTGTACCCATAGCTTAAAAAAGGCTTCATTCAAGTAGGGGCTAGATAGATGCTCTAGATACGTATCTTGATAGCAGCGGTAAAAGAATTCCCAGTCTTGGTCAGTAGATAATTTCCCCGGAACGTGCCTAAACGTAATCTGCTCTCTAGATATCCGCTCTCTTTCACGCCGAATATTTTTACGCCGTTTCATGGTGAGGACGGATAAAAAATGCTCAAAACTTTGGAAGTCTTCGTTGTGCCAGTGAAACTGCACAGAGTCACGCAGCATAAATCCTTGAGCTTCAAAGGCTGCCAACTCCGAGGCCAATGGAAAAAGGATATGCGCAGAAGAGAGTTGATTGTCCGCCAATAAGACTTTGAGTCCTTTAATCAAGCTCGTATGAATATCTTTTACATTTTTGCCGGCGGCGCATAAGATTCGAGCGCCTTGAACGGGTGTAAAGGGGACGGCGCAAAGTGCTTTTGGGTAGTAGTTCATACCCTGTTGGTCATAAGCTTGTGCCCATGACCAATCAAAGACAAATTCTCCATAAGAATGCTGCTTTAAGTAGAGCGGTAGCGCTCCAACTAATTGAGATTGGTCTTTTAAGCCAAGATGAGCAACCTGCCAGCCAGTATTGCCGCCCACACATCCGCTTTCTTCAAGCGTAGATAAGAATGCATGATTTAGAAAAGGCCCCGCATCTTCCGGTAAAAGTGTATTCCACTCGGCTGCGGGTATTTCAGCAAGGCTGTCAATAATTTCTAGCTGATATTGCTCTGGTTGCGATGCCATTAACGCTGTATGAGTTCTATCTTGTAACCATCGGGATCAGTTACAAAAGCAATGATGGTGTCACCACCAGCTACAGGACCAGCCTCG
>Ga0114966_10001426_pt1 | contig 22103 bp, 18 predicted proteins | sample M_130207_XF_Meta_FD_87029 | JGI IMG/M metagenome (GOLD analysis project Ga0114966, IMG submission 87029) | Freshwater microbial communities from Lake Montjoie, Canada to study carbon cycling - M_130207_XF_MetaG | ecosystem: Environmental > Aquatic > Freshwater > Lake | place: Lake Montjoie... | reverse complement strand
GCATCGCTTCTACCGAGTAATCAAGCAGTAGCCCCGCCGCACGGAGCGGAGGTAGGATGCGATATGGGTTGGGTTCCTCTCATGGAGCGATTCCGTGAGTTGTGCCCTCCGCGTCGTTAGCCTGCGCAAGTCGCTTGCGTTTATCATCCGGCGAGGCACACTGAATCTGGTTATTTTATGCAACGCCTCCTCTCCGTTTTTATTTGGGTGGTGATCGGTAGCTCCGTATTCCGCGAGCAACGCGTGGATGCCATGACTATCGGTGCTGGTCAGGAATCACAACTGACTAACGCGCTTCACAATGGGATCAATGTTTTTGAACTGACGGGCCAGATCACGCTGAGCAAGCCGTTGGTGATCGTGACGAACGTTGTGATGCAAGGGGTGAATAGCAACCTCGCGATCCTGAGTGGTAATTATACGCACCGCTTGTTTGTGATCCTCCCCGGCGGCAGTCTCACGTTGAGCAATCTAACTCTGATCAACGGTCGTCAGACTTCTACAAACTCAGAGAATGGTGGGATTGTTCAAGCGGCTGGTGGCGCAGTTTACAACGACCGAGGGACACTTCGGATCGATAGTTGTGTCATTTCGAGTCATGCGGTGGTTGGGGCCACTGGTGCTGCCGGTCTCGGCGGTTCAGGGCCGAATCCTGGCCAAATTGGGGGAAATGCCTTAGGTGGAGCGATCTACAATTATCAAGGCACTGTTGTGTTGAATGCTTCGACAGTGATGGCGAACACAGTTTTTGCTGGTGCCGGTGGGAGCGGAGCGGATGGATCGGAAGCTGGGCTAGGACAAAATGGCGCGAACGGGGGAGCCTCTGGACTTGGAGCAGGGGGCGCTATTTACTCATGGGGGGGCAGTTTGGAAATCGTCAACTGCATCGTGGCGAGTAATTCCGTCTCGGGTGCGCCGGGCGGGAAGCAGGGTGCTGGGGGAGGTTTGCTGGGTTTTTCTGCTCAACCGGGGGTTGTCAACGCGGCAGCCGGAGGGGGAGTTTACGGGGAAGGCAACATGAACCTCTCGATCACGGCGTCCCAATTCATCGGGAACACTGTCACGAATGCCCCGGGCTGGACAGGGGCCGTAGTTAAATCTGAAAAACCTGGTGCGGCGGGCAGCACCGGAGGATCTTCATTCGGGGGTGCGATCTATTCCAACGCTCGCCTTACACTCGCTGGCACAACTTTTTTGAATAACTGGGTAGGCGGCGGGCTTGGAGGAAGCGGCAGCCCAGCCGGCAGCTCACTGTTCTCGCTCACAGGTGGAGACGGTGGGAGTGGTGGAACTGCGATTGGTGGAGCCGTCTTTAGTGGTGAAGCGGGAGTTGCCATGGCGCAGAACTGTTATTTTAATAACAACACTGCGCTCGGAGGACCAGGTGGAGCAGGAGGGGCAGGGAATAATCCACGCGCCAAGAATGGGAGATCAGGCACGAGTGGGTTGGGTGCCGGTAGTGCGTTGGCCAACCCAGCGGGGACCTTTACGCTTGGCAATTTGAATTCAGGCGATGTGATGATTTCCACCAACGTTTATGGAACTTTCAAGAACCTGCCTTCCCAAGGGTTTAATTATTCGCTGGATGGAGGCAGCCTGACCCTGCGTGCATCAACGGTTTTTGTTGGAGCCGAGGTGCAAGTGACCACGAACCTGAGCGCGACCAATACCCAGTGGACCACACTCGCTGGCCGCGTTGTTTTGGTGAACACCTCAGCGGTTTACAATGTGTTGCTTCCTTCCACGACGAACGTTACCCACATTTATCGGTTGAAGTATTAGCCGATCCATTTCACGAAATTGTGTTCGTTGACATCAAGAACTCAAATCCCCTATTTCTCGCTTGCGCATGAAACATATCCAATTGCTGACCATCGGGCTCACCTTAACCACGCTGACCACGCCCGCAGCGGACTGGCCCCGATGGAGGGGTTCCAACTTCGATGGGATTACTACTGAATCCATCCGGTTCGAGACTTGGGGTGTTGATGGGCCTAAACAACTGTGGAAAGCCAAGGTTGGCACTGGGTGGTCCTCGCTCTCCGTCGCTGATGGACGAGCCTACACGATGGGTAACACCGAGGAGACCGACTCCGTTTACGCATTGGATGCCACAACGGGCGCAGAATTATGGAAACACTCCTACCCATGCCCTTCCAAAGATCCGAATGGTTACCCGGGAACGCGCTGCACTCCCACAGTAGACGGCGATCGGGTTTACAGTGTGAGTCGTCAGGGACACCTCTTCTGCCTCGACGCTAAGAGTGGCAAGGTCATTTGGTCAAAAAACTTTGTGACTGATTTTAAGAGCAAAATTCCTACTTGGGGTTTTTCCGGATCGCCGCTTGTTGAGAAGGAAATGCTCATCGTGGAAGCTGCGGCGGCGGGTGCGGCGGTGGTTGCGCTCAACAAACGGACAGGGCAAGTGTTATGGCAAAACGGGAACGAAGGTGCCGGTTACGCCTCTCCGGTGCCTTACACTCTGGAAAACGAGCGTGGCGTGGTTGTATTCAATCCCGCTGGCCTGACCGCACGCCGAGTCTCTGATGGTAAACTGCTATGGCATTTCCCCTGGACCACCAGTTACGATGTCAACGCGGCCACTCCTTTAGTCATTGGTGACAAATTTTTTATCTCTTCCGGTTACAACACTGGCTGCGCACTGATCCAACTTACTAACAACAAGCCCAAGGTTTTGTGGACGAACAAGAACATGCGGAACCAGTTCGCCTCTTGTGTTTACCTTAAGGATTACCTCTACGGCTTTGATGATGGCGAACTGCGTTGCCTCGATTTTAAAACTGGCGAAAGCAAATGGTCATCAGGTCGGTATGGCAAAGGCTCTTCGATACTCGCGGGTCAAACCCTACTCGCGTTCAGCGACAAAGGTCTCCTTGCTGCTGTTGAAGCCAGCCCTGGCGGGTTCAAGGAACTTGCTAGCACCCAGATTCTTGGTGGCAAAAGCACATGGATCGTTCCCGTGCTCGCCAATGGTCGTATCTATGCGCGAAGTCTGGAAAACCTAGTTTGTCTGGATGCCGGAGCCACGAAGACGGCAGCCGTTGCCCCCACGCTTCCTGAAGTTCTTGCCACAAAATAAAAGATACTCAGGAGAGTTGTCAGTCTCTGGCTGGGTGCCGCGACCGTGAATAAAACCAAACTTTTACAGAAAATTCGAACCAAGCTGGAGCAAGACCTTGAGATGTATTTTAAGGTTGCTCGGGCTTCTCATGAGGAGGCAACCGATCCTCAAAATAAGGCGGAGAATAAATATGATACCCGTGGATTGGAGGCTGCTTATCTCGCCGGAGGGCAGGTGCGTCAAGCCGCAGAAACGGAGGCGGTTCTCATCTGCTTTCGTCAGTTGGTTCCACGCAAGTTCGAACCCAACGACGCGATCGATTTAACGGCTTTGGTTGAGGTAAAATTTGGCACCGAGATGACTTACTTTTTTATCGCACCCCGAGGTGGCGGGTTGGAGGTGATGTTAGGTAAAGTCGAGATCACCGTGCTGACGCCTCAGTCGCCTTTAGGAGAAAAACTGATGGGTCGCAAGGCGGGCGACACTCTTCAAAAGAGATCTGGGCAAACCCAGCACCAGTTGATTGTGAGCGTATCGTGAGGAACGGTATTTTCTCACGGTTGAGCAGTTTTCTATTGAATCATGTTTAAGCTCGGATCTTTGAGCCTTCAGTCGAAACTCTTCCTTTCACCACTGGCGGGGTACACAAATCTTCCGTTTCGTTTGACGTTGCGTGAGCTAGGTGGGCTTGACTTGGCAACGACGGATCTCGTCAACGCACGATCCTTAATTGAACGGAACCCGAAAGCACTCAAACTGATCGAAACATCGGCCGCTGATCGGCCACTTGCCGTGCAGTTGTTTGGGTCGGTGCCGGAAGAGATGCGGGACGCGGCGCAGTATCTGGAGTCGATTGGAGTTTCGTCTGTAGATATTAATATGGGTTGTCCCGTGCGGAAGGTCTGTCGTGTGGGTGGTGGATCAGCGATGATGACAGAGACGGATAAGACAGCGCATTTGGTGAAAGGAATGGTGGACGCGGTAAAAATTCCCGTGACGGCAAAGATGCGGCTTGGCTGGGACGATGAGAACTTGACTGCGCCGGATTTAGCACGCGCCCTGAGGGATGTCGGGGTGTCCGCGATTTTCGTGCATGGACGCACGCGAGAACAGGGTTTCAGTGGTGGGGTCAATCTGGCAGGGATCCGTGCAGTGGTGGACGCGATTCCAGGCACACCGGTGGTAGGGAATGGCGATGTGATCAGCCCCGAGGCAGCTCGCACGATGTTTGATCAAACAGGATGTGCGGGAGTGAGCATTGGCAGGGGTGCATTTTACAACCCGTGGATTTTTCGGCAAACGTTGGATTATCTTTCGAGCGGAAATATCCCCACCGAACCCCCATTCGCAGAACGCATCCGCGTGCTCCGGCGCCATTATGATTTGATGGTGGAGGTTTTTGGTGAGCAACACGGCAGTCGCATGTTCCGAAAAGTGGGGCCGTGGTACGCGAAACGGTTTGGCCCGGCGCACCATTTCAACAAGGGAATTGTGTCGATTGCGACACGGTCAGATTTTGAGAGGGTGCTGGGTGATTATTTAATCTGGCGTCAACAGTTTGTCGATGAAACAGGTGAGTTGAAGCCAAACTACCAACCCCCTCCCATGGTAGCGTCGTTTATGGAGGAACCTGCAGTGGCTCGCCGCGAGTCGATCCCTGTCCCCAAGGGCCCAGTGGAAGTGTGGTGAGGTGGCTCGGTTTAAGCCTTAACGGTGATGCTTTCCCACTTGATCCCAAGTTTCGCTGCGTGTTTCGCGAGCATCCGCTCATGCTCGATCAGCACGGTTCGCACCACACTCGATTCATCTGCCAAACCAATTTTTGGTACAGAATCAGGAATCAGATCCATCTGGCGATGGGCGTAAATCAGGGCAAAGGCCGCACTGGCTACGGCGACGTAACCAAGGTCGTCGGCTTGGCCTTCAGCAAAATCCTCGACGACGTCGGCCAAAAATTCTAACTGATCAACGAGGTGCGGAAACTTGGGTGCGTGAATCTGGGTGAACTCGACTTTCAGGAGCGGCAGTTTCTTATACACGCCCCGTAAGATTTGAGGCGTAATTCGAGAGGCACCGTGATGCACGTATTCAGCAATTTCTGACATAGCTTAAACCTACCTGCAATCTCACCCAGAGACAAGTCGAGGAACACCACAAATTCGTGCCTCATCAAATCTGAAAATCAGCGGAAGCAATCCCAACCTTATCTCGTTTTGAAATAATTTTCACATTCACCTCTTCGTAAACTACGAGAGAATTCGGGGGAACACTGTACAACAGAAAGACGTTAGCTCCTATCGTGCTGCCTGCGCCGATGATGGTCTCGCCTCCGATAATAGTCGCGCCCGAATAAATCGTGACATGATCTTCAATTGTGGGATGGCGTTTAATGCCGCGTAACTGTTGACCCGCCGCCAAACTTTTGGCGACTAAGGAGACACCTTGATACATCTTTACGTGGTTACCAATCACACAGGTCTCGCCAATGACACAGCCCGTGCCGTGGTCGATAAAAAAGTGCGAACCGATTTGAGCACCCGGATGGATATCGATCCCTGTCCGAGAGTGGGCCCATTCTGTCATGATGCGTGGGATGAGAACCACGTTTTGACGGTACAACTCATGGGCGAGTCGTTGTACGGCGATCGCCTCAATGAATGGATAAGCGACGATGACCTCGTGCTTGCTCAAGGCTGCTGGATCACCGTTAAACGCGGCTTCCGCATCGGTCTGTAGGAGGTCACGGATTTCGGGTAGGCAGGCCAAGAACTTCATTGTCACCGAGTGGGCAAGGTGAGGAATTTCGCTCGGATTGACCTTGGAATACTCGAGACTTTTGCGCACCTCATCCTCCAATCGACCCTGGACAATATCCATTAGGTTAGCAGTCTCCACTTTGATTTCCGACGAGTGAATCGGTTTCTCATCGAAAAACCCCGGGAACAAAAGACGGAGCAACAACTCAGTGATCTGGGCGATCGCAGTTTTGGAAGGCAAGTTGACCGCATCGAGGCGATTGATTCCGCCCACGCGAGCATAGGAAGCAATGAGTTGGTCGGTTAATTCGGTGACCGTGAGTTTCACTTTATAGAGTATGCAGCGTGTGACGTCCGGCGGCAAGTTGAGTCCGAGTAGTACGCTAGAAGAGAACTGTGTTTTTTATGAGAGAATACACGTCTGTGGAGCTGATTTCCTGTTTTGTAAGACTACTCTGCGCCGATGTGATAATGACTGGGTGCTCAGCTTTGCTTTCAGGGATACGTCCATGCGACCCTTTGACCAAGGTGGCATCGAGCGGAATAACATCCATGAGCATGCGAAAGCCCAGTTTTTTTTGAAGCAATTTACTCGCGATTTTTAACAACGGGAACTTGATTGCTGGATCTAGGAAAAGTTCAACTGGATCGTAGCCAGGTTTGCGGTGGATATCCACACATCGAGCAAAATCAGGGGCGCGGGCATCATCCATCCAGTAGTAATAGCTGAACCAGGACTGAGCATCTGCGACCGCGATCAGATCACCGGAGCGTTCATGATCTAACCCTAGAGCGTGTTTTTCTTCCCCGAGCAGCACTCGTTCAACACCCGGTTGGCTTGCAACAAGCTCACGAACTTTTGGTATTAAAGCCGGATCCTGACAATAGATATGCGCCACCTGATGATCAGCGACAGCGAATACTTTGGAGGCACCACAATCGAGCAACTCCAACCCCAACTCCTCCTTAATAGTCAGCCAGTTTTGTGCGCGGAAAACTCGATTCAAATGCACCGGTCTCGAGACTGCAGAAATACCATACTCGGATAGCACCACGACTTCCACTTGGTGTTGTGCATAAAAATCCAGAAGTCGCCCCACGATTTCATCAATCCGCTGGAGGTCCTTGTCGATCTCAGGATGCGAGGGGCCAAGGCGTTGCAAGTTGTTATCGAGGTGCGGGAGATAGACCAAGCTCAGCGTTGGTTGAAATTTGCGCTCGATCCATTCGGCAGACTGCGCGATCCAGCGAGAGACCGCGTCAGGCGCAAACTGTTTTGAGTTTGATCCCGCTGCGGGACCCCAAAAAGCAGGAAACGGAAACTCACCCAGCACTTGCTTGATCTCCGGACGGATGGCGGCGGGAGAGGAGTAAATGTCGAAAAACTTTCGACCATCCGCCGGATACATTGGACGCGGAGTGATTGAGTAGTCCACGGTGGAATACATGTTGTACCACCAAAATAAATTCGCGCAGGTGAACCCTGGAACCAAAGCCCGAAGGTCATCCCAAATTTTTGGAGATCGAACCACGGGATTGGATTGTTTCCAAAACTGCACCTCCGCCAACTCGCGGTGATACCAACCGTTTGCCACGACGCCGTGCTGGGTGGGAAGTTCACCAGTCAGGTAGTTGGATTGGGCGGTGCAGGTGACTGCGGGAAAGGCTGGGGCAATTGTCGCAAAGCGTCCGGACTGAGCCAAGGCTCGCAACCGCGGCAGCCCACGATCGAGCAAAGATCGACTCAGACCCACGACATTTAAGACAGCAACTCGTTTCACTATTATTCCTAGAAAGACGGCAGGCAGCCCCGAGGGTCTGTCGTTCGCGCAGCGCGTCGAGGTTTACTCAAGAAGCCACGCGCTCACTCAAACCTCTCCGGCGATGATGCCGCGTCTCGAGTTCGGTGATAGAAGCAATCACGGCGTTGGTGTCCATATCGTGAACCTCAAACCCTTGTCCGATTCCTCGTAGGAGCGTGATCGTCAACAGCCCGCCTAAATGCTCTCGGAACTCCTCCAATCCCTTCAGGATATTGAGGTTGTTCTCGGCATCTACATGTCGCAACTCGGAGGCAAAAAGATCGAACCCGAGTGTCTCGAGAAGCGAAATAATTCTCTCGGCTGAGTGGTGATCCAAAAACCCAATCCGGCGACAGTAGAGCACATCCAACGCAAGGCCGATGGCCACCGCTTCACCATGAGGAATCCGATATTCTGAAAGTTGCTCCAATTTGTGCGCGGCCCAGTGCCCGAAATCGAGGGGGCGTGCTGATCCATTTTCAAACGGGTCACCCGATGTCGCGATGTGGTTCAGGTGTAACTCAGCGGAGCGATAAATCAGCCGTTGCATGGCGGCTGGTTCAAAATCGCGCAAGCGGGTTGCGTCTGCCTCGATCAAACGAAAAAAATCTGCATCCCGAATTAACCCCACCTTAACCGCTTCCACATACCCAGCCCGCTTGTCACGAGGTGCCAGTGAATCCAGCATCCTAAAATCATTAATCACTCCGTAGGGTGGAGCGAAAGTGCCAATAAAATTCTTTTTTCCGAAGGCATTGATTCCGTTTTTTACGCCCACACCAGAATCATCCTGACTCAAAGTGGTGGTCGGGATACGAATGTGACGCAACCCGCGATGAGCTGTTGCCGCCGCTAAGCCCACCATATCAAGAAGTGCGCCGCCGCCGACTGCAATTACAAATGAATGCCGATCCATATGGAACCGGTCGATCTCGGAATGAATACTCGAAACGTAAAAATAGGAGTTCTTTGTCCGCTCGCCACCTTCGACTAATAAAGGCGGGCACACCAGTTTCACCCGCGTTGTGTAGGTGTTAAAATAGTGTTCAATCTCTGCGATCAAAGCCGGACGCGCCTGTCCTAAACCCTCGTCGAGTACGACCAAAACCTTGGGTTGAGTGTGGTGTTCTGCCTCAGTCAACACATCGACCAACGTCGGATTTAACGGCGCAAAAACATGCTCCGTAAAATGGACCTGATGGCGAAAGCTCACCGTGATATTACGTTCAATCGAGGACATCGTCGTTTAAAGATGTCCTTTTTGACGCACTGGGACGAGTTTTTATTTAATCACCGAGGTTCGCTCAAGCGCGTTGAAGAGTGGCAACATCGAAACACTATCACGTTGACGCGTCGGGGTGGGATTCGCAGTATCTTGGCAAGTTTTCGACTTGGCCTTGGTCTGGTTTCGTCGGTAACGATGTTTGTTTTTATCAATCTACCTATGAATTTGGATGTACTTTATTCCGAGCTAACGTTGAAAACTAAGTCCAAGCTTGTCCTCTTAGTGATGGATGGTTTGGGAGATCTGGCGACACGGCAGCAAAAGTACCTCACCCCTTTGGACAGTGCGCGGACTCCAAACCTCGATGCGTTGAGTAAGGATTCCGCACAGGGGCGGATGATTCCCGTCGCACCAGGAATCACACCGGGGAGTGGCCCAGGACACCTCGCTTTATTTGGTTATGACCCGTTGGAATTTCAGGTCGGACGCGGAGTTATCGAGGCACTGGGTCTGGGGATCGAATTGAGAGCGGGCGATGTGGCGGCGAGGGCAAACTTTTGTACGCTGGATGAGAAGGGGATTGTGACAGATCGCCGTGCGGGCCGGATCGAGACGGAGGTCTGCGAATCGTTGTGCGATTTATTGTCGAAGAAGATCAAAAAAGTTGGCGATGCCGAGGTGATCATCAAAGCAGGCAAAGGACACCGATTTGTGGTTTTGTTCCGTGGTAAAGGGCTTGAGGGGCCACTCACCGATGCCGATCCACACAGTGAGGGTAAGCCCATTCCAAAGGTGGAAGCGGTGAACGCCAAGTCTGCAAAAGCCAAGAAAGCGGCGAAACTGGTGGCCGGTTTTTACGAACAAGCGTTGCCATTGTTGGCCAAAAAGACGCCCGCGAACGGATTCTTGATGCGTGGAATAGCCCATCAACCAGCGATCCCATTATTCGAAGATCGCTACTTGCTCAAGCCGGCCTGTATTGCTGTGTATCCTATGTACAAGGGGCTGGCGCAATTGGTGGGGATGACAAAGATTGAAGGTCCCCAAACAATCGCCGAGCAGTTTCAGGCTTATTTGGATCACCACGATGACTTCGACTTTTTCTTTATCCACTACAAGTATACGGACATGCACGGTGAGGATGGAAATTTTGCCGCCAAGAAAAAGGCGATCGAGGAGTTTGATGCCGCCTTGCCGATCCTGATGAAGAAGAGACCCGCCGTCATTGCTATCACTGGAGATCACTCCACGCCGTGTGCGATGAAGGGCCATTCGTGGCATCCACAACCCGTGTTGCTCAACTCGGAAATTTCTGGGAGCGACAAGCTGAACCGCTTTACGGAGACGGACGCAAACCTAGGATCTCTCGGTGTCATGGAGGCAAAATTCCTGATGCGCCACATGCAAGCCAACGCGAGAATGTTTGATAAATTTGGCGCGTGATCATGGAGTTGGGATCTCACCAAACCATGAAGACGAAGCCCAGCAATTCGACCGTAATGACTCAACAGTTTCGTTAATCGTTCATGAAAGCAGTCATCCTCGCCGCTGGTAAAGGCACACGCATGCGTGAGCTCACGCAGGAGCTTCCCAAGCCCATGTTGCGCGTGCAAGGGAAGCCCATTTTGGAGCACATTCTCGAGGGGTTAATCAGCGTGGGGATTCGCGAGTTTTGCATCATCACTGGTTTCCGTGCGGATACGATTGAGGATTATTTTCAGTCGGGAGCGAAATGGGATGTAACAATCCAATACGCTCGACAAGAGGTGCAGGACGGGACAGGCAAAGCTCCTGAGTTAGCGGCAGAGTTTGTCGGGGCAGATACGTTTCTCCTCACCTACGGGGATATTCTGGTGAAAGCCGAGACTTATGCGGCGATGTTGGCGCGTTATCGTGAGGCGAATTTTTCAGGGCTAGTTACGGTGACTGGAAGCGAAGATGTGACGAAAGGTGGGCTGTTCTTTTTTGACAAAACTTTTTGCCTTAATCACCTTGTCGAAAAACCGACTCAAGCACAGTTGCTGGAGTTACAAGGCAGTGGTTGGATACAATCAGGAGAACCGGTGTGGTATAATGCGGGCGTGTATATTTTTGAGCCGGTCCTGTTTGACTACACGCGTAAACTCGAAAAATCGCCTCGAGATGAATACGAATTAACTGATGCGTTAAAGGCGTTGATCGATTCTGGACACAAGTTAGCTGGGTTAGAAATCAAAGGCCGGTGGGTCGATGTGCGCGATCCAGAGGTGCTGGCTGAACTGGCGGAGGGAAACCTCTGAACAGTGACACCACTTGCGGATGAAGACGCACTTATACAATGCGAAGCTGGGTAAGGTGAGGTGGTTTGTCACTCGCTTCGGTGCGATGGAGTTATTGCTCAAACCATTGCGAATATTGCTGGCTCCTCTGATTCTTTTTTTTCTCAAACCCACCGTGTTCTACTTTCAGAAGAACCGGCTAACCCAGTTTTATCACTCCTACAATATGACCTGGGTATCCGAGCGCGGTGTCGAAATTCCGATCGCCCGTTTTTTTCTTGATCAGGTGGACAAGGCCGCTGTCTTAGAGGTTGGCAATGTGCTCTCGCATTATGGTCCTGTGACCCATGACGTTTTAGATAAATTTGAAAAAGGCACAGGGATCATTAATCAAGATATTGTCGATTATCACCCGCAAAAAAACTACGCGCTAATCCTTTCCATTTCCACGATTGAACACATCGGTTTTGATGATGAGAACGAATCCAACTCAGCCGACAAAATCCTGAGCGCATTAGCCTCGTGTAAAACCCTACTTGCACCGGGCGGCACACTGCTGGTCACCGTGCCAATCGCCTACAACCCCGAACTCGATGAGTTGATTCGGGCCGAGCGTCTTCAATTCAATCGGGCGACATTTTTAAGGCGAACCGAGTCTCACCAATGGGTCGAGTGCTCTCAGTCCGAAGCACTCCTGTGCCGCTATAAATCCCCTTATCCTTACGCGAATGCCATCATGGTTGCCGAGTTTGGAAACAACTGAGCGATGCGTTTCTTGATGCTGAATTGGCGGGATCCACGGAACCCGTTGGCCGGTGGAGCCGAGCGGGTGACGCTTGCCTACCTTTCAGCCCTTGCGTCGCGAGGTCACCAAGTCTACTGGTTCGCCAACAGTTTTGCCGATGCTCCCCAACAAGAATTGATTGATGGTGTCACTGTAGTTCGCGGTGGCAGCATGGGCACTTCGATAGTTCATGCTCGTCGTTGGTATCGGTCTCAAGCCCCATTTGATCTAGTGATCGACCAACATCACGGCATCCCTTGGTTCGCGCCGTGGTGGGCTCGAACTCGGGTGATAAGTTTTATCCATGAAGTGTTGGGACCCATTTGGAACTCGTTTTATCCTTGGCCATTGAGCGTGATTGGCCGGTATCAAGAAGCTTTGACGCAGTGGTTTTATCGAAATGTCCCCTTCTGGACTGCGTGCGAATCCACTGAGACGGCCCTGCGTCAACGGGGTGTGCGCGACGTGACTATTATTCGTTACGGCGTGGAGACCAACGCACTTCCGATACTTGATCCGAAGCCGTTCACCGTGCCCCTGCGTCTCGTCGTCGTTTCTCGTTTAGCACCGAACAAACGGATTGATCACGCCATCCAAACTGTTGCAGAACTCCGGCGGCGTGGCATGGAGACTCAGCTTGAAATTATCGGCGGAGGCGAATGTCGAGCCGCTTTAGAAGTCCAGACCACCCAACTCTCCCTAAAGTCACACGTCACGTTTCTTGGCCCATTATCGGAATCTGAAAAAGATTCACACCTTCGCCAGGCGCACTTTATTCTGCACACTTCACAACGTGAAGGTTGGGGTTTGAACATTATTGAAGCCAATGCAATGGGTACGCCAGGAGCGGTTTATCCCGTGCCCGGCTTGATTGAATCTACGCTCGATAATCAGACCGGCATTGTTGCCAGAAACGAAACTCCTTCCGCGCTGGCTGATCGGCTCATCGAAACGTTGCAACAACCTGAGCATTATTCCTCACTACGCGTTCAGGCTTGGGAACGTGCCAAGACCATGCATTGGTCGAAGATACTTCCACACGCCGCCGATTGGCTTGAGGCCATGGCTCACCCGCCTCAGACTAACCCTGCTCCACCTCACGTTGTGCGATGAAAATCCTCGTCGTCCATAACTCGTTGAACGACTCCAAGTCACTCTCCGGTGCGCTCCGACACTTTCTTGTCATGGCAAATGAGTGGACCGCGATGGGTCATCAGACCGATTTTCTTTGCGCAAAATGCGCCTTTCCCCAGATTCGAGAACTTGCGCCGCATGCAGGTCTAATCTCAAGCGACAATCTCTTCGATGCCACGCAGTACATCAGCCAAACTTGGCGTTATCTTCCAGCTTACGCGTGGCGACTGATCACTTGCCACTTCACACGATTGCCAGAGAAATACGACGTCGTTTTTGCATCGAGTCAAATCCTGTTCGAGATCCAGCCCGCGATGGTTTTAGCTCGACGATTGGGAGCTAAACTTGCCGTAAAAATTCATCATGTAGTATCGGCTCAGCGTAAACCCACTGGGTTTTTCGACCGCTTGTTTTGCTATTTCGAGCGTCGATCCGGTCAATGGATTCACGATCGTGGAGACCGATTGATTTGCAGCACCCAAATTGTCCTCGATCATTTTCACGAGATTCAACAATCACTCGGGATCTCCCCTAGCCCGGGGTTGACGAGCGGCTACGGGGTTGATACGGCGGCATTCGATCAACTCACCGGCGAACCTAAGCTCTACGACGTCGTCCACCTCGCGCGCATCCATCAAACCAAAGGCGTGTTGGATCTTCCAGAAATCTGGCAAGCCGTCCGCGCGAAACACCCACACGCGAAGCTTCTTGTCATCGGCGAGGGTCCTCATCGCGCACTCACGGAGCAGGCCTTTCGTGATCTTGGTCTGAGTGAATCAGTGACTTTCACAGGAGGTATCGACGAGTTGACGAAGAACCGGCTAGTGCGCCAGTCAAAAATCGGGCTCAGCGTTTCGTACGAAGAAGGTTGGGGTCTCTCCGTGAACGAGTTTCTTGCGGCACAGCTTCCAGTCGTCGCTTACCGCCTGCCTGTTTTCGATTTAGTGTTTAAGAACCAATTGGAATCTGTGCCACTCGGTGATAAGCAAGCCGCCGCCAAGTCCATTTGTTTGCTGCTCGAAAACCCAGATCGCTGTGAAGAGTTGGGAGTATTGGGCCGTGCTTTCGTTCAAAGTTACGACATTGGCTCTGTGGCACGAGCCGAGTTAGCCGCGCTACAATCGTTGTTTTGAGCAATAGGACTAGACTTAAATTATAACACGCAAACCACTACCGCCACTGCATGGAACCTGATGCCCACATCGCACAGTTTCTTGACTACCTAACCGTCGAACGAGGAACCTCGAGCTATACCTTGCGCAACTATCAGCACGCGCTCGCCGAGTTCTCGACCTGGTACCACGAAGCGTTCAAAGTTGCTCCTTGTTGGGTTGATTTGGTTCGCAATGATTTTCGTGCTTATCTCCGCTCATTAGGCCGCCGCAAACTTGGACAATCTTCCATTCAGCTTCGTTTCTCCGCGTTGCGTTCGTTCTACAAATTCTTGATACAACGTGGATATTTATCGAGCTCACCGATCAAGAATTTGTTCCTGCCAAAGCTTAGCAAGCGTCTTCCAAAATTTTTGACACCCAGTCAGATGTTAGAGCTGTTAAGGGCCCCTCTTAATCGATGGAAAAATAAACAACAGAAGTCGAAGAGAAAAATTGAAGTCCTTCCTTATCTCCGAGACACGGCAATTCTTGAAACAATTTATTCATGCGGACTCAGAATCAGCGAGCTCTGCGGGTTACTCATTGAGAATATTCAATGGAACGAACAACTAATCCGTGTTCTTGGAAAGGGAAAAAAGGAGCGACAAATCCCAATCGGCGCACCTGCTCTGGAAGCGATTCGACTTTATCTTCGTACGTCTGAACGAATCACAACCTCTGGAGCTGTATTCTGTCAGCATCGGAAGAATACCGTTGAGCCACATGAAACCGGAGCGAAGGTGATGTATCCCCGCCTGATCCAACTTCGGCTTAAGACCTATTTGGCTCAGGCGGAGCTCGATCCAAAGGTAAGTCCGCACAAATTGAGACATAGCTACGCGACCCATCTACTCGATGCCGGAGCCGACCTGCGCAGTGTTCAAGAGCTACTCGGACATGCCCACTTGGTCACCACTCAGATCTATACGCATATCTCCACCGATCGATTGAAACGGGCCTACGCAAAATCCCACCCTCGGGCTTAGCTGAATCTCATCTTCGGACTTTTCAAGTAGGTGCTATTCCCGCCATCTTACTCCTCATGCGTCCTGTCCAAAGCACAATGCCGGTGTCTCGTTTTTTAACACTGCTTGTCTTTTGCTTTTTAGTCGCGGCAACGAGTCGGTTCTCATGTGCAGCAGGGCCATCGGTCAGTTTCACTGCGGACATCGCGCCTTTGTTGCAGCGTCGATGCGTCGTTTGCCACGGACTGGAGAAAGCAAAAGGTCAATACCGATTGGATACTTTTGGTGGTTTGTTGAAGCGCGGTTCGAGCGATAAACCGTCAGTTGTGCCGGGAAAACCGGAGGCGAGTTTGCTCTATCAGTTGCTTTTGGAGAAAAGCCCTGAGGACAGAATGCCTCAAGACGCGGACGCGCTTTCCTCGACCGAAATTGCATTAGTAAAATCTTGGATATTGAGTGGCGCCAAGTTTGACGGCTCGAGCCACTCCACTCCATTAGCCCGTTTTCTGCCAACGCCTCCACATCCATCCGCACCGAAACGATACAAACACCCTTGGCCTATCACAGCGATCGTGTTTAGCAACGACGGTACGCAATTGGTGACCAGCGGTTATCACGAAATTAATTTTTGGAACGCCAACACCGGAGCACTGCTGCGGCGGGTCGGTGGAATGCCAGAGCGGATCCATTCCTTAGCATGGCAGCCCGCGGGAACACTGCTGGCAGTGGGTGGTGGTTCACCCGGTCGTTCGGGCGAACTTTTCTTGTTAAATCTCGCCCTCCAATCGGTGCCACGCGCCATCGCGATCACTGCCGACGAGATTCTTTGCGCTTCCTTTTCTCCCGATGGTCAACGATTGGCAATAGGTAGCGCGGATAAATCAGTTCGTGTGTTTACGATTCCTCAAGGGCGAGAAATTCTTAGATTAGACCAACACTCAGATTGGGTACACGGCGTGGTATTTTCACCGGATGGCACGTGGCTTGCCTCGGCCAGTCGCGACCGAACGGCCCGCGTTTATAATTCCACCAATGGCAACTCCATCTCGACGTTTCGAGGTCATAATGCAGCGGTCGAGTCCGTTTTATTCAAGACAGATGGAAAGGTGGTTCTCACCGCCGGGGCTGATCGCACGGTACGAACTTGGGACGGCATTGATGGGGAGCACGCTGGGACATTCGCGAAGTTCGACACTTCGATTACTCGGTTGCACTTGGCAGACGGAACGATGCTGATGGGTTTGGCCGATGGTCAGATCGTGCATCGGAATCTTCCTGATGGAAAGGAAGGGGCCGTGACAAACATTATCGAGGGTCGCGTCGCCGCCTTAGCCTTTCATCAGGCCACCGGTCAAATCGCTGCGGGTATGCACGATGGCCGCGTCCGAGTTTGGGGAATCCGAGGTGGCGTGTGTGGAAACGAGTTTATCGCATCGCCGGGTCTCGCAAAATCACCCCGCCCCTGATGGGGTCGATGCGCCTTACGCGATGACATCAAGTACCGGTTGACCATCCGAAATCAGCACCGGTCGTTGCTGGGTATTGTGAACTTCAGAGTGCGGATCAATGCCGAGCAGATGATAGATCGTGGCCGCAAGATCATCAGGACGCACTGGCTTTTCAGCAGGATAAGAACCGGTCCGATCCGAAGCACCATAAACAAACCCTCGTTTCACCCCACCTCCCGCGAGCAGAGTTGTGTAGCATTGCGGCCAGTGGTCACGACTCGCGTCCTTATTGATTTTTGGCGTGCGCCCAAACTCTCCCATCCAGACAACGAGCGTGGTATCGAGCAATCCCCGCATTTCGAGATCGTTTAAGAAGGTTGGTAACGTGTGCTCAGTGATGGGTAAGTGATATTTCTCGATGATCGGAAACATCCGTGTGTTATTGAATCCGTGCGTGTCCCAACCTCCAGCCTCCATGCTTTGGCCACCGATAGATTCCGAAAAATAAACTGTCACGAATTTCGTGCCCGCCTCGACCAAACGTCGCGCCAGCAGGCAACTCTGACCGTAGGTGGTGCGACCGTAAGCATCGCGCACAACGTCTGGTTCCTCCGCAATATTAAACGCTTTCCGCAACCGTGGCGATTGGAGCATCGCCATTGCCTTGTCGTAGTAAGCATCAAACCCACGTGTCGTCGAAACATCCATCAGGCGTGCTTGTTGATCCACCATTTTTTGCAATTCGCGCCTCGCCTGCATGCGTTCAAACGAGATGTTCGCTGGCAGACTTAGCTCGGGAAGGCTGAAGGTTGGCGAGTTCGGATCCTGCGAGAAAAAGAACGGATCGTGATTCTTTCCGAGAAAACTCGCATGTTGTCCAGGCACCACTGAGCCATCTGAAATCACGTAGGGATACGAAACCGCCGTGGGGACTTCACTCCCACCCGGAGCCAACCGATCCACCACCGAGCCATAGCCGGGGAAAAGGTCGATCGAATCGCGCAACCGTTGGTCGTCCGTCGCAGGTGCGTGGCCGCTCAGTGCGTAGTAACCGGCTGAGACATGGTTGTTCATCGTGTGATGCATCGACCGTATCAGCGTCACCTTATCCATGATCTTCGCCGTCTTTGCCAGATGCTCCGACACTTGAATTCCATCCGCACTGCTAGAAATCGGTTTGTAAGGGCCGCGAATGGTCTCTGGAGCATCCGGCTTCATGTCGAACATATCCAGATGACTTGGCCCACCATACTGAAAAAGAAACACGACCGATTTGACCTTTGATTTCGTCGGCTTCGTCACGACGGAGGGCGCTGATTCTGCACGCAATAAACCCGGCAATGTAAGGCCCAGCAATCCAAGCCCGCCTACCTTGATTGCTTGGCGACGGGAGACTCCCTGAGCGAAACTGGAACAGAAAAAAGGATGTTTCATGTTACCTCCGGAATACGAATTCTTTTGAGTTAATCAAAGCCCAAGCGATGTCTTCAAGAGCGAATCGCTTATCGGTTGCTCTCTCCAGAGATTCGACCAACGGTTTCAATTCTGCTGCCGCTGGCGGTCGGGAAAGTGCGGACCAATAAAGTGTCTCCACAGGTGCCGTCCAATCCTTTGAATCCTTGACCAAATCGCCTAGTCGGTTTTTTGGATTCGTGAGCAAACTGTTCAGCAAGGGCCCGCTCAATAGCTGGAATGCTTGACTCATCGTCGTCTCGTTGGATCGCTCGCTTTCCGAGCAAACAAGTCGCGCCGGTTTTCCGAACGCCGCCATAAATTTATCCTCGGGAGATTTCAGGGGCTTATAAAACTTCCGGCCTTCGATCATTTGTGACGCTCGCGTGCCTTTTGTTTGACCCTCCAACTTCAACGGCACGCCGATCGCCAGACTCTGAGAATCCAATAATTGTTCAGCACTCAACCGCCGTAGATGGTTATGGGCATAATTGCCTTCGTCATCGGCGTTGGTCTCGTTGCTTTCGGAAGCTAATTGATAGGTTCGCGAATTCATAATCACAGGGATTAAATGTCGCAGATCGAATCGATTTGCGGAGAGTTCCTGCGCCAACAACTCAAGCAACTCGGGATGTGAGGCTGGATTGCTCGAACGAAAATCATCCACAGGATCCACCAGACCTCTACCCATGAGATGGAACCAAATTCGGTTAGCCTGCATTTTTGAAAACCAACTATTCTCACGGCTCGTCAACCACTCTCCCAACGCGTCCAACTCATCGCGCCCATCCGGCAGCTTTAGATCTGCAATGATGGCACCACCCAGCAGACGAGGCGTCGCCGGCTTGCTGATTCGTGGGTTCGTCCAAACCGCTTTATTAGTCAGATAGACAATCTGGTCACCCTTGAACTCGTGCTTATCATTTTCGTCCGTGCGCTTGTTCTCAAGGATTTGATAATCCACCCGCGCAAAAACCGCTGTCCAGTTATGGTAATCATCTTGAGTCCAGCGTTCAAAGGGATGGTTATGGCATTGAGCACAATTCAACCGAGCCCCAAGAAAAAGCTGCGCCGTGTTTTCAGCCCGTTGCGTCGCCGTTCGATTGGCCCGATACCAGTTCGCTGGTGCGTTCGTATAAGTGCTGCCCCGCGCAGAAACCAATTCTCGGGCAAACTGGTCCAATGGTTTATTCGTCGAAAAACTCTGATGAATCCAATCGTAAAATACCTGCATCCCCTTCGGATCGAGTTGGCGCTCTTCCAGCTTCAAGAGGTCAGCCCATTTTAGGGTCCAAAAATCAGCGAATTCTGGCCGCTGAAGCAACGTATCAACTAATCGTTTCCGCTTATCTGGTGCCTGATCCGATACGAACGATTTTGACTCAATCTCCGTCGGAATTAACCCTAATAAATCCAGAAACGCACGACGTAAAAAAACATCATCCCCTGCTAACGGTGAAGGATTCATGCGTAATGTACGAAGCTTATCAAACACCTGATGATCCACGAAATTATTCTCTGGCGGCTGGCTCCATTTGAACTGCGGACGCTTAGGAACAAACGCCAATCGCACCGGCATCTGCTTCTCTAAAAAGCGGACGTTCACCGTGGTCTCCCCAGAGCGAAGGCTTTTGACCAGTCCTTGCGGAGAAACAGTCACCAAAAAATTGGCAGGATCATAAACCGCTACCGAAGAAACATCGCGCTGCGAACCATCAGAGAAAATGGCTCGCACTTTGATTTTGACCTCACGCTGAGGCTCGATCAACACCTGATCCCGTGGTGAGACATCCAAACGCACGAGCTTCGGCGCATCAGCCCCATCGTCCTTCGCACCCGCCGCCACCCACCGTGTAAGCAAGTGCCACGATTCAGACTGCGTGCGGAATCGTTGCCCACCCTCGTGAGCAATCGCGGTTGACCCCTTAAGCAAGATCAAGCTATTCGTCGCTTCAAGAGTATTAACTCGACGCCCCGACTGATCACGGGTCAACGCCAACCAATCGAGATCAGGATCCTGCCCCCGCAACGAAAGCTTAAAGCCTCCCTTGCCATTCGCATTACCGTGGCAAGTGCCCGCATTACAACCCGCCTTCGACATCAGCGGCATGATATCATTGCGAAAGGAAACCTCCGACCTTGATTCCCCCGCGAAAACCGCAGAGCCAAAGCCGAAGAGTCCCACAACAGCGGCAAACCCGCGCACCATGCATTCCCAACGTAAATTCACTTTTAGAGGCCTTTAAAAAAACTACAAACCCACCCACAAAACCTCAAGAATGATCTATTCCATATTGCGGCGAATATTTTCGACCGCAAGGGTGAGTTAGTTCGGAAAGTGATTTACAGTAGCGAGCTTGGCGTCGTCCTACGATTGGTTTTTGATTCATGGGGCGTGCACCGCGAACCCATTCGCTTAAGTCCTTACACCCGGGTTTCTGGTGCAGGTTTTGGCGGCAAACGCCAGACCAGCACGTTCTGAAAGGAATCGCTCGGAAAATAGGTGAAACTCACATGATTCCCCACCGGCAAAGAGCGGTCCCTGTCAACTTTCACTTTGAGCACTTCAACCAAGGATCCATCACTCGCCTTCATCATCAGTAGTACATTTGACTCGTACAGACGAAGGATTTCGTGATCTCCTGAGCCTGGATTGGGACAGATCAGCAGCGGCTCGATCCTTTGGGTGGTCGTCGATATTCTGTTTACGAACCTAGCGTGCATTGAAGGGCTGACGGAAAGTTCGCTTAGGAATGCGGACAAACTTGTGGCTGGATCGAATGCCTCCACGACCAGTATCGCACAGTCAGCAGCACCGTGGAATTCCAGATTCTCACCACCCCAGTGTCCCAGCACGTAGCACACGCCCGTTTTGAGGTCGAAATGGGCATCGTCGCTACCTCCTGTCGCAGAGTTGGCTTGTTGAAAATCCTTGATGCGTTCGCTGAAATGAGCCAAATCCGCAGTGATCGACATTTCGGCAAGAATCGCATTGTCTGAGGATGCGGCAGGGATATCCCAGGCTTTGATAAACTTCGACTCCAGATTGGAAGCTCTGGCGGCGATATGAATCGAATTTCCAATCGTCAGACTCGCGACGTAGCTGATCACCAAGGTAAAAAGGTCGTTCTTAATATAGTCTTGCGGAGTCTCAGTTCCGCCTTCCAGATTCTGAAACTCCACCTTCGCATCGGTCGGTGTAAAAATAACCAAAGATCCATTCTGTGTAACCGTCGCTATCGACTCCTGACCGCCTTCGCATCGGATCGATACCCTCGCCACGCGCACAGAAATGAGATCAATCTTTCGCGAAGCCTGAATCTGGAAAATAAGCGTAAAGTTTCCCCCACTCACGGTACGACCACTCAATTGGAGGAACTCGCCGAGCTTGACATGCTGGGCAACCTCCATCCAAGGCAAAGTCCGAGTGCGGACCAAAAAATTCAGCTTTGTATCGTTTTCGTCAGCACTGGCTTCACTCGCGGTACCGGTGCTACGGGATCTGCTTGTCCCCAAAGCGCGAATGGCGTAAAGGGCAAATGCCGCAAAAAGCACCAAAACACTTAGTATAATCACTTGTGTGGCCATTTACTTTTCTTGTATATCGCTACCTTGCAAGGCTGCTAATCCATCGCTTGGCGATTATCGCAATCGTGTCGCATCTTGTAAGATTCCAACCCTACACCAAGATCGATATAGTTAGGTAGCCATTTGTTTTCGTTTACTGTCGTGGACTGCTTAATTCTTGGAAGGGCTTGAGTCTGATGGAAATGGTTGAAGTTACTTTTCTTTTGCGGGTCGGGCTGGCTTTGTGGGTTCTTGGGGATTAGGGTTGGGGGCGTCAGGTAGGGGATGGCTTAGGTGATTGGTCGTTCCTCGGTGGCTTCCTGTCCTTATGGCATTGCTCGAAATTAAAAATCTTCAACTTGAATTTGGAACTGGGCCGAAGCCAGCGCGTGCGGTGGATGGGCTTTCGTTGAGGTTGGAGGCTGGAAAAACCCTTTGTCTGGTGGGGGAGAGCGGCTCGGGAAAAAGCGTGACGG
>Ga0114966_10001425_pt1 | contig 22116 bp, 17 predicted proteins | sample M_130207_XF_Meta_FD_87029 | JGI IMG/M metagenome (GOLD analysis project Ga0114966, IMG submission 87029) | Freshwater microbial communities from Lake Montjoie, Canada to study carbon cycling - M_130207_XF_MetaG | ecosystem: Environmental > Aquatic > Freshwater > Lake | place: Lake Montjoie... | reverse complement strand
GATCAAGTTGACCGACTGGTTCGGCCCGGAGGTGATTTGGATAGAAAGGACGCATCAGCATCGAGGATGCCACCAGCAACACCCAAAGTGCGATCCGTAAATCAAAGAGTCCTGACCCCTTTGATTTGCTTGCATACTCGGGAAACCCATGCACAACAGCGGAGACGACGGCCTCCCTGAGTCGCCCACGATTAAGGACCACGAGCAGAAGCGGGCAGCTTCGACCAAGCCTTGATCTCGCCAGGCGATGGGGAGCGACTCAACGCCGTGTTGCCTCAAACAGAAATCGATTACAAAGAAGCGAACTCACGAACACGTGACGCGATGGAAATCGGCGGCCATGTGAGAAACGACATCGTTAGGGTGTCCGCCCTGTGACAGAAACCATTTCAGGCGTGGCGCATGCCGTCCGGCTCGGTGGCTTTAGATGACGATGGATGCTGAACAATGAACACGTCACTTTTTTCGTTCGCCTTGCGACGCATTGGTTCACTGCCATCGGGCACTGTCCACAGCCAGCGCTCCCGCATTGCCACACTGTCGGCGGCGATGGTCGTTGCCCTGTTGCCCATGTTCTCGGTCCTCGCGATCGACGCCAGTCGGCCCGCGCGGGTACGGTTCGTGGTTCAGGATGAACAGGGACGGGCGCTGTCGGGCGTGCGGGTCCGGTTGCTGGGACCAATGCCAGGTTGGCCGGAGAGACCACCAGCATCTGTCGAGGTGACGACAGATGCGAAGGGCACGGTCCTCGTGGAGCGGTCGCGACCAGCGGATGCGCCGGGAATCACCTGGGAGGAAATTTTCGATGTCGAGTTGGACGGATACCTGCTTTGGCGAGATCGGCTGAGCTTGTTTCCCGGTGCGCAGGTCGAGGACGCGATCAAGCTGGAGGCCACTCGCACAACACTGATTCGCCTCCGTGGGCCGCAGGGCGAGCCACTGGCGCGCGTCGGGCTGTCGATCTCCTACGTCAAGGGAGGAACTCAATACACCGACCACGGTGAGCCAAGGTTCTTGTTCACGGATGAACAGGGCGAATGCCGCTGGCGACACGGAGTGTTGCCGGAAGGATTTCACCTGTCAGGCCGCCCCGAGAAGGAAAGGCTGAAAGACGAACCCTTCGTCACTGTCTCCTACAAGGCAGGGGAATTGCCACTGGCTGCGCCGTTGCTGCGCGGGAAATTGTTGCACACCGATGGTTCCGTCGCGGTCGGCTGGTTGGTCGCTCGAAAAGTGCGATTTATGTGGGCTGGAGGAATCTCAGGCGGCGAGTCACAGAACACCATGCAGGTCGAGGATCTGGTGCGCGTCGGTTCCGACGGGATCTTCGAGGCCGACGCAGAGACTTATCTCGTCGTGGTCTCACCAGACGGCATGCCGCTGCTCCATGAACTGGCTCCGCGAACGTGGCTGCCAGGAATCCGAGAAGTCACCGTTCGTGTCCCCGAGGTGCGCAGTGTGCATCACGGCCAGGTGGTTTTCGACGACGGCAGTCCAGTCGCGGGGCTGCCCATTGAGGTCGCTACGGTACGTTGGCGCGGCCAACTCTGGAATATCATCATCGGAAAGGATGCGGCTGGTTTTCCAAAGTCATTGCAGGGTGCCATAGCCAGCGATGGAACGATGATCGGAGGGTTTCGCACGGATGCTCAAGGCCACTACACCGTGCCCACGTACTTCGGAACGTCGGCCACGTTCCGCGCATCTCGCGAGAACTGGTCGTTGGCCGATTGGGACGGCCTGGGGACGAGGGCGCGGAACGTGTGGAAGCGTGGCGTGTGGGAGCGAGACAAAGGACAAAACCTCGAACGATTCAAGGATGTGACGCTGGTGTTTGAGGACGAGCACGGGGAACCGATCCCGAGCATCCACTGCGACAAAGACACGAAGTATGTGGCGGGCAAAGTCTCACAGTTGGATCGGGATATCGGCGAAGACGCACTCGGCCAACACCTGTTCATTGACCGTTCCATCGATCGAGTCGAGTTGGAAACGCGTGACTGGAATCGGAAATGGTTGCCGCTGAAGACCGCCATCGAGGTCCGTGACGTTGATGTTCAGGTGATTCACGTGAAGCTCGACAACGCGCTCCGGCTGTTGCCGCTGGCTGGTCAGATCCTCGATCCCGATGGGAACGAAGTGAAACAGGCTCGGGTGTTTTTGTACGACTCCACGAGTAAGAAACGCGATAGGAACGGCAATGACTTTCTTGGCCTCCAGACCACCACGGACGAGGAAGGCAAGTTCTCCTTCGATGCGGCACCAGACCAGTGTTACATCGAGCTTGGTCGTTCCCGCGAGGAGTCGGCAGTCGGTTTGCCGGGATGGACGATGCCGCTGGCCATCAATCGCGAGCTTCGCGAGCTTCGCGAGGTTCAGATTCGACTCCAGCGCGGCGGATCGCTGAAGGTGCTGTTGCCAGCGGGCATCGGGGAGGATGCTCAGGGCCTCTATGTGCGTCGTGAGGACGCACCGGCCAATGCGCCCACCAGGCACAGTATCACTCACTTCGCACGCGACATGGACCGGAATGAGCTGTTGTCGGATATCATCCGGCCGGGCTGGTATCTCTTGGAAAACTATCAGCCGGAATCGACTGAGTCGTTCGCGGCCTTGGGCTCTGTCCGCGTGGAAGTGAAGCCCGGAGAACAGACCGTCGTCGATCTGCGCGACCGAAAACTCACCGAACGTCCTGGGCCGGCGGACCGGCCCAAGTCGTGGACCACCATCGTCGTGAAGCACAACGACAAGGTTGTCAGCGGGGCCGAGGTCGCGGTGTTGGCCGGTGTCGTGCGCCCCGAAGATCTGTCACGGCGGATTGTGGAAGCGACAAGTGATGATCCGGAGGTGAGGCGAACCGCGATCACAATGTTGAAACAGGCGGGTGCCCAGGCCGTCGATGCGATCCGGGCGGGCGGTGACGAGCGGAAGCGAGACGATCTACTCAAGGAACTCGCGGATGTCGGGTTCGACGGTTTGCACCGGGCGAGCGGCGACCTCAGCGACGACACCGGACAAGTACGATGCGAAGTGGAAACAGGGCGGAACTGCGTTGCTGTCGCGCGGGTGCGAGGCCGGATGATCGGCTGGCTCGCGTTTGTCGCCAACGGCGAAACGGTGACGGTGGCTCTGCGACCCTCCCGTGCTCTCGTGGTTCAACGGAAGCGGGCGAAGACTAAGAGTCTTGCAGACAAATACTACGAGTCGGGGCACCTTCGACTCGAACAGCCATCCGAAGCTGGCATGCGAGGACTGCTGTCCGTGCTGTGCGATGCCCGTGACTATTCGCCGGAGCATGGAGGCTGGGTGACACGTGAGGCGGTCTTCGACCACCAGTATCCGATGCGAAGCGAGGGCCGAGCGCCGTGGGTCATGGAGGACTTGCCGGTCGGGGCAATCTGCACGTTCACGTTGACCACACTTTCGACCGAAGACAATCACAAGTCGCTCGCGAGCCGTCGCATCACGATCGAGTCTGGCAGCGGAGTGCAACTCGTCGAATGGTAAGACGATCGGCAGACGTTGTCGTATTGCGTTGGAGGATGGGCACCCTTGCCCGTCTTGTTTGAAGACAGTGCCATTCGGGTCATGACTCTTTAAAGTCGAGTAGGGTGTGTCGAGTCTTCGAGACGCACCGAAGGTGGGGCTGGTGCGTCTCGAAGACTCGACACACCCTACTGTTATTCAACAGCCTGATGTTCCAACGGTCTCACCCGAACAGTTCTGTCAGTGGGCGACCATCGACGAGTTGATGCGGGCGGTTGAGTGAGTCGCGCAGCGTCGCTTCGGGGTTGATGCCGAGCGAGTGATAGACCGTCGCGAGCATGTCTTCGGGTGAGACCGGGTTTGACGAGGGATAGGCCGCGTCTTTGTCGCTCGATCCGTAGACCTGGCCGCCGCGAATGCCGCCACCCGCGAAGACGGCCGACTGGCACGCGCCCCAGTGGTCTCGTCCTTGAGCCGGGTTGAGTTTCGGGGTCCGGCCGAACTCGCCCCACATCGCGACGAGCGTCTCGTCGAGCAAGCCTCGCCCTTGCAGGTCTTCCATCAACGCGGCGAAACCCTGATCGAGCGACGGGAGGCAATAGTAAGCCTTGAGCATGTTCGTCCCGGTCAGTCCCTCGAACGGGCCGTGGTTGTCCCAGACGTTCGCCACGTTGCCACCCGTTTGGATGCGCATCCAACTGATCGTGACGAGCCGCACGCCCGACTCGACCAATCGCCGTGCGAGCAAAATACTCTCGCCGTACTCGTTGCGACCGTAGCGGTCGCGCGTGCGCGGGTCCTCCAGTTCCAGATTGAACGCTCGCTTGGCGACGGGTGACGACAACATACCGAACGCCTGCTCGCGATAGCTGTCCATCCCGCGTGCCGCGCCGACCGACTGATAGCGCCGATCGGCCTCTTCGACGACGCTCAGCAACCCGCGTCGAGCGAGCAGCCGCGACTCGGCCATGTCGGCGGGAAGGGCGATCGAATGCGTCGGCGTCTCCTTCGTCTCTTCGGCAGCGGCGACCTCCATCGGATCATGCCGACCGCCGAGGAACCCCGCATACGTTCCCGAGTACGTCGCGCCGTCGTGACCGATCGGACGCGGGATTGTCACCGACGACGGCATCGCTCCCATCGGCGAGAAGTACGACACGACCGAGCCAAGGTTCGGGAAGTCGTGGCGATTCCGCTGGTTCCTCGGCACAGCCAGTGTGTTGTTGATGCGGCCGGTCAACGTGCGATAGACGCTCGGCTCGTGGTTGTTGCTGTCGTGCGTGAGCGACCGAATGATGCACGTCTTGTCAGTGTGCTTTGCGAAGAGGGGCATGTGTTCGCAGACATCAATGCCGGGAACGACCGTCGAAATCGGATTGAACTGGCTCCGAATCCCCTCGGGCGCGAGCGGCTTCATGTCCCACATGTCCTGCTGCGGCGGCCCGCCCCACAGATAGATCAGGATGCACGACTTCGCCTTGCCGGTTCTCTGACCATGTCCCGTGACGGAGATGCCACTCGCCGCCCGAGCCTGCTCGGCCTGAAGCAACTGCGGCAGCGTGACGGCTCCCAACCCAAGTCGTCCCAATCGAAGCATGGCATCGCGACGGTGAAGCATCTGTTTGTCTCCGGATTACTGTCGCCCCTTCACGAGGGACTGGATCGCAGCCAAGTTTTCCTGCGGATCGAAGAAGGATTTGATCGGCAACGTCAGCCCACCGAGTGTCGGGCTGGTGAGGTCGCCCGAGTTCGACTTGAGCTTCAATTCAAACTGCCCGTCACGGGCGAGGTACTGTTCGACGACCTCCAGATCGGGATCGACGATCCAGTATTCGGCGACACCTTGTGCGGCATAGTCATCGAGCTTCACGCCGCGATCGCGCGACTCGGTACTCATGGAGAGAACCTCGACCGCCAGATCGGGGACGGGAAACTTCATCGTGTTCGGAGTGAAGGTCGCTGCCTTGTCACGACCGAAGAAGACGACATCCGGTTGATAGTCGTTGCGACGAAAGACGCACAGGCAAAGGCCGCCGCGAACTGCTCCCATGTCTCGGCGATCGACGGCAATCGACAGCAACTGTTGGACAAGCTGTCGGACTTGAAGCTCGCTGTTCGTAGAGGATGGATGGCTCACGACCTCACCATCAATGAACTCGACCTTCTCGGCATCGGACATGTCGGCGTAGAAGCGGACGCGGCGAGCCGCCTCGTCGCGCAGCCGGACCTGCAATGCCTCGGCAATCTCCGGCAGGCGGGGTGAGTGGAGCAGCGGCTCGACCAGAGAATCAAGAGTGGCAGACATGGGGACGATGCTACGAACAGCCCACAGGGCAGGCAAGCCGAAGTCATCGGGCAGAGCCATTGCCTTGTTGAATCTGGGAGATGGGTGCCACGGTCACGGAGCTTCGACGTGGCCGTGTGATTAAGACACCGCCTTCACGTCGCCAACACGGCCACGTCGAAGCTCCGTGACCGTGGCACCCCCAACTTGAAAAAGCCGATTGGGCTGAGTCATCGGATGCGGTTCATTCAAAAAGCCCGACGCGACGAATACCATGCGACCATGATTGCTCAGTTTGCTTTGTTACTCATCTGTGGAATGAGCCTGATGTGGGCCGTGATGCCGCGTGCCCAAGTCACGTCCGGCTTCTTCCGCATCCAGATGCTGATCGTGTTGGGGTTGAGTGTCCTCGCCCTACTGACGCTGGGGCGGCTGATCGATCTGTCCGGCGAGCCGCTCGAAGCACGCTGGGTGTTCGCGGCGCGAGTCAGTACCGGCGTAGTGGCCTTTCTCGCGTATGTTGGCTCGGTCGTGTGGACGCTCGACCGGAGACCGGCCGGGGCGGTTTGTGTCTCGCTCATTTTGACAGCGGCCGTCACGAGTCTGCTGCTGTCGCGAGGCGGCTTTGGATTGCTGGTGACGGTGCCGGGTGCGTTCTCGTTCCTCTCCAACCTCGCCACAGCAGCCGTTCTCGGGGGAGCCGTTACGGGGATGCTGCTCGGTCACTGGTACTTGACCGCGCCGACGATGTCGATCGAACCGTTGAAGCAGCTCAGTCTGTACTTCGGTGCCGCAGTCGTGTTGAGGTTGCTGGTCTCGGCCGCAGGCTGGTTCCTCGCCGGAGCGGTTCTGCACAACGGCACCCATTGGACGTGGTTCGCCATGCGTTGGCTGGCCGGAATCCTCGGCCCACTGGCCATCGCCGTGATGGCCGTTCGCATCCTGAGATACCGCAACACTCAAGCCGCGACCGGAGTGCTGTTCGCGGGAGTGATCCTGGTCTTCATCGGAGAAATGGCGGCGGCATTGCTGTATGCAGAACTGCGCGTGCCGTTGTGAGCAAGGTTGAGGGTCTAGGGTTGACGGTTGAGGGTCAGAGAAGGAGTCGAGGGATGTTTGGTTTCGAGAAGCTCGACGTTTGGCAACTGGCCATCGAGTACTCGGACGATGTGTATTCCACAACACGCTCGTTTCCGAGTGACGAGCGATTTGGACTAACCAACCAGCTCAGGCGAGCGTCCGTCTCAATTTCGTCAAACATCGCGGAAGGAAGCAGTCGTTCGTCTCGAAAAGAATTTGGACGGTTCATCGAGATCGCCTTCGGCTCATTACTGGAAACCGTCTCGCAACTCTCGATAGCCAAACGCCAAAACTTTCTCGACCAACCGAACTTCGATCGACTCTACGCCGCCGCCGACCGTTTGAGTCGAATGCTCAGCGGACTCAAGAACAGCCTCGACTCCTAATCTGACCCTCAACCTTCAACCCTAGACCCTCAACCATTCCCATGTTCATCTCCTTCGATTGTCCCAAGTGCCTCAAGCCTGCTCGCGGTGAAGCGACTGCGGCGAGTCGTGGCGTGATGTGTACTGACTGCGGCTGGACGAAGCCGGTTGTCGAGGGAGACGTTCGTGACGAGACTCCGACGCGCTGCTTGGTCTGCGGCTGTGGCGATCTCTGGCGGCAGAAAGACTTCTCGCCCAAGGTCGGCGTCACGATCGTGGCGATTGGAGTCGCGATCAGCACTTGGTTCATGATGCAGATGCAGCCGGAATGGTCGCTCGGCACGCTGATGGCCTTCGCGCTGGCCGACATGGTGATGTACGCGGTGATGCGGGACTGTCTGGTCTGTTACCGCTGCCACGCGCGGTATCGAGGCATCCCGCGCCTCGATCAAGTGGCCGCGTTCGACCTCGAAGTGAACGAACGCTATCGTCAGGAAGCCATTCGGCTCAAACAGGCGGAGAGCGGGAAAGTCATCTGAATGGACACTCGTCAGGCGCGACTCGTCGAAGACTTGGCTGGATTGTTCCGAGGCGAGCTTCGGTGCGATGCGGTTTCGACGGCGCTGTATGCCTCGGACGGAAGTCTGCATCAGATCACGCCGCTCGCGGTCGCTTGTCCGCTGGATCGCGAGGACCTGCTGACGCTGGTGAAGTACGCGGCGAGTGAGCAGTTGCCGCTCGTCGCACGCGGGGCGGGGACGAGTGTCGGCGGCGAGGCACTCGGGGCCGGGATCGTCGTCGATTTCTCGCGGCACATGCACGCGATTGAAGAGATCGGTGAGCAGACCGTGCGCGTGCAGGCGGGCGTCGTACACAGTCGTCTCAACCGCGTGTTGGCTCAGACGGGACGCTGCTTCGCACCCGATCCGTCGAATACGGCGACGACGACGATTGGAAGTATGCTCGCGCTCGATGCCGCCGGATCGCACTCGCCGCGCGTCGGCTCGACGCGCGATCATGTCATTTCACTCGACGCGATCTTGGCCAGCGGCGCGAGCTTCAATGCCGAGGTCGAATCGCTCGATGCCCCTCTCTCGTCGATCGAAAGTCCGTCTCATGCCGGATTCAGCGCGAGTGGTCTGCTGGCGAAGCGCGATGTGGTGAACCGACTCGCGGCCGTGCTGGCCCGACACGCAGACTTGATCGCGCTGCGTCAGCCCGCCAACCTGCCTCGCAACCGCGCGGGGTATTTCCTGCGCGGCGTCCTCACCACGATGCACCTGCACTTGCCGCGATTGCTCGTCGGTTCGGAAGGGACGCTCGCGCTGTTCACGTCGGCGGTGCTGAAGACGACACCGCTGCCCGCTCATCGAGGTGCGATGCTGATCTCGTTCGGATCGCTCGATGGGGCGGTGCGCGCGGTGGGACGCATCGTCGAGGACGGGCCGAGTGCCTGCGATCTGCTCGACCGCCGTTTGCTCACACTCGCGCGGGACACCGATCCCCGTTTTGAACGACTGCTCCCTGCAGCGGCCGAAGCGGCGCTGCTCGTCGAGCATGTCGGGTTCAGCGAGAACGAAATCGCGGGCAAACTGACTTCGCTGGCGAGGCGACTCGGGGAACTCCCCGATTCGGGCGCGACCGCCTTCGTGGCGCGCACGCCGGAAGAGTTAGAGTTCCTCTGGTCGCTGCCACATCGCGTCGTCCCGTTACTCAACGGCGTCCGTGGCCCGAGCAGTAGTCCAGTGCCGTTCGTGGAAGACATTTCGGTCCCGCCGGCCGCGTTGGAAGAGTTCGTCGTGCGGATGCGGCGAGTATTGCAACGGCATGAAGTGACAGCGTCGCTCTATTCGCACGCGGCATCGGGTCAACTTCACATTCGCCCGTTCCTGCCACTGCCCACTCCGCGAGACGGCCCGCGTTTGGAGGCCCTCGCGCGTGACCTCTATCACGCGGCGCTCTCGGTCGGCGGGTCGATCAGCGGTGAGCATGGTCTCGGTCTGTCTCGCACTGCGTTCCTCAGATCGCAGTACGGCGAGCTATATCGCGTCTTTCAAGAGATCAAAGAAATCTTCGATCCGCACAACTTGCTCAATCCCGGCAAAGTGTTGTCCGACGACCCGCATCTCACGGTGAGGCATCTCCGTCCCGCCGTGGAACCGCAGCCCGACTTGTACGACCTGCAACTCAACTGGTCCGCGACCGAGTTCGCGACGGCGGCGACAGCGTGCCACGGTTGCGGTGGGTGCCGGACGCAAGAGCCGTCGCTGCGGATGTGTCCGTTCTTTCGAGCCGAGTCCTCCGAAGATCGCACGCCGCGCGCGAAGGCCAACGCGGTGCGAGCCATCGTGGATGGCCGCGTCTCCGTTCACGAACTGTCCTCGCCCGACTTGGGGCAGCTCGCGAAGAAGTGCTTCAACTGCGGGCAGTGTCGGTTGGAGTGCGTCAACCACGTCGATGTGCCGCACCTGATGATCGAAGCCAAGGCGCAACACCTCGCCACGCATGGTCCGGCCACATCCGACTGGTTCCTCGCGCGAGTCCACACATGGGGCGAATGGCTGTGCCGCGCGTCGTGGCTCGTGAATCCGCTGCTCGCGTCGGGCAGCTCGCGCTGGCTGTTGGAGCGCGTTGTCGGAGTCGCCGCGGAACGCCGATTGCCTCCGTTCGCCGGCCGTTCGTTTTTGAGCAGCATCCCGCGCGCCTGGACCGCGCCACCGGTGACGATGAAGGGAGGCCAGCCCGTCGTGTACTTCGTCGATCACTTCGCGAACTATCACGATCCCGAACTGGCTTTCGCGTTTGCACGCATCCTGGATCACAACGGTCAGACGCTGCACGTCCCGCATCGACAGGTCTCGTCGGGCATGGCGCTGCTCACGATGGGAGACCTCGATGCCGCACGAGGACTCGCCGAACAGAACGTCCGCGTGTTGGCCGAGTTCGCGCGCGAAGGCTGTCCGATCGTCTGCACTGAGCCAACCGCCGCCGTCTGTTTGAAGTACGAGTACCCGCGACTGATCGATCACCCCGACACGCAGATCGTCGCCGATCACGTCATCGAAGCGGGCGCGTTCCTCGCAGGACTGCATCGCGCGGGAACGCTGCGAACGGACTTCAGCGAGCTACCGCTGACCGCGACCTATCACACGCCGTGCCATCTCAAGGTGCTGGGCCACTCGACCCCGCTGGCCGATCTGTGCCGACTGATCCCGCGCTTCGAGACTCAACGCGCGGGCGCCGGTTGCTCGGGCATGGCGGGGCCGTTCGGACTGACGAAAGAAAACTTCGCGGACTCCATCGAGATGGGTCGCGAACTGATCGAACTGATGCGCGCGCCAGGTCATGAACTCGGACTGACCGAGTGCAGCAGTTGCCGCCTGCAAATGGAGCAGCGTTCACCGCTGCCAACGCTCCATCCGCTGAAAGTCCTCGCCCTGGCTTACGGCCTGATGCCCGAAGTCCGCCGCCGCTTGAGACCCAACACGCGGAAGCGACTGACGGGTTGAATCGTCTTCACTAACCCGCCGCGTGAGCAAGGGAGAGGTCGTTCGACTCGGGAAAGCCGGGGTCAGGTGGTTCAAAGTTCATTTTTCGCGGCGAAAAATGAACTTTGAACCACCTGACCCCTGAAACTCAATCCCGTCTTCGTCGCGCGGCTCGACTCATCCCTTCAGGATGAAAACAGACGACTTCGTCCTTGCTCACGCTGCGGGTTGGTGTGAGTCCCAAAACGAAACCGCCCGGTTCGCGAACGAACCGGGCGGCGGTTGAAACAGGGCTGTTGGAACCGATGAGAATCAGTTCAACCGATAGGCCGTCTCGCCATGTTCGATGGAGTCGAGACCTTCGTCTTGCTCATTGCCCGTCACGGTGAAGCCCATCGTCTTGTGGATGATGAAGCCAATGATCAGCGTCATGACGAAGCCGTAGATGGCGGCCACGGCGACACCTTCCAACTGCAACATCACCTGAGCCATGTTGCCTGCGGCGGGACGAACCGCGAAGTAGCCAACGAGGAGTGCCCCGAGCGCACCGCCGACACCGTGAACACCGACCACGTCGAGTGAATCGTCGTACTTGAAGATTTGCTTGGCTTGTACACCGAGGAAGCAGACCACGCCGCCGAGCAGACCGATGATGAGTGCTCCGCCGGGACTGACGTGTCCGGCACAGGGCGTGATCGCAACCAGACCGGCCACGATTCCCGAAGCAACACCCAACGCAGTCGGCTTACCGACATGAATCCACTCGGCCACCATCCATGATCCCGCAGCGGCACTTCCGGCGATCGCCGTCGTGGCGAAGGCGAGAACCGCGACGGCGGCCGATACCGGCAAGAAGTCCTTACCGACGGCAATGGCCGAACCGGCGTTGAAGCCGAACCAACCGACCATCAGCAACCCGGCTCCCATCAGCGTCCAACCGATACTGTGTGGCAGGAACGGTCCCTGTGGGAAGCCCTTGCGTTGAGGCAGCAGCAGGATCAAAGCGAGGGCCGAGGTTCCGGCCAACACGTGAACCACTGTTCCACCAGCGAAGTCATACACACCCGCTTGGAACAACCAACCGTTCACGTTCCAGACCCAGTGACAGACCGGGTCGTAGACGATCGTCGTCCAGAGCAGCACGAACACGCACCATGCACTGAACTTCACTCGCTCGGCGATGGCTCCCACGATCAGGGCGGGAGTGATGATCGCGAACATCATCTGGAACATCGCGAAGAGCAACTCGGGAACACCCGTTGGAGCGGCTCCCGTGGTGTCACCGCTGGTGACGATCTTGCCGTAGAAGTTCGGGCTTTCCGGAGCCATCTCCGAGAAGGAACTCATCCCGACCAGTCCCGCGTCCCAGCCGAGATAGCTGAGCTTGGGCTTATCGACACCCTTGTCGTCCTTGCCGCCATCACTGGTGATGGCTGAAGGAACTGCGAACGAGAAGTTGTAGCCAACCAGCACCCATTGAATGGCGACGATCGGCACGCAGACCATGACGCACATGAACATGTTCAACACGTTCTTGGCACGGCACATTCCACCGTAGAACAACGCCAGGCCGGGCATCATGAAGAAGACCAAGGCCGAGCTGACCATCAACCACGCAATCGAACCGGTGTCATACGTCCCGCCAAGATAAGCGGGTGTCGCGGCCGCGGCCGCCGCCGGAACGGCCTCCACGGCGGCTACCGCCGCCTCAACCGGTGCCACCACGGCAGCCGCCTCAGCCGGCTTGTCTCCGTCCTGAGCCAACAGTGAATTCATGGAACCGCCGCAAACCAGCAGCAGTCCCGTCAACGGTGCGAGCGCCCACAATCGCCACATAGCCATCATCCTTTTTTGTTCGAGTACTTCGTCAATCCGGATCCGTTCAGACCTTCCCTGCCACCACAAGAAAAGCGTTCTGCCCGCGAACCGTGTTCATCCGTTCGGTCGCCTCGGCAGACGCACAGGCCATCTCAAAAAAGACGGGCAAACCGAAGTTTGCTCTCGACCCGAACGCAAGAAGCGTGCCTTGCTCGACCGGGAGCCAGATTTCTCGCGAAACGGCTTGTTTTCAAGGGGTTGTTGGTTATGGATCACAGCCGCGCCGCCACGTCCGGGACCGACCTGCCCGTTCGCCAAGCAGCCCTGCCAGTCGAACGAGCCGCCGTCCCGGATGCCTCGCGGGTGGGCCGAACCGGCTGCTAGACTCCGACCGAAACGCGACATCCGCGGCGATCGAATCCATCACGAAGGGCAACATGCACAAGTACGTCATCATGGGGGCGCAGGGCTGCGGCAAAGGGACGCAGGCGAAGCGGCTCAAGCAGGACTTTGATCTGGTCCACATCTCAGTCGGAGACATCTTTCGTTGGCACATCCAGTCGCACACGAAGCTCGGTGCCCGGATCAAGCGACTCATCGCCGACGGCAAAATGGTGGACGATGAGAACGTCGAGCAGATCGTGCGAGACCGGCTGGCTCTCCACAACTGGAACTTCGGCTTCATCCTCGACGGCTTCCCGCGCAACCGGTCGCAAGCCGAGTTCTTTATCGAAAGCTACGACATCGACGCCGTGATCCACATCGACGTGCCGGACGAAGTCGTCTTCGAGCGAGTCCTCGCACGGCGACTCTGTAGCCAGTGCGGTCTTGATTACAACCTGATCCATCACCGACCGGCTGACCTCGAAACGTGCGATGTTTGCGGCGGGAAGCTGATCGTCCGCAGCGACGACAACGAAGACGGACTGCGTCAACGTTTGCAGGATTACCGCACCAAGACCGAACCGATCTTGGACCTCTTCCGACGAAAAGAACTGGTCATTCAAACCGACGGCCGCCTCCCCGCCGATGACATTCAAGCCGACATCCGCAGGCAACTCGGACTGATGAAGTAGCCGCCAAAGTTCAAAGCCTGACGCGTGAGCGAAGGTTCTGTTGCCAGGCATCCTTCGCTCGCGCGTCAGGCTTGAATGGGGAGGCTGAGCCTGGTTGCTCGGGACACATCCCCGCCGAACTCACCCAACCCGATTGACGGCGGGCTGCACCGCCAGAACAATCGCCGCATGACTCAACCTTTAAATCCCCCGACAACCGAATCGTCACCTGCCCTAGCCTCGGTCCCTGCCACGGGCGCGTTGCTCGGCTTGGACTTCGGGACCAAACGGCTGGGTGTTGCCGTCTGCAACTCCGACCAAACGGTAGCTGTTCCCGTCGAGACCTGGCAGGTCCGCAACATCCCCGAGCAAAACATCAAGCATCTGCGTGAGCTGATCGAGGACTATCGCGCGGTCGGTTTCGTCATCGGGCTGCCCGTTCGATTGGATGGCATCGAGGGGGATCAGGCACAGGTGGTCCGGCGCTTCGGCAAGTGGTTGTCCGAGCACACGCGCCGACCGGTCGCCTTCTGGGACGAACGCCATTCCTCCAGCCAGGCGGAGTTGCTGCTGTGGCAGCAGGGGATCTCCCCCGAGCAAGGGAAGGACCGGCTGGATAAACTCGCAGCGCAGATCATCCTGCAATCGTTCCTCGATGCCCCCGACCGAACGCTCGCACCACAGCCCAGTGAAAGTTCGCTGCCGTCGGCGTGATCGAATCGACCGTCCTTTCGCTCACCAGAACGCCGAGTCCCTCATGCCGTTACTCGACCGCGAAGAGTACATCGAACAGGCCTATTTCTTCCGCACGTTTTACGAGCGGCTGGACGAAGACCTGCCGTCGCAAGAAATCTTGGCGAGCATTCGTGAAGAGATCCTCGCCACGACGAAGCTGCCGCTGGCGCTCGACGTGCTGCGGGGCGAACTGATGTTGAAGGGCCGGCTCTGCGAGGGGATGAAGCTGCTGGGCCATTACTTCGCGCCGTTCCAAGCGTTCGTCATGGAGCGATCCGAAGCCGATCGGGCCAAGTTCGATCCGCGCGTCGCCTTTCAAATCCTCGAACGCGAGGCCCAGTTTCGCGCCGAGTCCGCCTCGCCCGCGGGGCTGTTCGTGTATCAGTTCGAGTGCATCTCGCGGAACCGGCTCGGTTATCAGGACGGCATGACGGCGATCGCCAACGACCCGATGTTCGACGCCGATTGGCGCGAATGGATCGCCCGCGCGCGGCAGCAAATCGGCATGGTCGAGTTCGCAGACCTGATCTACTACCGCTCGGCCTTCTTCGTCGAGGAACGTCGCAAGACCAGCAACGCCGCCTACGAGCCATCGGTCCCGACACTGTTCGGTCGCCAGGAAGGCCGCATCGCACGCGCCAATCGCGGCAAAGACCCGCTCTATCTCTTCGCCGCCTTACAACGGCAACTCGGCTATCCCACCGTCCCGCGCTCGAAGGGTGCGAACGAATTCAAACTCCACCCGCTGCTCGAACTACGCATCTCTCGCTTGGAGAAGCGACTCCAACTGGCCGAGTCCGAAGCCAAAGGCAAACTCGATCTCGCCGAGTTCTACGTCAAACCGACCGAGCTGCCGCCCGACGACCCGACGCTTCTCGACATCGAGGCCGCGGGCTAAGGCGATCCACGCGCAGCGGTTGCCACCAGTCCATTTCACCGTGCCGTTACAGGAAGGTCTGCCTTCAGGAACGTCGATCTGGTGAGTAACAAGCGGCGGATGTCACGAGGCGGGTGGACAATCATCGAGGTGATTATCGGGTTGGCGATTATCGGGTTGTTGACAGCGTAAGCTGCTCCAGCCACCCAGCGTCCTCGATTCGTAACGAGGCACGGTGGAGTACGCTTCCAGCGTGTTCGCAATGTCTCTCTTGAGGAACAGACCTCAGCTTGCCTTCTCTGTGCCTTGTGTCGCGGAGGCGCTCCCGTCCGAGAAACAACCATCGCGATTAAGACTCGTTTCTAAGGATGCCGCATGAACCGAACGCATCTCAATCCCGAGCTGATCTATTCTGTGGGGACGCAGGTGGTGACGAAGGTTGCTGTCGTTGGTGTCTCCGGGAAGATGGCATATCCGAGCGGGGCGGTGGGCGTGGTCGTGCAGGCTCCGCTCGACTTGAATCACTCGTATCGGGTCCGATTCCCGGACGGGTTCGAGTCTGCACTGCGGCGGGATGAGATCGTGATGCTGGCTCACTTCAAGCGGGGCGTGTTGGATGAGACCGATGGGGCGTTGGCCGCACAAGGTTTGACTGATCGCGTGATCTTGAAGGTCGTGATCGGGTCGCGGGCTTACGGGTTGGAGACCGAAGATTCGGACACCGACTATCGCGGTGTTTATCTTCCGCCCGCCGATCTCCACTGGTCGCTGTTCGGCGTTCCCGAGCAGTTGGAGAACGATGCCGCTCAGGAATGCTTTTGGGAGTTGCAGAAGTTTTTGACGCTGGCTCTCAAGGCGAACCCGAACGTCTTTGAAGTCCTCTACTCGCCGTTGATCGAACACGCGACGCCGCTCGGTCGCGAGTTGATCGCGCTGCGTGAAAGCTTCCTGTCGCGCGTCGCCTATCAAACGTTCAACGGCTATGTCCTGTCTCAATTCAAGAAGCTGCAAGCCGACGTGCGCAATCACGGCGCGGTGAAGTGGAAGCACGTCATGCACCTGATCCGGCTGCTGCTGTCGGGCATCTGCACGCTGAAGCACGGTTACGTCCCGGTGCGAGTCGAACAGCATCGCGACCAACTGTTGGCGATCAAGCGGGGCGAGTTGCCTTGGACGGAAGTCGAAGCGTGGCGGCTGAGCCTCCACCGCGAGTTCGATCTCGCCCTGACCGAGACCACGCTCCCCGAACGTCCCGACTACAGCCGAGCCAACACTTTCCTGATCGACGCCCGCCGCAGGGCATTGAACGAGACATTGCCATGACCAACTTCATTCTCGATCCGCGCGTGGTTGCCCAAGTGGACGAGCATCCGTATCCGACGTTGTTCGTCACGATCAGCGGTGCGCATCTGTACGGCTTCCCGTCACCCGACTCGGACTACGACATTCGCGGTGCGCATGTCCTGCCACTGTCCGACGCCGTTGGCTTGTGGCCGGAAAAGAACGAGACGATTCAGGTCGAGCGAATCCGTGACGGCCTCGAAGTAGACCTCGTCACTCACGACTTGAAGAAGTTCTTCGCGATGCTGCTCAAGCGGAACGGCTATGTGATGGAGCAGGTCTTCTCGCCGCTGATCGTTCGCACGTCGCCCGAGCATGACGAGCTGAAGGCGATCGCGCGGCGGTGCCTCACCCGGCATCACGCCCATCACTATTTCGGCTTCTTCCAAACGCAGTGGCGTCTGTTTGAGAAGGAGCAGCCGCGTCGAGTGAAGCCGCTGCTGTACGTCTATCGCGTGCTGCTGACCGGCATTCACTTGATGCGCACAGGTGAAGTCGAAGCGAATCTCGTGACGCTCAATGAGGAGTTCCAACTCCCGTTCCTGCCCGATCTGATCGCTCGCAAACTGGCAGGCCCGGAACGATCGACGCTCCCCGACGCGGACCTCGCATTCCACCAGCGCGAATGCCAACGATTAGAGTCGCTACTCAAAGCCGCCAGCGAAACGAGTTCGCTTCCCGAGGCACCGCAAGCCTCGCGTGAACTGAATGAGCTGCTGGTGCGCTGTCGGTTGAGGTAGAACGCCTCGTTGAATCAGGGAGATTGGGGGCCACGGTCACGGAGCTTCGACGTGGCCGTGAGAATTAGGAAACAGCCTTCACTTCCTCGCACGGCCACGTTGAGGTTCCGTGACCGTGGCACCCTAAACTGACAACAGCGATTCCTCTACACCTCTCCAGCGTGAGAGCGTCCTTGCTCACGCTGCGGGTTGGTGTGAGTGGAACAACTCCAGCCGCTCGGCTTATCCTCGGGCCATGACCTCACTCATCTATCTCGATAACAATGCGACGACGCCCATGCTGCCTGATGTGGTGGAGGTGGTGGCGCGCGTGATGCGGGATTGTTTTGGGAACCCCGGCAGTCCGCATCGGGCGGGGCGCAGGGCGCGGCAGGTGTTGGAAGAGAGTCGCGAGCAGATCGCCTTGCTGCTGGAGGCCGGTCCCAAGGAGTTGATCTTCACGAGTGGTGGGACGGAAGCGAACAACCTCGCGCTGCGGGGTCTCACTCACGGGTTGACTGGGACGATCGCGTTGTCGCCCGGTGAGCATCCATCGAGTCTTGAAGTCTGTCGCGCACCGGCGATGCGCGCGTGGAACCTGCATAAGTTTCCCGTCGATCCGTGCGGGCAGATCACGTCGTGTGAGATGCCGAGTGATACGCGGTTGGCGGCCGTCATTCTCGCTCACAACGAAACGGGCGTTGTTCAGGACGTGAAGCCGCTCGCTGCGGAGTGTCGGTCGCGCGGGGTGGCGCTGCACTTGGACGGAGTGCAGTCGGTCGGAAAGATCGCCGTTTCGTTTCGGAGTCTCGACGCGACGACGCTCAGTTTTGGTGCTCACAAGTTTCATGGGCCGCGCGGTGTGGGTGGGCTGCTTGTGCGTGACGGCACGCGACTGACGCCGCTCATGCGGGGTGGTCATCAAGAACTGGAACGACGACCGGGGACCGAACCGGTCGCGCTGGTGGCGGGAATGGCGAAGGCGCTCGAACTGGCTTGTAGCTCGATGGACGAGCGGACTCGATTCGTGACCGGGCTGCGTGACCGGCTGCAAGCGGCGCTGATCGAGCACTGTCCACCGGCCATCGTGAATGGGGACGGCACCACGCGCTTGCCGAACACGTTGAACATCTCGTTCCCCGGCGTCGATGGTGAAGCGTTACTCGTCGCGCTCGATTTGGAAGGGGTCTGCTGCTCGCTGGGCAGCACGTGCGCGAGCGGCTCGGCCGAGCCGGCTCCGATCCTCGTCGCGATGGGTTTGACACCCGATTTGTATCGGTCTGCCGTGAGATTTTCGCTCAGCGCCCTGAACACTCAGGCTGAGATTGACGATGCCGCGCGTTGCATCGGCAAGGTCGTCGCGCGGCTTCGCAATTCCAAGTGACCACGGCTATCATCCCGCCCCGCAACACCCACCCGCAGCGTGAGCAAGGTTCTTAGAACAACGGGCTAACGCCCAAAAACCAGGGGGCTGACGCCGCCCCGCTCAGAAGCCTGATCGCTGACGCTGCGGGTGGGTGTTGAGGTTTTGTTCGGCCGGTTTGCGTTTCAAACCGTGCTGCTTCTCAGGGATGATCACCCGCAAACGGACGCTTGCGAACTCGACTCATGAAGGTCGGTTCTCAATGTTCGATGAGCTTGTGACACGCAGCCACGCGGCCGTGTCGAGTCCCGAATTGTTCGTGCCGTTGCCCGAGCACGCCTTCGCCCGCGCGGCTCTCTCGCGCCTGACGAGCCTCGCCAAACGAACCGCTTCCAGCGCCGTGGGCCTGACGTATTTGTCGGGACCAGAGGGGAGCGGCAAGTCGCTCCTCGCGCGGCAGGTGATCTTGGAATGCCTGCACCGTCAGCCCAAGCGGCGCTATGTGATTGCCACAGCGAAGGAGTTGTCCGAGTCGCTCGTTCGCGCCGATGAACAGCAGTCACTGGAAGAGCTGCTGGATCTGTTTTGCGATCTCGACGTGCTGGTCTGCGAAGACTTGCACGGTTTGGAAGGAGACGCGGCGCGACAAGAATTGTTGCTCGCGCTGATAGACCGTGCGCTCAGTGAGGGGCCGCGCGTGTTGGTGACGAGTCGCAAGCGGCCGGGTGAGCTGCGCGAGTTTTCGCACCGCTGGATCAGTCGCTGTCACGGAGGCCTCTGCGCGACGCTGCCACTGCCGGGGCTGGAGGGTCGCTGCGACTTGATAGCCAAGCTGGCTCAAGCGAAACACCTGCCACTATGCGAACCGATCGCTCCGTCGATCCAATGGCTGGCCGAACGCTGGGCCTTCTCGCCGCGAGACATCTCCCGTTCGATCGACCAGCTCGGTCATGCCTGTGAGACTCAACGGGCGGTCGTCGATTTGAAGTTTCTCGAACGCGGATCGTGGCAGGAGATGAAGTCGATCGCCCTGTCGATGGACACCATTGCGACGGCGGTCGCGCACGAGTTCGGCATCGAACCGGATGAACTCCGGTCGCGCTCGCGACATCAGGGACTGATCGTGCCGCGTCAGTGTGCGATGTTTCTCGCGAAGGAACTGACCGGCCGACCGCTCGAAGCGATCGGCAACTATTTCGGCGAGCGGACTCACACGACGGTCTCTCACAGCTTGAGTCGCCTCAAGGAACAGTTGCCTCACGCCCCGACGTTGAGGCAGCAGGTGCAGAAGCTGCGACAACGTTTGGCCGAGTTGAAACGGGCCGTCGGTTGAACCGTTCCACTCGATCTCAAAGCAGCCAACCCCAGCGGGCTGGCCCTGGTGGTAACAGGTTTTTGCAGGACTTCGATTCATTCGATCACGGGTTATGGAGTAGTGCAGAAACCCGCGAGCCACCGGGGCCAGACCGGTGGGGTCGCTAGTTTGAAGCCGAGACGATTCGGCCTGAATGAACAGTGCGAAGACTGTGGAAAACTCGTCAAGACGAGCTGCTGTTTGAAGGTGTTGTCCACACGCTCGGATCGCGAACAAGAACCTATGATGAGAACCTTCCGAGTTTCACCCGCGTTGCTGACACCTTGTGCGAGTCTGTTCCACAAACAGTCCACAGCTGCGCGATGTGGAGAACTGCGATCAACTCCTTAATGAGCGACCAGTTGCGAGGCAATTCATTTCGACAATCCACAATTTTGAGGCCCCTCTACTAAGACTGTTGCTAGAGAGTTCTCTTGTAAGAGGGAAGCAAAGAGAAGAGGCCCCGATGTGGAGAAGTTCGTTCATTGAGGTGGCATGTCGTGAGTGAGTGACCGATGATCGGGATGGATGGAGACGGGGGACGAGGACTCACACTGGAGAAGGGACGATGCTTGTGGGACGCCGACGGACTTGGATGGAATGGCTGAACCCGATGACGCGCTTGCAGCGGTGGTTCACGTTTGGAGCCATCGTGTGGGTGTTCGGAGCGGCGCTGTTGCTGATGCAGGGGTTTCGCTCGAAGACGCAGCTTTCCGGGTTGTTCGCGATCTATCTGTTGCTGACGGTCGCGTGCAGTGCAGTAGTGTTCGTGCTGTACGGCATCGACAAGCGGCGAGCCGTGAAGGACAAGCCTCGCATCTCAGAACGGACGCTGCACCTGTTCTCGTTGGCGGGAGGCTGGCCGGGTGCATATCTCGGGAGCCGCGTCTTCCGACACAAGACATTGAAGGTCTCGTTCCGTGTCGTCTTCTGGCTGACGGTGGCGGTCCACTTGGTCGTGATCGGTTACGGCATCTGGTCGGGCTGGTGGTGGATCGCGATCAAGGCGTTGATCCAATCGCTCTGGTCCGGAACGTAGGGTAAGCGTTTCGATTGCCCGTGTTTGCAATGAGAACTTACGCTTGCTAACAGCCTGATGAACAACACGTGGAGTACGATTTCATCGTGCTCAAACCCTTTGGCTTTCGGGCACGTTGGAAACGTACCCCACGTTCTTCAACGTGGCAGCAAAGAGAAAACGGGCAAGCGAGACGCTTACCCTACGGTTGGGCGATGTATCGCGTCAGAGCCTCTTGCCACGGCGGTAGCGGTCCATCGAGGACTTCCGCCAGCTTGTCACAATCCAGCACGCTGTAGTCGGGACGGCGGGCCTTGGCGGCGTATTCGGCGGCGGTGCTGGGAGTGACTTTCACCGCGAGGTTGGCGAGGCGAAAGATTTCGCTGGCGAACTCAAACCAACTGCAATCGCCAGCGTTCGTGGCGTGGTACGTTCCGAAGGCATTGGTCTCAATGAGTGACGCCAGTGCGGCAGCGAGATCGACGGTCGAAGTCGGAGTGCAACGTTGATTGGCGACGATCCGCAGCTCGGGACGTTCGCGTCCCAAGCGGAGCATGGTCTCCACGAAGTTTCCTTTGCCGCGTGCGGCACGCTGCCCGTAGAGACCGCACGTTCTCACAATGAAGTGCCGAGGGCAGAGCGATCGCACGGCGAGTTCACCCGCGAGCTTTGATGCTCCGTAAACGCTGACCGGTCCCGTGGGAGCTGTTTCGTCGAGCGGTGTGCATCGAGTGACATCGGCTCCGAAGACGTAGTCGGTGCTGACGTGAAGCAACGTTGCCTCATGAGCGGCACACCAGTTGGCAAGGTGACTCGGGCCGAGACCATTCACGCGGTGAGCCACTTCCGGTTCATCTTCCGCACGATCAACGAGGTTGTATGCGGCACAGTTGATGACATGCGTTGGCCGAGCCGTGGCGAACGCCGTAGTGATGCTCGTGGGGTCAGTGATCTCGATGTCGGCGTGTCCGAACGGGATCGCTCGCTCACCCAACAGCGGCACGAGGTCGCTCCCCAACTGACCGAACGCTCCAATGACGGCGATGCGCATGGGATTGGTTTCCAATGAGACGTTGCAGGCATCAACGCAAGAAGCGCGGTCCATTGAAGCCTGACGTGTGCGCGAAGAATTC
>Ga0114966_10001424_pt1 | contig 22123 bp, 15 predicted proteins | sample M_130207_XF_Meta_FD_87029 | JGI IMG/M metagenome (GOLD analysis project Ga0114966, IMG submission 87029) | Freshwater microbial communities from Lake Montjoie, Canada to study carbon cycling - M_130207_XF_MetaG | ecosystem: Environmental > Aquatic > Freshwater > Lake | place: Lake Montjoie... | reverse complement strand
ATGCGTGTGCATTCCTCTGCCGGTTTGAAAACGGTTCGCTCGGTCTGTTTGAGTCGACGCGATACGCCCGCGGTCACAAGGCTCTTTATACATTGGAGATCAATGGCGAACATGCCTCAATCAAATGGGATCTCCATGATCTCCATCGTCTTCAATGGTTCGATCACCGTGACGAAGGGAATCTTCGGGGCTGGCGTTCGATTCATGTGACGGATGGCGATCACCCCTACATGAATAAATGGTGGGTACCAGGTCTGCAAATCGGTTACGAGCATACGTTTGTGCACCATGTCGCCGACTTTCTGACGGGAGTCGCCCAAGGAACTCCTGTCAGCCCCACATTTCGCCAAGCTCTTGAAACACAAAAGATTTGCGATGCGGTGCTGAAAAGTGCAAAGTTGGGAAGTTGGACTCAAGTCGGATAGCGTTTGCCAAGTCGTGCGTTATAATTTAAAGACTGATTGAAGGGCACGGATGATCACCAGGGATCGTCCGTGCTTCGTTGTTTTCTGTCCGAATCCGTCCGCGTTTTATGTCTCTTCCTGACGCGGCGGAGATGAGGGATTTGAAATGGATCGTCAGCCGATTTCGCGTGAGGGTTATGATAAATTGAAGGAAGAGGTGCGCTTCTTGGACGACGTGGAGATGCCCAAAATCTCGCAAGCGATCGCCGATGCCAGGGCCGAGGGTGACCTGCGTGAGAATGCCGAATATCATGCGCAGCGTGAAGCCCAAGGAATGACGCAAGCCAAGATCAACCAACTCAGAAGCAAGCTCAACAGTTGCTATATCGTCGATCGATCCAGCTTGCCTAAAGGGGTCGTGACGTTTGGTTCTCGGGTCACCGTGAAGGACCTCAGTGATGGCACATTCGAACAATACGAATTCGTTGGTCCGGGTGAGGAAGACTACTCGGATGACGTTATGAAGATTCTGACGACAAGCCCGTTAGCCACGGGTATGATGAACAAGAAAGTTGGTGATATCGTCGAAGTCTCTGTTCCCAGAGGCACACTGAAATATGAGGTGACTTCGATTGATGAGGAATAGCAGCACTGGAAAAATCCACATCCTCCGCCGTGTCCCGTAAAACGGTCGGTGAGTTTGTGACATCGAAGGGGGGCAGAGTGATGGAGCCCCGTCAGGACATTCCCCAGACGGTCTGTCACTTCGCGGCCGATCGGGATCCTGTATCAAAAAAATGCGGAAGTCGTGTGATGTCATCGTGGACCGCTTATGCCAATGAGCTTGTTGGACAAGCTCGATCGGCGTCGCAAACGCTTGCAACCCTTACGGGGATGCAAAAAAATCGTTGGCTCAGCCGAACTGCCGAACTGCTGTCCGATCGCAGTACCGCTCTTCTGGCGGAAAACCAACGGGACATTGTGCGGGCTTCTGAAAACCGACTGAGTCCGGCAGCCGTCGACAGATTGCAGCTGACACCCAGTCGAATCGCGGATATGGTATTGGCGTTACGAGACGTGGTGCGACTGCCGGACCCGGTTGGAGAGACCATTGAATCCACCGTCCAGCCCAACGGATTGCGAGTCAGTCGCGTTCGCGTTCCGCTGGGTGTCGTCTTTTTTGTTTTCGAATCACGGCCCAATGTGACCGTTGATGCGGCATCACTGTGCGTGAAGAGTGGCAACGCCGTCATCTTGCGTGGAGGAACAGCGGCTCTGCATAGTAATATTGCTCTTTACCGTCTGATTCAAGAGTCTCTCTGCGAAACCGGACTTCCCAAGCATGCGGTGCAATTGGTGGAGACCGGTGAACGCGAGATGGTTGGTGAACTGCTCAAACGCGGCGACCAAATTGACGTCGCAATCCCGCGCGGTGGAAAATCGCTGATCCAACGAGTGGTTGCTGAAGCCACAATGCCGGTCATTAAACACTTTGATGGAGTTTGCCACGTCTATATTGATAAATCCGCGGATCTCGAGATGGCGTTGCGAATTCTGCGAAACAGCAAATGTCAGCGTCCCGGAGTTTGCAATGCGGCAGAGTGCCTGTTAGTTCACGCCGACATCGCATCCTCATTTATGCCGCTGGCTTCGTTAATGCTTTCTCAGGAAAATGTGCAGCTTCGAGGATGTGAACGAACCCGCCAATTTATTCCTTGGGCCACTCGTGCCACTGAGGAAGATTACCGGACAGAATATCTTGATCTGATTCTGTCTGCGAAAATTGTGGATCGTATCGAGGACGCGATTGAGCATATCGGACGTTATGGATCGCATCATACAGACACGATTGTCACCAACACTCTTGCCGCAGCAAACCAGTTTGTTGCAGAGGTGGACTCGGCCGCGGTGTTCGTCAACGCGAGCACACGTTTCAATGATGGTGGCGAGTTGGGATTGGGGGCTGAGATTGGTATCAGTACGGACAGGTTTCATGCGAGGGGCCCCTGTGGCTTGCGCGAACTGATGTCTTACAAATGGGTTGCCTTCGGAGTTGGACAGATTCGAGATTGAGACGCAACGTGCCAATCATCGGGCCTCACGATCGCCGTTCTTGTTTCTCAATCCGGATGCCACGTCAGGTGAGAGAATGAGGCCAGTCATGGATGAATTCCTCAACCAGACGGAACCCGAAGCCCTCTTGCCGGACTCCAATCCTGCAGCGAATCCGGTCGACGAGTTTGAGAGGCCATCGAGAGCGGACACCGGCTTGGAGGAGGCACGCGATCTTCGGAAATCTGAACCGGTTTCAGATGATGTCATTGAGCTGGTTCAGTTGCTGCAGTCGGGACTGTGTCAGAGGTTAGAACATCGACTCGGCGCACTGGCTCACGTCCGTATGAAAGTTCGACCGGTCGGTTTGAAAACGACAACTTTAAGTGAGTCTTTTTCAGATCTGTTGCAGTCCCTCTTGTTTTTTCATGATTCAAATTCGCCTCCGTCGATTCCCCAGTTGATTGATTGGCAAACGCCTCTCGCCATGGTGCTCATCGAACGTCAGCTTGGCGGAAAATCGAGACAGGATCACGGGGATTGGACGGACGTCCTGACGGATATTGAAACGCAACTCTTGACTCGACTGTGTAATATCGTTCTTGACGAGTTCGATCTGTCGCCGAACTTATCAAGATTCCGCGAGCTTCGCCTGATACCCATTGTCTCGGATCAGATGCTCGCCGAATCGGATTTTCGCCATGTCCGGCTCCTTTGTGTCAGCTTTGAAATCGTTTTCGATCATGTTTGTGGAATGTTTCGATGTTGGTTGCCGATGCGTTCACAGGCCCCAGTGCATCAGGTCGGAGGGCTTTCGACGCAGGCCAATCTGACACCCCAATTCAATTCCCTCAATGAAGACCGCCAGACGAGACCTGTTCCACAAACTCGCCTTGAGCTCATCGCCGAGTTGGCCACTCTCAAACTCCGAACTTCAGAACTCGCCGGTTTGGCGGTAGGCGACGTCCTGTTTACGGACGCGGGGCAACTCAACGTGGCAACACTTCGACTTGCGAACCAAAATCTTTATCAGGCTGCGGTCGGCACGTTGGCAGGTAAAAAAGCGGTGCGACTTTTAAAGCGACCCAACAAAAATCCAGATTCGGCCTCAACCGGCGACCTGCCGCAATCCGATTGAGATTTGATATCTCGATTCGATGGCAGTCAGCGCGACAGTCGAGGCAGGGAACGTATTCAAAACCGCTTGTCGCATCCTGCGAGTGACGGGCCTTTTCCGGCGAATTACGCCAACTCCTTGACGGAACGCAAGTTCGGAGCTAATACTATTGCCCTCGTCCCATGTTGACCTCATCTGCCGTCGGGGAATCTTCCGAGTGTGATCTCGGCCGAATGCGGCAGTATCGTACCTGTTTTCGGGGAGTCGCGAGCAATCGAAACCACGCATCGAATCAACGAGCAAATCAGACTTTCACCAATCCGTGTTGTCGATCAAGAAGGAAAAATGCTCGGCGTCATTCCCACGTCTGAGGCACAACGTCTGGCTGCGGATGTTGGGTTGGACTTGGTGGAAGTCGCGCCAAACGAGCGGCCGCCCGTTTGTCGTATCATGGACTACGGCAAGTTCAAGTACGAGCAGAAGCGCAAGGCCGCGAACTCGGCGAAGCAACACCAAGTGCAACTGAAAGAAATTCGGTTACGTCCCAAAACGGGTGAGCACGACATCGAGTTTAAAGTCAAGCAGGCGCGCGAGTTTTTAACCGGCAAAGACAAGGTGAAATTCAACGTCCAGTTTAAAGGGCGAGAAAACGCGCATCACGAGCGTGGACGTGAAATTTTGGTTTCAATCATCGAAAATCTGCAAGATGTTTCCAAAGTCGAAAAATCCCCATCGATGGAGGGGGGACGCAATATGACTGCTGTATTGGCTCCCAAAGCCTAACGCTGGGGAGCTTACGGCGAACTTTGTGATTTTTCGGGTGTGACGGACTGGAAGCAATTGTCCCAGTTGCTTATACTTCGCGACCCGTGGGTGTCAGACTAGTTTTCGCCTTCGGTCGATTTGTTTCTGAAAAGTGTGATTGGTATTGGATTCGGAAAATAAGCGATGCCGAAACAAAAAACCCATAAAGGGATGAAGAAAAGATTCTCCGTGACCGCCAGCGGCAAGGTTAAATGTCGTAGCTCCTTTCGTGGGCACTTGTTAAGTCATAAGCCTAGCAAGCGAAAGCGTCAGAACCGTTGTGATCCGGTTCTGATCGGAGCAAACGCTCGTATGATAGTCGATGCTCTGCGCCCGTGTTCCTGAGTGATGAATCCCCTCGTGATGGATCTTTGTCGGTTCAGGAGTTGCTGAGTCCTCGAACGTTTGCAAAATCTTAGTGTCTGAGCAAATGTCTGCGGCAGTAAAATAGATTGTCATTCTGTGTGGATCGGTGTCCCAGCCGTCCGTATTTTTCGGTTTGTACCAGTTGAGCGTAATCCCAAATGAGAATTTCTTACAGCGTCGCACGCCACCGGGCACACAAGCGACTTTTCCGTGAAGCCAAGGGCAGTTACGGCGGTCGGAAAAATTTGTTGCGAACAGTCAAAGAGACTGTTGTCCGCAATCGTTGTTTCGCCTACCGAGATCGACGGGTTCGAAAGCGTGAGTTCCGGGCATTATGGATCATTCGAGTCAAGGCTGCCGCTGAGATGCGCGGTTTGTCGTATTCACGATTCATTTACGGTCTTAATCTGGCGAATATCAGTCTCAATCGGAAGACTCTCAGTGAGTTGGCGATCCACGAGCCACTAGTTTTTGACGAAGTTACTGCGGCCGTGAGACATGCACTCTCGGCCGTCGGCAGCAAGAGTTGATCTGAGTTTGGTGGATCACTTTTGATTTCGCTGCACCGCCACGGGAAGCCCGTTGGCGGTGTTTGTGTTTGATTCAAGATCTGACGGCCGGACAACGGAGTCGGGTTGCGGTATTCTTGACCGTAACCGGTTCCGTGGCAAACGAATGCCAATTGGCCGACGCCGAAGTCCTGCGCTAACGAGTGTTGTTCTCTGGATCGACTTCAGGAGCATTGATAGAGATCTCATGGACCACATCCAAGGCTTTTCAAGCTACGAGAAAGATGCTTTGCTGGCGATCTCCCAAGCGCGTACCGCCGCCGAGATTGAATCGGTTCGAATTGAATTTCTTGGCAAGAAGCAGGGGCGACTAAAAGATTTGCAGGCTGTCCTGAGCGGGTTGCCCTCGGATCAACGGCCGGTCATCGGCAAGCAGTTCAACGAAGTCAAAGATCGTGTAAACCAAGCCTTTGAAAGTCGACAACTCCTGCTTGCCAAGCCAAAACAGGCCGAATCCTGTCTGGATGTGACACTGCCTGGAATTCCGCCGGATTTCGGAAAAAAACATCCGCTGACTCAGACAATTTCCGAATTCAAAAATATTATGGCTCGGTTTGGATTCGATGTGGAGGAAGGACCGGAGGTTGAGGACGAATGGCATAACTTCGTGGCCCTCAACATTCCCGCTGACCATCCTGCACGTAACCCGCTGGACAACTTTTATCTCTCCGTTGCGTCTGCGGCGCACGGGAGTGCGCGATTGCTGAGAAGTCAGACGTCGACTGTCCAAATTCGGACAATGGAACACCGTCCGCCTCCCGTTCGCATCGTCTCCGTCGGACGGGTCTATCGCCCGGACCCGGTCGATGCCACACATCACTTGATGTTCCATCAGATGGAAGGCCTGATGATTGGTCCGGACGTCAGTATGTCATCACTCAAGACGGTTCTGAGACTCTTTGCGACTTCGTATCTCGGGGAAAGCACGGTTGTACGCTTTCGGCCCTCGTTCTTTCCCTTTACCGAACCGAGCGTCGAATTCGATGCTCGACGCGGTGACGGTTGGCTGGAACTGGGGGGGGCGGGAATGGTCGACCCCAATGTGCTCACCGCCTGTGGTTATGATCCTGAAAAGGTGAGTGGTTTCGCATTTGGCCTAGGGATTGCCCGCTTTTGCATGATGAGGCACGGCATCAATGATATCAGGCACTTCTATGAGAACGAACTGCCATTTCTAAAGCAGTTTTGATGTGGCGAAACCACTCCGAGATCGCTGATTGAGTGACCTCATGAAGTCATGAATCGTTCGCATAAAATCGCGAGGACTTGCCGAAAGGGACTCCGCCTCTACAACCTCAGGACCGTCTCCAAGAGACAAAGCATCCGCTTCCAGAGGTGCATCCGCTTCCAGAAGTCACGGTCAATATTTCAGAAAAAACGCACGCATCAACCAATATCCTTTTGGTGCGTGATCTGAAAGCGTATAACTCAACCGGTCACCAAAAAGACGTTTCACCGTTGGCCATCGATGCAGGAGAAATTTTCGACGGAGGGACAACAGATCTGCGATGTCAGGTCGACGTTCGGTCGTCGAGGAAAATGAGTACCACCGCATTCGGTGGAAGATTCTCTCAGATTGCCCACCGCAATCCGTTACAGGACACCAAGCCATGCGGGGAGATCGACTCCGTATTCGAAACACGTCTTTGAGAAAGCAGATTCAATGCGAGTCTTCCACACGCTGACCGTGCTAGCGAACGTTGAAAAAGGTCTGGCCGACACCGAGGCTGGAGCAACGTTTTCAGCCCCTTCCATGTCCATGGCTCTGCTCACAATTTTTGTGCTGGCTCTTTATGTCGGTGCTGGTACCGTCGCCAAGATTCAACCCAAGATGTTTACGACGTTCGTTTCGGGTTCCAACGTTATTTCCGGAATCACGCTTTTGGGCGCGATTGTTTTGGCGGGCAGGAGCGACTACGTCTTGGTGAGGATGCTGGGTGGCATCGCCGTAGCATTGGCAACGATGAATGTTGTGGGGGGATTATTAATAACGCATCAAGCGTTAGAGAATACCAAAGAAGAGACCTAAACAACGAAACCAATGGGATTCACCACAATGATCGAACTCGTGGAGTTGATTCAGTTGATTGGGTGCGTGATGTTCATTGCCGCAATGCGGTGGTTATCCACGCCCCAGTTTGCGAACCGTGGGAATCTCTGCAGTGCTGGTGCTCTCCTGCTGATCGTTGGGGTACTGCTGTGTTCCGGAAATTTCAAAGACGTCACTTGGATCGTCCTGGGCATGTTAGGCGGGATTGCAGGGGGATTCTGGATTGCGCAGCAGACCCAGTCGACCGCAATCCAACAACACGTTGTGCTCTTGAATGGATTTGGCGCGGGTGCCTCGCTCCTTGTCGCGGGTCTGGGGTTTGGCAGTAGCCCCCGGAACACCATAGAAGTCGTCGCCGCGGTCATTGCGGGTTTACTCAGTGCCGTGGGATTGTCAGGAAGTTTGACAGCATTTGCCAAACTGGAAAAGATGCCCATCGGTCGCAATCCGAAATTTTCAGTTCAACACAGAATCACGGGCAGTCTACTCGCCGTCTGTCTTGTCGCCTCGTTATGGATAATTCTTCATCCTCAAGATGTCCTGTTGTATTGGGTCATGGTGCTTGTGGCGTTGGTATTGGGTTACTTCCAGTTGGTCTTTATCGCTCGGAAAGACATGCCGATTGCGATCTCCGTGTTGAACGCATTTTCGGGATTTGCTGCGTCAGCGACGGGGATTCTGCTCTCCAACACGGGGCTCATCGTCGCCGGGGCCTTGGTTGGTGCCTCAGGTTTTGTCCTCACGGGAGTGATCTGCAAGGCGCTGAACCGGGCGATCCGGGACGTGCTCTTCGGAGTCGGTAGTGATCACATTTTGGTTATCGCCAACGGTGAGGATCTCCCTTCACAGGATCTTCCGCCGTTGGATGTCCTGCCACTGGATTCGTTGTAGTGAATTGTCACATCGCGGCTGACTCGGATTGATCAAACGATTTTTGAGATTCCATCGCCGCCGTGCTGCGATCCGTTTCGTGCTTTCGCTGTTAAAAAACAAACAGTGAAACGAGAATATGGGCCACCCAAGCGACTGTGACGCCGGAGCTTCTGGACGTCACAAAATTCCTTGCCCAACAGATCGCCATTTTTCACCACAGATCGTCATTACCATGCAACGTGTTCGGTTCCGCTGGTTGCCCCTCTTCCGACTACTGGTTCTGGTGGCCAATCTGCATCACATCAAACTCGGACTCGCTCAAGTGAACGAGAGGCTCAACTTCAGTCGAGAGATCAAGCCCGTACTGTCAAACAATTGCTTCTTTTGTCATGGTCCCGATGCCAATGAGCGCAAGGGAGGCTTGAACGGGTTACGGCTCGACACGGAATCCGGAGCGTTTGCGGATCAGGGAGGAACGTTTGCCGTCGTGAAGGGACAGCCGGAAAAGAGCGAGTTGGTACGCCGAATTTCTTCCGCCGATTCCACCGAGAAGATGCCTCCAGAAGCAACCGGCAAGCGGCTGACTGAACGCGAGATCCTGTTGCTCAAAGAATGGATCCAACAGGGCGGGAACTACACGGCGCACTGGTCGTATTCGAAGCCTGTTCGTCCGGACGTCCCCTGTGTGAAGCATCCGGAATGGGCCACGAATGACATCGATCGGTTTCTCTTTTCACGGTTAGAGCGTGAGGGGATGACGCCGCTGGCCGAAGCCGAGCGACACACGCTCATTCGCCGCGTGTCGCTCGACTTGACCGGTCTCCCGCCGACGTGGGCCGAAGTTCAAGCGTTCGTCAATGACGGGGATCCGAAGGCCTACGAAAAGGTGGTCGATCGGCTGTTGCAGCAGTCGTCGTATGGTGAACATTGGGGCCACATGTGGCTCGATCTGGCACGCTATGCCGACTCGTCGGGCTACGCGGACGACCCGTTACGCACGATCTGGCCTTTCCGCGATTACGTCATCAAATCGCTCAACGCCAACAAGCCCTTCGACCAGTTCACCATCGAACAGATCGCCGGCGACCTGTTGCCCTCGCCGACGGACGACCAAATCATCGCCACCGCCTTCCATCGCAACACACTGACAAACAGCGAAGGAGGAACGAACGACGAGGAGTTTCGGAATGCCGCCATCGTGGATCGTGTTAATACAACGATGGCCGTCTGGATGGGAACGACAATGGCCTGTGCTCAGTGTCACACGCACAAGTTCGATCCAATCTCACAGGAAGAGTACTTCCGATTCTTCGCGTTCTTCAACAACACCGACGACGCCGACCGGTTCGATGAGTCTCCGCTGCTGATGCGTTTCACGGAGAGTCAACTTCAGCAGCAATCGCAATTTCAAACTGAGATCGCCAGGCTGACACAGACGCTTGCCACGCCGACACCCGAACGGGTGGCCGGTCAAACGAAGTGGGAGCAGTCATTCCCATTCGACATCACGTGGCAGACGCCGCCGCCTGACAGCGCGGTCTCAACCGGCGGCAACCTGCTGACAATTTGCGGCGACTCAATCATCACGGCCACCGCAGCGAAGACAGCCACGTATGTGATCGGCATTCCGCTCAACTCATTGGAACCAACCGACGTCAAGGCCGTGCGACTTGAGGCGTTACCGGCTGACGTGTTGCCGGGGCAGGGGCCGGGATTTGCAGAAGGTAACTTCATCGTTTCGAAAATCACCGCGGTGGTCGAGTTACCGGCGGCGATTCCACAGGCAGGCCGGATCGTCCGCGACGTGAAGTTCGTCGCTGCTTTTGCGGATTACGAACAGCCGATGTTTGAAGTCAAGAATGTGATCGAGGGCAAAACCAATTCGGGCTGGGCTGTGGGTGGATCGCTGGGCCGAGCACACTCTTTGATCGCGATTGCCGCCGTGCCGGTCGAGGCCCCGGCGGGATCGAAGCTCGTGGTGACGATTGACCAGTCATCCAACCACGAGTCACACGTCCTCGGTAAGTTTCGTTTGAGTTGGACCAACCATAACCACGTTGCCGAGTTCGCGCAGACTCCTGCCGTAACCCTGGCCATTCTGAACATCCAATCGGACTTGCGGACCGACGCCCAGAAGAGCCATCTGGCGAAGCACTACGTTTCGATCGCCCCAGAGCTGGAAACCGACAGATCTCGACTTGCGATGTTGACTCAGCAACTTGCGGAACTGAAGCCCGCGATGACTGTGCCGATCATGAAGGAACTTGCCGAGAATTTGCGTCGCAAGACTCAGATTCAGCATCGAGGCAACTTCCTAGACCTCGGTCAGGAAGTGACGGAGGGAATTCCCGCCACGTTCCATCCACTTCCTCAAGACGCTCCCAAGAATCGATTGACACTGGCGAGGTGGCTGATCGATTCCAATAACCCGCTGACGGCTCGGGTCATCGCGAATCGGTTTTGGGAGCAGATCTTCGGAATCGGCATCGTCTCGACCAGCGAAGAGTTTGGTGCGCAGGGCGATCAGCCGTACCATCCTGAGTTGCTCGACTGGCTCGCCACAGAGCTTGTCGCACGTCAGTGGGACATGAAGAGTTTTCTGAAGCTATTGGTTATGTCCGCGGCCTATCGCCAGTCGTCGATGGTGACACCCGAGTTGTACGAACGCGATCCCGAAAATCGGTTGTTGGCTCGCGGCCCGCGTTTTCGTCTCTCCGCTGAAATGATCCGCGATCAGGCATTGGCACTCGCGGGATTGCTCAGCCCAAAGATGTACGGCCCGTCTGCCAAACCACCGCAACCGATCAGCGGCCTCACCGCGGCGTTCGGCAGCGGGATCGACTGGCAGACAAGTTCCGGCGAAGACAAATTTCGTCGCGGGCTGTACACCGAATGGCGACGCTCGAACCCGTACCCGTCGATGTCCACATTCGATGCCCCGAACCGAGAGGTCTGCACGGTTCGCCGTTCGCGTACGAACACGCCGCTGCAAGCCCTTGTGACCCTCAACGACCCGGTCTACGTCGAAGCCGCTCAAGCCTTGGCCCGCCGCATCGCCGTGAGTGGTTTCGCCGTAAGTGACAAGGCGTTGTTTGCCTTCCGCCAAGTGACCTCTCGCAATCCGACCGACGAGGAATTAAACCGCCTTGTCAAACTGTTTGACGCCGCGCATGAGCAACTCCAAAAACAGACTACCGAGGCTCAACAACTAGCCACCGAACCTCTTGGTCCTGCTCCGCACGGAGCGGAGATTTCTGAACTCGCGGCGTGGACAGTTGTCGGCAACGTTCTGTTTAATCTAGATGAAATGTTAATGAAACGCTGAAGTCCTGTTGATCGCGCAGACAATGTTCCAATCCTGTGGAAGGCTTGCTCGTGAATTTGAACTCCTGCACCTTGCAGCACATGACGCGACGTCACTTCCTCGAGCAGGGTCAGATTGGCCTCGGAGCCGTAGCGTTAGGGGCGTTGATGAAACGGGACGGCTACGCTTCTGCGATATTCGATTCCAATCCGCTCGCGGCCAAGCAAGGGCACTTTACGGGGAAGGCCAAGCGGGTGATCTATTTGCACCTGACCGGGTCGCCTCCGCATCTGGACCTGTACGATTACAAGCCGGAATTGGTGAAGCACGATGGCGAACCGGCTCCCGATTCGTTCATTCAGGGGAAGCGATTCGCGTTCACGACCGGTGTGCCGAAGTTGTTGGGGACGCGACGTCAGTTCAAGCAATGCGGGGAGGGTGGCCTGTGGCTGTCGGATGCGATCCCGCATTTGCAGGGGGTGGCTGACCAGATCTGCGTGGTCAAGTCGATGTTTACAGAGCAGTTCAATCACGCTCCCGCGGAATTGCTGCTGTACACCGGATCGGCCCGCTCGGGACGGCCTTCGATGGGGTCGTGGGTCACGTATGGACTCGGCTCAGAATCCGATAATCTTCCCGGATTTGTGGTTCTAATTTCCAGCGGCGTGCAGCCCAACGCTGGCAAAAATTCGTATGGCAGCGGCTTTCTGCCGTCGGTCTATCAGGGAGTGCAGTGCCGCTCGAAAGGTGATCCGGTGCTGTATGCTTCCGACCCGGCGGGAATGGACCGCGATTTGCGTCGAGCGAGTCTCGACGCGCTCCGCGATCTGAACGAGATCCAAGCCAAGGAACTCGGTCACCCCGAAACGCTGACGCGCATCGCGCAGTATGAGATGGCTTATCGGATGCAGACCTCAGTCCCAGATGTGATGGATATCACTCAGGAGACCAAGAAAACGCAGGAGGCTTACGGCGCGATGCCGGGCCAAGCGACCTTTGCCAACAACTGTCTCCTCGCCCGCCGACTGGTCGAAAAGGGAGTACGATTCGTGCAACTGTTTGATTGGGGCTGGGATTTCCACGGCACCGGACCCAACGACGACATTCGCGACGGCCTGACCAAGAAATGTGCGACGGTGGATCGGCCCATTGCGGCACTGATCCAAGATCTCCAGCAACGCGGGTTGCTCGATGAAACGCTGATTGTCTGCAGTGGTGAGTTCGGTCGCACACCATTTCGCGAGGGCCGCACGTCCGGAGGCAGCATCCTCGGCCGCGATCACTTCCCCGACTGTTACTCAATCTTCCTCGCCGGGGGAGGCATCAAGGGAGGGTATTCACATGGCGAATCGGATGAGTTCGGCTTCAGCATCGCCAAAGATAAGGTTCACGTTCATGACCTGCAGGCGACGATCCTACACCAACTTGGCTTCGATCACACAAAGCTCAGTTACCGTTTCCAAGGCCGCGACTATCGCCTGACCGATGTTCAGGGCAACGTCGTTCAGCAGATCATCTCTTAACAGCGGCAGCCAGCGGGTCGATGGCAAACCGCGACGACTGCGTCACTCCCAAGCCAGTGGCTTGAGCCATGCGGCCTTCAGATCACAGAGCGTTGCGTCAATCAGCGCCGCTCCCTCGATCGTCGTGATGCGTACGCTTCCGCTCGACGTGACTTGACCGATCCGGTCCAGTGGCAATCCGGTGAACGCCGCTTCGAACTCCGCCGCCTTCAGTGGTTCAACCTCGAACACGAACCGAGTCGGACTCTCGGAGAAGAGCAGCACGGCGGGATCACTCAGGCCGGCCGATCTCGCGACCGGAGACAGATCAAGTTCGATACCGAGTCCCCCTGCAAACGCCATCTCAGCAGCGGCAGCGGCGAGCCCCCCTTCGCTGAGGTCGTGGCAACTGCGGACCAGACCGCTGATCATCGCGCGATGTACGGCAGCGAAGATCTGCGGTGCCTGAACGAGATCGACGTGCGGGACGGTGCCTCCGCGGAGTCCATTGACCAACGCGTAATGGCTGCCGCCCAGTTCATCGCGTGTGACGCCGACGAGATACAGTCGATTGCCCGCCTGTTTGAGGTCCATCGTGACGCACTGTCGCACGTCAGCGACTTGCCCAATGGCACTGATCAGTAATGAAGACGGAATGGCCACCGTGCGTTTCTCACCCGTGGTGGGATCGACATACGAGAACTCATTATTCAGGCTGTCCTTCCCGCTGATGAACGGAGTACCGAATGCGATGGCCGTGTCCTTACAACCGAGCGCCGCCCGCACGAGAGACCCCAACGTTTCAGGACGTTCCGTGTTGCCCCAGCAAAAGTTGTCGAGAATCGCGATCCGGCTCGGATCGGCTCCGACCGCCACACAGTTCCGCAGAGCCTCATCAATCGCCGCGGCAGCCATCCAGTACGGATCGAAGTCTCCATAGTGCGGGTTCATCCCGTTGGAGACCACGACGCCGCGTTGCGATGTCAGGTCGGGCCTGACGACGGCGGCATCCGAGGGTCCGTCACAGGCGACACCCACAAGCGGTTTCACAACGGAGCCTGCTTGAACCTCGTGGTCATACTGCCGAATGATCCACTCCTTCGAGCAAACATTCAACGAACCGAGAATGGCCGTGAGGGATTGTTGATGAGTGAGGGTTGAGGGTTGAACAGCCGTGGATGTCGATCGCCTTGTCAGTGGGTTCCCAGCTTGGGGGGAGAGGATTCGGCTGAGCGGGATTTCTTGAGGCGGCAGGTAGACGGCATCGCGTACGACCGGCGGACGGCCATCGTGGAGGAATCTCATCGCCACGTCGCCGACAGTCTGGCCGTGATAGGTCAACTGCAGACGGCCTTCATTTCCGAACTGGCCGATCGCGGACGCCTCCACTCCTTCCGCGGCGCACAAACTAAAAAACTCGTTCCACTTGTCGGGCGGCACCGAGAGGACCATTCGTTCCTGTGCTTCGCTGATCCAGATCTCGGTGTAGGACAGGCCGGCATATTTCAGTGGACATTTCTCCAGCCAGACGACTGCACCAACGTGTTCGCCCATTTCGCCAACGGCCGAGCTGAAGCCGCCCGCACCGCAATCGGTGATGGCATTGTAGAGATTCTTGTCGCGGGCTTGGAGCACGACATCCAAGACCATCTTTTCCGTGACGGCGTTGCCGATTTGAACAGCGCCACCCGAGATCGTTTCGCTTTCGTGAGTCAATTCGGCAGAAGAGAATGTCGCGCCGTGAATCCCGTCGCGGCCCGTGCGGCCTCCGACCGCGACGATGAAATCGCCGGGATGGACTTCCTTCTCGACCTTGTCAACCGGAATCATCGCCGCAGTGCCGCAGTAGACCAGCGGATTGCCGAGATATCGTTCATCGAAGAAGACCGCGCCGTTCACCGTGGGGATTCCCATGCGGTTCCCATAGTCGCGGACGCCTGAAACGACTCCCTTCATCACGGCTTTTGGATGTAACGTCCCCGGTGGCAGCGAATCGATCGGCGTCTCAGGCGGTGCGAAGCAGAAGACATCGGTGTTCAGGATCGGTTTTGCTCCAAGGCCCGTACCGAGCGGGTCGCGGATCACGCCGCCCAGACCCGTATTGGCACCGCCGTAGGGTTCGATTGCCGACGGATGATTATGTGTCTCGACTTTGAAGCAAACATGCTGCTGGTCGTCGAACTTCACGACACCGGCGTTATCTTTAAAAACGCTGACGCACCAATCGTCTTGGCCCAGTCGTCGTCGAATCTCGACCGTCGCGCCGAAGACGGTCTCTTTGAGCATGTTTTCGAAGAGACGTTCACCGTGTTCGTCGCGGTAACGAATGCGGCCCTTGAGGGTCTTGTGCGAACAGTGCTCGCTCCAAGTTTGAGCGACTGTTTCCAGTTCGATATCCGTCGGATCCCGCTGCTGATCGAGCCAGTGTTGCTGGATTGTCTGCATCTCGGCAAGGCTCAGATAGAGCTGACCCTGCTGGCTGAGATGCCTCAGAGCGTCGTCGTTCATCGTTCGAATGGGGACGATGCGCAATTCGAACGTGTACGTGCTTCCGGCTCCGATGGTGTCCATCTGGAGTGGGCCTGAGATGACGCGTTCAATGGCGTCGTTGGCAAGGACTCGCTTCGCCAACCGATCGAGATCGGCTGACGACGTGGAGGGATTGAACCAGTACTTCCGCCCGGTGGCCACTGCCTCAACGTCGAAACCGAGATCGACGAGCGCCTTCTGAGTGCTCATTCCCACGTTGTCGGTGACACCCGGTTTGAAGAGAACGTTGAGGATTGGCAAGCGTGACGAACCGGAGTTAGCGGTATCAATCCGGATCAATTGGAACGTTTCGACGACGGGATCAACGAGCAGTGTTTGTGCCGCTCGATGGAGCTCGGCCTCGGTGATCGAGGAGGATTGAAGCAGAAACGCGCGCGCACTCCGAACGTGTGTCACGGTCAATGCGCCGAGAGCCTGAGCCTCGTTGATCACACGAATGGCCTCGCGATCGATCTCCTGTACCGCAGGACAAATTTCCACTTCCCAAAGCATTCGGTTTCTCGGCGTTCTTTTCTGAGGAGGAATTGACAGTCGGAGGCGAGATGACGTTCATTGGACCGACCGAAAAAAAACAGTTTTACGGATTGAGTGCCTCGCGTTTCGCGCGGCCTTCCTCCAGTAGTTGTTGCAGAATAGCTGTGTTTCCCAGCGTTAACGCCAAGCGGATGGATTCCAAACGATTTTGAACCGCGTCAATCCCGGCGACAACGTATTCGGAATTTTGTAGAAGAACTCCACTCCACAACGCAGGATCTCCGGCCGCAATCCGTGTTGTATCCCGGAAGCCGGTTCCTGTAAAAAACCGTTTGTCCGGGGTGAGTGTTCCCGCCAAGGCCGCGGCCACGACGTGCGGTAGATGGCTGGTCATTGCCAACGTACGATCGTGCTCGTCGGGAGCCATGGTGACGGTGTTCATGCCGATCGATTGCCAGAATCGCTCGAGTCGATGAACCTGATCCTGTGCCGTGGAAGAATTCGGCGTGATCACACAAACCTTGCCCTCGAACAGTTGACCATCGGCCGCTTCGAAGCCATGCCGGTGCGAACCAGCGATCGGATGCGCTCCAATAAAGTTTGGAACGTCAGCCAGTGCCTTACAGATCGGTCCCTTCACACTGCCAGCATCGGTGATCAGCAGGGAGGGGTCTGTAGGAGAACCCGAGAGCGCCTCTCGAACACCCTCCGCGATCCGTTCGACCGGCGTACAAAAGACAATCATGTTGGCGAGACGAACAACGGAGGCAATGTCCGTGAAACCGTCATCAATCAAACCCGCCTTTTTGGCCAACGCCAATCGCGAAGAATCTCGACCGACACCAATCACGCGGCATGTCGCCTTCCGCTGACGCAAAGCCGCCGCCAATGAACCGCCAATCAGTCCAACGCCGACAATGGCGACGGTCTCTTCCAACAACGACGAATGTGGTCTGTGTGGCATGGGGCCGCCATTATAGTCAGTCCTGACAACGAACTGAATCGAACGCCGGTCACAATAATCGTTGGCAGGAAATCCGGAACCGGATCTCAGCGGATGGTCACGCGGCGTCATCGCTTCCTGAACAGAGTCGATGCCGAGCCTGTCGAAAATTCTGGCCGAGAGATCGACGACCGATGAGGTACCAGAACTCGCGAGGCGAGTCATCGCAGCCACACACACACGTTGTTTAGAGTTTACGGCAATACCGTAGTCGCGAGCACGCCCGTCGATTGAACGCGATGACCTTCGGTCAGTTCGTTCCTGAGTGCGGCCGCAGGGACGTCAAGTCCCTTCCTGAAGTGTACCAGAATGCGATGGCCGCGGGGTGATAAATTCAAGCCGTCGAGGCCTGCTGACCACCATTTGGTGCCTCTTCATCCGCCTGATTTCGATGGTTTTGAGGCACACTCTCGGATTCCATCGGAGGCGGAGGATCCGGCTTGAGGACGAAAAATTGAGATTGCCTTGTTCGTTGTGCACAAGAGTTTTAGGGATTCTGTCGTGTGAGTTGATGCGAGAGTCCGACGGACAATTTTGTCCGCTGCTCAACGGCTACCAATCGCCGTCTACGGATATTGCTGGCATTTCCGTGTTGTTCAGTCGTACAATCCGAGTTACATCATGGATTGGCCTGAGCTCAAAAAACTCAATTTGTCACTCGACGAAAGGGGAGCCAGTATGTCCAAGTACGCCACGGAAAATATTCGCAACATTGTGCTTGTCGGCCATTGTGCTGTCGGCAAGACAACACTTGCCGACCAAATGCTTTTCCGGTCGGGAGTCGGATTGCGGCCAGGCTCGGTCGATGACGGCACAAGCCGACTCGATATGGATGACGAATCCCGCCGGCATCATTTTTCAACCTCGGCCGCGATGATTCACTTTGAACGCCACGGAGTACGCGTGAACGTGATCGACACGCCGGGATATCCCGACTTTGTAGGGCAGGTGATCAGCGCCGTCTGTGCGGCAGAAACGGCACTCGTCACCATCAATGCAACCGCCGGTGTTGAAGCCAACACACGTCGCACGTTTGAGCTGGCCGGGAGGGCTCATCTGGCGCGCGTGATCGTGGTGAATAAACTCGATGCTGAAAATGTCGACTTCGTGAGCCTCGTCGATCGCGTACGAGAAATCTTCGGCCGCCGTTGCATTCCCCTGAATATCCCCTGTGGGACAGGAGCCGCCTTTCAGTCTGTGACCAGTACGCTGACTGTGACGACCACGGAGCGGAATGATATCCGTATCGATTCGGCGGCGTATGGCGCCGCTGTCATGGATGCGATTGTTGAAGCGGACGAAGAACTGATGGAACGTTATCTCGCCGGTGAGGAACTTTCGGCGGACGAGGTTTGGGGCGGAGTCAACAAGGCGATCGCGTCGGGATCGCTAATTCCCCTCTTCTGTGTCAGCGCGAAGTCCGGCGTTGGTGTCTCGGAATTGATGGATGCGATTGCCGACTTTGCCCTCACACCGAGTGAACTCGTCCGCCATGGAACCTTGGATGGCTTAGGAGATGTTGAAGTCGCCTCCGTTGAAGATGCGCCATTGGTGGCACAGGTCTTCAAAACGCGCATTGATCCATTCGTTTCGAAGATGAGCTTCATCCGAGTGCTATCAGGAAGACTGACGAAGGATTCGATGGTCAAGGATATGCGATCAGGAAAGCCTGTCAAAATCCATCAATTGCTCGACGTGCAGGGTGAGCAGGTTGAGGCGATCGATGAAGCGCATGCTGGCGACGTGGTGGTCGTGGCCAAAGTCGATGATTTTCAGGTGGGCGATACGCTCGTCGCGAGTGACAAAAATTTTGTTCTACCGGCTCTCCGCTTTCCGAATCCGATGATTGGACTCGCCGTGGAACCGAAGAGCCACGCAGATCAGCAGAAGATTTCAGGAGCACTGCATAAGATTGAAGAGGAGGACCCGACGTTCCGCATCACGCGAGATTCACAAACCCACGAAATGGTCATGAGAGGAATGAGTGATTTGCATCTGCAAATCATTCAAGAACGACTCCACAAAAGAGACCGAGTTGATATCGTGACCCACGTACCCAAAGTGCCTTACCGAGAAGCCTGCTCGGGGTGGGCAGAAGGTGCCTATCGCCATAAAAAACAGTCGGGAGGATCAGGCCAGTTCGCCGAAGTCCACCTGAGAATCTATGCCCTGCCGCCCGATGTTGAACCTGAAACGTATTTCACGCGGACTCAATTTGAGTCTCTCCGCGAATATCACTACAACAAAGAGCTGAACTTTGCCTACCTCGACTGTGTCTCCGGAGGATCGGTCCCAAATCAATTCATCCCGGCTGTTGAAAAAGGGATCGTCGACCGGATGGAGAAGGGGGTTCTGGCGGGCTATCAGGTTCAGGATATTGCCGTTGCGCTGTTCTTTGGCAAGGATCATCCGGTCGACAGTAATGAAGTGGCGTTCCGTACGGCCGGAAGCTGTTGTTTCCGTGATGTGTTTCTTCAGGCCAAGCCCTGCCTCTTGGAACCGGTGATGCACATGGAGGTGACGATCCCCTCCGATTGCGTCGGTGCGGTAACAAGTGAACTCAATCCCCGCAGAGGCCGGATGGAGGGGATGGACACACTCCCCGACGGAATGACGATTGTCCAAGCCCGCGCGCCACTGGCGGAATTGACGACCTATGGCCGTGCTCTGTCAAGGATCACCGGTGGACGAGGCTCGTTTACCCTCGACTTCAGTCATTATCAGCAGGTGCCTCTACAAGAACAACAACTGCTCGTTGCGGCCAATCAGAGCAACCATACTCAGGAATAGGGCTTCCTTTCAGGGGACGCGATCAAACCAAGCCCGTCAACAAAAAAGAGTGTACACCTCTGATTTTTTGAGCAGATCTCGGGGATTCGCTACTCTTGGGGCTGAATGTGCTCCGTGCATCAGTCGCGGCACAAGGTTTTGGACACGCGTTAGTGCACTCCTTGTCGGTAGGACATCAACCAGTCGCTCGAATCTCAGCAATCGCGCCCACGGATTTGGTGGGTGCCAACCGAACCATCCTTTCCGAAGGAGACTCTGCATGGCTCTGGCCCGTGGTGTGGAGACGGCAACTTGATGGCGCATTGGAAAAGCGAGCGAAGGTGTGGCAACAAAAACGGAGGAACTCCTCGGAATTCAATGCTCGCACTGAGACGAGGTTTCGTTCAGTTCCAGAGCTAACGTTGTGAGTTGCTGACAGCATGCGGTTGGTTTGGACGCTGTTCTGCGGGTCAGAGGCTGTCACGCTTCTGCGATGCATCCCCCCCGTTTTCGAAACACATGGGTTCTCACGCCGATCGAATCGAGGCTGACACCGCTCATGCTGGACACGGCTCATGCTGGACACGGCTCATGCTGGACACGGCTCATGCTGGACACGGCGAGCCCCATACGGAATCGGGCGTCCAACGGTGGAACGCGATCAAACCAAGACATTGATTCGCCGGAGTCGTCAGATCTCAAAGTCAGCAGGCCAGCATCGGGGTGATGCCAGCCTGCTGATCAAGTCACTGCGACCATGGGTCGGTGCATCCTCTGTCAACTATTTCGCGGCCAATGCGGCTTGAGCGGCGGCCAGTTTCGCGACCGGGACTCGCCGGGGGGAGCAGCTTACGTAGCTGAGGCCGATTTCGTGGCAGAACATGACGGAGGCAGGGTCGCCGCCGTGTTCGCCGCAGATGCCGATCTTCAGGTCCGGTCGGGTTGAGCGGCCGCGCTCGACGCCAATCCGCATGATGTCGCCGACTCCCTCTTGATCGATCGTTTGGAACGGGTCATTGGCGATGATGTCATGTTCGCGGTAGAAGCCAATGAACGGGCCGTAGTCGTCGCGGCTGATGGCCAGTGTCGTTTGTGTCAGATCGTTCGTGCCAAAGCTGAAGAACTCGGCCGCGGTCGCGATCTGGTCCGCGCGGACTGCCGCGCGGGGAACTTCGATCATCGTGCCGACGAGGTATTCCACCGTCGTGCCGGTCTCACTGAAGACCCGTTCGGCCGCTTCGCGAATGATTTTTTCCTGGTGCTTGAACTCGGCAAGGAATCCGGCGAGTGGCACCATGACCTCGGGAACAACATGAATTCCTTCTTTCTTGACGAGGACCGCCGCTTCAAAAATCGCCCGGGCCTGCATCGCCGTGATTTCCGGATAAACGATCCCTAAGCGGCAACCACGATGGCCGAGCATCGGGTTCGATTCGTGTAACTCCTCCACGCGGCGTTTTACAGCATCGAGTGTCAGACCCGTCCACTTGGAAAGCTTCGGACCGAGGTCTGGTTGTTCTTCGAGGTGCCGATCCGAAAGGAATTCGTGCAGTGGTGGATCGAGTAGGCGGATCGTCACGGGACGACCGTTCATGCTGCGAAACAGTCCAGCGAAGTCCGCACGTTGGAAAGGCAGAAGTTTGGCGAGCGCTTCTTCTCGCGTATCTTTGGTGTCCGCCACGATCATATGTCGGATTTCGTCGAGATGATCGAAGAACATGTGTTCGGTACGACACAGGCCAATCCCCTCGGCCCCAAATGCAACGGCCTCATCCGCCTGACCGGGCGTGTCCGCGTTGGTACGAACTTTTAGCTTGCGGTACTTATCGACCCAACTCATTAGTTGTGCGTAACGTTTGTAGGTCTCGGACTCTTCTGGCTTCAAAGTCTTCTGCACGAGAACCTGAATCACTTCGCTGGCCTTGGTGGCCAACTTGCCCTCGAAGACCTCCCCGGTGAAGCCGTCCATGCTGATGAAGTCGCCAGACTTGAGCGTCTTGCCCGCGACCGTCACTGTGTTGCTGGTGTAATTGACAGCAATCGCCGAGCAACCGACGATACAGGCCTTGCCCATCTGACGCGAAACCAGAGCGGCGTGTGAACTCGCACCGCCGGTTGCCGTCAGAATTCCCTTGGCGGCTTTCATCCCGCGCAGATCCTCGGGGCTGGTCTCTTTGCGGACCAGAACGATATCGATGTTCGGGTTCTTCTCGTGAAACGCTTCGGCTTCGTCGGCAAACAGACAGATGATGCCCGATGCCGCACCAGGACCCGCGTTGATCCCCT
>Ga0114966_10001422_pt1 | contig 22139 bp, 20 predicted proteins | sample M_130207_XF_Meta_FD_87029 | JGI IMG/M metagenome (GOLD analysis project Ga0114966, IMG submission 87029) | Freshwater microbial communities from Lake Montjoie, Canada to study carbon cycling - M_130207_XF_MetaG | ecosystem: Environmental > Aquatic > Freshwater > Lake | place: Lake Montjoie... | reverse complement strand
GCCATGCGCGCCTGGCAGGAATCGAACCTGCGACAACCCGCTTAGAAGGCGGGTGCTCTATCCGACTGAGCTACAGGCGCCTGTAGGGGTCGTGGATGCAAAGTCTACCGACACATAACGATAAGGTTTCGTCTCATGGCTGAGTTCATTTATACGATGAAGAAGGCGCGTAAAGCGCACGGTGACAAGGTAATTCTGGATGACGTCACCATTATGTTTTACCCAGGCGCCAAAATTGGTGTTGTCGGTCCCAATGGTGCGGGTAAGTCAACGGTCTTGCAGATCATGGCGGGGTTGCAGCAACCATCAAATGGTGAGGCCTACTTAACTCCTGGTTACACCGTTGGAATTTTGCTTCAGGAACCACTTCTTGATGAAACTAAAAACGTTATCGATAACGTTAAAGAAGGCGTAGCCGAAACTGTTGCGATGTTAGATCGCTTCAACGCAATCAGCGATGAAATGGCAAACCCAGATGCGGACTATGACAAGTTATTAGCCGAAATGGGCAACTTGCAAGAACAACTTGATCACCGAAATGCATGGGAACTTGATTCCCAGCTTGAGCAAGCAATGGATGCGCTTCGTTGCCCACCGGCAGATGCTGATGTTTCTGTTTTATCTGGTGGAGAAAAGCGCCGTGTTGCGCTCTGTAAATTGTTATTACAAGCACCAGATTTATTACTGCTCGACGAACCAACTAACCACTTAGATGCAGAATCTGTTTTGTGGCTTGAACAGCATTTAAATAAATATGCCGGCGCAGTTGTAGCGATTACTCACGATAGATATTTCTTGGACAACGTGGCGCAGTGGATTTTAGAACTCGACCGTGGTCGTGCGTATCCATATGAAGGTAACTACTCAACTTACCTAGAAACAAAAGCTGCGCGTCTAAAAGTTGAAGGCCAAAAAGATGCAAAGCGCGCAAAGCGTTTAGCTGAAGAACTTGATTGGGTCCGCCAAAATGCAAAGGGCCGTCAAGCTAAATCAAAGGCACGTCTTGCACGTTATGAAGAAATGGCAGCCGAAGCCGACAAGATGCGCAAGTTGGACTTTGAAGAAATTCAAATTCCTCCTGGGCCACGTCTTGGAAACGTTGTTATTGAAGCCGAGCATTTAACTAAAGGCTTTGGAGACCGCGTACTTATTGATGATCTTTCATTTACTCTGCCTCGCAACGGAATCGTTGGAATCATTGGGCCAAACGGCGCAGGTAAAACAACGCTATTTAAGACTTTGATGGGGCTTGAAAAAGCTGATTCTGGTTCAGTAAAGATTGGTGAAACGGTAAAGATTTCATACGTTGATCAGTCACGTGGAGGAATTGATCCAAAGAAAACTCTGTGGGAAGTTGTTTCAGACGGTCTTGATTTTATTAAGGTCGGCCAAGTTGAAATGCCTTCGCGCGCATATGTTTCATGCTTTGGTTTCAAAGGCCCAGATCAACAAAAACCTGCAGGAATCTTGTCAGGTGGTGAGCGCAACCGTTTGAACTTAGCGCTAACGCTTAAGCAAGGCGGAAACTTACTTCTACTGGATGAGCCAACTAACGATCTAGATGTTGAAACTTTGGGTTCTCTCGAAAACGCGCTGCTTGAATTTCCGGGTTGCGCAGTGGTTATTTCCCACGATCGCTGGTTCCTTGACCGTGTAGCAACACACATTTTGGCTTACGAAGGTGATTCAAAGTGGTTCTGGTTTGAAGGTAACTTCGAATCATATGAAGCTAACAAAATCCAAAGACTTGGAGCCGATGCAGCTCGTCCTCACCGAGTCACTTATAGAAAGCTCACACGCTAAATGAAATTTACTAATAAGCAGTATGTGCGTTGGGATGACCTTGATGCATTTGGTCATGTAAATAATGCAACGTATTTAACGTATGCCCAAGAAGCGCGCTTTGTTTGGTCTGGAATGTTTGAGATGGTTGTTGCCCGTGCCGAAGTAGATTTCATTGCACCGATTTATGATGGCAACATTTTTGTCGATGTAGATATTTGGGTTACTAATATTGGTAATTCATCATTTGCGGTGGATTATGAAATCAAAAATGGTGATGAAGTTGTTGCACGAGTTAAAACCGTTCAAGTAGCGGTTTCAATGCAGACAAAGAAGTCACGACCACTAAATGATTCTGAACGTGAATTCCTCACTAAATACCTGGAAACGGAGTAAGTAATGCCTGAGTTAGCATCCCGTAAAGAACGTCCTTGGTGGCGCGACGCGGTTACTTATCAGATTTATCCACGCTCATACGCTGACGCAAATGGCGATGGTATCGGCGATGTCGAAGGAATTCGTTCACGCCTTCCATACTTAAAGTCCTTAGGTATTGATGCGATTTGGATTTCACCGTGGTATCCATCACCACAACACGATCATGGTTACGACGTATCTGATTACATGAATATCGAACCTGATTACGGAACATTGGCTCAGGCCGAACAGTTAATTAAAGAAGCAAATGAATTTGGAATTAAGTTAATCGTTGACATTGTTCCTAACCACACTTCAAGTGAACACAAATGGTTTAAGGCAGCCCTTGCTGCAGGTCCGGGATCACCAGAACGGGATCGATTTATGTTCCGCGAAGGCAAAGGAGCAAACGGAGATTTGCCACCTAATAACTGGGAAGCCGTCTTTGGTGGTCCAGCCTGGGAACGTGTTATCGAAGCTGATGGAAAGCCAGGGCAGTGGTATTTACATTTATTCGCTGTGGAACAACCCGATGTCAATTGGGAAAATCCAGAAGTTGTAAAACACTTTGAAGATGTTTTGAAATTCTGGCTATATCGCGGAGTTGCAGGTTTCCGAATCGATGTTGCACATGGAATGTTTAAAGAAGCCGGTTTACCTGATATTCGAAAAGATCCAGCAGCGACAATGCTCGGAACCGAACACAAACCATTCTGGGATCAAGAAGGTGTCCACGACGTTTACCGTGCATGGCGCAAAATTCTTGATTCGTATCCAGGAGATCGCATGGCTGTTGCCGAAGCATGGGTAAGTCCTGCCGAACGAATTGCGCGATATGTCCGCCCGGATGAACTTCAAAACTCATTTAACTTTGAAATGCTTACAACGTTGTGGGATGCGCAAGAGATCAAGACCAAAATTAATAACTCTATTGACGCACTTGCAGAAGTTGGTGCGCCAACCTCGTGGGTATTTAACAATCACGACGTTGTTCGTTCAGTCGATCGCCTTGATTTAGGCCTTACAAATCACGGTGATACAACTTTTGAACGCCAAGGCGATCCTGCGAAATTAAATATTGCCCGTGGAACTTTACGTGCACGAAGTGCTGCGTTGATGACGCTGGCTTTGCCCGGTGGTACATATTTGTATCAAGGTGAAGAACTAGCAGTTCCAGAAGTTCGCGATATTCCTGAGGATCGTTTAACTGATCCGCGTTGGAAGATGAGTGGATTTTCTGATCGCGGTCGCGATGGTTGCCGTGTGCCAATTCCATGGTCATCAAATCCTGAAGGTGCATTTGGTTTTTCAACTAATGCTGCGCTAAAGCCTGAACAAGCATGGTTGCCACAATCTTCTTGGTGGGGCGAATATGCAGTTGACACACAAGATGGTGTTGAAGGTTCAACGCTTTCTATGTATCGCCAAGCTTTAGCAATTCGCAAAGAAGAAGAAGGTCTCGGCGATGGGCCAATGGAGTGGATTGAAGCAGGCAAGGACGTAGTTGCATTTGAACGTCCCGGAGATTTTGCTTGTTACATCAACTTCGGTGCGCCAATTCAACTTCCATCTAACTCACAGATTCTTGTTACAAGTGGTCCGGTTACGGGACACACATTGCCAACTGATACTGCAGTTTGGGTGCGGTTGATTCCTTAATGCCTAATACTCGGCTTCAACAGAAAGTTGTTCGCACTCTTGCAACAGCCCAGGTCTTAAACGGCGTGGGCGTTGCAGGAACTGTCGCAGCCGGATCCTTATTAGTTGCATCCATTACTGATTCAGAAACATTGGCCGGCCTAGCTCAAACAACTTCGGTGCTAGGTGCTGCAGCAATGGCATTGCCACTTGCCCGTTTAACTGCGCGTGGTGGCAGACGATTATCTCTTTCAGTTGGTTACATCGCCGGTGTCATTGGTTCGGTCAGTGCGATTCTTGGTGGTTCGCATAAAAATATTTTCTTTATGCTGCTTGGAACTTTTTTAGTTGGATCGGCAGCGGCATCGGGTTATCAAGCCCGCTTTGCCGCAATTGATTTAGCAACGAATGAAACCAGGGCTAAACAGCTCTCATTTGTGGTCTGGGGCTCGACAATTGGCGCAGTTGCTGGGCCAAACCTGATGGATCCCGCTGGAAAATTAGCTGAACATTTCAAACTTCCATCACTAGTTGGACCTTATTTAATTTCAGCAGTCACATTAATTTTTGCAACCGTTGTGATTCAACTTTTCTTACGTCCTGACCCTTATTTATTAGCCGAAAAGCAGGCCGCAGTTAAGCAACATAAAGGTTCAACTAAAGCTGCCTTGGCGCATATTCGCTCTAATCCAAAAGCGCTATTTGCAATTAGCGCGATTGCAATTGGTCACGTAGCCATGGTGTCAGTAATGGTTATGACGCCAATTCACATGAAGCACGTTGATGTATCGCTGCGAATCATTGGTTTTGTCATCAGCGTTCACGTTTTAGGTATGTATGCATTTTCACCGCTAGTTGGTTCTTTAAGCGATCGTTTAGGCCGCGTGCGTGTAATTCAAATTGGCGTGGCAATTTTGTTGCTTTCAACAATTATCGCCGGTACCGCAGCTGCCGATGATGCCGTACAACTTGGCATTGGTCTGTTTTTGCTTGGCCTTGGTTGGTCATGCACGTTAATTGCAGGCTCTGCATTTTTGTCTGAATCAGTCTCGGTTGAAATGCGACCAGCTTCGCAAGGGGCAAGTGATTTAGTCATGAATCTTTCAGGCGCAGGCGGTGGAGTTTTAGCCGGTGTAATTATTGGAACGCTTAGTTATGGCTGGCTGTGTTTGTTTGCCGCAATTCCAGTTTCGTTGTTAGGAGTAGCAGCAAGAAGGATTGATAAAAATGGCGCGTAAGCAACGTTGTCATCCAGCTTGGATAGCTGCGATTGTTACTTTTTTTACTCTTGTGGCAACTGCAGGCTTTAGATCAGCGCCCTCAGTTCTTATCATTCCTTTAGAAGATGCTTTCGGCTGGAGCCGCGATCAAATATCAGCGGCAATCGCAGTCAATGTTTTGCTTTATGGGTTAACTGCGCCCTTTGCCGCAGCGCTTATGGAGCGATTTTCTGTTCGCAAAGTTGTGATGGCTGCGCTGACAACGGTAAGTACTGGCGCATTCTTAACTACCCAGATTCATGCGCCTTGGCAGTTAATCGCTACGTGGGGCGTTGTCGTTGGAATCGGTACTGGCTCGATGGCGCTTGTATTTGCTGCAACGGTTGCAAATCGCTGGTTTGTTAAGCGACGTGGTTTAGTGATTGGTGCATTAACAGCTGCGGCAGCAACTGGCCAATTAATTTTCTTACCCGGTCTAACCCATATGTCAGAGACGTTTGGGTGGAAGTCAATTGGATTAACTATTGGCTCGGCATCTTTGTTGATGGTTCCAATGATTTTTCTTTTCTTGCGCGAAAAACCATCAGATCTTGGATTGTTGCCATACGGTGCACCCGATGATTGGCAAGCGCCAAAGAGTTCGGGAATGAGCGCAGGAAAGTTAGCAATTGTTACATTGAAGGAAGCAAGTGCCCACAAAGATTTCTGGTACTTAGTTGGATCATTTTTCGTTTGCGGACTATCAACAAGTGGCTTAATTGGCACACACTTTATTCCAGCAGCCCATGATCACGGCATGGGTCAGGTTGTGGCTGCTTCACTGTTGGCGCTAATCGGTGTATTTGATGTTATCGGTACGGTTTTCTCTGGTTGGCTAACCGATAAATACGACCCACGCAAGCTGCTTTTTTTCTATTATGGATTGCGCGGACTTTCTTTGTTCCTGCTTCCATCAATTCTTTTTTCTTCAGTACATCCTTCAACTCTTGTTTTCGTAATTTTTTACGGTCTCGATTGGGTGGCAACTGTTCCGCCAACTGTGATGCTGTGTCGCACGGTATTAGGGCCAGACCGTGGAACCGTTATTTATGGCTGGGTTTTTGCCGCCCATCAAATTGGTGGATCGATTGCAGCTCTTGGCGGAGCAATTGTGCGCGTTAAATTTGGTGATTATGCCGCCGCGTTTTATGTGAGTGGTGCCCTTTGCTTAATCACTAGTTTTTACGTTTTACAGATTGCTAAGGGAAAAGATTTAGTTAGCCTTAGGTCATGAGTACTTTGTACGAAGAGTTAGGCGGTGAAGCTTTTTTCGCCGATTTAGTTTCGCAATTTTATGGACATGTTGCAGTAGATCCAATTTTGCGTCCTATGTATCCTGATTCAGATATGAAAGGCGCTGCTACGCGCCTGCAATGGTTTCTTGAACAATATTGGGGCGGCCCAGAAACGTATCAAGAAAATCGAGGACACCCACGTTTGCGTATGCGTCATGCTGAGTTTCACATTGATACTGCAGCGCGTGATGCCTGGTTAAATGCAATGCGCGCATCAGTTGATGGAATAGAAATCAAACCAGAGTTAAAAGCACAGTTGTGGACCTATTTAGAGATGGCAGCAAATGCCATGGTGAATCAACCAGATTGAGATTGATTTCCAACTTTTAGTATTTCACCATTACGTAAATACCAGAGAGTGCCTTTTTTATCCCGGACGCAAGTAACGCGCAAGCCCACTTTTTCTACAACACCTTGAACTTCAAGAACATCTACTTTGTCGCCGACTCCATATTGATCTTCGACCAACATAAATATTCCAGATAAAACATCTCGAACAAGAGTCTGCGCACCAAGTCCAAGTGCAACTCCCAAAATTCCAGCTGAGGCAATGATGGGTCCTAAGTTAAATCCAAGTTCACCAAGAGCCATTGCAGATGCAACAACCCAAATAACTGTTTTTAAAGTGCTTGATAAAACTCCACCGATTGTGCGTGCACGCTCTTTTTGTCGAGTAACGATATTGCGTGGGCCAGGAAGTAAATCGGCTGTAGAAAGCCTAGACATTGCTCTATCGATTGCGCGGGTTCCAAAAGCTTGGGCCACCATTGAAGTGATCAGGATGATTGCTACGCGCAGGGGGGTTCCGCTAATCCACTCAAGGGCATTACGCACGGAATCGTTCATAGAAGACAGACTTTATCCAAATCTTTACCGAAATGTCGCTAGTCAATACCCATGTGCTCGGGTGTTTTGGGGCAAGATAAACCAATCGCGAAGGGAATCGCATGTCTCGAACGTTGGTTTTAAACGCCACCTACGAACCACTAGGTGTCATAACCGAACGCCGTGCGCTTATTTTGGTCCTTAATCACAGAGCAACAATGATTGAAGAATCTGGATCTGTTTTGCATTTCTCCGGCGGAGAAATAGAACTACCTTCGGTAATTCGTCTTAATAAATTTGTTCGCATTCCATATCGCCATGCAGTTCCACTTTCTCGTCGGGCAATATTTGCGCGTGACGGAGGCCGGTGTGTGTATTGCAGTGCACCTGCTACATCTATCGATCATGTCATTCCACGTAGTCGTGGCGGCGGTCACAACTGGGAAAACGTTGTTTCAGCTTGTCACAAATGCAATCATTTAAAGGCCGATAAGCAACTTAAAGAAATAGGTTGGCGTTTGCGCCAACTTCCGCGTGAACCTGTTGGCGCGGCTTGGAGAATTCTTGGAACTGGTCAAACTAACGCCAAATGGTTGCAGTATCTAGAACCATTTGGTGTGGCAGCAGCAACTGCATAAAGGATTTACACTTTACCCATGCGTTTACTTATGTCAGCAGTTGAAGATGGCCTTATTAGCGGCCCAGGCTTAAGCATTACCGACACAGTTCTTAGATATGTAATTGCGCCAGTTGCTCTTTTCGCAATCATTGCACTTACTTCTTGGATTGCATCAGCGCCCCGAAAAGAAAGTTCAGAATCTTCAATTAATTCAATTAATTAAATATCTAGCTTCTGAACTTTCAATGCACGGATAAGTCCGTCTTGAGATTCTTTAACTAGTTTGCGCAATACAGCCGGTGCATCTTTACCTTCACCTGAAAGCCAAGAATTAGTCTTATCCATAACTTTCTGCGTTAGCACCCACGATGGATACAAACCGGTTACATATTTGGCTGCGATTTCATAAGATTTTGATTTCCACTGGCTGAGAAGATTTTCAAAGTAAAGGTCCACAAAGGATTCAAGAATATGGCGCTGAATTGGGCGCTGGAAACCTGCAACTAAGGCCGACCGAACTGAAGTTGCAACATGGGTATCCATAACTTTATTGAAGGCATAAGCCTTGGCTTCGGCATTAGGTGCAGCAGCGGTAGCAGTTTCAAAGAAAAGATTTCCCGAAGTTGTGTTGTCTTTAGCTAACTCTGCTTCTAACTCTTGCTTAGTTGTTGCACCGCGTTCAGTTAAGGAAATTAAGAAATACCAACGCAGGTCAGCATCGATTTTAAGTCCTTGCGCCGAACCTTCAAGCAGACCACGTACTTTTTGAATCTGATCTTCGGTGTGGGCATTAGCGGCGAAAGCACGTGAATAAAGCAGTTGTAAGTCGCTACCAGGAGCGCTCTTTGAAGTTAGCTCCCAGAAACCATTAGCTAATTTTTCGCGATACTTATGGCGATTAGCATCGGTTGCATACGCTTCGACTGAAGTTCCAAGTTGAGCAATAACAATATTTACAATTGCATCATCGGTTTCACCGGCAAGGCCCGACAAGGCGACCTCAATGAAATCTGCCGATGAAATCTCGGCATCGCGGTGCATGTCCCAGGTGTATGCCCAACACAAAGCGCGAGCCAATGCATCATCAAGCTTTCCTAAATGCGACTTTAGGGTTGCAATTGAGCGCTCATCAAAGCGGAGTTTGGCGTAAGAAAGATCGCGATCATTGATAAGTACTAGATCGGCCAACTTTTCGCCGGCAAGTTCGGCAACGAGCGTTTTTGCTCCGGTTACATCAAGTTCAACGGATTTACGAAGAACCAATGCATCACCAGCAATGTCATACAGACCAATTGCCAATCGGTGAGGGCGAAGCTCTTTCGAACCTTCTGGAACTAGCGGTGCTTCTTGAGTGATTGAAATGCTCTTGTATGAATCACCTTCGATTTCAAGTGCTGGACGCAAAGTATTCACGCCGGCTGTTTGCAACCAGGTGTTAACCCACGTATCTAATTTACGACCACTTGCAGCTTCAAGTTCAACGAGTAAATCATTAAGCGTTGTATTACCCCAGGCGTGCTTTGCAAAGTATTTCTGCAAACCTTCAATAAATTGTGGACGACCTACGTGTGCAACTAGCTGGTGTAAAACAGATGCACCTTTTGCATACGTGATTCCATCAAAGTTAGCGTTAACGGCTTCCATATCGACCATGTCGGCGATGATTGGGTGAGTAGAAGAAAGTTGATCTTGGCGGTAAGCCCAATTCTTGCGGGCTGCATTAAATTCTGACCATGCACCTTTGAAGCGAGTTGCTTCAGCAAGAGCTAGATATGAAGACCATTCAGCAAAGGATTCGTTGAGCCATAGGTCATCCCACCACGACATTGTGACCATGTCACCAAACCACATGTGCGCCATTTCGTGCAGGATTGTGTTGGCGCGAGACAAATAGGCTTTTTCTGGCATATGGCTGCGGAAGACAAGAACATCTTCGCGGAAAGTTACTGCGCCAGCGTTTTCCATTGCACCAAAGTTGAAGTCAACAACTGCGATTTGATCATATTTTTCAAATGGATAAGCAAGACCGAATACCTTCTCAAAGTACTCAAAACCCTGCTTGGTAATTTCAAAGATATTTTCTGGATCTAGATATTGCAACATTGATTTGCGGCAGTAGATTCCAAGTGGAATCTCTTTTTCACCTTTATATACATCATGGACATGTGAATACGGCCCGGCAATAAGCGCGTCTAAATAAGTAGCAATGCGCGGAGTAGTTTTAAACTTCCATTCAACAAGGTCGCCTTTAGCCACTTTACTTTCGACTGGGTTATTTGAAACAGCTTCCCAATGCCCAGGTGTTGTAACAGTTAGAGTAAAAGTTGCCTTAAGTGATGGCTGGTCAAAACAAGGGAACATGTTGCGAATGTGCGCAGTTTCGCCCTGGGAATACAGATAAACCTCTTTGTCAGATGGGTCCACTGAGCGCTGTAAACCTTCACCGGAATTTGAATATTCAGCTTCGATTTCAATTACTAAGTTATTTTCGGCGGCAAGATTCGTTAAAAAGATACTTTCGCCATCAAAATCAGAAGTATCAACGGCCACACCATTAAGGGTTGCGCTAATAACTGTGCGACCAACAGCATCAATAAAGGTTGAATACCCAGGCTTGTTACATGTAAAGGAAACTTCAGACTTTGAGTAAAACGTTTCTTCGCCCTTAGTCACATCGAGAGTGACGTTATAGCTATTTACATAAAGATGGTCCGCACGCTCTTTAGCTTCAGCACGGCTCAAATTCAATCCTGGCACTTGTTGCTCCTTTTGTAGGTACTAATCAAACCATGACAGAGTTGGCCCATGGAACGCCCATCGGTACGCAGTTACAGCATCCGCGGATCTCGTATTACCGAGGCCCAACGTGAGGCAAAAAATGCGCTGCAGGCTATCTATGGAATTGCTGTCGAAACTAAGAAAATAAATCTTCATGAGATTTTCCCCACATCGGAAAAAATTATTATGGAAATCGGTTTTGGCATGGGGGAAGCCACCGCAATCATTGCAAAAAATCACCCTAACAATGGATATATCGCCGTTGATGTTCATCCACCAGGAATTGGAAAATTGCTAGTGCGTATCATTGAAAATGATTTGAAGAATCTTCGAGTTATTGAAGACGACGTACATGTTGTTTTGCCGTACATGTTTGAAGATGAATCACTTGATGCGATTCATCTGTATTTTCCAGATCCCTGGCCAAAGAAGAAACACAACAAACGCCGAATTGTTAACCAAGGCTTTTTAGAGTTAATTCATCCAAAGTTAAAAAAGGATGGATACATACATATAGCTACAGACTGGGTTCCATACGCCGAAAGCATTAAGGATGTTTTTGCGGCATCAACTTTATTTAGCGGGGGAGTGATCAATAAACCTGAATCACGTCCGGTCACTAGATTTGAAGGTCAGGGGATCGATAAAGATCACCAAGTTACAGATTTGATGTATTTTCGTAAGTAGAAATCTTGTTGATGCGGCGAATATGCCGCTCATCATTTGAAAAAGGCGTTTCTATAAACGCATCGATAATCGCTTTACATTCATCGATTGAATGCATGCGCCCACCGATTCCAACTACATTTGCATTGTTATGTTCTTTAGCTAATTTCGCAGTTTCTACGCTCCAAGCTAACGCTGCACGCACGCCTTTAACTTTATTTGCAGCAATTTGTTCGCCATTACCCGAACCGCCTAAAACAATTCCTAGTGAACCCAAGTCAGCAACGGTTGCAATGGCAGCCGGAATACAAAAATCTGGATAATCATCTAGGGCGTCATATTCATGAGGACCGTGATCTTTCACGTCATGACCTTTGCCCTGTAGGTATTCAACGAGGGCGTTTTTTAGTTCAAGCCCGGCATGGTCACTACCGATATGAATCCTCATAGGGCCATCTTGCCATCTTCAATGCAGAGATAAAGAAAAACCCGCCACATGTTCTCATTCATGTGGCGGGTTTTTGCCCTTAGGAGGAGCTAGTTATTAACTCTTTAGTGATGGCGACCGTGTTCACCCTTGCCGCCGCTCATTGCCATTCCTGCACCCATTGGTGGGCGAACTGCATCTACTTCAGCAGTTACACGCGCACTGAGATTGGTTTTCAGTGCAGTTGCCTGCACTGAAGTTATTTTCCCAGCAGTTACAGCTGCATCAATCTTTCTTGTCTCGAATGAAACAAGTGCAGTGATGAGAGCTGCGCGCTTGTCGCCTGCAACAACTCCAAGTGACTTACCTGTTGCTAGTTCAGCTTTAATTGCAACAGTTGTTTTACCAATTGTTGTTGCAACCAATGCATCGCGCTCTGCACGATTAGGTCCCATCGGTGCACGATTAGCCCCCTCAGCTGCTTCATGTGCAGCACGTGCTGCAGTTAGAGCTGCAGTGATCTTGTTAGCTTGCAACTGTGTGATCGTGTTATCTGCAACAAGTGCAGCAAGAACAGTTGCTACAGCTGCACTCGGATCATCTTTCATACTCATTGGACCACCTGCCATTGGGTTAGCCATGGCGTTAACAGTGGTGCGAGTAGTTGATTGGCGAATAGATACTGACTTTGATGTTGACTTAGATTGCGAAGCAGAAGCAACGCCAACCGTGCCAACGGAAAGAACAACAGTTGAAATTACAACTGCAGCTATCTTTTTTCTTGATGACATTTGTATGTCTTCCTTCCATCTTGTGGAACTGTCTGTGACCCCTAGTCATCGACTACCCGTAATTAACTCCACAATTCTGAAGAAACAGATTGCTAAGACTTAAAACACTTTGTGAGTATTTTCGTTTGCCACGGGGCAAACCCTTCCTCCGCGCTCAAACCAACACTGGGAACTCCTTATTTATCCACACGGTTACCTGTTTCACACTGGTTCACAGAACTTTCCCAGTGTTCTAGAAAACAGGTTCCCCATGAAAGCCAAAATGGCTTTAATCGTTTGCGCAGTTATTGCTTCCCTAACCATTACTCCACAAGCATTTCCAGCCGGTAAGTCTGGATTAGTAATTAAAAAAGCGGGTAGATCTTCAATATCAATTCCAAACACAATCCTTAGTGGAACTGGCATCCCAGCTAAAACAATTGGCATTGATGGTGATTTCTACATAGACATTAAAAATGCAAATCTCTACGGACCAAAAACAAAAGGAGCTTGGAAACTTGCAACTTCCTTGCGTGTAGTTGATACAAAGCAACCGTCTGTACCAATTGCAGGAATAGATGGAAGTAAAGGAAACACTGGCGAACAAGGAATACCTGGACCTATTGGTGAAACTGGTCCAGCAGGAATTAAAGGAGCAGATGGCGCGAAAGGTGCAACTGGATTAACGGGTGCAACTGGTTTCCCTGGATCAAGTGGATTGATTGGTGCAACTGGTTTAGCTGGAACAAGTGGATTAAAAGGTGACACAGGTTTGGCGGGTGCAAAAGGAGATACAGGAAATCCAGGTTCAAACGGAACTGATGGAACTAACGGAACACCAGGCGCTAAAGGTGAAACTGGTGCGCAAGGAAATAGAGGTGCTGATGGTGTTGATGGTGCACCAGGGGCTGCGGGAGCAGATGGTGCGTCAGGAGCTTCAACCGCATATTGGAAGACGATTTCATTCGCTAGATTTGTGCCTGATTATGCTGGAGCCTTACAAGATTCAGTTGCATTTTTCACAATTCCAGCAAATGGTAGTTACACATTTGAAGTCATGTTAAACGGCCTTCTGCCTTTGGCAAATATTGAAGACATGAGATTTAATGCAAGGGTTGTTTGTACGCCTTCATGTGCTTCGATATATCAATATGTAATTGCAAGTAATTCGGTTAGCAATGCAAATCTTGCAGACAACAAACAATTCGGAATGCGAATCATGGGTGTCATCTCAAATGGTGTGGCTTTGACCGAATTAAAAATCCAATTGACCTCAAGGGCAGCCGTAACTTCTGTGGCAGATGTGCAGTTCGCGGGGAGTGCGCTAATTAACAAAGTGGGATCCGTCGGGTAAAAACTATGGAGCGGGTGACCGGGATCGAACCGGCATGGCCAGCTTGGAAGGCTGGGGCTCTACCATTGAGCTACACCCGCGTGTGGTGCTTAGGGGCTAAAGGTACTGGGTCGGTAAGAGATGAGTGAAATCTCGTCTAGACTCTCGCTTTGCGCCTCGGGGCGTAGCGTAGTGGCTAGCGCGCCTGCTTTGGGAGCAGGAGATCGGGAGTTCGAATCTCCCCGCCCCGACCAGTTCTTTTTAACTCGTAACTTAATTAGGAGTATTTGTGAAAAGCACCGTCGAGACACTTTCCCCAACACGCGTAAGACTCGACATTGAAGTTGCTTATAGTGAAATGACTTCGCATGTAGCTGATGCGTATAAGAAGGTAGCTACACAAGTAAACATTCCTGGTTTCCGTAAGGGAAAAGTTCCAGCTTCAATGATTGATCAAAGAGTTGGTCGTGGAACAGTTTTGGATGAGGCAATCAATGCAGCTCTTCCAGATTTCTATGGTCAGGCAGCTCGCGAACACACAGTTGCTGTTATTGGTCGTCCAGTTGTAGATGTTAAGGAGTTTGTCGATAACGAGAAGTTAGTTTTCACAGTTGAAGTAGATGTTCGTCCAGAAGTAACTTTGCCTGATTTTTCAAAGATTGTTATTGAAGTTGATGACGTAACAGTTTCTGAAGAGGATATCGATGAGCAGATTGAATCATTGCGTACACGATTTGGAACATTAACAACCGTTGATCGCGTAATTGCTAACGGAGACTTTGCAACTCTTGATATGAATGCATTTATCAATGGTGAAACTGTTGATGGTGGACAAGCAAATGATCTTTCATATGAAGTTGGTTCAGACAAAATGATCCCTGGACTAGATGAGATTTTGATTGGCATGAAAGTTGGCGAAACTAAGCGTTTTGACACTGAACTCGTTGGTCAGCAAGAAGGCGAAAAGGGTGAAGTAGAAGCAACTGTTAAGGCAGTTAAGGAACGCGAGCTTCCACCAGTTGATGATGCATTTGCAAAGCTTGCATCTGAGTTCGACACACTTGCAGAACTTCGTGAAGATTTCCGCGAGCGCCTAGGCCGCGTTAAGAAGATGGAACAAGGCACACAAGCACGTGATCGCCTAGTTGAAAAACTATTGGCAGATCTAGATATTCCAGTCCCAGATAATTTGGTTGAACTAGAAGTTAACGATCACCTTGAAGGCGAAGGCCGCATGGAAGATGCAGAACACCGCGCTGAAGTTGATGGCCAGGTCCGTTCATCACTTAAGTCAGATTTCTTGCTAGATGCAATCGTTCAGACCGAAGATGTTCAGGTAACTGAAGTCGAATTAACTGAATATTTGGTCCGTACTTCACAGCGTTATGGAATGGCCCCACAGCAGTTTGCTGAGGAACTACAAAAGGCCGGACAGATTTCGCAGTTGGTTGCAGAAGTAACTCGTGCAAAGGCTTTGGCTTCTGTGCTTGGTCGCATCACTGTTAAGGACCCATCAGGTGCGGTTATTGACCTTGAAGCTTTACGTCCTGTGCCACAACCATCTGATCTTGTTGAAGAGGCGTAACTCCTCTTTTTTAAGTTTTTAGGCTCTAAGCGCTCTGCTCAGAGCGAACACAGCACAGTTCACGCATGTATTTCGAGTAATCGGGAAGCATTTGGCCTGCTTAATTGTTAGGGTCACTACAGGTAAAAATACGGGAGGCAATTAACGTGGATTTAGAAAACAAAATGAGGGACAAGATTTACTACCGCTTGCTTGAAGAGCGCATTGTTTTCTTGTCAGGTGAAGTTCGCGATGACATGGCCAATATGGTTTGTGCTCAGTTACTTCTCCTATCTTCTTTAGATCCAAAGAAAGATATTTTCGTCTACATCAACTCACCAGGCGGATCTGTTACTGCTGGTATGGCAATCTTCGACACGATGCAGTTAATTCCAAATGATGTTGCAACAGTTACCTTTGGAATGGCTGCATCAATGGGTCAGTTCCTTCTAACTTCAGGAACAAAAGGAAAGCGTTATGCAACTAACAGCTCTCGCATCTTGATGCACCAGCCACTTGGTGGAATCGGTGGAACTGCAATTGATATTCGTATTCAGGCAGAACAGATGGCAATTACTAAGCAAACTCTTTCAGAGTTAAATGCTTTGCACACGGGTCAGACTTTAGAAAAGATTCTTGCAGACTCAGATCGCGATAATTGGTTCAATGCCAACGATGCAAAGGATTACGGCTTTGTAGATCACGTAGTTACTTCTTTGGGACAAATCACTGGAGGAAAAGAGTAATGACGATTCAAGAGATTAACTCACGCTACGTTCTTCCAACTGTTGAAGAAAAAACTGCTTATGGATACAAGCGTCAAGATCCATACACAAAGCTATTTGAAGAGCGCATCATTTTCATGGGTCAACCAATTGATGACACTGTGGCTAACGATGTTATGGCGCAGCTTTTAACTCTGGAATCTATGGATCCAGATCGCGACATCATGATCTACATCAACTCACCTGGTGGATCTTTCACAGCGTTAACTGCCATCTATGACACTATGCAGTTTGTTCGCCCAGACATCAGCACAATTTGCTTGGGTCAAGCAGCATCTGCAGCAGCGGTAATTCTTGCAGGCGGTGCAAAGGGCAAGCGTTATGCACTAGAACATTCACGTATTTTGATTCACCAACCTTCATCAGAAGGTGGCGGCCAGGCATCTGATATCGAAATTCAAGCTCGCGAAATCGATCGAATCACTCGCTTGCAAGAAGATCTTTTGTCACGCCACGTTGTGAAATCATCTGAAGAAATTCGCAAAGACATTGAACGCGACAAGATCCTTACTGCATATGAAGCCGTTGAATACGGAATCATTGATCAAGTTTTGGCATCACGTAAGGCTAAGCCAGCCAAGTAATCTATTCGCATGAAACTATTTGAGCCGGGCTCCCTTTGGTCAATCAAGGGATACCGGCTCTTTTGGTTTTCTACAACAATTTTCGTTTTAGGTGCATCAGCATTTCCAATTGCACTTGCTGTAACTGTCCTTGATGCAGGTGGTTCTGCTACATCTTTAGGTTTAATTCTTGGCGCACGAATACTTGCAAGCGTTGTATTTGCTCCAATTGCAGGTGTCTGGGTAGATCGATTGCCTCGAAAACAAGTGATGATTACTGCAGATCTTTTTAGAGCAGCAGTAGTTTTTTCAATGGTTTTTGTTTCTGCTCCAACTCTTCCTAGTTACATACTGGGAATCGCAGTGCTTCTGGTTGGTATTGGCGATGCATTTGGTGCATCAGCTGCTGGTGCGATTATGCCCAGCTTGGTTCCTGAAGATAAATTACCGGCCGCAAATGTTGCGCGAAATATTGTCGTCCGAACTGCAACAATTCTTGGTCCAGGAATTGGTGGATTATCAATTTTCTTATTAGGTGGGCGACTGACCTTTTTATTTACAGCATTAGCATTCGCACTGGGAACATATTTTTTAAGCAAAATTCAAGAAGATATTAATGGTGATAAGAAGCCACAAGAAAATTTCTTTGTAGAACTTCGCGAAGGTCTGCGAACTGTGCGAGATATTCCTTGGATTGGCGCAATGATTCTCATGGTGTCATTTCAATTAATGGCGGTTATTGCAGCCGAAGAGGTACTACTGCCAATTATTACAAGGCGTGAATTTAACTCCAACACCCCATTTGCTATTGCAACCTCAGCTTTTTCAATTGGCGCTATTGTGTCGGCAATATTGTGTGTGAAAATAAAAGTAAAGCATGAGGGCTATGTATCAATTTTTATGTGGGCATTTGTCATCATCGCTCCTTTGTCACTGGCCTTTCCAATTTCTGAAACCTTTGTCGTTGTTGCTTTCTTACTTTCAGGTTTTTCTGTTGGACCTTGGGAGGCATGGTGGTCCTCCGCTGTACAACGCGAAGTTCCTACACATTTACAAGGTCGGGTCTTTTCTATTGATCACATGGGTTCAACTGGATTAATGCCGATTGGAATGGCGATAGTTGGTCCGGCCGTTGCATTATTTGGCGAGAAGGAGTTACTTATTGGAGCTTCAATTTTCCATTTAATTGCGTGCGTTGCAATTCTTCGAGTTCCTGGTGTGAAAGATATGCGAATGCCAGCTAATTATTCTCAGGGCGAACAGGGTCAGGCGTAAAAACCCACACATAAAAAGCCGTATGAATCTAAAATTTGCCCATGACCAGAATTGGCGAAACTAGCGACCTGCTGAAATGTTCCTTTTGCGGAAAAACTCAGAAGCAGGTTAAAAAATTAATTGCCGGCCCTGGCGTTTATATCTGCGATGAATGTATCGAACTCTGTAACGAGATCATTGTTGAGGAACTCTCCGAAGCAACCTCTTTAGGTTTAGCCGAGCTTCCAAAGCCACAGGAAATCTTTGAATTCTTAGATCAATATGTCATTGGTCAAAATCGTGCCAAGAAGTCTTTATCTGTTGCGGTCTACAACCACTACAAGCGCGTTCAAAGCGGCAATCGCGAAGATCAAATTGAATTAGCCAAATCAAATATTTTATTACTTGGTCCAACTGGTTGCGGTAAGACTCTTATGGCACAAACACTGGCTCGCATGCTCAATGTTCCCTTTGCAATCGCTGATGCAACCGCGCTTACTGAAGCTGGTTATGTTGGTGAAGATGTTGAAAATATTTTGCTTAAGCTTTTGCAAGCCGCAGATTACGATGTTAAAAAAGCGGAAACTGGAATTATTTATATCGATGAAATCGATAAAGTTGCACGCAAATCTGAAAATCCATCTATTACCCGAGATGTATCAGGTGAAGGCGTTCAGCAAGCACTTCTAAAAATTCTTGAAGGTACTGTGGCTTCCGTACCTCCTCAGGGTGGTCGCAAGCATCCACATCAGGAATTTATCCAAATTGATACAACAAATGTTTTGTTTATCGTCGGTGGTGCCTTTGCAGGTCTTGAAAAAATTATCGAGAGCCGCGTTGGTAAATCAGGTGTTGGTTTCAACGCAACACTTCAAGATGCCGCAGATAAGAATCGCAAAGATATCTTTGCTGATGTAATGCCAGAGGATTTATTAAAGTTTGGAATGATTCCAGAGTTCATTGGTCGCTTGCCTGTACTTACAAGTGTTGAAAACTTGGACAAAGAAGCGCTTATGCAGATTCTGACCGAGCCAAAGAATGCACTCGTTAAGCAGTATCAACGTCTGTTTGATCTAGATAACGTCGAACTGGAATTTGATTGTGAAGCCCTTGATGCAATTGCAGATTTGGCTCTAGACCGTGGCACTGGCGCGCGAGGTCTTCGCGCAATCATGGAATCAGTACTTCTAGGTGTGATGTATGACGTACCTAGCCGTGGAGATATTGCAAAGGTCAGTGTGACCAAAGATTGCATCCAAAACGGGGCAGAACCAACATTTGTTAAACGCACTGGAGATATTCCAAAGCGTTCACGCGGAACTAAAGGTCAAGAGGAGAAGAGCGCGTAATCTAGACTGCTCCTCATGTCCGGCGACCTAGCATCTGGTTTTTCACCAGCAGATATCGAAGCACCCCTCTATAAAAAGTGGGTTGATGCTGGCTATTTCACTGCTGATGCGGCTTCAAGTAAAGAAGCTTTTTCGATTGTTTTGCCGCCTCCAAATGTGACTGGTGTTTTACATATTGGTCACGCCTTAGATCAGACATTGCAAGATTGTTTATCGCGCATGAAGCGCATGAAGGGCTTTGAAGTTTTATGGTTACCTGGAATGGACCATGCAGGTATCGCGACACAAAACGTTGTTGAAAAACAGTTAGCAGCAGATGGAAAGTCACGCCATGATCTTGGGCGGGAAGAGTTTGTTAAGAAAGTTTGGGAATGGAAAGCCGAATCTGGTGGAGCGATTCTTGAGCAAATGAAACGTTTGGGATCTTCAGTTGATTGGTCGCGCGAACGTTTCACAATGGATGAAGCAATGTCTAACTCCGTTGTGACTCTATTTAAAAAGATGCACGATGCTGGACTAATTTATCGCGCCGAAAGAATTATCAACTGGTGTCCACGTTGCTTAACCGCACTTTCAGATATTGAAGTAGAGCATCAAGATGATGCTGGCGAATTCGTTTCAGTTCGTTACGGTGAAGGCGAACAAAGCATTACTGTCGCAACTACTCGCCCCGAAACAATGATGGGCGATGGCGCAGTTGCAGTTCATCCAGATGATCCACGCTACAAGCACATGGTTGGCACAACGGTTCTTTTGCCGCTTGTTAACCGAATGATTCCAATTATTGCCGATGAGTTAGTTGATCCTGATTTTGGAACAGGCGCAGTAAAAGTAACTGCAGCCCATGACCCAAATGACTTTGAAATGGCCGTTCGACACAATGTGCCTTTTGTTGTCATCATGAATGAGCACGGCGTTATGGATGGCACGGGTACTGAATTTGATGGTATGGACCGCTTCGAAGCACGTGTGGCAGTTGTAGAAAAGCTTCGTTCAATGGGACGAATCGTTGCCGAAAAGCGTCCATATATTCACGCAGTTGGTCACTGTTCACGTTGCGATACAACTGTTGAACCGCGTTTATCTAAGCAATGGTTCGTAAAAGTTGCACCACTTGCTAAAGCATCTGCAGATGCAGTGCGAAATGGTTCAGTAACAATTGAACCTAAAGAGTTAGAACCTCGATATTTTGATTGGGTAGACAACATGCATGACTGGTGTATTTCGCGTCAGTTATGGTGGGGACACCGAATTCCAGTTTGGTATGGACCAAACGATGAAGTTGTAGTTGTAGGTCCTGGCGAATCAGCCCCAGCGGGATTTACTCAAGATCCAGATGTTTTGGATACCTGGTTCTCATCTGGCCAGTGGGCGTTTTCAACTTTTGGCTGGCCCGAGAAAACTGCAGATCTTGCAAAGTTTTATCCAACTTCAGTGCTTGTAACTGGCTATGACATTTTGTTCTTCTGGGTTGTTCGAATGATGATGATGAGCACCTTTGCCATGGACGGTGTGCCACCGTTTAAAACAATCATGTTGCATGGTCTGGTGCGCGATCAATTTGGCAAGAAGATGTCAAAGAGTCGCGGAAATGTTATCGACCCAATCGAATTTATGGATAAGTACGGCGCAGATGCATTGAGATTTACTTTGGCCCGAGGTGCAAATCCTGGAACAGATCAAGCCCTGGCCGAAGATTGGATTGGCGGCTCTCGTAACTTTGCAACCAAACTTTGGAATGCAACGCGCTTTGCAATGATGAACGGCGCAACAGTTCAAGGGGAACTGCCAGCAGTTGAGTCACTGAATGCAATTGATAAGTGGATTCTTAGCCGTTTGTCTCAAACAATTTCTGAAGTTGATTCTTTATTTGAAAAATATGAGTTTGCCCGCGCTTGCGAACTTTTGTACCACTTTGCCTGGGATGACCTTTGCGATTGGTACCTTGAACTATCTAAGGAAGTTTTTGCAGGTTCTGATTCGGCTCAAACTAAGCGTGTACTGGGCCATGTTCTGGATCAATTATTACGCCTACTTCATCCAGTAATGCCCTTTATTACTGAGCAGCTTTGGACAACGCTTACTGGTGGGGAATCACTTGTAGTTGCACAGTGGCCTGTAGCAAATGCTGAACATGTAGATTCAAAATCTGAAAAACTTGTATCACAAATGCAAGAAATCATTACTGATGTGCGCCGTTTCCGTAATGACCAAGGAATTAAGACATCTGCCAAGATTCCTGCGCGTTTTGTAGCTAATGGCGAAATCGCAGAGTACGCCAGTGCTATGGCATTTGTATTACGCCTTGAACTAGGTGAGATCACACCAAGTGCCAAAGTTGATATTGGATCCGTTCAAGTTGAATTTGATTTAACCGAATCAATCGATGTGGTCGCAGAACGCGCTCGACTAGAAAAAGATTTAGCTGCTGCGAACAAGGACAAGCAAACTGCCGAAGTTAAATTAAACAACGAAGGCTTTATGGCAAAAGCACCCGAAAATGTATTAACTGAAATTCGTGAACGTTTAGTTAAAACAAGTGCAGACATTGAACGTATTACCACCCAACTTGCTGCACTTGCACAAGCATGATTATTTCTCCTGACGATCAAGAGCGGGTAGATGCTATTGAGCAGGCTTTGCTAGCAAGATGGCCAGAAACACGGATTGCGCCTTCAACTGAGCGGATCGCTGCCCTAGTCGATATTTTGGGATCGCCGCAACTTACTTATCCAACAATTCATGTTGGCGGTACAAATGGGAAAACCACCACGTCTCGAATGATTGATTCACTGCTTTTTGCTCACGGTCTACG